>WNGG01012575.1_pt1 | contig 18842 bp, 17 predicted proteins | sample 5400661 | NCBI WGS metagenome assembly WNGG01 (sample SAMN13153372, study PRJNA577476) | soil metagenome | isolation source: 100 cm soil or saprolite under Garry oak tree replicate 1 | place: USA:California | collected 2016-06-15
TGCCGACGCGGTCGCCGGGGCTCACGCCCGCGCCGTGCAGCGCGCGAGCAACCGCGGCCGCCCGGCCGGCGAGAGTGCCGTAATCCGTCTTCGAGCCCGCATGAAGAATCGCCGGCCGGCCGCCGTGGCGGTCTGCCGTGTCCCAAAGCATCAGCGCGACGTTGGCGCGCGCAGTTGTCGCCATCGCGCGATCCTGTCGCAACCGCCGTACCAGCACCTGGCGGTGGAAACGGCCGCCGACGTGTGGCCGTCCTGCCACACTCGCACGCCACCGGCCACTGCTGGAAGTCCCCGCGCGGCCGTAACTGTAGGTTGGTAAACGTGTTATGCCACCACCCAGGGGCTGGCGAACAAGGCGTCAACCTTGCAATCACCCAAGAGTCATGACTACAGGAAGCCGAAACCGCCTTCGCATTGATTCCGATCGGGAGACGAACCGGATCGCCACCGCACTGCGCGATCACCTCGGCTCCGTGCTGGGGAGGCGTGGGCTGGTCGTGGCGATGAGCGGCGGCGTCGATAGCTCCGTCTGCGCCGGCCTCGCGGTCCGGGCAGTGGGGCCAAGCCGCGTGCTGGGGCTGATGCTGCCCGAGCGTGAGTCCGATCCGGTGAGCCTGAGGCTGGCCCGGACCTGGGCAGACGCGCTCGGCATCGAGCACATCGTCGAGGACATCGCGCCGACACTCGAGGCCTGCGGTTGCTACCAGCGGCGCGATGCTGCCATCGCCCGCGTCGTGCCCGGCTATGGACCGGGGTGGCGATCCAAGCTCGTCTTGCTTGGTGATCGGCTCGACTCCGACCGCTTGAACGTCACATCGTTGGCCGTGCAACCACCGGATGGCGAGTTGCGCCACGTCCGCCTGCCGCCGGCCGAATATCGCCAGATCGTGGCCGCAACGAATTTCAAACAGCGCGTGCGGAAGATGCTGGAGTACTACCACGCCGACCGAATCGTCTGGAGTACGACCAGGGCTTCTTCGTGAAGGGCGGCGATGGTCTGGCCGACGTCAAGCCGATCGCCCATCTGTACAAGACGCAGGTCTACCAGCTCGCGGATCACTTGGGGGTGCCGGCCGAGATCCGCCAGCGCCCGCCGACCACCGACACATTCTCGCTGCCGCAGTCGCAAGAGGAGTTCTACTTCGCGCTGCCGGCGGCCACGCTGGACATCGTGCTGTCGGCCATGAACGCCGGGCACGCGAGCGCCGACGTGGGCCTCGAGCTCGGCTACCAACCGGATCAGATCGATCGCGCGTACCGCGACATCGTCCAGAAGCGCGCCGCGACGCGCTACTTGCACTGTCCGCCGCTCCTCGTGGAACCGGTGCCTCTGACCAACGGGAAGCGCGACTGATGTGCGGCATCGCCGGGATCGCCCGACGCGAGCCCAGCGGCGTGAGCCCGGATGTGCTCGCGCGCATGGCGGGGGCGGTGCGGCACCGGGGGCCGGACGGCTACGGCTTCTACACGAGCGCACACGTCGGGCTCGCGCACGTGCGCTTGAGCATCATCGACCTGGCGCGCGGCGCGCAGCCGCTCGGGAACGAGGACGGCCAGGTCTGGATCGTCTATAACGGCGAGGTCTACAACTACCGGGAGTTGCGCCCGGTCCTGGAAGCGCACGGCCACGTCTTCAGCACCGAGAGTGACACCGAAGTGCTGGTGCATGCCTACGAACAGTGGGGCCCCGCGATGCTGGGCCGCCTGAACGGCCAGTTCGCGTTCGCCATCTACGACCGGCGCGACGAATCGGTCTTCCTGGCGCGCGATCGTTTCGGCGTGCGGCCGCTGTTTTACGCCCAACCGCCGGGACGTGGCGCGCTGTACTTCGCCTCCGAGGTAAAAGCGCTGTTCGCGACAGGCGAAGTAGAGGCTGCCGCGGACTACGCCGGCATCGACGAGGTCTTTACGCTGTGGGCCACGCGCCCACCGCGCACGCCATTCCGCGCTGTGAGCGCGCTCGAGCCGGGATCGTGGGCCCTGTGGAAGGACGGAGTCCTCCGCGTGCGCCGCTACTACGAGCTCGAGTATCCCGAGGCCGCCGAAGAGTCGCCCGATGCGCTCTCGGAGCTGGATGAACTGATGCACACGGGCGTGGACCTTCGGATGCGGGCGGACGTCCCAGTCGGGGGCTACCTCAGCGGAGGGCTCGACTCGAGCATCACGTGCGCGCTCGCCGCAGAATCGTCGCCGCACCAGCTGCGGACCTTCTCAGTCACGTTTGACGATCCGCGCTTCGATGAGAGTGTGTACCAACGCACAGTCGCCGCACATATCCACAGCCTGCACGCGATCCAGTCGATCGGGGGAACCGGGGTAGCGGACGTTTTCCCCGACGTGGTATGGCACGCGGAGACGCCGCTGGTGCGGACTGCGCCGGCGCCGATGTATCTGCTCTCGCGACTCACGCGGGACGCCGGCATCAAGGTCGTGCTCACCGGGGAAGGCGCCGACGAGCTGTTTCTGGGCTACGATCTGTTCAAGGAAACGGTGGTGCGGGAGTTCTGCCTGCGCCAGCCCAAATCCACGCGCCGGCTGCGGCTGTTCGATCGCCTGTACCCCTATTTGGGGGGGACAGGTGAGTTCTGGAGCCGGTTCTTCCTGCAGGCCGGATTTCCCGACGACCCGCTCTTCTCCCATTTGCCGCGGATCCGGCTCACGTCGCGCATCAAGGACTTCTATGCCCCGGGGATGCGGGACGCACTGGGTGGGTGGAGTGCGGAAGCCGCGCTGCGCGACAGTCTGCCGCCGGAGTTCAAGCGCTGGTCCCGGCTCAACCGCGCGGCATACCTCGAGATGGTGACCCTGCTATCGCCGTATCTCCTCAGCTCGCAGGGCGACCGGATGGGCATGGCGCACGGGATCGAGGGCCGCTTCCCATTCCTCGACCACCGGCTCTTCGAGTTCACCGCCGCGCTGCCCGAGCGCAGCAAGCTGCGCCGGTTGCGGGAGAAGGACATCCTGCGCCGCTGGGCAGCCGGCATCGTGCCGCCCGCGGTCCGAGAACGCGGCAAGCAGCCGTATCGAGCGCCCGACGTGCCCGCGTTCTTCGCCGACGAGCGCGTCGAGTACGTGTCGGAAGCGCTGCAGGGGCCGAGCTTGCGAGCGGCGGGGATCTTTGACCCCGCGGCTGTCGAGGGGTTGGTGCGGCGCTGCCGCACCGGGAAGGCGACCGGGGCGCGTGAAAACCAGGCGCTCGTGGCCGTGTTATCGACGCAGCTGTGGCATCACCAGTTCCTGGACGGGCGGGCAGCCCGCGCCAGATCGTGCCCCGCGTTGTCGCTGGAGGGCGCCGACGTCGCACTGTTCGCCGAAAGTGCCGTCGCACACTGACGAATGGAGACCCTGCCGGTGACCGAGATTCTGGAGCGAACCCGCGCCTATGTGCGCGACAACTTCCTCTACATGCGCCCCGATTTCGTCCTGGGCGACGACGACCCGCTCCTCGCCAAGGGCGTGATCGATTCGATGGGCGTCATGGAAATGATCGGGTTCCTCACGAGTGAATTTGGAATCGCCGTAGCCGATGAGGAAGTCACCGAAGAGAACCTCGGGTCGGTGAGCGCCATCGCCCGGTTCGTCACCGGGAAGGCACGCCAAACGGAGGCCGCGTGACGCCGTGAGCCCGGTCAAGGGTCTGATCCGGCGCGTGGCACGCGGTCTCGGCTTCGATGGCGCCCGCCTCGGTCGCTACCTGTTGTTGATGCCGCTCGCCGGCGGCGCGGAGGACTCGGGCGCCTCTGAGCCGCTCGAGCGGTACCTGTTCGAGCGGCGCCTGAGCATCGTGCTGCAGAAACTTGGCGTCAACTGTGTCCTGGATGTCGGCGCGAACCGGGGGCAGTACGGACTGACCCTGCGTCGGATCGGTTACTCGGGGTTCATCGTGTCCTTCGAGCCCGTGCGAGCCGCGTGGGAGACCCTCCGGGCCGTCGCCAGCCGGGATCATAAATGGACCACGCATCATCTGGCGCTGGGGGCCGCGAACAGTCGCGCGCGGATGCACGTCGCGGCAGGCTCGGACTTCAGCTCCTTTCTGGTGCCGACCGCCTACTCCCTGGAGCGGTTCCCGGCGTCCGCCCCCGTCGAGCGCGTAGAGGACGTGGATGTGTGTCGCCTCGACGACGTCTTGGCGAGGGTGGCGCGTCACATCGAGCGGCCGCGTTTCTTCCTGAAAATGGACACGCAGGGGTACGACCTACAGGTGTTCGCTGGCGCCCGGGGCGTGGTCGATCGCCTGGTCGGTTTGCAATCTGAGCTCGCGGTCGTTCCGCTGTATGAGAACATCCCGACGATGCTCGCGGAGCTTCGTGCGTACCAGGCGGCGGGGTTCGAAGTATCGGAGCTCGTTCCAGTGAGCCGCGACCCGAGCACAGCCCGCGTGCTCGAATACGATTGTCTCATGCTTCGCGCTGGAGCTCTGCGTTTGCGGGAGAGCGGCTGACATCGCAGCCCCTCCGAGGGGAGGTCTCGCCGACGTTAGGGTTTGTCGGGTGGCCCCGACCGGCGATGCGCCGTCTCCCGTGGCGCGCCCAAGAGCCCACCGAGCATGCTGTGCGTGACCAGGTAGTGGGCGATGACCTCCGAAACCCGTCTCGAGCCGGCCTCGTTGAAATGGGCGTCATCGTAGAAGATGGTCGTGTCCTTTGGCAGCGCCGCCGCCAGATCGATGCATCCCACGTCCCGATCCCGGCACACTTGCAGCAGCGTTTGGTTGTACAACTCCATTCCTGACGCCAGCGAGCCGGCCGAGTAATAGTCGTTGCCCTCGCGCGCTTGGAAGTCGCCCACCCCACCCAGCCACAACAGATCGCGGAGCCGGGGAGCGAGTCCGGGCTTCCACAACACGGGCTGGGTAACCAGGATTACGTCGGCATGGAATCGCGCCGCCTCGTCGATGAGCGCGTTGAGCCGCCGGCGATAGGCGTCGACCGCGGGCCGGAGATCCGGCAGGGTGTCTCGCAGTCTTGCCGCAGCTTGGCGATGACGCCGCCACGTCACGAGGTTGTTCCCGCTCGAGAGCTGGAGGTGGGCTTCCGCGCCCCTCCAGCTTTTGACGAATAGCTTCAGCTCCCTGAAGCGCGTCCAGATCTCCGTACGCTTGTAAATCGGGCCGGGCCGGTAGCGCCTGGGAAGGTCCTCGAACGCCAATTGCATGAGCTGGGAGCCGCGCTCCGGATCGGTGAGCGAATCCGGGCGGTAGTCGGCGTCGTGCGCCAGCCGATACACCAGGTCGTTGATGCCCACGAGGACGATGACCGCGTCTATCCGAGGATATTGGGGCAGAAGGTGCACCACCGACAATTGATGGTGCGCTGCCCTGGTCCCGCTTTTGCCGGCGTTCCCCACCCAAACCTGCTCACCCCTCCCGATCCGCTGGTTCAACGCGACCTCAAGCAGGTGGGGCCACGCCAGCGAGTCGTCCAGCAGCAGGCACTCGGTGGTGCTCCCGCCGATCGCCAGAATGCGGTAGTGCTGGGCTGCGGAGAAGGGCGCCCCCCGGATCCCGTCCGCATTGGTGGAGAATCGCGCATCACGAATCCCGGGAGCCACCCCGGGAGACAGGTGAAAGCTCATCTGCGTGTGCGGCGTCCAGGGGTAGTACGCATCGCGCGTGAAGACCTCGAGCAGACCTTCACTCACGACCAACGCCACCAGCCCGCTGGTCAGCGCTAACGTCGCGTGCACCAAGACGCGCCGCACGCGGGACCTCACTAGAAGATTGTGTAGATCAGCGGTGCGAGGGCCGAGCCTTGCGTCAGCACGATCAGCGCGCCGAGCACCAGCATCACGACGAGCATCGGGAGCAACCACCACTTCTTGCGCACGCGCATGAACGCCCAGAGTTGTGTCACCAGATTGTTCCGACGCATGGTGGGGCCTCCTAGAATTGGTGCTCCATGTCGACGCGCCGGCGGGTGTCGGCGGGTCGCGCGACCCAGAAGCTCGGTTGTGACCCCCCGTGTCCGAGCGGGCGCCGCCCAAGAAGCCGCATCAGGAATCCGACGGGCGTGATGACGACCAGAAAGATCAGGCCCAAGAGGATCGGGTTCGTGATCTTCGCGAGCAGGCGCCCCAGCCCCATCCACGCGTCGCGCACCGGGCGGAGCTGGGTGGGGAGGGCGAGCCCGGCGGCGACCAGCAACACCCCGAGAGTGCCGAATACCGTGGCCGCGACCAGCCGCCCGCGCCACCACGCGATCCCGCCAAGCACCAGGAACGCGCCGCCGAGGGTGAGCCCGAAGCTCCGCCCCTCCGCCGCGCTCAGTCGAGCTGGAATTCCTGTCGCCAATCCCCCGTCTCCTTCCAGGCGGGCTGCGCCTGCTTGTCGAGCAGGAACGGCCCCACCGCGAGATAATCGATGTGGGTGCGCATGAAGCAGCGATAGGCGTCGGCGGGTGTACACACGATCGGCTCGCCGCGGACATTGAACGATGTGTTCACCAACATCCCGCAGCCCGTCAGGCGCTCGAACTCCTTGATCAGGTCGTAGTAGTTCGGGTTCGCGTCATGATCGACCGTCTGAATCCGCGCCGAATAGTCGATGTGGGTGACGGCGGGGACGTCGGAGCGGACTACGTTCAGCTGGTCGATGCCCCAGAGGGTGCGCTGGGCCGAGGTCATGGGGATCTGGCGCTCGCGTTTCACGGGGGCGACGAGCAGCATGTAGGGCGAGTCGCACTCCAACTCGAAATAGTCGTGCACGCGCTCCCGCAGCACGCTGGGCGCGAACGGGCGGAACCCTTCACGAAACTTGATCTTCAGGTTCATCTGCGCCTGCATGCGCGGGCTGCGCGGGTCGCCGAGAATGCTGCGCGCGCCGAGGGCTCGCGGCCCAAATTCCATGCGACCATCGAACCACCCGACGATTTTCTCCTCGGCAAGCAGCTGTGCCACCCGACGCCGCAGCGCACCGCCCTCGACCCGTTCGAAGACGGCGCCTTGTGATCGCAGCGTGCGCTCGATCTCGTCCGGCGAGAACTCGGGGCCGAGATGCGCGCCCTGCATGGCGTCCTTTCCGGGCGTGACGCGGCGAGGTTTGCCGCAGTAGCGGTGCCAGATGAGCTGAGCGACGCCGAGCGCGCCGCCCGCGTCGCCGGCGGCCGGCTGGATCCACAGCTGCTTGAACGGCCCCTCGCGGAGGAGGCGCCCGTTGGCCACGCAGTTGAGCGCCACTCCGCCCGCGAGGCACAGCTTGTCCAACCCCGTCTCCCGGTGGACGGTGCGGGCCATCCGCATCATGACCTCTTCACACACCGTCTGAATTGACCGCGCCAAGTCCATCTCGCGCTGCGTGAGTTTGGATTCCGGAACGCGCGGCGGTCCCCCGAAGAGCTTCTCGAACGCGCCGTTCGTCATCGTGAGGCCACCGACGTAGTTGAAGTACTGCTGGTTCAATCGAAACGACCCATCGTCGCGCAGGTCGATCATTTCGCGGTAGATGGCATCCACGTACTTGGGCTCACCGTACGGCGCGAGGCCCATGACCTTGTATTCCCCGGAATTGACCTTGAACCCCGTGAAGTAGGTGAATGCCGAGTACAGCAGGCCGAGCGAATCCGCCCAGTGGATCTCCTTGTGGAGCTCGAGGTCGTTCCCGCGCCCCACGCCGTACGCGGCCGTCGCCCACTCGCCGACACCGTCGACGGTCAGGATCGCCGCCTCCTCGAATGGCGACGGGAAGAACGCGCTCGCCGCGTGCGACTCGTGATGCTCGGCGTACAGGGTTTCCCCCTCGAACTTCAGGGCGTCGCGTAACTGGCGATCGATGTACAGTTTGTCCTTCAGCCACAGGGGGACGGCCTTGACGAACGACTGGAAACCGCGGGGGGCGATGTCGAGGTACGTCTCCAGGAGGCGTTCGAACTTGAGCAGCGGCTTGTCGTAGAAGCCGACGAATGCGAGGTCGGCTGCGCCGATCCCCGCCGATCGCAGGCAGTACTCCACGGCTTGGATCGGGAACGAGGCATCGCCCTTCTTCCGGGTGAAACGCTCTTCCTGCGCCGCGGCGACGATCTCCCCGTTGCGGAGCAAACACGCGGCGCTGTCATGGTAGAAGGCGGAAATGCCGAGGATGTACGCGTCGGACATGCCTGTAGGCACCGCAAGACACGCGCTAGCGCAAGGAATCGCCGTGACGCATAACCAGTGGTGCGACACCATGTTGTGTGCACGGCACGCGTGCGCGCGCGGAACAGGAAGCGGCGATTATGTTGCAGCGGCGTTACAGCCTGGCGGACGGCGCCATTTCACTTCACTTGTGGGGAACGACTATGGACCAACGCGTCCGGGAATCGCTGGAGCGCCACCTGCCGTTGTTGGCTTGCCCCAAATGCGGGGGGGACTTGGCGCTGGGAGACGAGGAGCTGCGGTGCAGCCGCTGCCGCGAAGCCTTCGGTGTGGGCGACAACATCCCGCGGCTGTTCTGGCCGAATGAGTGGGACATCGCCAAGCCGGACGTCACGACCACCGTACGGTCCTTCTACGAGGAGACGCCGTTCCCGAACTACGACGACCTCGACGATGTCGGGTCGCTGGTCGAGAAGGCGCGCAGCGGAGTCTTCGCGCAGCTGCTCGACCACCAGATCCCTCCCGGCGCGCGCATCCTCGAATGCGGCTGCGGCACGGGCCAGATGAGCAACTTCCTCGCGGTCGCGAATCGGACGGTGTTCGGTACCGACATCTCGATCCCCTCGCTCGTCCTCGGCGAGCGGTTCAAAGAGCGGCACGATCTCCGCACGGTTCACTTCGCTCAGATGAACTTGTTTCGCCCGTGCTTTAAGCCGGGCACGTTCGATCTGGTCATTTGCAACGGCGTCCTCCACCACACGTCCGACCCTTTCCTCGGCTTCCAAACGCTCGCCAAGCTCGTCCGTCCCAAGGGCTATGTACTGATCGGCCTGTACCACAAGTACGGGCGGACCGTGACGAACATCCGCCGCCGCATTTTCGCCCTGACGGGGACCCGGTTCGCATTCCTCGACCCCAACCTGAGGAAGCGTGAGAGTGCCAGTTCCAAGCGGCGCGCGTGGTTCATGGATCAGTACAACCATCCCCACGAATCCCGGCACACGATCAACGAAGTGATCGGTTGGGTGAGCCGCGCCGGCCTGAACTACGTAAAAAGCATTCCCAAAACAAACGGGCGGCCGTTCGTGGAGTCTGAACGGTTGTTTGAGCCCGAGTCGCCCGGCAACCGCCTGCAACGACTGGTGGCAGAGCTGGGGATGGTCTTCAGCGGTAGTCGGGAGGGAGGCTTCTTCATCGTGATTGCCCAGACACGCTGAGGACGACGCCGCCTAGGCCGACGCGTCCCGTACCCGGAACAGCGTGCGCACCGCGTGCTGCACGGCGGGATAGCCGACAGTCACGAATTTGTTGCCACCACTGATCTCCCAGACCCAGGCGAGCGCGAACACGACGCCGATCGAGGCCCCGAGCAGGAGCGACCACGCAGGATGATAGGGCAGGGCCAGCATGTACAGCACGACGAAGTAGACGAAGTTCTGCGCGAGGTACGCCCAGAGCGAATTGCGGCCGAGGAGCGTCAGGGCGCGGACGGGGAGGGAGCGCTGGACCGCCGCACTGCAGGTGAGCAACCCGCCGGTAATCACCAAACCCAGGCCGCCGAAGAACAACAGGTAGCCAGGCGACGGCGGGACTTTCGACCATGGCGTCGTGAGGAAATTCAGCGCCGCCAGCACGCTGCCACCGCTTCGCGGCTGCAGGAGCACCAGCACCCGCAGGATAATGGCGAGCCCGGTAGCGCAGAGGCCCGCACGGATGATGAAGCGTCCCGCCTCACGGTGGCGCCCGGCGCGGAACAGTGGGACGAGCCGGGAGCCCAATCCGGTGCTGGCGGCGTAGACGCCGAGCCACGGCAACAGCGGGAAGGCGTAGCCCCGCAGCGGTTCTACGCTCGAGCCGATCAGCGTCTCCTCGAGCGTGCCCATCCATTTGCTCGCCGGATGCCAGGCAAGGGCGGCAAGCGAGCTCAGCAGAGCCAGTCCCAGCCCGGCCTTGAGCTTGGTCTGATAGGAGTCCAGGTGGAAGCGATACGCGTCGGACAAATAGCCGATCAGCAGGCCCGAGACCACGATGAAGGTGGGCGTGGCCATCATCCCGATGGTGGCGAGCCACACGGCCGGACGCGGAGCGCCCGCAGCTACCAGATACACGCCCGCGAAGTGCGACACGCACACCAGTACTATGGCCGTTCCGCGGGCCGCGTCGAGGGAAACGTTGCGAGGGACCTGGTGCGCGGTCATGGCTGGCGGGGACCGTGAACGTGATCAAGACGCTCGTCCGACGCGTGCTGCAAGTCCTCGGCTTCCGCGGCTGGCACATCGGCCGCTACCTGCTGGTGATGCGCGGCGCCGCGGAGCCGGTCGAGCCGGAGATCGGCGCGCATCCGCTCGAGCGCTACCTGTTCGAGTCCAACTTGAGCCAGGTACTGCGGCGGCTGGACATCAACTGCGTACTCGACGTCGGCGCAAACCAGGGACAGTACGGTCTCATGCTGCGCGGCCTTGGGTACTCGGGCTACATCGTCTCGTTCGAGCCCGTGAGCGAACCCTTCCAGGCGTTGCAAGCGGTCGCGCGTCACGACCCCAAATGGAGCACGCACCAGTGGGCGCTCGGCGGTCAGACCACGCGCGCGCGCATTCACGTCACGCGGGGCACGGACTTCAGCTCGGTGCTCCAGCCCACGGGATATTCGATCGAGCGGTTCGGGGGCTCCGCGCCGGTTGAGCGCGTCGAGCAGGTGGATGTGCGGCGACTCGATGAAGTCCTGCGGGACGTGATCGCGCACATCGATCGGCCGCGCGTGTTCCTCAAGACCGACACGCAGGGCTACGACCTGCAGGTGTTCGCCGGCGCCGCTCGCGTGATCGACCGAGTGCTCGGGTTGCAGTCGGAGATCGCCGCTGTCCCGCTCTACGAGGGTGCGCCCACGATGGTGGAGGCGCTCCGGACCTTCCAGTCCGCGGGGTTCGAGCTGTCGGGGCTGTCGCCGGTAAGTCGGGACCCGGACACCGCACGCGTACTCGAATACGATTGCCTGATGGTGCGCCGCAATGGCCTGAGGTCTCCGTCTGGTTCGCATGTCACGTCCCGCGACGGGCGGGCAGGCGCCAGGTAAGGCGGGCCAGGCCCGCGACAATGTGCACGAGGTGCGGGCGATCGGCGGGCCAGGGGAATCGCGGCAGCGTGAAGCGCGCCGCCGGAGTGGCGTAGCCGCCCACGGCCGTCACGGCGCCTTCCAAGCCGGCGCGCCGGGTCGCCGCGATCTCTCGCTCCCCAAACGACCGCTCTGAGCCGTTCGGGTAGCACAACACCGGCACGACGGCGTCCGTCTCCTCGCACACGCGGCGGTAGGACTCGCGGATCTCCCACTCGCACATCTCAGGCGGCGCCTGGCTCAGGATGCGATGCGTCACCGTGTGCGGACCGAATGTGACGCCGCGGGCGGCGCCGGCGCGGACGTCGTCCCAGCTCATGGGGGCAAACGCCGGTGGAGGAGCCGCCGGCTGCTCCACGTCGAGCTGACGAGCAAGAGCGGCGATCGCCGTTTCGCGCGCCGGCGCGTCCAGCCACTCGAGCCGCTGAATGACGTCGTGCTGGACGCCGCCGCGCTCGCCGCGCGTGCGCCAGCGATACGTGCGGTTCTCCAATCCGAACGTGAGCGCGAGCGACAACCGCTGCGTCTGCTGAAACAGATGTGCCACGCGATCCCACCATAACCACAACTTCGCGTCGAGAAACCCGGTCGTGACAAACACCGTCACGGGACATTCGTACTCGGCGAAGATGGGAGCAGCCACGCGCACGAAATCCGCATATCCATCGTCGACCGTGAACGCAACGGCCGGCGCTTCCGCCGCGTCTGCGTCGTCAGCGAAGCTCTCGAGCACGTCGCGCATGCCGAGGACCCGGTAGCGATGCCGCCGCAGGTAGGCCAGCTGCTCGCGCAGCACCGCCGGGTCCGTCCCGACGACTCCCAGCGCCGCGTCGGTAAACCGGTGGAGCATGAAGATCGAGAGCATGCCGCGGCCGACGAGGCGCAAGGCCGGGGCCACGGCGTCCGCACCGGCCAGGCGGAGCAGGAACTCGCGGGAGGAGGTCATGCCGGGCCGTGACCGTTCTGGCGGACGCGCTGGAATCGGAACCGCAAGCCGGTCAGCCATCCCTCGAATTCGATCGCATCGACCCACTCGCTGTCCATCACGCGCGGCAGCAACAGTGGATCCGACGAGCGTGCCGCGATTCCCGGATCGCCGGTCGTGGCCGATCGGACGCCTGCCTCCTTGAGCCACGGCAGGAATTCAGGGCGCCAATAGCCGCTCGGGTAACAGAAATGCGACGGCGCGTGGCCGATCATGTCAGCCAGGTGCGACCGATTGTCGCGGACCTCCCGCAGGAACAACTCGCGGTCGAGCGGGACGCGGTGTCGATGCGTGTGCAGCTCGAACGCCACACCGCGCCGCGCGAGAGCGGTCACCGCATCGGGTCGCAGCAGGTGAAACATGCGGAGCGTGATGAGCGGCTCGAAGTCCACTCCCAGCACTGCGGCCACGCGGCCGGCGAACGCGGTCTTCTCGGCGCGACCCAGGTTCAGCCGTTCGACCGTGCGCTGCACCGCGTGGAAGGCGCGCAGCAAGCCCGCGTAATTTCGCAAGTCCCAGACCTCGTCCATTCCGAGACTGGCGCGGGCGTCAACGACTCGCCCTCGGGCCCGGCGCAGCAAATACGAGCACAGCGGGTGGAACACGGGCTCGTCGTGAATGCAATGATAAGTGGCCAGGTACACGGTGGCGGGGTAGCCGAACTGCTCCAGGATGGGCAGGGCGACAGCGCCGAAATTGTACATCCCGTCGTCGAACGTGAGACACACGCTGCGTGGGGGCAGCGTGCCCGCGGCCAACCGCTCGAGCCCTTCGCCCAGCGGCACGACCGTGTAACCGTCCCGGCGGAGCCGCTCGAAACGTGACGCGAGCAGTGATGGCCGCACGTACAGGGTGGGGTCCTGTTTGTGTTCGTCGAGCAGCGAGACGCCGTGGTAGCAGAGGATCAGAAGGCGGCTGTCGCGCCACTGGCTCTCGCGGACGAGGCCGAATGCCCCTGCCACCTTCAGCGCGGTCAGGCCGCGACGCTTGATCTGGCGCAGCGCGGATTGCACGTCAGCCTCGGGCCACGCGGGAAAACCACGCTGCACCCGCACTCACGAGCGCCGCGAGGCGAGCGGGCACCAGGCGCGGTTCGAGTGTCCAGTCCTCAGCGACCTCGACCGTCTCCTTGCTGAACTGGCGCTTGAAGTCGGAGATCCCGCCGACGGGGTCTCGTGAGCCGGTCGTTCCGGCGGAAACGCCGCCGAGGTCGAACCAGTCTGCGCCCTCGCGCTTCGCCCAACAGATGAGATCCCAGACCAGCGCGTGAGCGATCGGGACTTGCAGATCACTGGGCCGCGTGGTGGCTCCCGCGAAGTAGCTTGCGCTCGCGCCGTTCCACCATCCCCAGGCGAACCCGAGCAACGCGTCGGTGCCATCGCGGTCGGTCCGGAAGAGCCCCACGAGCCGCGACGCGTCGGGCGCGCGGCGCGAGAGGGCGATCACGCCCGCCCAGTCCCACAGCGCCTCGTAGCGACCTCCGGTGCGCTGAAACGCCTGTCTCGTCAGCTCCTCCAAACGCGGCGCGCAACGCTCGTCGTCCACCGGCCGCACGGCGACGGGGAGCTTGGCGAGGCCCGTGAGTCGCTGGCGCAAGGAACGGCTGAATGAGGCCAATAACTCCGCTTCTGACGGACGGAGATCGAGCGCGAGTGTGACACCCCAATTGCGCGGGTGGGCCGCTCGAGTAAATCCGGCCCCCTTCAACAGGGCGCCGAGGGTCGCGCGCGTTTCCGGGTCGCGTGAGAACACCTCCACGCTGAGGAGGAGCACACGCGCCTCCTGACGCGCGAGCGCGGCGAGCGCCGCGACAGCGTCCCGCCATACGGCACGGGGGAGCGTCTCTCCCAACCGCTCGACGCGCAGGTGACGATACCCGGGCAGCGACCGGGCTCGCCCGACGTCGACGGCGACGGCACCCGGGTTGCTGCCATCCGGCGCGCCCAGCGGCAGCCACAGCGACTCGACACCGCGGCGCGCCTGACTCCAGCCGGCCCGGTGGGGAAGCGGAAGCCGGATCCCCCTTGCGGCGAGCGCCTGCTCATACGCGTGCCGCTCGGGGGGAGGGGGGGGCGAGCCGTTGCGGCGCGCGCCGGGATCAGCCGCGGGATGCGAGGACATGTCGCAAGGCACGCGCGTGGTGCCACGCGGCGGCGGGAAGACACGCGAGGAGGAGCAACGCCGCGACGCGCGGCTGCCACGCGCGATGGCGCAGACTGGCCCACAGCTGGCGACGCGCGTTCGCGCGGTTGCTGGCCCGGAGCTCCTCTTCACCGAGCCACGCCCGGAGCTGCGCAAGGCGCCTGGCGACCCGCTGCCGGGAGAGTGGGGGACTGATGCGCTCGCGACCGCGCTCGAGTGCGCCGAGCACGGTGCGGAGGGTGTGGCGCGCGATCTGGATGCCGTACGTCGGCGCCGTGAGCTGGTCCGACTCACCTACGGCGTACAGGATGCTCGGCGCGTCCAGCAGGGCCACGGGGCCCAGTCCCGTCGTCTCGAAGTGATAGGCGTAGTCTTCGCCAGTGCGCCGTGCCTCGTCGAATCCCCCGACCTGCTGGGCCCACGTGCGCCGCAGCAGCACCGTGGAGGTATGGACCAGATTCCCCAGGAGCATGTAGGGATAGATCTCACCGACGTAGACCGGATGTGTCGCCAGCTCGCCAGACGCATCGGGCCACAACGCGCCCAGCGTGGTGGCGGACTCGCATACCTGGGCGATGTCGACGTCGTGATGCGCGGTGTACATCGTGCGCAGGTAGCGCGCCGCGCGGACTCGGCCCTCGCCGTCGACGGCCGTCATGTCCGTCCACACCATGCCGATCTCCGGGCGCCGCTCGAGCAGCGCGACCTGCGCCCCGACTTTCCACGGAAGCCAGGCGTCATCGGAATCGAGGAACGCGACGAATTCGCCGCGCGCGTAGCGGAGGCCGAGGTTTCGCGCCGCCGAGACGCCGGCGTTGGCCTGGCGCACGTAGCAGACGCGCGAGCCGTAGCCCGCCGCGACTGCGGCGGTCCTGTCGGTCGAGCCGTCGTCGGCGACGATCACCTCGATCGCCTCGTAGGTCTGCGCGAGCGCACTCTCGATCGCGCGCCCGACCAGGCGGGCACGATTGTACGTGGGGATGATGACGCTCACGAGCCCCGGCGTCCCGGGTCCCGGCGGCGCGCCCCGTCCAGTGTCGGTCACGCGGATCCCTCCGCCTGCGCCGTCGCCGCCATGTACGGAAGCACTCTGATGCCGACAAAGCGCCGGGCGTACCGCCACAACAGCGCCAGCTTCACCATGCCCGCGATCGCCGTCGCGAGCGCGGCGCCGACCGCGCCGAGCAGCGGCGTGAGGGCGAACACCAGCGCGAGATTCAGCAGCGCCGTGCCCACGATGACGCGGCTGGCCTCCCACTCGTGCCCGGTCATGGTGAGCAGGAAGCCGGAGATAATGCCGATCGTGGCGTGGAACAGCTGCGCACTGCTCAGGATCATCATCAGCAGGCGAGCGTCCTCGAAGTCCGGTCCGTACCACCCCAGGACGAGGTGCCCGGCGAGAAACAGCCCGGCCGTGACGGGTATACTCACCGCGGCGCAGCCCTGGACGATGCGGACGACGAGCCGTTGCAGCTCGTCGCGCCGTCCCTGGGCGTGCAGACTCGAAACGACCGGCAGCACGACGAAGACGATCGCGGTGGCCGCGAATCCGATCAGTGTGGCAAGCTGGCTCGCCACGCTGTACAGGCCGGCGTCGCGAGCGCCGAGCAGCGATCCGATGACGAGGATGTCCGCCTGCTGCGACAAGACGAGTTGCGCGGTCGCAATCACGAGAAACCCGCGCACGGCGCGCGTCCACACCGGGGTCTCGAGCTCCGGCGCGACCGTCGCCGTACTCGGTGGCACGGCACGCGCGACCAGGAAGAGACTCACGCTCAGCGCCACGGCCGTCGCGACGGCGTTGAGCGCGACCGCGCCTCCCACGTCAAGGGAGTGTCCGAGGGTGGGACCGATCAGCAGGACGCCTGCTCCGAACAACAGGGGCCGCAGCAGCAGCGACGGCAGCTGCGATTGCGGGATGCGCCGGAACCCCTGCAAGACGCTGCCGCTGAACATCAACAGCCCGGTGAGTGGCACCATCGCGGCAGCCGCCCAGATCTCCCCGGCGTCCACGCCCTCGGGGAGGTGGCGGCGCAGCAGCCACGCCGTCAGACCGGCGACGAGCGCGACGACCGTCGCCACGCGGCTGACCATCCGGAAGCCGTAGCCCAGAAAGCCGCGCAGCAATCCGTCGCGGTGCTGCCCGTCGTACGCGCCGACGAAGCGAACCGCGGCGGTGTCGAACTCGAGCTTGCCGACCAGGACGGCGACGTTGACCCAGGCGATGAGATACGCGTACATGCCGTAATTCGTCGCCGCGAGTGAGCGCGCCAGGAGAACCTGCACGAAGAACGACGTCGCCATCCCGGCCGCATTGCCGCCCATCGACCACAGGGCGCCCTTGACCATCGCGAGGCTGACGCCGCTGCGCTCCAGCCGGCTGACGAGGGTTGCCGGCCGGGCTGAGGCCACCGTCACGACCGGCGATCGCTCCAGCCGGCGACCGCTGGCGCGAGGCCGCGGACCGGCGTCGCGCGGACCGGCGTCGGCCGCGGGTTGAACCACTCCCACGTCGCGCGGAGGCCCTCGGCGAGACTGACGCACGGTTGGTAGGCGAGGACGGTCCGCGCGCGCTCCAGATCGGCCTGGGAATCGCGTACGTCGCCCGCCCGCGGCGGGACACTCTGCCAGCGCACCGGCCGGCCGGTCACTGCTCCGATCAGCTCGAGCAGCTCGATCAACGACACGCGGTCCCCCGCGCCGACGTTGCACGCGTGCCCCGACGCCACCGCGGCGGGCCGCTGCGCGGCGAGGAGATTGGCCTCGACGACGTTGGCGACGTAGGTGAAATCCCGCGTCTGCCGCCCGTCCCCGTAGACGGTCGCCACCGTGCCATCCAGTGCCGCGCGCAGAAAGAGCGGGATGACAGCGGCGTACGGGGAGTCCGGGCTCTGGCGCGGCCCAAAGACGTTGAAGTAGCGCAGCGCGACGCCCTCGATCACACCGGCGCGGGCCAGTGCCAGCAGGTACTGCTCGCCGGCGAGCTTGGACACGGCGTACGGCGAGCGCGGCAGCGGCTCGACGGCTTCGCGCTTCGGCAGCACCGCCGTGTCGCCGTACACTGAGCTCGAGCTCGAGTACACGACGCGGCGCACGCCCGCGGCCGTGCACGCGCCGAGCAAGTGCATCGTCGCATTGACGTTGACATCGTGACTCAGCCAGGGGTCCGCGAAGGAGCGCGGGACGCTGGGAAGGGCGGCGACGTGAAACACGATTTCGATGTCGCGCACGGCTTGCGTGCACACCTCGGGATCGCGCAGGTCGGCGACGATCAGGTCGACGCGCGACGCGACGGGATCGAGATTGGCGCGATTCCCCGTCGAGAGGTCATCGACCACGCGGACGGCATGGCCACGGCGCACGAGCTCGTGCACGAGATGCGAACCGATGAAGCCCGCTCCACCAGTCACCAGACACGCGGTCGATCCATCCATCGGTGCTCCCCCGAAGAGTGTGTGTACGTCGTGCTTAGGGGGGGCAAGTTGTGTGCCCCGAATGGGGCGGTCTCTGGTACCCTTCTTGCTCGTTCGGGTGACTGTGCGCGCATGGAATTCGACTGATCGGGCCCTACCAGCGAACTTGGCCCGTGCCGGCGAGTGATGCACGTGCGACGCGGCTTTGCGAGCCGTGTAGCACGGCTGCCACAGTATGGCGGTGAAACGTGGAAGTCTCGTGGCGATCGCCGCCGGGATCATCGCGCTCGCGACCCTGACGCCGACGTCGGAGGTCGCGCAGAACGGCGGAAGGTTCGTCTGGTGCATCGCCTGCGGCGACTTCGGACTTGCCGACTTCGCCGCCAACGTTGCCCTGTTTGTCCCGTTGGGGTGGGCCCTGGGTCGCGCCGGCCTCAAACCCGCCACGGTCATCGCCATTGTGGTGTGCGCGACGATCGGGATCGAGCTCATGCAGCTCTGGTTTCTGCCGGGCCGCGTCGCGAGCCTGTCAGACATACTGGCAAACACGACTGGTGGGGTGGCGGGTCTCGCATTGCCGCGGCTGCTGCCTCGGCTCCGCGGATCGACGACAAACGCGGGGCGCGCGACGGCGGTCTACGGGGGGCTGCTCGCCGTGAGCCTGTGGGCGGGAACGGTGGTGCAAGGCATCTCAATGCCCGATGCGCTGGGATGGACGCGGCAGAGTCCTCGGCTGCCGGGATACACCGACTTCACCGGCATTGTGCGCGAGGTGCGGATCAACGGCACGCCGGTGGCCACCGGCGAGTGGCTGGCGCTGAGTGCGAAGGACAGCACGGTCGTCACGCTCGAGCTTGTCGCGGGGGTGCCCGATCAACGACGCGCAGAGATCATTGCCACGAACCCGCGCACCGGGCCGGCGTGGGCCTGGGTCGATCAGCAGGCACGTGATGCGCGCGCGCACTTCGCGTCCGCGAGCGATGGGCTGCGGCTCCGCGGACAGGATCCGGTTGTGGCGGATGCCCTGCCGGCCACCGCGGGCGAATCCGTGATGGTGCGGCTCGTGGGCCGGCACTTCGGATACGATGTCGTCGTGGAGACGAAAGGGGGAACAGCGGTGCGG
>WNGG01006947.1_pt2 | contig 18836 bp, 13 predicted proteins | sample 5400661 | NCBI WGS metagenome assembly WNGG01 (sample SAMN13153372, study PRJNA577476) | soil metagenome | isolation source: 100 cm soil or saprolite under Garry oak tree replicate 1 | place: USA:California | collected 2016-06-15
CATCGGCACGGCGGGGGTGGTGGACGTGCCCGGCCACGAGCGCTTCCTGCGCGCGATGGTCGGCGCGGCCTTCGGCGTGGACGTCGCCGTGCTGTGCGTGGCGGCCGACGAGGGCCCGATGCCGCAGACGGCGGAGCACCTCGACGTGCTCCGGCTCCTGGGTGTCGAGGCGGGCGTCGTCGCGCTCACCAAGTCCGACCTCCTGCCCGCGCTGGGGCCCGACCACCGCGACCTCCTGCTCCTCGAGCTCAAGGACCTCCTGGCCGGATCGTTCCTGGAAGAGGCGCCCATCGTGGAGTGCTCGGCGCGCACCGGGCAGGGCCTGCCGGAGCTGGTCCGCGAAATCGCCGGGGCGGTGCGCCTGCAGCTCGACGCGCCGCGCTCGGACCAGGGGCCGCTCTTCCTCCCGCTCGACCGGTCCTTCGGCGTGAAGGGATTCGGCACGGTGGTCACCGGCACGTTGTTCTCCGGCGCGCTGCAAGCCGGCGACGAGGTCGACGTGGTCGGCGCCTCCGCCACGGCCCGCAGCGTGCGCGTCCGCGGCGTCCAGGTGCACGGGCAGACCGTTCCCCGTGCGCAGGCGGGGCAGCGGACGGCGGCCAACCTCGCCGGGATCGAGGTGGCGGGCGCGCCCCGCGGATCGGCGCTGGTGGCCGCGGGCACCCTCGAGGCGACCGGGCCCGCCCACGTGCTGGACGTCGAGCTGGAGCTTCTTCCCTGGGCGGCGCGGCCGCTCAAGGATCGCGCGCGCCTGCTCGCCCACATCGGCACCGCCCAGGCGCCGGCCGTGGTCGCGCTGGTCGATCGCGCCCAGCTGCTCCCCGGCGAGCGCGCGGTGGCCCAGCTGCGGCTGGGCACACCCGTGGCGGCGCTGGCCGGGCTTCGCTTCCTCCTGCGCGGCGAGTTGGGGAAGCCGGCCGAGGGCTCCGCGCCGGCGCCCGGGCGGCTCGCCGCGGCGGCGCGCGCGCATGCCAGCACCCTGGGCGGCGGGCGGATCCTGTCGGTCGCGCCGCGCCGGCGCCGCCGCCGCGAGGCGGACGTTCAGGCGTTGCGGGCGCTGGCCTTCGACGACCCGTTCGCCCAGGCGGAGGAGCTGGTGCTCGAGTCGGGCCACCTCGGGTGCTCCCCCGCGCGCCTCGCCGCGCGCGGCGCCTTCAGCTTGAAGTCCGCGGACCGGGCCCTGGAACGGCTCGCGCAGCTCGGACGCGCGTTGCTCTTCGATCGCGACGCGCGCCTCTACGTGCACGCAGGGCTGTTGCGCAAGCTCGAGCTGAAGCTCGCCGCCCGTCTCTCGGACCACGCCAGGGAATCGCCGCTCGACCCCAGCATCGCCAAGGAGGAGCTGCGCCAGCGCGCCGGCTCGCCCCCGCCGCGCCTCTTCGCCCGCGCGCTCGCGCAGCTGGCCGAGGCGGGAGAGCTTCGCCAGGACGCCGAGCGCGTCCGGCCGGCCAGCGCGGCCGCGCAACTCACCGGGCCCGACGCCGACGCCCAGGAGAAGCTCGCCTCGGTGCTCGAGTCCGCGGGTCTCGCCCCGCCCCGCACCGACGAGCTGCCCGCGCTGGCGGAGCAGACCCCGCAAAGGACGCAGCAGCTGCTCAAGTCCCTGGCCGCCAAGGGCCGGGCGGTGAAGGTCAGCGAGGAGCTGTGGTTCGCGACCGCCGCGCTCCACGATCTGCGCGCGCGGCTGCTCACGCACCTCCAGCTGCACGGCTCCATCGACGCGCAGGGCTTCAAGGAGCTGACCGGCCAGAGCCGGAAGTTCACCATCCCGCTCGCCGAGTGGTTCGACAAGGAACGCGTCACCCTCCGGGTGGGCGACAAGCGCGTCTTGCGCAAGGAACGGGAGCGATGAGCGCCGACCAGCTCGCCGGCGAGAGCGAGACGGAGTCGTTCCTCGCGCGCATCCCCGTGCCCACTTTGGTGCTCCGGACAGGACGCATCGTCGCCGCCAACGACCGGTTCTGCGCGCTGCTGGGTCGGAGCCGGCAGGAGCTGCTCGACGCGGAGGACCCCTTCCACGCCTTCATCGCCCCCGAGGATGCGGAGAGAGTTCTCGCCCGCCATCTCGCGCGCGCCGAAGGGCGGACCGAACTCGAGGAGTACGATTTCGCGCTGCGCGCCCGCGACGGATCGCCCATCCCGGCGCGCGTCCGTGTCTCGCGCCATGCGCCTGCGGGCCCGGGCGCGTTCCTCGCTCTCTGCACCGACGAGCGCGGGCGCGCCCGCACCGCGCAGCTCATCCGCGCCTTCGTCGACGTGGCCGTGTCGGCGCAGCGCGAGGCGACGCAGGACGGGATCTTCCGGCTCGTGCAAGAGCGGCTCGCCGCCGCCGGGCTCTCGGTGCACTTCAGCGCGCTGGCGGCGCAGACGTTCCAGCTGCTCGAGCTTGGCGGCGCGGCGCACGCCGGGATCGCCGCGCTGCGGGAGCGCTGGCCGCGGGAGCTTCCCATCGCGGCATTCCAGGAGCTCTTGCCCGAGCCGGGCAGCGCGCACGGATCGCTCATCGAGGATCTGCCCGGCGTGATCGCGCGCGCCCTGGGGAAGGAGCGCGACGAGCTGGCGGCGGCCGTCCCGCCCAGCGCGATGTTCTGCCTGGTGCCGATCGAGGGATCGCCGCGGTTCGCGCTGTCCGCGACCGGTCCGGGGCTCGACGCCACCGTCGCCAGCGCGTTCGGCCTCTTCGGCCAGCAGCTGGGCGCCGCGCTGGAGACGCTGCGGCGGATGGACGAGCTGGCTCGCTCGAACCGCGAGCTCCTGGCGGTGAACCGGGTGGCCCGCGCCTCCGCCACCCTGGCCTCGGGAGAGTCGCTGTCGGCGGCGCTGGAGCGGCTGGCGGACGAGGCCTCGGTTCCGCGCGCCGCCATCCTGCGCCGCGAGGAGGAGACGCTCCTGGTCGCCGCGCAGCGCGGCTTCACGGCGCGCACGCTCGGGTCCGCCGAGCGGCTCGACGCGTGCACCCCGTGGGCGGAGAGCGTGCTCTCGGGCGAGCCGGTGCTGTTCACGGTCCGCGAGGACGGGACCGTGGACGCCTCGTCCCGACGGCTGAGCACTCCCCCCCACGGCGTCGTCCCGGTGGCGCCCGCGGGCATGCCGCTGCCTCCTGCAGAGGGGCACAACGGCATCGCCCTGCCCCTGCAGGTCGGCGACGCCGTCCACGGCGTGCTGCTCGCGGTCCGCGACTCTCCGGTCGGGACCGAGGACCTGCGCCTCCTCTCCACCCTGGCCGCGCAGCTCGCCGTGACGCTCTTGAACGCCACGCTCTTCGAGCAGACGCACCGACGGGTGGAGGAGCTGTCGCTCCTCCTGGAGCTGGGCCAGACGGCGCTGGGGCACCTCGATCTCTCGCGCGTGCTGCAAGCCGGGGCGCGCGCGGGCTTGCGCATGCTGCGCTGCAGCGCCGCGTACATCTTCCTGCCCGAGCCGGGCGGCGCGGCGCTTCAGCTGGCGGCCGTGGAAGACCCGGAGCAGCCCCCCGGAGTCGGCCCGGGGTTCACGCTGCCGACGAGCACGCGCGCCATGGCCACCCTGGCGTTCTCCAGCCGGCAACCGCAGGCCGCGCCGGAGGCGGCGACGGACCCGCGCATCGATCCCGCCGTTGCGAAGCTCTTCCGCGCGCGCTCCGTCCTGACGGTGCCGCTCCTGTCGCACGACGTGCCGCTGGGCGTGCTCTCGCTGATCTCGCGCGGCGAGCGCGTCTTCGCCGCGCAGGACGTGCGGCTCGCCAGCCACGTGGCACAGCTCCTCTCCGCCGCGGTGGCCGGCGCCGACGTGTTCGAGCGGGAGCGCCGCCGCGCCGACGAGCTGGCGCTCCTGCAGGACCTGTCGGGCGCCATCACCGGGAAGCTCGACCAGCGCGAGCTCCTGGAGACGGCCAGCGCGCGGCTCCTGCAGCTGGTCGACGGCGACGTGGCCGCGGTCTACCGGCAGGAGCCCGGCGCCGAGGGCGAGCTGCGGCTTTCCTGGGCGCAGGCCGAGCAGGGACCCGTGGACGGCCTTCCGGCGAGTGTCCCCTGGGCGGGCGGGCCCAGCTGCGCGGCGCAGCTGGAGCAGGCGGTCCTCGCCTCCTGCACGGTGCGCACCGGCTCCGGCGCGGCGCGCCTGGCGCGCTGCGCGTCGATCCGCCTCCCCGGCGGCCGGGGCGCGCTGGGAGCGCTCTGCCTGGCGCGCCTGGCCGAGCGCGACTTCACCGCCGACGAGCTGCGCATCCTCGACGCGGTCGCCGCCCAGCTCTCGGTGGCGATGGAGAACGCCCGCCTCTACGCCGAGCAGCGCGCGCGCGCCGAGGAGATGACGCTGCTCAACGAGGTGAGCCAGTCGTTCGCCGGCGCGCTGGAGATCAAGCCCCTGCTGATGGCCGCCGGCCGGACGCTGCGCAAGCTGGTCGACGCGAGCAACTGGTTCGTCCTGCTTCGCGATCCGTCGGCGGACGTGCTGAGGGTGGCGGCGTGCAGCCCCGAGCACGAGGAGTTCATGCGCGGCGTGGAGCTGCGACTCGATCAGCCCTCCCTCTCCGCGCAAGTGGTGCGGTACCGGCGCGCCGCCCAGGCGCAGGAACCGATGCTGCTGCAGGTCGCGTCGCGGGCGCTGGTGGAGCATCTGCGGGAGCGGGCGGTGCTGGTCGTCCCGCTCGTCGCGCGCGACGAGGTGCTCGGGGTGGTCACGCTCGACGACACCCAGCGGACCCGGGTGTTCACCCAGGCGGAGATGGAGCGGACGACCGCGGTCTGCCAGCAGATCGCGCTGGCCCTGCTCTCGGCGCGCCTCTACGAGGACCTGCGCAAGAGCTACGCGGACCTGGCGCGCGCGCAAGCCGAGTTGGTCGAGCGCGAGCGCCTCGCGGCCCTGGGCGAGATGGCGGCCTCCGTCGCCCACGAGGTGCGCAATCCCCTGGGCGTGATCTTCAACTCGCTGGGCAGCTTGAAGCGCCTGCTGCAGCCCGCAGGGGACGTGCGGCTGCTCCTGGACATCGTCGGCGAGGAAGCGGACCGCCTGAACCGGATGGTGGGCGACCTGCTCGATTACTCGCGGCCGCTGCGGCCCACCCTCCAGCCCGTGGCGCTGCAGCCCGTCCTCGAGGAGGCGATCGCCTCGACGCAGCGCCCCGGCGAGGAGAGCTCGGTCGAGGTGCGCCTCAAGATCGAGCCGGGCCTGCCGCCGGTGCGCGCCGACGCGCGCCTCTTGCGCCAGGCGGTGGTAAATCTAGTGACCAACTCGCTGCAGGCGATGCCCCACGGCGGGGTCCTGACGGTGAGCGTGGCCCGGGTGCTCTCCGACGCCGGGCCGCAGGCGCGCATCGCCGTGCACGACACCGGAGTGGGCGTCCCGCCACAAGCGCGCTCCAAGGTGTTCCAGCCGTTCTTCACCACCAAGCCGACCGGCACCGGGCTCGGCCTGGCGGTGGTCAAGCGCATCGCCGAGGGCCACGGAGGCCGCGCCTTGCTTTCGGACAGCGAGCGCGGCACCGAGTTCCACCTGCTCCTGCCGCTCTCCGGGTAGCCGCCGCCAGCCGCCGCCGATAGGGCGGCGCTGCGCCCTTGAGATTGGCGGCGGCGCCGTGCTTTTCACAGCGCGGCCCTTATGAGATGCCTCCTGCGATGAGCGAATCGGCCGCGCCACGGGCGGCAGCCGCGCCGGCGGCCCGCGTCCTGATCGTCGACGATCAGCGGAACATGCGCACCACCACCGCGCTGGTGCTGCGGCAGGCCGGGTACGACGTGGCCGAGGCGGAGAGCGGCGAGGCCGCGCTGTCGCGCCTCCTGGCCGAGCCGTTCGACGTGGTGCTCACCGACCTCAAGATGGCCCCTCTGGACGGCCTCGACGTGCTGCGCGGCGCGCTGGAGATCTCGCCCACCACCCAGATCATCGTGATGACCGGCTACGGGACCGTCGAGAGCGCCGTGGCCGCCATGCAGCAGGGGGCGCACGACTATCTCTCCAAGCCGTTCAAGGAGGAGGAGCTGCTGGTGCGGGTGCAGCGGGCGCTGGAGAAGCGCAAGCTGCTGGTCGACGTCGGCCTCTTCTCCGACGAGTTCCGCCGCCGGTACAAGCTGGAGGAGTTGGTGGGCCGCTCGGCGCCGATGCGCGAGCTGCTCACCAAGGTGGTGCGCATCGCGCCCACCGACGTGACGGTGCTGATCACCGGCGAGAGCGGCACCGGCAAGGAGCTGATCGCCCGCGCCATCCACGCCAACTCGCGCCGGGCGGCGCGGCCGTTCGTGCCGGTGAACTGCGCGGCGATCAGCGAGAACCTGCTCGAGAGCGAGCTGTTCGGGCACCTCAAGGGCGCCTTCACCGGCGCGGTGAAGCTCCGCCGCGGACTGCTCGAGGAGGCGGGCGGGGGGACCTTCTTCTTCGACGAGATTCTGGCCGCCAGCAACCAGGACCTGCGGCAAGCGATCGCGGAGAAGCGTTTTCGCGAGGACCTCTTCTACCGGCTCAACGTGGTGCCCCTGGTGATGCCGCCGCTTCGCGAACGGCGCGAGGACATCGCGCTCCTCGCGCAGCACTTCGTCGACCGTTTCAACCAGCGCAACGGCACGCGGCGCACCTTGACCCAGGGGGCGATGCTGAAGCTCAACGCCCACGCGTTCCCGGGCAACGTGCGCGAGCTGGAGAACGTGATCGAGCAGTCCGCCGCCCTGGCGCGGCGCGACTCGATCGGCGCGGACGAGGTCTTCCTGGAGCGGCTGGGCGGCGCGGCTTCCGGCGCCGCCGGGGCGGCGGGCGGCCCGGTGAAGACGCTCGCGCAGCAGGTGGACGACGCCGAGCGGGAAGCCATCCAGCGGGCGCTCGCCCGTTCCGGCGGCAGCCTGGAGCAGGTGTCGCGGGAGCTGGACGTCTCCACCACCACGCTCTGGCGCAAGATGAAGCGCCTCGGCCTCCGCCGCGACTGATAAGCTCCCCGCCGTGCCGAGGAAGAAGCCGTTCAACGACCCGTTCGTGCGGCTCGAGCTGGACAGACCCACCCCGCCGGAGAAACCCGCTCCCGCGGCGCCCGCTCCTCCCGCCCGGCCACCCGCGGATGCCCGGCGCCCGCTGTCCGACGAGGACCTGTGGGCGCTGGCGGTCGAGGGAGCGGCGCCGCTCCAAGACCGGAGCGCGCGCATCAAGCCCGATCCGGAGCCGATCGCCGTCGCGTCCGGACCGCTCGACCCGGAGCTGGCCGCCTACGACGAGCTGCGTGCCCTGGTGAACGGCGCGGCGCCGTTCGACATCGCCGACTCGGACGAGTTCATCGAGGGGGCGGCGCGCGGCCTGGACCACCACGTGCTGCGGCGGCTGCGGCGCGGCGAGTTCGCGGTGCAGGGCCACGTCGACCTGCACGGGCTCACCCGCGAGAAGGCGCGGGCCGAGCTGGAGTCGTTCCTGGCCCGCTCCCGGCAGGGCGGCAAGCGCTGCGTCCTCGTGGTGCACGGCCGCGGGCTGCACTCGAAGGACCAGGTGCCCGTCCTGAAGGACGCCCTGAAGCGCTGGATGAAGACGGCCCGCTTCTCCGACCACGTCCTGGCCTTCGCCACCGCCCGCCCCCACGACGGCGGCCTCGGCGCCGTCTACGTCCTCCTCCGCCGCCTCTGATTCGCCTGCAAGCGTTTCACGCGGAGCGCGCCGAGAGAGCGGAGCGCGCGGAGTAATCTTTTCGAAAGTCCAATTCTCCGCGCGCTCTCCCTTCACCTCCGCGCTCTCCGCGTGAAACGCTTTTGGTCTATCTCGCGAAGGAGGTGGAGGCGGATTGGGCCAGGCGGGCGAAGGTGTCGGGCTGGATGCCCATCCAGAGGACCAGGGCGGCGCAGCCGGCCAGGGCGATGCCCGCGGCGATCAAGTGGCCGCCGGCGACGGGCTCGGGCTTCGACTGCGGCACCATGTACACGTAGACGACCACGCGCAGGTAGTAGTAGAGCCCGGCCACGCTGGTCAGCACGCCGAGCACCGCGAGCGGCACCAGGTCCGCGGCGATGGCGGCCCGGAAGACGGTCACCTTGGCCATGAACCCCGCGGTGGGCGGGATTCCCGCCAGGGACACCATGAAGAGCGACATCGCCGCCGCCAGCCCCGGGTGCCGCTCCGACAGCCCCGCCCAGGAGGAGAGATCGTCTCCCCCGCCCGCCAGCGCCTCCTTGCGCTCGATCAGCGCCACCACCCCGAACGCCCCGATGACGGTGGCTCCGTACGCGGCCAGGTAGAAGAGCAGCCCTTCCAGCGCGTCGGCCCTGGGCGGAGCGCCCGCCATGGCCGCGACCGCGACCAGGAGGTACCCGGCGTGCGCGATCGAGGAGTACGCCAGCATGCGCTTCACGCTGCGCTGGGGGACGGCCAGGAGATTTCCGACCAGCATGGTGAGCGCGGAGAGCCACACCACCAGCGTCTGCCAGCCGTGCGGCCCGAGCGCGGCCGAGGGATCTCCGAAGCCGCCCACCAGGATGCGCACCAGGGTGGCGAATGCCGCGACCTTCACCGCCGCGGCCATGAAGCCCGTCACCGGCGCGGGCGCGCCGTCGTACACGTCGGGCACCCACATGTGGAACGGGACCGCGGCCACCTTGAAGGCGAATCCCGCCGCCAGCAGCGCGGCGGCGGCGTAGAGCAGCGTGGTCGTCGCCGCCGGGGTCCCGCCGGACGCGGCCAGGCGCACCGCGTTCGCCACGTCCGACAGGCGCGTGGACCCCGTCGCGCCGTACGCGAGGGCGGCTCCGTAGAGGAAGATCGCCGCCGCGAAGGACCCCAGCACGAAGTACTTGAACGCAGCCTCGGCCGGGCGCTGCCCGCGCCGCAGGTAGGCCGACAGGCAATAGACGGCGAGGGACATCACCTCGAGCGAGATGAAGATGACGATCAGGTCGGTGGCCTGTCCGAGCAGGCACATGCCCGAGGCCGAGAACAGCGCCAGCGCGTAGTACTCGCCGCGCGTCGCGCGCAGCGCCTCGAGGTACCCGAAGGACGTAAGGCACGAGAGCGCGAGGGAGGCGCAGACCACCGCGGCCACCACGCGCGCGAACCCGTCCGTCACGGCGGCGCCGGAGAAGAGAGGCGAGGCGGGGTCTCCCATCTGGGCGACGGCGGCCCAGAAGGCGAGCCCCGCGAAGACCGCCGCGAGCCACGCCTGGTACCGCCGGTCCGCGGCCGCCGGCGGCGCGCCAGCGCGGCCCAGGCTTTCAGGCTTCACCGCACGCAAGAACACCTCGGAGGTGAGCAGCACCAGGGCGCCCGCCGCGAGGATCAACGCGGGCAGTACTCCCTCGAGGTCGGAGGGGTTGAAGTTCATCGCTCGCCTTCCGCGCGCGCCCCGGCCGGCGCATCCGCCGCGGGCCGCTGCAGCCCGGCGCCCTGCGGGCGCGCCGCCCGGGGGCGCGCGACCCGCTGGATGAGCTCCTCCGCCGGCAGCCGCGAGGCATTGAGGAACGGCTGGGGGTACACGCCGATGAGCAGGATGGCCGCGAGCAGCGGCGCCACGGTCACCCACTCGCGCAGCGTCAGGTCCGTCATGCCGTGCTCGGCCGCGCGCCGTTTGGGACCGAAGAGCGTGCGCTGGACCATCCACAGCATGTAGACGGCGCCGAGGATGACGCCGCTGGCGCCCACGATCGAAAAGATCTGGCCCCGTGGCGCGACGCCCCAGCTCCCCAGCGGCGAGGTCGAGGTGAAGGTCCCGATCAGGATGAGGAACTCGCCGATGAACCCGTTGGTCCCCGGGAGACCGATCGACGAGAGCACGACCACCAGGAACACGGCGGACATGGCCGGCGCGACGCGCGCGACTCCGCCGTACTGCGACAGGTCGCGGGTATGGGTGCGCTCGTAGAAGTATCCGACGATGAGGAACAGGGCTCCGGTGGAGATGCCGTGGTTCACCATCTGCAACACGGCGCCGTTCACCGCCTCCGGAGTGAGCGCCGAGAGCCCCAGCATGACGAAGCCGAGGTGCGCGACCGACGAGTACGCGATGAGGCGCTTCAGGTCCTGCTGCGCCATGCACATCAACGAGCCGTAGACGATCCCCACCACACCGAGCGCAGCGATGGCAGGCGCGTAGCGCAGCGCGGCCGCCGGGAAGAGCGGCATCGCGTACCGGATGAAGCCGAAGGTGCCCATCTTCAGCATCACGCCCGCCAGCACGATCGAGGCGGCCGCGGGCGCCTCGGTGTGCGCGTCGGGCAGCCAGGTGTGCAGCGGCCAGACCGGCACCTTGATGGCGAAGGCGAGGGCGAAAGCGAGGAAGAGCCACTTCTGCGCGTCAGCGCCGAGCGGCGGCATCTGCGCCTGCAGCGCGACGTAGTCGAAGGTGCGCGGCTGCCCGGCGGGAGCCGAGTGGCTCCACAGGTAGAAGATGGCGAGCAGCATCAGCACGCTGCCGACGAAGGTGAAGAGGAAGAACTTCACCGCCGCGTAGATGCGCCGCTCCGAACCCCACATCCCGATGAGCAGGTACATGGGGATCAGCATCGCTTCCCAGAAGACGTAGAAGAGGACCAGGTCGAGCGCGGAGAGGGTCCCGATCAACGCCGTCTCGAGCACCAGGAGCGAGATGCAGTACAGCTTGACGCGGTCCTCGATGTACTTCCACGAGCTCAAGACGATGATGGGCCCGAGGAAGGTGGTGAGGAGCAAGAGGAGCAGCGCCACCCCGTCGACTCCCACGTGGTAGCTGAAGCCGAGATTCGGCGCCCAGTCGGTGCGCTGCTCGAAGGAGAAGCCGCGCGCTCCGGGCCGGAAACCCACCGCGAGCGGCACCGAGAGCGCGAAGGTGAGGAGGGAAGCGATCAGCGCCACGCCCTTGTGCTGCCCGCCCTCGCCGCGCGGGAGGAAGGCGACGACCACCGCGCCCACGATCGGCGCGAAGATCACCAGGCTGAGGAGGTGCGACTGCACGAAGTCCATCTCAGCCTCGCACCAGGAAGACGTAGACCAGGATGAGGACGCCCACGGCGGTGACCGCCGCGTAACGCTGCACGTCGCCGTTCTGGAAGCGGCGCAGCACGGAGCCGACGGCCGCCACCAACTGCGCCGACCCGTTCACGAGCAAGCCGTCGATGATCATGACGTCCACGGCGCGCCACAAGATGCGCGCGGTGGCCCACAGCGGCTTCACCACGATCCGGTCGTACAGGGCATCCACGTAGAGGGCCGACGCCAGCGCGCGGCGCAGCCTCGGCATCGCCCGAGCGATCCGCTCGTCGCCTTCCAGCGCGCGGCCCGGCGCGTAGAGGGACCAGGCGGCCGCGAGGCCCGCCCAGGCCACCACCAGGGCGATCCCGAAGGCGACCAGCTCCGGCAGCCGCTCCAGGGGAGGGCCGCCGCGCGGCCGCGCGAAGGCGCCTTCGGTGAAATGCTCCCAGGTGAACGGCAGGTGGCGCGAGGGCAGGACGATGAGCGCCCCCACCACCGACAGCCCCGCCAGGACCCACAGCGGCAGCGTCATCACCCAGGGCGCCTCGTGGGGGTGCACCTCGGAAGGACCGCGGTACTCGCCCTCGAAGGTGAGCAGGTAGCAGCGCCACAGGTAGAAGGAGGTGATCAGCGCGGTCACCGTCCCGATCGCGTAGATGGCCGGCCCCAGGAACGCGAGCCGCGGCGAGCCCGGATCGGGGAGCAGGGTGAGGAAGTCGAAGGCCCGCGTGTTCAGCGCCTGCGCGAGGATCTCGTCCTTGGAGAAGAACCCGCTGATGGGCAGGATGCCGGTGATCGCCACGGTGGCGATGAAGAAGGTCGCCGCGGTGTGCTTGAGCCCCAGCTGGCGCAGCCCGCCCATGCGGGCCATGTCCTGCTCTCCGTGGAGGCCATGGATCACCGCGCCGCTGCCGAGGAACAGGCACGCCTTGAAGAACGCGTGCGTGATGAGGTGCGCGGTGCCCGCCGCGAACGCGCCCACGCCGACGCCGACGAACATGTATCCGAGCTGCGAGACGGTGGAGTACGCGAGCACCCGCTTGATGTCCATCTGCGAGGTGCCGATCAGCGCGCCGACCACCGCGGTGAGGATTCCGATCACGGCCACCACGGCCATCACTCCGGGCGCCTGCACGTACAGAAAGCTGAGGCGCGCGACCATGTACACGCCCGCCGTCACCATGGTGGCTGCGTGGATCAGCGCGGACACCGGAGTGGGACCGGCCATCGCGTCGGGCAGCCAGACGTAGAGCGGGAGCTGCGCGCTCTTCCCGATGGCGCCGACGAAGAGCAGCCCCGCGGCGGCCGAGGCCACGCCGAGCGAGAGCGGCGCCACCTTCAGCGCCTGGAAGCTCACCTGGCCCGTGTAGAGGTAGAGGACGAAGATCCCGATGAGGAACCCGAAGTCGCCGATGCGGTTGACGATGAACGCCTTGCGCCCCGCGTACGCCTTCGCGTCGTCGTCGTACCAGAAGCCGATGAGCAGGTAGCTGCAGAGGCCGACGCCCTCCCAGCCGACGAACATCGCGACCAGGTTGTCCGAGAGGACGAGCAGCAGCATCATCGAGACGAACAGGTTCAAGTACGCGAAGTAGCGCCAGTAGCCAGGGTCCTCGTCCATGTACCCGACCGAATACAGGTGGATGAGGAACCCCACCCCGGTCACCACCAGGACCAGCGTGCCCGAGAGCCGGTCGAAGGTGAGGCCGAGGTCCACGCGCAGGCTGCCGACCGAGAACCAGGTGAAGACCAGCTGGCGAAGCTGCGCCGTCTCGCCTTCGATGTGCGCCACCTGCCACCAGGCGAAGAGCCCGATGCAGAAGGAGAGGAGCACCACCAGGAGCGCGACGGCGTACAGCCACGCCTTGGGGAGCCAGCGCCCGAGGACGCCGTTCACGGCGGCGCCGGCGAGCGGGAGCAGGGGGATCAGGTACAGCCAGGAGACTTCCATTCACTCCTCAGAACTTGAGCGTGTCGAACTCGTCGACGTTGACCGAGGCCCGGCTGCGGAACACGGCGATGACGATGGCGAGGCCCACGGCGGCCTCGGCGGCGGCCACCGCGATGACGAAGAAGACGGCGGTGTGGCCGCTCAGGAAGCCCGCCTGGGTGGGGGCGCTCTTCACCAGCGGGAACCGCGAGAAGGTGAGGAAAGTGAGGTTCACCGCGTTGAGCATCAGCTCGATGCTCATGAGGACGATGAGCGCGTTGCGCCGCAGCACCACGCCCACCCCGCCCAGCGCGAAGAGGACCGCGCCGAGGAACAGGTAGTGCAGAGGCCCGACCATCAGATCTTCCCCTTGGCGACGACCACCGCGCCGACGATGGCCACGGTGAGGAGCAGGCTCGTCACCTCGAACGGCAGCACGCTGAACAGGTACAGGGCGCGCCCCACGGCCTTGACGGTGCCGAAGCCCGTCGGCAGCTGCTCGACGGCGAGGTCGCGCACCGGGCCCGAGTAAGCGGTGCGCAGCGCGAAGACGACGATGAGCCCCACCGAGGCCGCGACCGCGAGCGCGCCGATGCCCTTCCACACGGTCACGCGCTCCCTCCCCAACTCCTCCTCGCGGAGATTGAGCAGCAGGATGACGAACACGAACAGCACCATCACCGCGCCGGCGTAGACCATGACCTGGAGGATGGCGATCAGGTGCGCCGAGAGGAGCAGGTACACGCCGGCCAGGAAGAAGAAGCAGGCGACCAGCGACATCGCCGCATGGACCGGGTTCCGACGCAGGATGACTTGCGCCCCGGCGACGACCACGCCGGAGAAGAAGACCCAGAACAGGACGGTCTCTGCCATTCCCTAGCCCCGCACGAGCGCGTCGAAGTCGGCGCGGAACTTCTCGATGTAGCTCTTCGCCGGCATCGCGGCGCCGTCGGCCAGCGCGCAGATGGTCTTCATCTCCATCTGCCGCGCGATCTGGTGCACGTTGTCCACGTCCAGCTTCTCGCCCCGGCCGGCGCAGATCTTGTCGAGCAGGCGGCTCAGCCACGCCGTCCCTTCGCGGCACGGCGTGCACTGGCCGCAGGACTCGTGCGCGTAGAAGCGCATCACGTTGGCCAGCGCGAACGCCATGTTCGTGTCCTCGTCCAGGTAGACGACGCCCCCCGACCCGGCCATGGTCTTCTTGGCCTTGAGCGTGTCGAAGTCGGAGGGCCAGTCGACCTCCTCCGCGGTCATCACCGCCGAGGAGCTGCCGCCGGGGATGATGGCCTTGAGCTTCTTGTCGCCGCGCATCCCGCCGCAGTACTCGTCGAGCAGGACGCGGAAGGTGGTGCCCATCGGCGCCTCGTGCACGCCGGGCAGGTTCACGTGCCCGCTCACCGCGTACAGGCGCGTGCCGCCGTTCTTGGGGACGCCCACGCCGGCGAACCAGTCGCCGCCCTTCTCGACGATCGCCGGGACGTTCGCCAGCGTCTCGACGTTGTTCACCGCGGTCGGCTGCTTGAACAGGCCTCCGCCCGCGTTGGCGGGGAACGGAGGCTTGAGGCGCGGGTATCCCTTCCGCCCTTCCAGCGACTCGAGCAGCGCCGTCTCCTCCCCGCAGATGTAGGCGCCGGCCCCGATCACCACGTGCATGTCGAGGTCGAACCCCGAGCCGAGGATGCTCTTCCCCAGGTAGCCCTGCGCGTAGGCCTCGTCGATCGCCTGCTGCAGCCGCGCCGCGGCTGCCTTCCGGAACTCGCCGCGGCAATACACGTAGGTGAGGTGGCAATCGAGCGCGTAGCAGCCGATCACCAGCCCCTCGACGAACATGTGCGGGCTCTTCTCGAGGATCGCGCGGTCCTTGAAGGTGCCCGGCTCGCCCTCGTCGGCGTTCACCACCAGGTACTTGGGGAAGCTCGTCTCCTTGCGAACGAAGTTCCACTTCATGCCGGTGGGGAACCCCGCGCCGCCGCGGCCGCGCAGGTTGCTCTTTGCGACCTCGTCCACGATCTGCTGCGGCTGCATCTTCAGCGCCCTGGGGAGCGCGTGCCAGCCGCCGGACGCCTTGTAGGTCGCGAGCGACCAGCTCTCGGGCTTGTCCCAGTCGCCGGTGAGGATCTTCACGCGCTCGGGCACGCTCAGCGGCTCCTGTCGGTCGGGGCGGTGGTCGCCGCGGGCAGCCCGACGGTACCGGTCGCCTGCGGCTGGGACTGCTTCTCGGTCGCGTGCTTGTCCTCGAGGTGCCGCGGATGCGGGCCCGGCGCCATCTTCTGCCCGGGCTCGGTGCGCAGCCGGGCGATCAGCGCGTCCATCGATTCGGGCGTGACGTTCTCGACGTAGGTGAAGTTGTTGTGGAGCACCGCGGGTGCGGTGCCGCAGGAGGCCAGGCAGGCCACCTCCTCCAGCGAGAACTGGCCGTCCTCCGTGACCTGGCCGGGCCGGATCCCGAGCCGCTCCTCGCAGTGCTGCAGGATCTTCTCGCTGCCCATCGCCCAGCAGCACACCGAGTTGCACACGCCGATGTGGTGCCGCCCCACCGGGTGCAGGCGGTACATCGTGTAGAAGGTCGCCACCTCGCGGACGCGCACCGGCGGGACGTCGAGGCGGGACCCGACGTACGTCATCGCCGGCTCGCTCAGCCACCCCAACTCGTCCTGCGCCAGGTGGAGCACCGCCAGCAGCGCCGACCGCCAGCGGTCGGGCGGGTACTTCGCCACCGCCTTCTCGAATCCCTCGTCGAACCGGCGCTGCTGCTCCGCGTCGAAGGGCGAGGGCATAACCCCCGCCTGCTTGGACAGGGCGATCATCGGGCGCGCACGTCTATGTCGAAGCACCTGGGGTGTCAAGGCGACAGGACGGCTGGGATTTCGCTACGCTGCAGCGGTGCGCAGGCTGCTCCGCCTCTGGTTCGGCCTCGAGGAGCGCGTCGACCGGCGCACCTATCTGCTGCACGGCGCGGCGCTGATGGCGCTGAAGCTCGGGGTGGACGTCCTCGCCGTGCGCCTGGCGACGGGTCAGATCTGGACGCCGCTCGACTACGTGACGCCGATGCTGTCCTCGCGCGGGACGCTGCTTCAGCCGCGGTCGGAGTGGCTGCTGGTCGGGATGGCTGCGTGGGCGCTGCCCTTCCTCTGGATCGGCGTGAGCATGACCCTGCGGCGCGCGCTGGACGCGGGTCTTTCGCCCTGGATCGCACTGCTCTTCTTCCTGCCCTATGTGAACTGGGTCTTGATGCTCTTGCTCGCGATCGCTCCGTCGCGTCCTCGAAGCGTGCACCAGCCACCCAGGGAAGGCGCCGATCGGCTCCGCGCCGCCATCCTCGGCGTCGCGGCCGGGGTGCTGATCGCAGCCGTGTCCGTCGGCCTGCACGTCCTGCTCCTCCACCGCTACAGCGCCGCGGTGTTCCTCGGGACGCCATTCACGATGGGCGCGGCGGCCGGATGGTTCTTCAACCGGGGGTGGCTCAAGCGGTGGAGCGCGACCGCGGCCGTCGGCGCGCTCACCATCGCGGTCGCGGCACTCGCCTCGCTCCTCTTCGCGGTGGAGGGCGCTCTCTGCCTCGGGATGATCCTTCCGCTCGCCCTGCCGCTCGGGATGTTCGGAGCGCTCGCCGGCCGCGCGATCAGCGCCGAGCACCTGTCCACGCGCGCCGCGCTCGCCATTGCTTTTGCCCTTCCCGCGTCGGCCCGATTGGACGGGTCCCTGGGCCGCCCGCCGCTGCGCGAGGTGGTCACGGCGGCCGAGATCGATGCCCCTCCCGAGAAGGTGTGGTCCCACGTGCTCGGGTTCGCCGAGCTGCCCCCGCCGCCGGAGTGGTTCTTCCGCCTGGGCATCGCGTACCCCGTGCGCGCGCGGATCTCCGGCGCCGGCGTCGGGGCAGTGCGCCGGTGCGAATTCTCCACTGGAGCCTTCGTGGAGCCGATCACTGCCTGGGACGCTCCGCGGAGGCTCGCCTTCGACGTCGCCTCGCAGCCGCCGCCGATGCAGGAATGGAGCCCCTACTTGCATCTGCACCCGCCCCACCTCGACGGCACGATGCGCAGCCGGCGCGGGGAGTTCCGCCTGGTCGCGCTGCCCGGCAGACGGACCCGCCTCGAAGGCAGCACTTGGTACCAGCTGGAGATGGGCCCGCAAGCGTACTGGTCGATCTGGTCGGACCTCCTGGTGCACCGCATCCACCGGCGCGTCCTGCGCCACATCCAGGCGGAAGTGGAGGAGAAGATGCGCTCTACCGGCGCGCCAGCAAGTTCAGTATTACGGTGAGGATCAGGCTGAGCAGGAGCATCAGCCCGAGCGGCATGTAGAAGGTGAAGCTGTCGCGGCGGATGAGGATGTCGCCCGGGAGCCGCGGCATTCCGAGCTTGCCGGCGATGAGCAGCACCGCGCCGAACACGGCGAGAGCGATGCCGGTGATGAGGAGCAGCTTCCCCAGCGCTTCCATGACAGAAGCATAAGCGCCTACCGCACGTCGAGGACCCGCAGCGCACGCAGGGCGACCAGCGTGGCCCAGGCCTCGTTCTCAGGCCTGCCGGAGAGCTTCACCAGGTCGGCCACGCTGCGCGTCCCGTCGCAGCGGGGCAACAGGTGCGCCTCCCACGCCTGCAGCTCCACGTCGCTCAGGTTGAACGCCGGATCGGGCGAGGGGACGAGCCGCTCCCCGGCCGCGAGCAGCCGGCGGAGGCGCTCCGGCTTGTAGAGCTTCTTGACGCCGCGCACGATCAGGTTCGCCGGGTGGATGTCGAGCTTGACCATCTCCCTGCGCGCGCGGGCCTGGAAGGAGAGCGCGAAGGAGCCGGTCTCCCAGGCGAACAGGCTATAGAGGATGCTCTTGATCTGCTGCGCGATGTAGTACAGCCGCTCCTCCTCGGAGATCGCGCCCATCGAGATGAGCACGTCGCCCGTGCGCTGCTTGCTCCGCGAGGCCTCGTCCGCGGCCGACTCGAGCGTCGCTTCGTCGATCTTCCCCGCGCGCACCAGGAATTGCCCCAGCCGGTCGGCGACGAGGTTGGAGAGCGCGAACACCGGCATCCCGGTCTCGAAGTACACGACCTTCTTCACCTGCCCCTTCTGCACGCCCAACTCGCCCGTCTCGCGCGCCTGGTAGAAGGCGGCCAAGAGCTGCGGCAGGTTGTCTTTCAGCTCTCCGCGCCGGACGCTGTCCTTCGTGGCGATCGGCTGCAGCGCATCCGCGGGCAGCTCCTCCGGCTCGTCCTGGCGCCCCGGCGGGGGCGGCTCGGTGGGCACAGTGACGCTGACGCGCCGCGTCGTAGGGCTGGCGGCGCTGCTGAGCCGGGCCTGCTGCTCGGGTCCCATCGGCTTCAGCGCCAGCTTGCCTCCCCCGCGGAGCCCGACGTGCGCGCCCTCGGCGGTCAGGTCGATGCGGCTGGTCAGCTCCATTGCCTCGGCTTCCTCGGCGACCGGGGGCGCCCCCTCGAGGTCCAGCTCGAGCTCCCGCTCTGGAGTCCGGGCGGCGGGGACGACCTTCCGCACCGCTTCCAGCAGCGCCTTCCGGTCGAACGGCTTTTCGAAGTACCCGGCCGCGCCGTACTTGGCGCCGGCGCCCTTCGCCGAGGTCCCGCCCTTGTGCACGCCGGAGATGAAGATGAAGGGGATCTTGAGGCGCTTGAGCATCTCGGCGACGTCGAACCCCATCAGGTCGGGAAGGAGCACGTCGACGATGGCGAGCGCCGGTTTCTCCTTGCGCGCCAGGTCCAACGCGCTCCGGCCACGGCTGGCCGTCAGGACGATGTATCCGGCGTCCTCGAAGGACGAGGAAAGCAGGGTGAGGAGCTCCGGGTTGTCGTCGACGACGAGGATCCGCGGCGAGGGCAAGGTGACCCACTGTACCATGCAGGCCCGGGGGCGCGGCGAAGGTTGATCGCGCCCTCCCGGAGTGTTAAGCAAGGCCGCTTTTCCCAATCGACGCCAGAGGATCCGCCATGCGCAGGATTTTGCCGAGTCTCCTCGCCCTCGCCGCGGATCCTCGTCGTCGACGACAACCCGGAGCTCCTCACCCTGCTTTCCT
>WNGG01008809.1_pt1 | contig 18825 bp, 14 predicted proteins | sample 5400661 | NCBI WGS metagenome assembly WNGG01 (sample SAMN13153372, study PRJNA577476) | soil metagenome | isolation source: 100 cm soil or saprolite under Garry oak tree replicate 1 | place: USA:California | collected 2016-06-15
GAGGCGAGGAACGATTCTCGGAATCTGGGAGCTCGCCTCATTGCTGTGAACCTCTCAGTGTTTGTACTGGTAGAAGTCCTACTCTTCATCCTACACTTTGCGTTAGAGGCTGGCTCGTTTCTTCTCGGAGTGGGGTTACTCTTCTCATCAGTACTGGGTACAATTCAGCTCAGGAGGTTCTCACCCCTCTTCCTGCTCATGATTATTCTGGCGATTCTTTTGATCATCGGGAGCGTGATCAGGCTGTAATACCGTGTCATCCTGAGCGAAGCCAAAGGTCTGTCTGCCTCCTCAATTGTCACCCTGAGCGAAGCGAAGGGTCTCTCACGATGGGCCGACAGATGCTTCGCTTCACTCAGCATGACAGGGCTCGAGCGCGGGCTTCGGGTCTATCTGCATTGTTGAGCAACTATCACAGCTTGAGCACCAGGGGTTTGAGATCCTTGAGAGCATTGATGCAGTCCACGGCAAGTTCAGGCGTGGATGATAATTTTGCCAGCTCTGCTTGCAGATTGGTGATCCTGGCCTGTTCATCCGCCAGCTGTTTGGTGAGCGCATCAATGCGCGGGTCCTGACCGGGACCAGAATAAAGATGCATCATGTAGGTTTCACCACTACCAGGCGGGTTATCGACTTTGTGCTGTGGGTCGTAGACGAGTACGCCGCGTTCAAAGCGCTGGATTGCGACGCCTGGATATTGGGCGGGATAGATTTCATTGGTCTCTGGGAGACCAAGGTACGTCAAACCATTGAGATCAGCATTGCCAAAGCTGAGATAGAACTTGAGAATCCCACCGAAAATGACCAGGCCATTGTGTTTGCAGCGCCAGCGACCATCACCTGCATCCTCAAAGTAATTTGCTACTCCGGGAGTATTCACCCAGGGATAGTTTCCTGGGCAACGCGCCCTATTTACAGGAGCTATATCGCAGTGGCCGATTATTCCGCCGTTTGCATCCCCTTTACGCATTGGGATGTTGTGTCTTTCGCAAATGCTCTTCACGAGTGCAAATGACGCCTTTTTCTGGGCATCGGTAAGCGGTGTACTGTTGTCCAGAGCCGGGTCTACATGCTCAATTGATATAGTAAGCAGATTCAGGTTCATTCCTTGTGGGAGAAATGCTGCGTGGCCTGCTTCGAGGCAACAGTTCGCGCCTGCACCTGCATCTAACGAGACAGTCTGTACGATTGTTCCATCCATCCCCACAATAAAGTGGGCACTTCGTTTATCAGGGGCAGTTTGAAAAAAGGATGCAACTTCTTGGGCCGTATGAAAGCCCGCCGTCTTGTGGATTACGACAAAAATCGGGATATGTCCCCAATAGCCAGGAAACACGTTGTCGGCAGGGACGAACATCGGAATCGCCCCAGGGTAATCGACCATATTCACCTCCTAATCTTGCGCTACAAGCCAATTTATGCTATAATTGGACAAAACGATGCCCCGCACGTGCTGCTAACACGCCGGGGAGTGACGATATGGGCTAGTGAAAGGAACCATACCGCATGGATAGTATATCCCCTGATCCCCCTATGAAGCAATGCAGCAATCCCACGTGTCAAAAATGGCTCCCTGCAACTCCGGACTACTTCTATCGAAAAAAGAGGCGAAATGGAAAGTACGGACTGGACTCTCGGTGCAAGGATTGTGTTGATTTGAAAGCCAAACAGTACAGGCAAGAAAATCTTGAGCGAGGACAACAGTATTACAAACAGTATTACCAGGAGCACAAAGAGCGATACCATAAGCAACAGCGTGAATACAGGAATGCTCAGCATCAGTCGCTTCTGGAGGCCAAGCATCGCTATTGGTATGAACATGCAGAAGAAAACAGGCGAAAAGTTCGAGAGTACGGGAGAACTCATCGCATGTTGAAGAGTGCTCATAATCGCAACCGTGAATCTCTCAAAAAGACATCGGGGATGCATACTGCTCAGGATATTCAAGATCAACTGAAGCGACAGAAAGGGAAGTGTTATTGGTGCAACGTGAAACTCACAAAGTATCATGTTGACCATGTGGTACCTCTCTCTCGCGGCGGTACCAATGACCTGTCGAATCTGGTGATCGCCTGCCCCTTCTGCAATCTTAGTAAGCATGATAAATTGCCTCACGAATGGCCGCGTGGGAACCGGCTACTCTAACGGGCATCCAAATCGCGCCTGGATAATCAGCAGCCATAAATGCACCTCCTATGGCGCTCGGCCATTTTTTGGATTGGTGGGGAATTTGCTAAGGACAATATACAAAATGCGGCATACCCTTTCTCTTCATCGGCACTTTCCCCGCAAACTGAATACCGCTTTGGGATAAATTGTTTCCTGAGAGCGTATACATATATACTTGTGTTCATACGTTCTCTCTGATAGAGAGTATACTCTTCGGAAGAGCCGGATGGCTATTAGCCAAGATATCCCATCCGATTGCGCTATTTCCCGCTATCGGTTAGAATAACAGAAGTTCATTTCGAGTCAACAATAATGCTGTCCGTCGAGCGCGGAGGAGAGAATGGTTGATCTAAAACAGACGCTGGGGCGTTTTTTAACAATTCCTGGTGTGCGACAGGCGGTACTGGTCGGGCGCGATGGCCTGGTGATCGAAGGGTTTACTCGTGATGGGAAGGAAGATATGGAGGCTGTTGGTGCTATTATGACGACCGGTCTGGGTACTGCTGAGGCGCTGGGACAGGAGATTGGACGGGGCAGCGTTGTTGGTGTGCTCATGGAGTATGAACATGGATTAGTAAGTGCTGATCCTATGGGGGATTTCGCTCTGGTAGTGACTCTGTTTGATAATGCCGCTAGTCTCGGTCGTGTACGCCATATGGTCAAAGCGAGTCGTAATGAAATTCTTGAAGCACTTGATATCTCATAGTGTTATGAAAATATATGTAGATGATGTCCTGGGTTATGCGTGTACACGGAGGGCGGCGCGTACATGGAACAACTGACGAACCTGGTCATTTCGGATCGTGAACTTGCTGTTATTGCAGCGGCACTGAACAAACTCACCAATGACACCAATGCCACTTCTGTCATGCTCCTTGACAAGAGTGGGCAGCTTATCGCAACTCAGGGAACGGGAACGCGACGAAATGCGACCTCGCTGGGTGCCTTGCTAGCGGGAGTGTTCTCCTCTTCGCGGCAAGTTGCTGAACTCCTGGGTGAGAGAGATTTTCACTCGATCTTCCAGCAAGGGGTCCATGAGAATATCTATACTACCATGATCGATGAACAGTGGCTGCTGGTGATCGTTTTTGATAAGCTTACGCATATCGGCCTGGTCAAAGTCCTCTCGAAAAAAGCTTCGGACGAACTGGGGCGCATACTTGAGCGTGTGCGTGCCGATACTTCGCGCACAAAATCCTCTGTTATCAATGTCCAGTTCCGTTCTTCGGTCGAAGACACCATTGATCTGCTCTTCCGTGATTAGAGGTACCTGGCACCTATGGCGCTCATCAATATTGCTAGCCACGAGATCCACTGCAAGATCGTCTATTATGGCATTGGCTATTGTGGAAAGACTACCAACTTGCAGTACGTTTTTAAGAGCATCAACCCCGCCGCCCGTGGGGAGATGCTCTCGATTGCTACAGAAACCGAGCGCACCCTCTTCTTTGATTTTTTACCGCTTGACCTTGGTACCGTGCATGGTTTTCGCACACGCTTCCATCTCTACACTGTTCCTGGGCAGATCCTTTATGAACGGACACGCCTGGCAGTACTCAATGGTGCCGATGGCATCGTCTTTGTTGTAGATAGCCAGGCCGAGAAGTTCGAGGAGAATGTCCAGAGTATTGCTGAACTGGAGCTGAATTTGCGTCGTCTTGGCAAAGATACGAGTACCTTTCCTTTTGTCATGCAATGGAATAAGCGCGATATGCCCGCGGCGCTGCCCGTGTCGGTGCTTGAACGCTACCTCAATCGTCGTCGCGTTCCCAGTTTCGAGGCGGTTGCCTCCAACGGAAAGGGTGTATTTGCAACCCTGCGGGCGATTAGCAAGGGTGTGATGGCGCAGTTGTGAGACGCTCCCCAGATCCTGTCACCCTCTTTGGCCTTGATTTTACCAGTGCCCCCAGCCGTAAGAAACCTATCACCTGTGCAGTATGTGCAATGAAAGACGGCCTCCTACAGGTGAAAGATCGTCTCAAAATGAACAGTTTTGCAGAGTTTGAAGCATTTTTACGTCTGCCCGGACCGTGGCTGGCAGCCCTCGACTTTCCGTTCGGCCTACCGAAAAAACTGCTTTCCAACCTTGGTTGGCCTGAAGCATGGGAAAGCTATATACGACTGATAGCCTCGCTGGGCAAGACGGCATTTGAAGAAACACTCTTTGATTATCGCAAGAACAGGCCGGTAGGTGATAAGCAGCATTTAAGAGTAACCGATAAGCATGCTGGTGCCTGTAGCCCAATGATGTTACATCGCGTGCCTGTGGGGAAAATGTTTTTTCAGGGAGCGCCACGCCTGCTTACATCGGGTGTCAGTATTCTTCCCTGCCACCCAACGAACGACACGAGAATAGTGGTCGAAGGTTATCCTGCTTTAGTTGCCCGCAAGTGGATCGGCAAGCGTAGTTACAAAAGCGACGAACGCAGTAAACAAACGCCAGATAAAGAGAATGCCCGTTCCTGTATTGTGAATGGCCTACGTTCACCTGAACTATCGGCCTACTATGGTATTTCTCTCGACCTGCCTGATACTATGGCTGGCACTCTCATCGAGGACCCTATGGCTGACGATCTGGATGCTCTGTTATGTGCCATTCAAGCTGCGTGGGTGTACTCTCAACGCGATAATGGTTATGGTATACCTTCGGGGTGTGATAAGGATGAGGGCTGGATTGTTGATCCAGGCATGCTGCTGGCATACTAACCGGTGGCATACAATCTTGTGTGCCGCCCTTACAAATCTCTCTCGGTTCTATATGTAGAGTAGGCGGCCAGCGCGGTGCTGTTAGTTGCTTTTGACTTGCCAGAATACGCTCCTGGTAGTATCTCGGCCAGTCCGTTTCCAACCGCCCCTCCCCGAACCGTGCGTGCACCTTTCAGCGCACACGGCTCTCCAGTCCTACGGTGTCTTTTCACTACTGAGCTTACGACTTGCTACGGATTCACCATGCATGAAGCCTATTGTCGTCTCTTTTCGGCGCATTGGGCGTCCGTGCGTGATGTCTTCATGGCAAGTTTTACAGACGACCATCGTTTTGCGCTGGCGGGCTGCCATCAGCTCCATCCATCGGGGCCGTGGTTTTTTGCCTTTTGGATGAAGGTCTTTCAGTGCTCGGACATGATGCACCTGACATTTTTCATGTGAACCGCAGTATTCACACGTATCCGCCAGGAGCCTCTCCTCTAGCTCTGATCTCACACTCCATATGCGCTCTGGCTGGTCGTCAAGGATTGCCTTGATATTCCACTTCAAAGGGATACCTCCCCATTGTGCTACCAGTGGCTTCTTTCCTTCTCGTTCAATCGTGACTTGCAAGCCTTTGTAGGGTTTGCCTTCCACTATGAACGTGGCCTTGTACCTTCGATAGACTTGTGGTATGGGGATTTGCTCCTTTGTCGCAAGGGTTTTCGTTAGTGACCTCTCCATGTCCCATTTCAATTGTTGTAGGGCATAGTTCAGGTTATAGGCCATTCGGTAGTATTCCACCACTCCGCGATATTCCGCCTGGTAGGTGCTGATGATAGTGAACACGCTATCTTTCATCATCTCTGGACGGTGGATAGGCTTCCCTTCTTCCGTGTAATCCTGACCTTTTTCTCGGATAACGTCCTTTGGCACGCGAAACCCAATGTGTCCATTGACACTTCGCCTCCCTTTGGTTTGCTTTGCGTCATTATGGATAGTGTGGATTTCATAGCCAAGAAATCTTGCTGTCCCTGTCCGTGCATGGGTAATCAGGGTCTTAGCCTGTGAGAGTTCTAACTTGAGTTCATCGCGTAGGAACGTTTCAAGCTTTTGCTTGATTTCTTCCGCTTCCTCTTTTGGGCCGTTAAACCCTAAGAGGAAGTCGTCGGCATATCGGACGTATCTCAGACGCCGAAAATCAGGATCATTGGGGTCGTAGGAGGGCAGTTGTTGCATTTGCTGCCGGAGCAGTTTAGCCTCCTCTATCCTTCCTTTCTTTTTGAGACGGTAGGCTTTTGCTCGTATAGTGTCATATACTGCGTTGGGCCTTCGCTCCTCCCCTTTGGTGTAAGCTGGAATGAGTTGCTGTTCCACGTATTTATCTAGTTTGTCGAGGTAGACGTTTGCTAGTAGCGGACTTAACACGCCGCCTTGTGGGGTACCACTGAGCGTTGCGTGGTATTTCCAATCCTCTAGATAGCCTGCTTCCAATAGTTCACTGATGAGTTGAATAAATCTCCCATCGTGGATGTTCTCTCTGAGTATCGTTAACAGTACTTGATGATCAAGTCTGTCGAAACACTTGGAGATATCTCCCTCTATGAACCATGCCGTTCCATCCCATTTCTTGATCTCCCGGAGGGCGGTATGGCATCCGCGTCCTGGTCTGAAACCGTGTGAGTGGGAGCTCCACTGCGGTTCGTAATAGGCATTGAGTAGAAGCCTCATGACTTCTTGCACAAGCTTATCCGACCACTCTGGTAGTCCAAGCGGGCGCAATTTCCCATTTTTCTTTGGGATGTACACCCGTCTGACTGGCCTCCATCGGAACATCTCATCTCGCAAGGCTTTGATGATGGTTTCGATTTTGTCCAGGGACATTGCTTCCACGGTCTCTTCCGTCACGCCTTCTGTCATTGCGCCTTTGTTCCGGTAAATCTTTCCGTAGGCGGTCAGGTACAAATCAGGGTTGTACATGAGACGATACACTCGTTCCAGAGGCAACCCTTTCTTGCCTCTTTCGTGAATGAGTCCCAGGATAATGTTCGTTTCTCGCATCGCGCGACTCCCTTTCTCCTTGACTCTCTGTAATACCTGCTTCCCTTTCCCCTGTATCAGGTTTTCCCTGACTCCCTGGTGGGTCGTAACTCCCACGAGTACTACGGAAGCTCCGTTACCTTGGGCCTTGCGGCCTTTAGGCAATCCCGAATTCCAGTCTAGTTGAACGTATAGTGTACTTAGGGCCTGCTTGTCCTTCAACCCGTTCGTTACGGGCCATTCACCGCAGGGAGCTTTCCGCTAACTTTTTCATCTTTAGCGTATTATCATTGTCTCGCTTCCCTACAATGCATTGCGGTGTCACCGACTACAGATAGGCTGCGGTGGATGAGAACTCCATCATGTCGGACATAGGCTCGACTTTCGTCTTGCCACAGGTTCAGCTTCAAGCTTCTCCATATACACAGGGCTGGCGGGTACCACTACGCTACCTATCTTCGCGCTTCCCCGCTTCTGGTCATGCTACCGTCCCCTAGAGAGTTTCCTCTCTAAAGTAAGACCCTTTGCCCTGAAAGGTATTGCTCCCAACCTTTCCCTTCTTAGAAGGTATTCAACTAGCCGTTAGACGGCGCACGAAAAAGGTTCTTGCTGCGTTGCAATCATCTCTAAGAGATCGTGTAATCCCTGTTGCGCTCCATTGCGCTGCTCACTGCTGAGCGTTGTATCATTGGCAAACTCGTCTTCATCCAGGATCAGTGGTTCACCTTCTGGGTTCACCCAGACATCGAGCAGCAGATCGACCTGCTCGATGTGGTCATCGAAGATCATGGCTGGCTCTGCGATATTGCAGTACCATCCTTTTCTGTGGCCATCTGCCGTTGAGATATCGAAGATGTTAAACCACCGATTCGTAAAGTAGTACTCTACAAATCGGTCTCCTGGCTCAAAGTTGGTATAGCCTAAGTCCATTGTTGGACGTGTCCAGTATGCCTGGATGATTACTCTGTGAGGGAGACGTTCGGTAACTTCTCCGTACTGAACGGTTGCTTCTCCACGCGAGTTCTTTTTGACGACAGTGATCATGCTCTCCAAGTTCTGTTCAGCGATGCTTCCTGGCTTCTCGACCCTGTGATAGTGTATCCCATCATCCACCTAATATGCAATGGGTATAGCCAGGGGAACTGCGTGATGTAAAAGTTGGGATGCAGGCCGCTAGCGGCCTGCATCCCAACTTTTACATCACGCAGTTCATAAAACTTTGCAAAGAAACCGATCTTCATGTATAATCAATGTTAATCCTGCGAGAACCTTTATGTCAGGGCTTTCTATGTTCCGTCTGAGATTAATTGATTGACAGAACCATCGAGAAAGAAGATCGCTCGTAAGACCGCTCGCGAAGAAAGGGGAAAGTCATTATGGCCTCGTATCAAAACCAGGGACAGATCAACACCAGTGAAATACCTCCTGCGAGTTCTGGAATATTGACTCCTCCGCCTCCAACATTTGGGAAGGCCCTCCTGGACTTACCTCGCCAGTATTTCTATGTAATTGTGAATCCCTCAACAGAACTATTTCTCGAGGAAAAGCGGAGAGCAAGTTGGGCTCTTATAGTGGCTCAACTCATTGGAATTGCTCTTCTCGTCACTATAGGTGGCGTTTTCCTTAACCTCCTCATGCATTCATTGCAGGGCTCAACAGGCCAGCCCTTGCCCACAGTTGTAGCTGGTACTCTCATAGGATTTGTCATCGCAATGATCATCATTTTCTTCTTTCAGATGGGTATTCAGTTCTTGATTGCGAAGGCTTTTCGAGGTGAGGGGACATTCCGGGATCAGTGCCATGTCTCACTCTTGATCGCAATACCTATGGCCATCGTTTTCCAGTTTGTTAGCTCGGCGGTTGGCATTAACCTGGCCTTTATTATCTATACACTTGCGATGCTAATAATGGCGACGAGGGCAATCCATAACCTGAGTACCGGCAGGGCAGCCATCACAGTGTTCGCTCCGGGACTGGTACTGGCTATTGTTTTCTTGCTTGTTACTCTCAACGTTATTTCGCTGCCACATCTGGGCTAAGCTGCCAAAGAGTGTAGTTCATTTTTTAGGGCGACCGGTAGAGTGCCGATTTATCGAGCACGTGGTCGCCCCTACCCAACCACGCTGGAGGTGTCCGTCGTGCCTGGGTAGGGGCGACCCTTGCGGTCGCCCTGCGGTGGAGGCATCTCCGTGCAAAAATGAACTACACCCGCTGCCAAATAGAAGCAATCAAACAGGTTCATTCTATGCTATACTGTGCATATGCTGAACCTTGATTTTATTTGCCAGCATCCTGACCTTGTACGTGAGGGACTACGTCGTCGTCGTGATTCTCAAAATATCGACGAAATACTCCACCTGGCTGAGCAGCGTCGTGGCCTGTCTACACGCTGCGATGGTCTCTATAGTGCTCTGAAAAACCTGAAAGAAAAGGTACGCTCTACTCCTCTTGAACAACGGCCAGAACTTAACAAGCAGATAAAGGCCATCACGAACGATATTCGCTTTCTTGAAGTGCAGCTCACTGACATCAACACTCACCTGCAACCTTTATTATTACGTCTGCCGAATATGCCGCATCAGGGAGATGGAAGTGAGGAGAGTGATAGTGAACTACGGCGCTGGGGGGAACCTTTCACGTTTCACTTCGAACCACAAGCCCACTGGGACATTGGTGAACGTTTGCAACTCTTTGACTTTGAAGAAGGAACAAAGATTGCGGGTAGCCGCTTTGTTCTCCTCAAGGGTAATGGTGCGCGATTAGAGCGTGCTCTGATCTCCCTCATGCTCGATCTCCATACGCGGGAACATGGCTATACGGAGATTCTGCCACCATTTCTTGTAAGGCACTCAGCAATGCTAGGAGCCGGACAGTTACCGAAATTTGAGAACCAGGTTTACATCTGTGAGGAAGATGAACTCTATCTTAATCCTACGGCCGAAGTGCCACTGGTGGGGTTGCATAGCGACTCAATTCTTCCACCTGGAACGCTGCCGCTCAAGTATGTAGCCTGGACAACAGCCTTTCGACGTGAGGCAGGCTCAGCTTCGAGTCATACCCGTGGTCTCTTGCGCCTCCATCAATTCAACAAAGTGGAACTCTTCCAGATTGTGACACCCCAGGATTCCTATGCAGCCTTTGACCAGATGCTGGGGCATGCAGAGGCCGTTTTACGTTTGTTGGAGTTACCTTATCGGGTTGTAGCTCTCTGCGCCGCAAACTTGCCTTTTGCCTCCGCCAAAACGGTCGATCTGGAGGTATGGATGCCTGGCCAGGGTCGCTATGTAGAGATTTCTTCAGTGAGTAACTGTGAAGCCTTCCAGGCCCGGCGAGCGGAGATAAAGTATCGTCCAAAAAACAGCAGTCGTGCAGAGTATGTACATACGCTCAACGCCTCTGGATTGGCAGTTGGTCGGACAATGGCGGCTATTCTCGAAAACTATCAACAGGCCGATGGCTCCATCATTGTCCCTAAAGTACTACGTCCATACATAGGAACAGCGGTATTCTCCTCCGTAACATGACCGAAAACCTCTCTAGAGCCATAAAGATGTTATAAATAAACACAATTTCTGAGAATTTTTCGCTGAACCCCTTCAAATTAGGCCAGGAGTATGGTACACTATGCGCGGAGGGATGGCAGAGTGGTCTATTGCGACTGTCTTGAAAACAGTTGGGTTAACAGCCCCGGGGGTTCGAATCCCTCTCCCTCCGTAGAAGGGGTAACAAGGTTTTTAGGGGCGGTCGCCCCAAAACGGGGCCTGGGGAAGTCCCCTAAATCTCTCTTTTTCACCATGTAAGGAAAGATGGGGAGCCGCGTTGTGTCCGGTCATGCAGGCTGGATGAACGAGGGTTGGACCGTTGTGTACTTTTAGTGCATTTTTCGTAGAGGCTCGGATGCCTGGCATATCAATCTGGGGAGAAAAGTATGCTCGGCTAAGGGTCGTTTTCGGACAGGCGGTGAATTACTGTGTCACACTTAGGTACGTTAGAGCAGCTAAATCTTGCAAATGTTTTGCAACGGGTGGAGTCACATGGAAAGACGGGAGCACTCGTAATTAAGCAGGGGGAGCTACAGGTAGAACTCTATGTACAGCAGGGGTGGTTAGTTTGTATCGGGCCAGCCAGGACTACGCTGGGGGAAAGGCTTCTACAGGCTGGAATTATTTCACCAGAAGCTCTCCAGGAAGCAATGCTTGCTCTTGGTGCATCAGAACCCAGCGAGACTCGGATGGCACTCACTTTGATGGATCTGGGCCATGTCACCCACGATGATCTTCGTATCTGGGCAACAAGAGAGTATACAAGAGTCACACAGATACTTCTCACATGGACAGATGGAGAACTTTATTTTGAGGAAGAGCAGCGCCCGCCAACCGAGTGCCTCATAGTTGCCCTTGCCATCTCGTCACTTTTATCCTCCGCTCCTTCAGCAATAGCAGCCAGAGCCTCATCTCAGCCAATCCCTGCCTCGGCTGTACAAGAACAGCCCAAACCTGAAACTTCCGATATTTCCAGTGCTCGGACTCTGTTTGGTGCAGCACAATTCTTTCCTGAAACTTCACCTCAGCAACCTGTTACAGCCCCTTTCGCTTCATCTGATTCATCATCAGGTCCTCTGGGGTCACTGGGATCATTGGGGTCTCTCTTCGATCCAGTAGAGGCACCCGTTGATGTCGGCCCTGCTTCATATCTTTCGCAGCCAGTGCAGGTTACGACGCCTGTTACTCCAAGGCGAATTGATACCTCTTTTATGAGACCTGAGATGGTAATGGTACCAACAGACCTTTCAGCTCTGCGTGAGCAGAATCCGCAATTCCAGATTACTGCAGAACAATGGCGAGTCTTTACGCGGACTGATGGCCGGACTACCTTGCAGATGGCCTGCCAGGAATTGGGAATGACCCCTGAGCAGGTGTGTACAATAGCCGGTGAACTGATTGCATTACACCTGGTGCAAGTTTTACCAATGCCGGACACAATCAACGAACTATCACCTACCTCGAAAAATCTTGTCACCTCTGGCCTGAGCAATGGCTATGTTACCCCTGGCTACGCTGCTGCTACGGCTCATCCGTGGGATGTTGCTACCATGATGTTGCCGACAACTGATGCCTTACGTTATTTATCCCCTTCCTCGTCTGTTGAGACCCAATCGCAATGGGGCAATGGTGGGAATGGAGCAACCTTTGTTCCTGGACGTGGCTGGGTGGTGGCTATTACTCAACCCTTGCAGCCCTTGTCAGGGGGTCTCCCACCTATGAATAATCGAGTCTATGTACCTGTGGGAGAGAGAGGCTAAGAGTTAGCGAGAAAGGCGTAGCGGTCCGATTGATCGGACCGCTACGCCTTTCTCGCTAACTCAGACAAATCTGATACTGACCCACTTGTCAAAGTAGTTCTAGGAGGAATACGTGTGAAGGGACGGAGTATGTCTTCTGATCATGAACCACCTGAAGACCCATCAACAGGAGATGCTTTTTCCTCTTTGGGCCTGATTATTGGTCGCAGTAAAGCGATGCAAGAAATCGCCATGATGGTACGCCAGGTGGCTGCGTTTCCGATGACCACAGTCTTGTTACAGGGTGAGAGTGGTACTGGCAAGGATGTGGTGGCTCGTGCAATTCACGCGCTGAGTCGGCGGGCTGCTTATCAGTTTTTCCCAATCAATTGCGCAGCTATTCCCGATACACTGTTGGAAACCGAACTCTTTGGTGTTGAAGCAGGAGCCTATACCGACGCCAAAATCTCGCGGGATGGGTACCTGCTGCGTGCCGATGGCGGCACCCTTTTCCTTGATGAGATCGGGTCGATGCCACTCATCTTACAGGCCAAGCTCTTGCGCTTCCTTGAAACGCGACGTTTTCGACGTGTTGGTGGTACCAGGGAACTACACGTCGATTTGCGTATCATCTCCGCAACAAACATCGATTTGCGTTCGGCAGTTGCACGAAAAGCCTTTCGCGAAGACCTGTTTTACCGGCTCAACGTCATTTCTTTGCTCTTACCGCCTCTCAGGGAGCGGCCAGAGGATATCGAACCGCTCGTCGAACACTTCTTGCACATCCATAGTATTGAGGCGGCGAAACCCCTGCGTATGAACCAGGAGGCCCTGGAACTCTTGCTGCGCTATCACTGGCCGGGGAATGTGCGAGAGTTGCGCAGTGTGATTCAACGTGGTCAAATCTTGTGCGATGACAATCAGATTTGTCCAAAGGATCTTCCAGAAGCGATTCGCCGGGCTGGAAGTAGTGCCATCCAGCGCCTGCAAGAGGTGGAGGCCCAGCTGCACCTTCCACCCGAAGGCGTTGACCTGTTAAAGTTCCTGGACGGTATCGAGCGCAGGTTTATTTATGAGGCGCTGGAACGTTGTGATGGGAATCAAGTAAAGGCGGCGGCTCTCTTAGGTATCTCACGAGATCAGTTACGGTATCGTCTCTTGAATTCTGACTGACAACTGCCAGCCATCCCCTGTTCAACGGACCTCTTTCAAGATGATCACACTCCAATCCCTACCATTATATGTGAAAATGCGGTAGAATGGACCAAAAGCGAAAGGGAGCGAAGCATGGGACTGGAGAGCAAGAAGGACTTTTTCATCAGCTACACCAGCGCCGACCGTCGCTGGGCCGAATGGATCGCCTGGCACCTGGAAGCGCAGGGATATTCGGTCGTCATCCAGGCCTGGGACTTTCGACCCGGGGCCAACTTTGTGCTGGAGATGGACAAAGCCTGCCGAGAAGCCTTGCGTACCCTGATCGTGCTCTCATCCAACTACCTCGATTCCCGCTACGCTCAAGCCGAATGGGCCGCCGCTTTTCGCCACGATCCCACCGGAAAGAGCCATATCGTCTTGCCGGTGCGGGTGCAGAAATGCGAAGTGACAGGCTTGTTGGGTCCGCTGGTCTACATTGACCTGGTGGACCTGGACGAGGCAACTGCCCAGGAAACCCTGCTCGCCGGTGTTAACCAGCAACGTGCCAAACCAACGCGAGCGCCAGGATTTCCAGGGGGCGCACCTGCACTGCCAGAACGGTCAGAGCCACCGCGCTTTCCTGGAGCCTTGCCCCCGATCTGGAATGTCCCGCATCAACGCAACCCCTTCTTCACCGGACGCGAGGAGGTGCTCCGGCAGCTCCACGAAGCCCTGACTGCAGGGAGAACGGCAGCATTGACTCCACCGCAGGCGATCAGCGGACTGGGAGGCATCGGCAAGACGCAGACCGCCGTGGAGTACGCCTACCGCTTCGCTGGGGACTACCAGGCGGTGCTCTGGGTCAAAGCCGAGGCCCGCGAGATGCTGCTCTCCGATGTCCTTACTCTGGCCGATCTCTTGAACCTGCCGGAGAAGGAGGAGCGAGACCAAATCCGGATGGCGGCCGCCGTCAAAGGTTGGTTGTCCCACCATGGGGAGTGGCTGCTCATCCTGGACAATGCCGATGACCTTGCGCTGGCACGCGAGTTCCTTCCCCAGACAAGCCGAGGTCACATCCTGCTCACCACCCGCGCGCAGGCGATGGGTGGGCTTGCTCGACGGGTCGAGATCGAGAAGATGGGCCTGGAAGAAGGCACCCTGTTCCTGCTGCGCCGCGCCGGTCGCCTCGCCCCCGATGCCTCCCTGGAGAGTGCCCCGGCGACGGACCACGCCGCGGCCCAGGAGTTGGTCCGCCTGGTGGATGGACTGCCCCTGGCCCTGGACCAGGCGGGAGCCTACATCGAAGAGACGCAATGCGGAGTAGCGGGCTACCTCACGCTTTACCGGGCACGAGGAGTGGCCCTGTTCAAGGAGCGGGGCGGGCTGCGCACCGACCATCCCGACCCGGTGACCACCACCTGGTCCCTCTCCTTTCAGAAGGTCGAGCAGGCCAGCCCTGCCGCAGCCGACCTCCTGCGCTTCTGCGCCTTTCTGGCCCCCGATGCCATTCCCGAAGAACTGCTGACCAAAAGCGCCTCCGAGCCTGATCCATTCCTTGAGCAAATGGCAAGAGACCCGGCCAGCGTCAATGCTGCCCTCAAAGAACTGCTCGCCTACTCCCTGGTGCACCGTGATCCCGAGACGGGAACCCTCTCCATCCATCGCCTGGTGCAGGAGGTGCTCAAAGACCAGATGGATGAGCAGACCCAGCGCCAATGGGCCGAGCGCACTGTCCGGGCTGTCAAGCAGGTCTTCCCCCACCCTAAATACTCCAACTGGTCTGATTGCCGACGGTACCTGCCCCACGCTCAGGTGTGTGTCGGACTGATTGAGCGATGGGAGCTTGCCTTCTCAGAGGCGGCAATCTTACTCAATGATCTGGGGTACTATCTTTGGCAGCGGGGAGCGTACACAGAAGTTGAACCCCTCCACCAGCGAGCGTTAGCCATCCACAAGAAGGTACTGGGAGCCGAGCACATTGAGACGGCCATCAGCCTAGCACATCTCGCGTTCCTCTACCACATCCAGGGGAAGTACAAGCAGGCCCTGCCGCTTTACCAGCGAGCGCTCTCCATCCGCGAGCAGGTGCTGGGAGCCGAGCACCCCGACACGGCACAAAGCCTCAATAACCTGGCCAGCCTCTACAACAAGCAGGGGAAGTATGAGCAAGCCTTGCCGCTCTACCAGCGAGCGCTCTCCATCCGCGAGCAGGTGCTGGGAGCCGAGCACCCCGACACGGCACAAAGCCTCAGTAGCCTGGCCGCCCTCTACTCCAACCAGGGGAAGTACGAGCAAGCCGAACCGCTCTTAAAGCGAGCGCTCTCCATCCGCAAGCAGGTGCTGGGAGCCGAGCACCCCGACACGGCCACTAGCCTCAATAACCTGGCCGGCCTCTACAACAAGCAGGGGAAGTACGAGCAAGCCGAGCCGCTCTTGAAGCGAGCGCTGGCCATCCGCAAGCAGGTGCTGGGAGCCGAGCACCCCGCCACGGCCACCTGTCTCAATAACCTGGCCACCCACTACTACAATCAGGGGAAATATGAGCAAGCCGAGCCGCTCTATCAACGAGCGCTCTCCATCTACGAGCAGGTGCTTGGCTCAGATCACCCCGATACGAGACGCACCCGAGAGAACTACACCGATCTCCTGCGAAGAATGGAACAGAGGAGAAGATAAGGTGCGGATATGTTCGGGTTGTGAGATCTATTCAGATTTTTGAAAAGCAAAGTTTCTCGCCGAACACGCTTAAAAATGGCATAAACCAGCCTGAGATGGCAATTCAGCAGCAGAAAAACCTGACACAAATTTGTTCTATAGCTGCGACTCCCTGCTAGGATTTCACCGCAATGATAACGATGCGATGTCCTCAAACCTCCGGCCAATCCAGCATAATCGCCTTTGCCGTATCCCCTGGATGCACCTCCACCCCCCCCTCAGGCACAATGACCAGGGCATTCGCATTGAGCAGCGAGGTTGTGATGTGTGAGCCTTGATTGCCGGTGGTGTGGGCGATGAAGCGGCCATCATGCCATTCCACGCGGGCACGGACATAGTGGCGGCGCATGGCTACATCACTGACGCCATCTTCAACTACGACTTCAACTTGAGGGCGGAGCAGGCGAGTGTGGCCCATCATCTTGCGGATTACCGGGCGAGCGAATAACTCGAAGGTTACGGCGGCTGAGACGGGATTGCCTGGAAGTCCTAGCAATGGCACTCCACCAATTTGCCCAAATGCGACGGGTTTGCCGGGTCGCATGTTAATCCGCCAGAAGTTGATCTCTCCCTGTTCCCTCATGATATCCTTCACCAGGTCAAAATCGCCGACAGAGACGCCGCCAGAGGTGATGATGAGATCGTGTGTAACCGCTTCACTGAACTTCTCGCGCAGACTTTCGATGGTGTCACGGGCGATTCCCAGGCGATGTGGTTCTGCTCCTGCTCTTTGTGCTGCTGCTTCGAGCAGATATCCATTGCTGTTGCGAATCTTCCCTGGCGAGAGCGGCTCACTTACGTCAATAACTTCGTCACCAGTGCTGAGTATAGCTACACGAGGACGCTGTATCACGGGTACCGTAGCCCAACCCAATGTTGCCAGTACCCCAATCTCCCATGGCCCGATTTCGCTGCCGCGTGATAAAATTTTTTGCCCACGGCGCATATCTTCTCCGGCAGGACGAATATTATTTCCTGGTGGAACCGCTTGCTGAATCTCTACCCATTCGGGATTTTCGCTGCGGGTCAATTCTACCTGTATGACTGTATCGGCTCCTGGCGGCACTGGTGCGCCGGTCATGATCCGCATGGTTGTGCCTTCTTCTACTGCGTGGTCTGCCACGTAACCTGCTGCAACTTCACCTGTGATCCTCAGGCGTGGCGGTTGTCCATCACGAGGCTGGCTATCTTTACTGAGGAGGGCAAAGCCATCCATGGCAGAATTGGCGAATGGAGGGATGTCCTCCTGTGTTATCACATCCTCTGCCAGCACCAGTCCCAGCGCTTGAGGTAGTGGTACCGAAGTGACCGGAAGTGGTGTGATCTGGGCAAGGATACGTTCAAGTGCTTCTTCGACGCTAATCATTGGTAGTTCTCCCTTTATCTGGTTTCCAAATGCAGAATTAAGAGAGATTTTCGGGGGACACCCCCGATCCCCCCGGCAAGGGGCTTCGCCCCCTGCACCCCTTTCCCGAATTGCTCTCTTGCTTCCGCACTAAATATCCTCAGTATATTTTATCAGACCTCTGAGGTAGAGAGGCAAAGACAGAAAGGGAGAAGCCCGGCATATCAAAATAATAACCGATATGCCGGGCTTCTCTTAAAATAGTACCTCGTGCGGGATTCGAACCCGCGATCTCCGCCTTGAAAGGGCGATGTCCTGGGCCACTAGACGAACGAGGCTTGTAAATTGAGTTCTGATCTTTTTCTGCTAGCTGCTGAATTGTATCTGATTGTTGGTGCTTTGTCAAGCAAAATTCTCCCCTTGTGAGTGCGCTGCTATGGTACAATAGGGAAAAATCCAGGGTAGAAATAGAAAGTGAAATTTCGTATATGCCAAATACAAAGCGATCATCGTCGTCGGCGGCAAAACGACGCGAACAGGTGCGCCAGGATCGTCAGCAACGGCAGCAGAAGCAACAGAAACAGCAGCAGCAACAGAGAGTTACTGGGGGGAGCCAGGGTGCTAAACCTCAATCGCATCAGAGGAAGGGAGCGAGGCGTGGGAGTTCGTTAATGGGGTCTTGGGGGTTGGTAGTGGGAGCGCTGATAGTTATTGCTGCGATTGTGGTTATTTTTGTTGTTGTGTCGAATCAACAGGCGAGCAATGGCGCAGCGCAAACCCCAACTCCAGTCAGTTCTTCAGTGTTGAATGCTGTCACCCATGTTGACCCCAAGGTATTGGCGACTGTAGGAACGGGCGGTGTATCAAATCCACTGCAAACCGTAAAAGGCTCCCCCTCACCGCTCACAGGACCAGGAGGACATCCAGAATTCTTCTACTATGGTGCAGAATTTTGCCCCTATTGTGCGGCAGAACGCTGGGCAGTCGTCGTGGCGCTCAGTCGGTTTGGGACATTCAGTAAACTTGACCAGATACAATCCTCTGAGAACAGTATCTCTACCTTTACTTTCCGTCAGAGTGCCTATTCAAGTCAATATATTGATTTTGTGCCAGTGGAGGAGGAGGGACAAAACCATGAGGTTCTCCAGACTCCTACTACTGAGCAGCAACAGCTTATTAATACCTACAATGCTCCTCCCTATACGAGCACTGCTGGCGGCTACCCATTCATCGACATTGCAAACCAGAGAGTGATGTCGGGTGCAAGTGATGATCCGTCGAAACTGCTTAACCTCACATGGGACGATATCGCTGGCAAGCTCTCAGACCCAAATTCAGACGTTGCTAAAGCTATTCTTGGCTCCGCCAACTACCTGACAGCGGCAATCTGCCTGGCAACAAACCAGCAGCCGGGGTCGGTATGTAATGCGTCTTTCATCCAACAGATCGAGCAATC
>WNGG01010195.1_pt1 | contig 18816 bp, 20 predicted proteins | sample 5400661 | NCBI WGS metagenome assembly WNGG01 (sample SAMN13153372, study PRJNA577476) | soil metagenome | isolation source: 100 cm soil or saprolite under Garry oak tree replicate 1 | place: USA:California | collected 2016-06-15
ATTTCCTGACTTCTTGAATGAGTGAGACAAAATCAGCGTCACCGGACGCTAACACAATGATGTCAGGTTTCACCTGGTACACGACCTTTAACACATCCATGGCGATTTCAACGTCAAAGTTGCATTTGTACGTTCCACCAGCAATAGTTCCCACCTTGGTAGTGACAATATAGCCAGAACGCCATAGCTCCTCTATTTCCCTGTCCAATCGATGTTCATTCCTTGGATTGATGGGAACGTAGCAATGCGCATCGATGAGAAATCGCTCCTCACCCATATAGTGGAGCAGGTCGCAATAGTCCAAACGATATCGTTTCTCCTTGGCAGCTCTGTTAATGTTCGCATAGTCCAGGAAGAAGACGACTTTTTCTTTTTCCATAATGATCTCTCCTATTCGGATATGATTTCCACGGCCTATTCAGCAAAGTGTTTCTGGCTGCCTGTCTGGCCTTTGCTTTCACAGGCTTTTCTACCTACTGAAAGTGTAGTGGTGCCTGCGAATAGTGATAACCGCGTATACAGGTCAGGTAGCGGGCACATTGGGGACAGAGGGTGGGCTTGCTTGACTAAAAACGCTCTCTGGTCATCCACTCTACCTTGCAGTGACGCTCGTCTGATGCTAGACTATAGAAGGGTACCAGGTACATTGACAGGTAGAGCGTTGCATGAACAGGCCAGTAGTTTTTTACGAACAACTGCTCCGTGAGAGAAGACGGCGCGGATGGTCTCAAGAGAAAGTAGCGAAACTGCTTGGGATCGATCCGAAAACGGTAGGGCGCTGGGAGCGCAATGAGACCTTCCCGACACTCCAGCTTCACAGTGAGTTGTGCCGCATCTTTGGCAAAAGCGCAGAAGAATTGGGTCTGGTTCCTGACGAGAGCAACGTTCCCGGCGCACCTGGTTTACGTTCATCGCAGGAGCAGGAACCGGAAGTTTCCCCCGATCCACATCCATCGTCACCCGGGGAAAGGCTTTTACTCCCGTTTGCGCGCGCTGTACAGCGCCAGGTCACTGTCTCTTCCCCATCTCAAACGGCCCGCATTGAAGAGCGTATACAAGGTATTCTTCGCAGCAATGCAGTTGTCGATCACACGCAACTTTTCGGCGCTGATACCTTTATTAAAAAAATAAAAGATGATATCTCTACGCTGCAAGCATCATGGGTTATCAGCCTCTGTGGTGAGGGGGGGCTCGGTAAAACCGCCATAGCGTATGAGGCCGTGGCTCGCTACGCGGCAGCGGCAGGATTTACCAGGATTGGATGGGTTTCAGCAAAAACACTCCAATTGTTACCAGATGGGGCGCTTTTGAGAGATGGAAGCACCGAACTACACTGGAGCAATCTTGTGAAAAAGTTAGCGGACCAGCTAGAGATCCATCTCGGCGATAACTCGAGTGGCTGGATCACTGATTTCCAACGTGGGATTCGCTCCCTTTCCCCAGGCGAACGCTGTCTACTTATCGTGGATAACCTCGAGACAGTGGAGGATGTGGATGAGGCCATTCAGTACCTGGGCAGCAATTCAATTGTCAACCCCCACAAGATACTCCTCACCACCCGCCATGCCTTACTGGGGAAAGTGCGATACCTTGTCGAGCGACACGTCAAAGGGCTTGATTTCAAACCAGCCTTACACTTTATCCGCTCGCTTGGTAACGTTGCTATCGAAGAAGCAGGTGATGATGAACTTCGACCCATCGTAGAGGTGACCGAGGGTAACCCCCTCTTAATCAAACTCTTCGTCACTCGCCTCTTCATGAGCCACCTGCCGTTTCCGCTCGTTCTCGCGGAGTTACAGGCGGTCAATCAACGTCTTGGAAAGAATATTATTGACTATCTGTATGCAGAATCTCTCTCCGTGTTGGAACAACAATGTGGCAAGGACGCGACGCCATATCGATTATTGTGTAACGATGTACGATGAGGAGACGCTAAACCCAGTCCAGACCTAGCTTCCTGGCTTTTCTGAAATGTGCCGTTACACAAGATTCGGTATGGCATCAAGGACGCGGCACATTGGATCCTGAACGCCTTTTGTCCGCTTGGTGCCGGAGATAGTGTGAGTTATGAGGCACTACGTACCTATAGCGGTATAGAGGATGAGGAGATGTTTCGAAATACGCTGCGGATCGCTTGTGACCTATCATTGATTCGCACCTCGAAGTTGAATTCCCTCTATTCCATTCATAGCCTCTTATGGAAATTTGTTTGTGATAACTGAATGACAGCACATACCTTCTAGTAGGGAATCTGATGGTATCGATCGACGATGCTACTATCGAACAAAAAATTCAAAGCATCCACGCCATTAAAGCAGACTTTCGCCAGGCGAAGGACAGGCGCAGCGCCTTTGAAAGAGTATTGCGTGATCACTACGAGCGGCTATGTACCTCTCAATCCCCTTCCCAGGAAGATATAGCGCAATCACTCCACGCGCTTTATGGAGCTTTAAACACACCGGAACTGGTAGATCAACAGTTACTCATCAATTTCATCTCGGTGATTATCCGTTTTGTGGAAAACGCCGGAGTGGGCTACGCATTCAGCAAAGCGTTCATGGACAAGGCCATTCGCGTTTACCGCCAGGCGGGGTTTTCACCCATCGAACTCTACCAGGAAAAGGCCGGCCTGCTGCGCCTCAATCAGCTTGAGAGCGCCGAGCGCGAGCAGGCGCTCCTGGAAGCAAAGCGCTATGCTGAAGCCTCAGGTAGCGCAGAAACGCTGCTGAGAGTGCTCTTATCTTGTGCTGTTTACTACACAGAAGTGAGTCAGTACCAGAAAGCGCTTCAAGCCTGCCAGGAATGTGAACAATTGATCCAGCGCAACAGCCAGCTTCAGAAGTATCAACCCAAGTTATTGACCTTTTTTGGGATGAACTACACTCCGCTCTTCAAATACCGGCTGGCAAAAAGCTACCTGCTGCAGGCAAAAGCGTTATTAGACACTGAACGAGACAGGCGGGCTGAGCCAGAAGGCGATAACATCTGGGTGAGTACCATGGAAACCATCCATCATTACCTGGGTCGTATCGCCGAGGGAGAGGGGTATGTTGAGGAAGCGATGCGCTACTATATTGAGGAGTGCCGATATCTACAGATGTTTGCTCAAGAACCTCGCGGGCGTTTTGCCTTCTATCATTTGCGACTTGGTGAATTACTCATTTCAGCCTCGTTAGTTGAACAGGCGCGCGATCATCTGCTTCTCAGCCAGGAAATTTTCGACGCCATCCAGTTTTCTAGCTCAGGACGCCTGCAAGTGAGCCTTGCCTGGGCCGCACTCTACAGTAAGGAAGGAAATTACGCCAGGGCACGTGACTACCTCCTTGCCGCTAGAGAAGAAACTCAGAACAAGCACTTCTCGCGTGGCGAACTCTTGTGCCTGGTCAAACTCTTCTGGTTGGAGCTAGGCCATTTTCACCTGTACCATGCTATCGTCACCTTCATACAAGCGCTGGGAACCTGGCGTCACGGAGAACTCCGACGTAGCGGAGGGACCAGGTTGTTCGGCCATTATCTCTTACAGGTCCTCTCCACACCTTTCAAATTGTTGCAGCGCACTCCCCATACCGTGATGGGGGCCGGAACCTTCAACGCAAGCCTCACCACCTGCACTTGCCCTCTCCATCAATTACCAGCCTCTTTCTCTTAGATTGGCCTCACCTGCCCCATCCCCATCGCCGTCTTATACCCAACCCCGCAATAAAACGCCAGGTGGGCCAGCAGCAATAGTTGTTGCCTTACAGTCAACTCCGCTTCCCCCGTCACCTTCTCATCAGGGCCGCGCAGGTCATATGTACACCTCCCTACAAAGCCCGGCTGCACATGCTGCATAAACTGCACCTGGTGAGGCTTGAGATCGTAATCGCTAATCACCACGCCTTCATCCTCGATATACTGCTCGATACGCTCCCTCTGCACCAGGTATACAAGCTCAGATGGCGCAAACTCCTGCCAGCGCCTCACCAGCCCTGGAAACACGTATTGCGGCAGCGGCACAAGCGCATAATGACCGCCATACACCTGACTTCTCTTATTGGAGCGGTTAAACGTCGTCAGCGAGGCAAATTCCAGTCCTATCGTCTCAACCTTACCCAACCTGAGCGTCTTCGCCTTCTCCGCCAGGCTGGCAAGAGACGTGAAACCCGTCCAGCCAGAATCATCATCATTGTCGGAGATCACCTCTTCGAGCGTGAAAAGCTGTTTGCCGACCTGCATAAAGGGTGGCTTTTTGGCGCCCATCTCCGTCGGGATGAAATGCGTCAAAGACTCGTGAAAGAGCGGGAAAAGTTCGCCAAGCAGCAGAGTGATACGCACCGTATAGGTCTTTTCCGGGTCAAGCAGCAGATGCACGTTATTTCGTTCCGCCTCTAACATGCGCTGTGCCGGTAAGGGGAACTGGAGGCTAGTATTACAACGAGACTTTACCAGCGCAATCCCTGCAACTGGGCAAGGAGTCGCTTGCGATGGGAGCAATAGGCAGCGTACTTGTGTCGCTGCTGATAAGCGATCAGATCCAACACCGCAGGCAGATCGAGCACGGGCTGCGGCAGCACCACCTGCAAGAGCAAGCGCACCTGCGCGACGCTGAGCGGCAGAGAGAGGTGCGCGTCCAGGCTGGGGACCTCATCGGGCGTGGGCAAGGGGCGGGTCGTCGTGGGGCGCAAGAGCCCCCTCTCTCAGCGCCAGCTTCTGCTGCCACCGGACGAGGAAGTGATGAGCCAGCATGACGAGCGTCATGTGATGGTGCCACCCGCGCCAGAAGCGCAGTTCGTACTGATCCATGCCCAGTTCCCCCTTGCACTCGGCAAAACACGTTTCGATCGGCCAGCGCATTCCACTTACGCGCACAAACGTGGGAAGTGGCGTCTCGAGAGGAGCGTTGCTCACGTAGAACTTCCATTCCGGCTCCGAGGCTTCACCGCTGACTTTCCGCCGGATCACCACCCAGACCTCCGGGCCAGGCAGGCGATCACGAGGCAGCACGGCGCGCAGCACGAGGAAATCGGCGACCAGCGGGCCTTTGTGCCCCTCTAGCAGCCGAAAGCGCTGCCAGGCGGAAGAGGGCCACTGCCGAGCCAGCTCCTCCACCGTCACTTTGGCCGGGCTCGAGGGATGCAGCCGCTCCCGTCGGGGGGCAGGTCCTTTGCGCGAGCGCGTCTGGGGCGGCACCCAGCTGCTCGGACGTGGGCGATCCGTTTGCCCATCGGTTTCCACCAATGGCCAAACCTTGGTATCTCGCGGCACCTCTGCCAGATACCACAACCCCGCCTTGTCCAGCCTCTCCAAGAACGCGGGCGAGTCGCCATACCCCTCGTCGCAGACCACCCAGCGCGCTCGCAGCTGCCCGGCTTGCATGACTCCCTCGACCAACTGAGCTGCCAACTCATGTTTGGTCTGAAAGCAGACAGGAAGACCCCCGCCTGGCAATTATCCTTCTTGCCGGTGTGTCCGCACCACTGAGGCGCGACTCCCGCCGAATGCTGTCCATGTTTAGGAAAGTCCGAGCCATCGACGATGAGCACGCCATCCTCCTCACTCAGCGTCTCGTTCACTAAGCGCTGGTGTTCGGCCAACAGGGCGTCATCATCCCAGGCGCCTTCCCCAATGAACTGCTGAAGGGCGCGCACCTCCCGCTCCGCATATGGTCCCACCCCCAACAGGCGCAGGGCCATCGCTTCCACATTCTTACGGGGAACATCAGCCGTGAGCAGTCCGCGCAGATAGACCGCCGCCCAGTCGCGCTGTTCGCGTCGATAGAACAACGGAGCAAAGTGCTGGTGGTAGGCAACCAGTTCTTCGGCCAGGGAAGCCACCACATCCCTGGTCAATTCCTGCACAGCCAGCCGGCCCGTAGTAGGTGGCTGGTCTGCGCTTACATCGATCACAAGAGACATCGGGTTCCACCTCCAGGAACAGACTTCCTTTCAGTCTACCACAAAGTCTCGTTGTAATACTAGAGCAGGTGAAGAGCCGCCGCTTGTTGCCTTCATGCAGCCATGTCGCGACATCTGGTGCGGCGTTCTTTAACCAGTGCAGGAACGCGCCGTGTACCAGTTCGCCGGAGAAGGGCATGAGCGTGCCGGATTGCTGTGGGCGCAGTTTCAGGAGGAGGGCATAGAGCCTGGAGGGGGCAGTGGCAAAGTAGAGTGTGTGCATGGGAAAATGTATCCTTTCACCTTCCAAAAAATCGCTGGGTAAATGTGGCGATGAAGCTGATCTCGATGAAGAGGCCTACGACCGCTTCCAGGGCAGCGAGAGCCGTGACGGGATCACTAAGCGCAAAAGGGCCTGGGAAGAAGCCGCGTCCGTGAAATGCAGTGACGCTGAAGATCAAAGCTTCCCTTGGTGAGAGATGTCCCAGCACAAGGTAGCAGGTGGCAAAGACTGCGATCATAAGGAGGTATATACAAAGGCTCCGCCCCGGCTTGTATCCATAGCCTGCTAGCACATCGAGAAACCACGAGAAGATATAGGCTCCAAATTTTAACGCTCTCCAGCGCAACTCCCGTACTCGTTCCCACAGTCCCTTCTGCCATCCAGCTTGTAACGAAACTGCCTCTGCTTTGCCCCATACTACTTGGCGCCAGAGTACTTTTCTTTGCAGCTTCTGTGCACGATAGGCGAAAGGAATGGCCTCTTCGTTCATCCCTTGTGCCCGCAATGCATTGGCCAGTTGGCGGTGAGCTCTGACTGCTTCGTGGTAGTCTTCTAGCAGCTTACCTTTTTCTCGCGCTGTCCTTGCTGGTATGCTTATCTCTCGCTGGCGTGCCTTGTACTCATCTCCCAGGATTTTTATTGGCAGCCAGTTCACCACGGAGAGATTGACGCTCCCCCATTGGACATCTGCGAGCAAAGCACAACCAGGCTTCTCTTTATTCAGGGTGATCCTTTCCAGGTTGGATGCGTTATCGAAAAAGGCATTGCGCAAGTCGGCTCCCTGTAAGTGCGCCTCGGGAAGATAGGCACCTTCCATGTGTGCGCCCCTGAGTTTTGCTTCCTCTAGATGGGCTTCGCGAAGATAGGCATCTTTCAGGTATGCTCGAAAGAGATTGGCCTCTTCCAGGTGCGTACCTCGAAGGGTGGCACCGTCCAGGTGCGCTCCCTGCAGGACAGCTCCCTCCAGATGGGCCTCACTGAGATTCGCTCCTTGCAAATACACTCCTGCCATGGAGCGTTGCTCGAGTGTGGTGAGGTTCCACTCGTCACGAGTGAGCCCGCTGCGCATGCGCGTTAATGGTAAGTTGCGCAGGTCTACCCGGCAAAGGTCAGCACCGCGTAGATCCAATCCAATGCGGCTCTTTTGCTGCATATCGCTCCAATCGACCGGGCCACGTCCACCTTCGTGGCTTATCAACAGCCATTCGATATCAGCGCGAGTCAGCTTCACGTCTTTGAAGGGATAAATGCCCCGTTGAATGTCGGGGATGATGGCGAGTCGCTCGGTAAGGAATTTTTGGCGTTCGGTGTCTATTTCTGGCTCCGTGCGCCAGGGGGGGCGGATCGAGACAGACGTTGCAGGCGGGTGGTCTGTATCAGTTGTTGCCTGCTGATCATTCATAAAAATCATCTCCTATTCTACTAGTAGCAATTTCTACCCACAACTACTCGCTTTTTGCTATGGTTATGCTATAATTGCTCTCTAGCGACAGTCTAGGCAGGTAGAGTAACTCTATTACCAATACTGTATCCTGCTACTTGTGAGTAAACAATGATAGCTCTATTCATGGAGGCATCATGCAGGGCTATCCAGGGCACATTCTTTTGGGCGTAGAAGCGGGCCAGGGCGGTGAATAACCAGAGTGGGAGTTTCCCACTTACGATTATTCCATGCTCTGATGGCGGTTCTGGAAACACTAACTGATCTGCGTCTCTTTCATAGTCCAGGTAGTAATGCACGGGGCGCACGATCATCATGTGTTTACTTCCGCTCGCTCGCGGCTCTATAGTGATAAGCGCTTCTGGCTCTGCTACAGGTGAGCCAGGCTGTATGCGCGGAGGCTTGATCCAGCCGTAACGCGGATCAAACTGGTAAAATGGTTCATTTTTGGAACGGAGGGCAAGCGCGCCATAGAGCCAGACCGGACCACGGCCATAGATAGCTAGCGGAGCCTGGGAAGGCAGTTTCGAGAATAATAGTTCAAGCAGATTCGTGCTCCATTCCCTGGCGCCGGGAAGCAATTCATCGAGCCATCGACGCAAATGAACGGTCACAAATCCTTCCGGCGCGATACTCAGGTGCCGTTGTTCCAGTTCGTCAAGTGGGTAGGAGCGAAAAAGGGCAGCTACATGCTCAACAAGGGCATCGAACACAACTCCGTAGATACGCTCTTGTCGTTCCTGTCCAAAGGTGATTGATCCTGTGATAACCGGGTCGTTTTCCTGTGATGTGAGTACTGATGGACCTGACAGTTGAGAGCGAATTTCGGCGAGCGGGACCAGACCATTGCCGGTGATAAAGTCGTGCCAGGTCTGAATAGCTTCTCTTGCGTCATCTTTGATGAGCAGAATGGAGTGTGTGCAAGCACTGAAAATGACGTGATCTTTCTCGATAGGAAGACCTCCAATGTCCACGATAATCGGCACGTGGCGACTAGCAATATCGCGCCGCACGAGTTCTCTAAATTCGTCTGTCCACTTACCTTTTACACGGAGTTGGCGCACTTCTTCTGGGCTGGCTTCAAAGAGCCAGTCGCCTTCACCATCTGTACCGGAACCGGGCGGCGCACCAACAAGGATAGCAGGCAAACGGTTAGTAGTACTTTTTTGATTTGGGTTCACCATATGCTTTCTCCTGAAATAGTGGTGTTTTACGAACGACTAAGGAAATGAGAGACGGTAATGCAAGAGCGTAAACATACACTTGTGGCGACACTCGGCGGGCAGCCTCAAATCGTCACTTTCACGCTGGATCTACTTCTCCAGCGCAGCATTCCTATCTACGAGGTCATTGTTGTCCATCCGGCCTCCTCCCCCCGTCTTCAACAGTCGCTGGAGCGGCTCAATGCCGAATTTGTTGGCGACCGCTATGCCTTCGAGGGGCGCAGCCTGATTATTCATTTTCACCAGCAGGTGCTCAGCCGCTACGAAACTATCATCGATGATATCGTCAACGAGACGACAGCCAGCGGTGCTCTCGACACCATCGGTGAGATGATTCGTGATCTGAAACAGCAGCGACGTATCATACACTTTTCCATCTCTGGTGGGCGACGCCTAATGGCATTCCTCTCTTTCTCGGCAGCCCTGTTGTACTTTGAGACACCTGATGAACTCCTGCACCTCTACACGCCTGAGCATGTTAAGGAACGCATCGATGAGAGCGGTGTGATGCACGCCTCTCCACAAGACGGGCAACGCTTGATCGAAGTGCCCTTTGCTCGTGCAGCGCAGCCTGTACTTGCCTCGATGCTCAATCGTCCACCCTCTGCCACCATCCAGACCTACCATGAGCAGCGGAAGGCGGAAGAGCAGAAACGCTGCAAGCAAGTTGTAGATACCCTCAAAGGCAAACCGCTCCAGGTTCTACAGGCCCTCGCACAAGGAATGCATCCAAACGAGGTCGCCACAGCCCTGAACATCAAACCTTCAACCATCAGCACCTACACTAATCCCATCTATCAAACATGTCGCAATAGTTGGAATCTGCCCGACAACGTACAGGTCAATTATCTCTTCGTCCAGGCCAGGTTCGCCGACTACTTTCCCAATGACAAAAGCATAACCTATTCGCGAAAAAAAGACATCCAAACCAGCTTGGAGAAAAATAGGAATTGATTTGGATGTCTTTATGAACGCGGCATGATACTATTGTCGACAATGAAGGATCATAATCACACAAAAGGGAGATCGGAGTGTCACAATCTTTACTAGCATTTGATACCGATCATATTAAAGGCTATGTCTTCGGCACCAGCAAGCTCAAAGAAATTCGCGGTGCAAGCTCCAGGCTCGACTACCTGAACCGCGTACTCACGAGAGAAAAGGCTGAGTCGAAAGCATTTGGAGCTACAACGATTTATGCGCATGGCGGTTCCGCCCTCTTCCTCATCGATTCTGACGAGTCCGAGAAGCAAGCCGAGGCGCTAGGAAAAGCTGTACAGGAACTCTATCGTAAGGAGACGGGGGAGGGAGCTTCTATTACTTACGCCATTCAGTCGATTCCTTATGATGGTCTGGAAGATATCATGACTGTCGAAGAGTTGGACGGCCATGTCACTATGCAAGAGGTGCTGAAGCTTCTTCACTTGCGTCTTCGATTGGCAAAAGACAGTCTTCAAATGAGCCGATCACAGCAATATAATGCCCAAAAAGATGAGAGCGAGTATGTTATCGCCGCTCCTTCGCATGCCCTGCTGAGTCACTGCAAATCGTGTGGCATCAACTACGCGGAAAAGATCCGACCCGAACTCGATGATCCCGGTGACCAAGAGGGCCCGTACTGCCCTGTATGCATCAGCAAGCGTGAAGAAGATAAACTTGTTAGAGACAGGTTGCGCAAGGCACGCGAAGCATTCGACTCAGATAGGCTGAACAAGGCACGCGAAGAACTCACCTCAGATAGGACGCTCTGGGGACGCATTCTACGCACACTCTATGGGCCAGCTCTCACTTCTCTCTCCTCCATTCCGCAACGCCCAGAGGACTTTGATGCTATTCGTGACCCTTCAAGCAAAAAAGACTACCTCGGTCTGATCTACGCGGACGCTAATGGTATGGGAAAAGCGATGGAAGATAAGAAGAACTTAAAAGAAGTGGAGGAATTCGCTAAGAAAGTTGATAAGGCTGTGTTTGAAGCGATGGGTACTGCTATTAAAGAGCATCTTTCTCTGCAGGGTGAGATCTTCCCATTCGATATCCTGCTGGTTGGAGGCGACGATATCGTGATAGTCGCACCAGCTCAGAAGGCACTCCAGATAGCTCACATGCTCACGAAGAGCTTTCACGATCTCATGGACGATTACACGCTCTCTGCTGGCGTCGTGCTGGCTCCGGTCAAATATCCCTTTAACCTGCAATACCAATTGGTTGACGATACACTCAAAGCCGCGAAAACCGTCGGTTCAGAAAACAATGCCAGTGGAAGCAGTTCACAAGAACAGGAACGAATCAATTTTGTAGTCGTCACCGGCAATACCAGTTTGAGCTATTCAAAAGTCTATGCAGCAATGACGAACAAAAAGAAAGAGCAGGAAAAATTTTATGCTACCATGCGTCCCTATACAATGGTTGAACTCGGCTGGTTGCTCGATCAGCTAAGAACAGGGAATCAGAAACGGTTGGGACGCACAAAGTTGCACCAATTGCGCGAGGCAATTTTGAAGTTAAACCGTACTACAACTATTCTCGAATCACTCATGCTGCTCAGCAATTGGAAGGAGCCAGAGCGTGACTTTATCAAGGAAATGGTAAAAAAGTTCGACGCACGAACTCCACAGCAGCAGCGGCAAGAAACGCTTTTTCCCTGGTATCTCGATGGGACAGCAAGTACAATAAATACGCGCATGTATCGTACGCCCCTCCTCGATTTTGTCGAACTCCATGATTTTGTATCTTCATAGTAAGGAAGCGAGATAGCAGACAATGCTTGTGCAAATAGACTACGAGCTCCACTTTACAGCCCCGTTTCACCTAGGAACAGGCATTCGAGCGGGTTTGATCGACCGTACCGTTATGAAAGACAATGGTGGCTATCTCTATGTACCGGCTTCGACCTTGAAGGGCGTTCTGCGCGAATACTGCGAGCGTTTGCTGCGCTTTTATCTACCTGACGATCAAGAAAGCGTGGCAAGCCCGCACGATGCCGAGGCGGTGCTGATCGAATTTGGAAGAGCGCCAACACTCATTAGCCGTATCTTTGGCTCACAGCTTCATCCTGGAGGCTTGCGCTTTAACGACGCAAAGATGGAGCGCAATCCATTCTATAAAGAGATACAATCCAGCGTCTCGACACAGGTGCGTATAGACCGTATATGGCGCACTGCTGTAGATGAGGCACTCTACACCAGTGAGTATGGCATTCGTGATCTTCGCTTCGAGGGAACCATAAAGGGAACACTCGATTGTACACCTATAGCATCGCCCAGGATCATCGGCTGCAGCAAGGAGTCGCACATGGTCAAGCCAACCTACTCGCTGCTGCTCCTGCTCTCTGGCCTATTGATGTTTGAGCAGATCGGCGGCAACAAGTCGACAGGCAAGGGGCAGTGCCAGTGCAGCATTACACGGTTGAGGCTCGACAAGCAGCCATGTTCAGAGACGACGTGGCAATGCTGGATCGATCATCTCGATGTGTTGAGCGACTACCCAACTGCTGAGAAAGGGGCGCAACTGTGACTCAGCTATTTCTCGCAGTAACATCTCGCTCGCCAATAGCGATACGCTCCGACCATGCTCAGGAGGGTGCTTCGAGTATGCACTATATTCCAGGGACAACGCTTCTGGGCAGTCTCGCTGCTGCTCATCGCATATTACGACCCGAGCAGCAGGAGCAATTTGCTCCATTCTTCCTCGATGACCAGATCTTTTATCCTTGTCTCTATCCAGCTGTCTTCAACGAAAGTGGCCTGGACTTCGACACCTCGAATTTGCCAGTGATGCCCTTGCCCAAGACGGCCCAGAGTTGCAAACGTTTCTCAGACTTCAAACCGGCGCCGGATGAAGATCCCGACGTGAAAGGCCACGGAATACGCGATAATCTGCTGGATTGGGCCGCGTTCTCGCTGTTATCCGACGAGCAGCAATCTATTCCAGCCCTACTGGCACCCCTGGATAAGCATGCGTACTGTGCCAGTTGCCACCAGACCATGGACCGCGTGAGTGGCTACTACCGATGCGCCAGTTCTAACCCCCAGCAGAAAATGAAGGCGCAAACCAGAACACGCCTGCAAACACGCACCGGCATCAATCGCAGCTGGGGGGTTGCCGAGGAAGGGATATTGTACAATCGCGAGGTTTTCGACGAAGATATGAACTTCTGGGGTGCGGTCATCCTCCCTGATGGACTGGTGGATGACTTCACCGACTTTATCAAAGAGGCCAACGAGGAGGGTGTGATCTGCATCGGGACTGGACGCACGCGCGGCCTAGGACAGATCGAGATAGAGGAGCCAGGCGAAGTGAAAAGAGAAGACATCAGCCGCTTCAGGCTCAGGCTGAGCAACTTTGATGAGGCCCTGAAGCAGCGGGCACAGGTTGCCGATGTGAAGGAAGTCCACAACTTCTACTTTGCCATCACCTTGCACTCAGCCACTATCCTCTGCGACCCTTTCCTGCGCTACCATAAAACGCTCGACGCGGCGACACTCCGCAGCCTGTTGAAGAACGTTCCAGAAGACGTTAACTTCACACAGATTTATCACTCGACGGGCATCCAACGCATTACAGGCTGGAACGACCTGTGGGGAACACCGCGCACGAACGACTATGCTATAGAAATGGGGTCTACCTTCTTTTTCGCCTGTTCCCATAAACTGGACGACGATACATTGCTAAACGACCTCTATACGCTAGAGGAAACGGGTATAGGTCGGCGGTGTTCAGAAGGGTTTGGACGCATCTGCATCTCTGACCCCTTTCACCTGCAAGGAGAACAATTGTGAACAAACACACACTAATTATCTTGCGCGTCAATGAGCGAGCTGAGGGATTCTATGACAAGTCGCTAGAGCTAGGAACGCTCGCCGCACAGACCTTCCTAGAAGAAATAGAGCATGAACGCCAGCGACACAGGACATCGACAGAGCAAGAAGCAAGAGCACTGCAAAAGCATAGAGCGCAGCTTACCGGCCTAGAGAACATCGCAGAAACGGCTTTAAAATTCACGGATGTGCTGGATTATATAAAGAAACAAATCGCGCGCCAACCTGGCTGGAAAAACGAATATCAGGGGCAACGTTTTGGGGAGAGTCTCAAGACATATATCGAGGGGCATATCAAGGAGCAGGCTGACCATATATATGCTGAGGTGAGGATCAATACAAGTACTGATGAAGGGAAACGTGAGCACCAGCACATTTACCTACAACTCATTCGCCAGCTCATTCGCCAGATCGTCGTGCAGTATGAGTACCGCGTGAGCCAAATAGCAGAGGAGTTACAACATGATAAGCGAGCAAGAACAGGAGCAGATACGCCTTCTCAGCGATTATGAACTTTATCCGCAAGCGGTTGAGTTTATGAAAGGCATTGGCAGACCACTTCCGGCAACACAGATCAACGGCCTGCTCAATGTCTCGCTTGGCTCTACCTACGACGAGCTGAAACGATTTGTCGCGTCCCAACATCAACGGACAACTTGGAGTGCAAGAGACCGGCACATCCCCGAATTTTATAGAAGATTGGTCCCGAAAATCGAAGACTTAGAAAAACTTTCACTTGCTATTATAAAAAACAGGTATGAGAAAGTATCGCGAGAAGACGAGCAGGCAATCAGCATGGCTCTGGCGCGTGAGTTTATTCAGCACCTCCTTGCGGAAAATGCCTACAGGGATGCTATAAAAGCCTTTGATGCTGCTCGTAGCGATGAACAGAGGCAAGATCAGCGAAGATCATTCAATAGAGGAGGACAGGCAAGGTGACACAACATCCAACACAAGCAACAACGAACGCCCAGCTCGGGCGCCTTGAATTGCGCAATCGCTACACCTTTGAAGGAACATTGGAGATGAGGACGGGCCTGCACATTGGCGGAGGGAAGGCCACACTGAGCCACACAGATAGTCCTGTTGTGCTGACGCCCGAGGGTCTGCCCTATATCCCAGGATCCAGTTTTAAAGGGACATTGCGCAGCACTATAGAGAAGATTGTCGCAAGCTTACCTTCGGAGCTAGGTCTGCACTCATGCGGTCTTCCTACAGAAGAGAATACAAGCGAGAGATGCCCGACTGCGCATCAGAAGCAGATCTCCGATGAACGTCGGGATCGACCCGGTGATGTAGAAAATATCCTTAGAAGAGCACGCCAAAATCTTTGCCACACCTGTCAGCTTTTTGGCTCGCCCTATGCAGCCGCACGCATTACCATTAATGATCTCTATCTTATCAACGATCAATGGAGCGGGACAGCACAGATACGTGACGGTGTCGCAATCGATCGGGATAGCGAAACAGCAAAAAGTGGATTGAAATACGATTTTGAGGTCGTGCCTTCGACAACAACCTTTGAAATGCGCTTAGTGCTTGAGAATGCCACCGCTCAGGACTTACAGCTTATCAGTATCGGGCTGAGCGAGTTTGTGAGCGGCTTTGGAGGGATTGGTGGTTTTCGCTCGCGTGGCCTGGGAGCATGTATCCTCAAAGGTCTAAAAATACGCTTTATGGATCTTGCCAGGCTGGACGACACTACACGCAAACAGCGCCTGCAACGCTACCTGCGCAGAAAGATAGATGGCACCGAGGACGGGCTCGATCCTTTCGACGCTCAGGACTTCTTCAATACCTATATCAATATGTTGTTCGAAGCAACATCCAATTCGTAAAGGAGCAGAGATCATGTTAAAAGCACTGGTAAACGAAGCACACCTGCGCCTACACATTACTACCACAGGACCTCTGCTAATCAAGACAGGGTATGCCACAGTCATTGGCGCTGATATGGCCCCCGTGATGACCTACCACAATGGGCAACAAGAGGTCTATATTCCCGGCAGTTCCTTAAAGGGAGTTTTCCGCAGCCATATCGAGAAGGTTGTCAACAGCATCAAACCTCGTATAGCCTGTAACCCACTGGCACGTACAGAGGATAGAAGGGATGATAGGCAGCTTTACCGTGCCTCCTGTGGAGACCGTTTCAACGACAAAATGCCTCCACACACAGTTTATGCTGATTCGTGTCCCACCTGTCGTCTCTTCGGCTCAACCTCATACATTGGGCGCATTTCCGTTGAAGATGCCTACTTGCCAGAAGGAGCTTTTGAGAAGCAGAAGCTCATCGAACATCGTGACGGCATCGCCATCGACAGGCTTACGGGTGGCGTAAGTGGTAACGCGAAATTCGATCTGGAAGTGGTCACAGAAGGCACGACGTTCACTACAGACATTCATCTGCGCAACTTTGAAATCTGGCAGCTTGGCATGCTCTTCGTCGTTTTCCAGGATATGCAAGATGAACTCATTCGCATTGGCTCTGGTCGTTCGCGTGGACTGGGCAAGGTCAAGGCTAGCATTAGCGAACTGGAAGAGGGGTCACATCAAGGTGGCGTCGTACTGAGTACGATGCGAACAGGCACAAAGCAACAGGCAGAGCCAGAGAATGAGCTATGGGGTCTGGGATGCTGGCTGGCATATGAGGGCGAGGATGAAAAGACGTATCGCACGAGACGTGATGATTTGCTTATACTGCCTCAAGAGGTGGCACACGTCCCGAGCGGCATTCGGAACATCCGCGTTTTCAACGGCGAGACACTGAATAAGCTCAAAGAGCAAAGCATCGAGTCCTTTGTAATACAGATGGAGCAATGGCCGGATGCACCCCAAGTCACGGCTCAAAGGAGATAATCATGGCACAAGAACTCCTTATCACAGGGACAGTGCAAATGGAGGACTTTGCGGCGTTCGTCAGCACCTGGGCGATCCCGCCCGATTCTCCCACGCTCATGCTTGTAGAGAACCAACCGCGCTACGTTATCCAGCCACAAGAGCGACAAAACCTTCTCCAATTTGCCATCTTCGACCCCGCTTTCGATTTCATGCCGTATACATCGGGGCGCATCTTCCACGCGCACGGCGAACTTCGCTGGGAGAGACAGCAAGCGCATATGCACATCATCTTTACAGGCGCTCAAGCATACAGGCCGGGGCTACTGGATGTCGAGGAAATCGCGCTTGATGACTGCGAGAAGGTACCCAGAGCATATTTCCTGTTTGGAAGACTGCTCGACAATAAGCAAATCGCGCGTATCGGCTCTCCAGCACAGACGGGAGACTTTGCAGAGGTCCGTATCCCACGCTTGCTACGCTATCCTCCACTACCTGGGGTAGCGCAAGCCGAGCGCGTACAACTCGCCATATACGAATATGTTGCCCCAGCGACAGGAGCCAACGTCGCCTACCGCTTTTACGACCTTGTCCCTTTCCAAAGGTCACAGGAGTAGAACATATTATGAATCCCTACGATTTTGTGCCCATAGACACACAACATCCACCGGAGCGACGCAGACCGGCCTGGCACAACGCGCTCGCACCCAACAATGCACATCCTGGTAAGCTATACTCAGGCTATCTCTACTTGTACATCAAAGCTGAGACACCCATTTTCATTCGTTCTGCTAAATCATCTACGCAAAATCCTGACCAGCCAGGAGAACACATCTACAATACTGATGGATATTACATCCTTCCAGGGTCAACCATCAAGGGAATGTTGCGTACTGTCGTCGAGACGCTTTGTGGCGGCTGTCTGACAGTATTTTCCATACCTCGAGCGTATGCAGATGACGTTGTACCAATCGCATTCTCGTATTGCCAACACAATAACTCACTCTGCATCGCCTGCCGCCTGTTTGGAATGATGCAATCAGAAAAACGCAGACAAGGACAAAGCCAGATAGATGTTTTTCTCGGCAAGGTTGACATTGGAGATGCCGTAGCATATGATCACAACCCGGACTATCACGAGCCTATCTATACCGCCGTGTTGGATGCCCCCAAACCGCGTCACCGCGCCTTCTACCTTGACGCACACGGACGCTTTATCGCAGGCCGAAAATTCTACTTTCACCATAAGAAGCTGCTGACAGAGAAACGCTTGATAGTGACACGCGAAGGAGATAGATACCGCAATCAATATATCCAGCCACTTGCCGTCGGAACAGATTTTTCTACGCGCATCGACTTCACGAATCTCGAGGCCGACGAGTTTGCTGCTCTCCTGTTCTCCATGCAATTACAAGCGGATATGCGTCACAAAATCGGCTACGGCAAACCGCTTGGCTTGGGAAGTGTCCAACTCAGTGTCACCAATTTGCAACTGGTGGATTACGCCAATCGCTACAAGGCATTTCGTACCGGTCGCGGCATCTCCGACTACAAAGGGGAAGCTCTCGACATATTGCTTGATGGCCAAATGGCTTCAATCGATCCACAGGTGAACGCAGCGTGGGACCGCTTCAAATCGCTACCCGCGTTGAGCCAACTCCACCGCATCTGGCAATGGCCTCCCGACACATCCGTCGAATACGCCTATCCGAGCCAACGCTGGTTCAAAGAGCATTCACAAGCAAGCATCAGAGATACGAAAGACTTGTATCGAGGGGATTGAGTACGCTCAATAAAATGAAAGTGTGAGTAGAGCATTAAGGGCGTTTCGCTTTGAGAAACAACTGTTTAGTTCGCTTGTTGCAAGCAAAGGAAGGTTTTGATGATGGCCATTCATATAACAACGGGGATATCGTTGTATCAAGATTGGCTCTTCTCTAGCTCAGGAAAAACCGCAGACACTAAGGTAGCCCAAAAGATAAAAGAAATACTGGAGATAATATAATGCTCATCCTAAACTTCACCCACCCCCTCACACCCGAGCAGCGAGCGCAAATCGAAACACTCGCCCATACTTCCATAGAAGAAATCCGCACCATCCCCGTCCAGATCGACCAGGTTGAACCACTTGAACCACAAATCACAGCCATCGTAGACGCCGTTGGCCTCTCATCCGAAGAGTGGCAAACCCGCTCCTTGCTCATTAACCCGCCAGGTTATGCACCTGCAGCCTTTGTCCTGCTCGCAGAACTTCACGGGCGCATTGGCCATTTCCCACCATTGATACGCCTGCGTCCCAAAACTGGTCCTATGACCTCCTACGAAGTAGCCGAAATACTCAATC
>WNGG01008482.1_pt1 | contig 18809 bp, 19 predicted proteins | sample 5400661 | NCBI WGS metagenome assembly WNGG01 (sample SAMN13153372, study PRJNA577476) | soil metagenome | isolation source: 100 cm soil or saprolite under Garry oak tree replicate 1 | place: USA:California | collected 2016-06-15
GTCGGCGACGTCGAAGCGTACGGCCGCTTCGGTGGGACCCGCCCCCGCGAGGCTGGCCCGCAGCACCACCGTGCCTTCCGACGTGAACTTCACGGCGTTGCCCACGAGGTGGTTCAGCACCTCGCGCAGGCGCACCGGATCGCCGCGCAGCCCGTACGGCACGGGGTCCTCGACCAGGCAGGCCAGCTCCAGGCCCTTGGCGGCGGCGGCCTCGGCCAGGCCGCCTTCGACCTCGCCCACCAGCGCGCGCAGGTCGAAGTCGATCGCGTCCAGCTCGAGCGAGCCCGACTCCGCGCGAGCGAAGGCGAGGATCTCATCGATGATCGCCAGCAGGTCGCGGGCCGAGCGCTCGATCGTACGGGCGTGATCCTTCTGGCTCGCGTCGAGCGTCGTGGCGAGCAGGAGGCCGGTCATCCCGAGCACGCCGCTGAGCGGAGTGCGCAGCTCGTGGCTCACGTTGGTCACGAACTCGGACTTGACGCGCGCCGCTTCCAGCGCGGCCTCCCGGGCCTTCACGAGCACGTCGATGTTCTGGATCGCCACCACGACCCCCGCCACCTCTCCCGAGGAGCGCCGCCAGGGGTGCGCCGACCAGCGCACGAAGATGCGGGAGCCGTCGTCGAACGATACGGTGTCCTCTTCGCGCGTCACCACCTCGCCCTGCATCGCCCGCGCCACGCCCTCGCGGCACTTCTCGGGCATGCGCGGAAAGCGCAGCCACTCCTGGCTGTGCGCCACCCAGCGCTCCTCGCGGTCGAGGATGGCCATCGCCACCGGCGCGTGGGTCACGACGTCCCGGAGCTGCTGCCGCTCCTGCTCGAGCGCCTCTTCGGCCGCCTTGCGCTCGGTGATGTCCCGCGCGACGGCCTGGATGCCCTCGACCCGTTCCCCCTGGCGCATGAGCTGCACGTTCTGCCCGAGCCACAGCTCGCGCCCGTCCCGGGCCACCGCCAGGAACTCGTCGTAGCTGCTCGCGGACCGCTGCCAGTACTGGCGCCGGAGATGCTCCTGGACCCGCACGCGATGGTCGGGGTGGATCATCTCCAGGTAGTGACGGCCGGCCAGCTCCTCCGGCGCGTACCCGAGCACGCGGGTGGCGACGGGGTTGACGTAGGTGAAGTAGCCGTCCGCGTCGGTGCGGTAGATGATGTCGTGGGCGGTCTCCACGAGCTGCCGGTATCGCGTCTCGCTCTCGCGCAGCGTCTCGGTCGCGTGCCGGTGCGGGGTGATGTCGATGAGCGTGCAGACCACGCGGGTGACGGCGCCGCCGGGGCCGGCCTGCGGGTCGGCGTTGACGACGAGCCACGCGACGTCCGGCCGCGCCGGCCGGCGGAAGCCGATGACGACGTTGCGCACGGCGCGGCCGGTGGCGAGGGCGACCGGGACCGGATGGTTCTCGCCGGGAAACGGGCTGCCGTCCTCGTGCAGCGCGAGCGGGCTCGCATCCATCGGCGTCTTGCCGATGAGCGCTTCCATCGGCAAACCGAGCAGGGCGGCCGCCGCGTTGTTCGCGAACAGGACCTCGGCGCGGGGGCCGTGGACGAGGACGCCGACGGGAAGGCCGTCGACCAGCCGCTCGAAGCGGCCCTCGCCCGCCTTCAGCACCTCGGCGAGCCGTTCGGCGTCGCCGAACGACGGAGGGTCCGTCTCCCTCTCTGCCATCCCGCCCTCTCACGAGCCATCGCTCGGCCCGAGGGACTCCGGCCGAAACGCGCTCGACATATACGTTACCCGCTCCCGCGAGGACGGTCAAACGCGCGGCGCGCCCTTGTTCGACGCTGGGAAGGCCACGTCCCACAATCGGACAAGGTGCGTGGCGGCGGGGCGGCGCGGCCGTCCTAAACGCCTGATGCGAAAGCGCACCGCGCGGTGGCGCCGGTGGCACGTCCTTTGGTCCACTACACTACCCTTCGCATGAGGAGACCCGGATGATCCAGCTTCGCAACCTCGAGAGGGCCTACGACCAGGGCGGGGGGAAGGTCTACGTGCTGCGGCGTGTCAACGCCGAGGTCCGGCCCGGCGAGTTCGTCTCGATCATGGGGCCTTCCGGCGCGGGCAAGTCGACGCTGCTCCACATCCTCGGCATGCACGACGGCGCGTTCACCGGCGAGTACGTGTTCCTCGACCAGCCCGTCCACCGCCTCGGGAAGAAGGAGCGCCTCGAGCTGCAGAAGCGGAACATCGGCTTCGTGTTCCAGAGCTACCACCTGCTCGACGACCTCACCGTCTACGAGAACCTCGAGGTGCCGCTCTCGTACCGCGACGTGAAGCGGAGCGAGCGGCAGGCGATCGTCGCCGATGTGCTCGACCGCTTCCACATCGTGGGCAAGAAGGACCTCTATCCCAACCAGCTCTCCGGCGGCCAGCAGCAGCTCGTGGCGGTGGCGCGGGCGGTGGTCGCCAGCCCGAAGGTGATCCTGGCCGACGAGCCGACGGGCAACCTGCACTCCGACCAGGGCCGCGAGATCATGGAGCTGTTCAAGAAGCTCAACGGCGAGGGGACCACGATCATCCAGGTGACGCACTCCGAGGTCAACGCCGGCTACGGCCATCGCGTGATCAAGCTGCGGGACGGCTGGATCGTCGATTGAGGCCGCGGCGACGATGACGACGAGCCCGCGGCCCGGCGGCGGGAGTGAGAGCGCGGCCTTAGAATCAATGAGGTGACACCCACGGTGGCCCATCGATGACGAAAGCCGCTTCCGCCGCGCGCGTCCTGGTCGCCGACGATCAAGCCGACGTGCGCGAGGCCCTGCGCCTGCTGCTGAAGGCCGAAGGCTACACGATCGAGACCGCCGCCTCTCCCACCGAGGTCCTCGCCGCCCTCCAGAAGCGCGAGTTCGACGTCGCGCTCGTGGACCTCAACTACGCGCGCGACACCACGTCGGGGCAGGAGGGGCTCGACCTGCTGAGCCGGCTCCAGGCCGTCGACTGGACGCTGCCGATCGTGGTGATGACGGCCTGGGCCAGCGTCGAGCTGGCGGTCGAGGCGATGCGCCGGGGGGCGCGCGACTTCGTGGCCAAGCCGTGGGAGAACGCCCGGCTTCTCGCCATCGTGCGCACGCAGGCGGAGCTGGGCTGGGCCCTGCGCGCCCGCGAGCGCCTGGAGGCGGAGAACACCGCACTGCGCGACCAGGCCCTCCCGCGGCTGATCGCCGGCTCGGCGGCGATGCAGCCGCTGCTGCAGCTCATCGAGCGCGTCGGGCCCTCGGACGCGAACGTCCTCGTCACGGGCGAGAACGGCTCCGGCAAGGGCACCGTCGCCCTCGCCCTCCACGCCCGCTCCGCGCGCGCGACCAAGCCGCTCATCACCGTCAACGCGGGCGGCCTGTCGGAGGGTGTCTTCGAGAGCGAGCTGTTCGGCCACGTGCGGGGCGCGTTCACCGATGCCAAGGCCGACCGCGTGGGCCGCTTCGAGATGGCGGACGGCGGCACGCTGTTCCTCGACGAGATCGCCAACGTGCCGCTGAGCCTCCAGCCGAAGCTGCTGCGCGTGCTGGAGACCGGCGAGTTCGAGCGCGTCGGATCGTCGATGACTCGCCGCGTGGACGTGCGCGTGGTGTCCGCGACCAACGCGGACCTGCACCAGGAGGTGGCCTCCGGCCGCTTCCGGCAGGACCTGCTCTTCCGGATCAACACGATCGAGGTGCGCGTCCCCCCGCTGCGCGAGCGGCGCGAGGACATCCCCGCCCTCGCCCAGCATTTCCTCCGCCAGCACGCCGGCCGCTACCGCAAGGTCACCCGCGGCTTCAACGAAGCGGCGATGCGCAGCCTCACCGAGCACCCCTGGCCCGGCAACGTGCGCGAGCTGGACCACGCGGTGGAGCGGGCGGTGCTGATGGCGGCCGGTCCGGAGATCGGCCCCGCCGACCTCGGCCTGCGCGTGGGCTCGGAGGCCACCGCGCGCCTCGACGACATGAGCCTCGAGGAGGTGGAGTGCTTCCTGATCCGCAAGGCCCTCGGCCGCTTCGACGGCAACGTGAGCCGCGCCGCCGACGCCCTCGGCCTCTCGCGCAGCGCGCTCTACCGGCGGCTGCAGCGCTACGGCCTCTGAGCGGCTGACGTCATGGCCGCTCCTGCGCGCCGGCGGAGACGGCTCACCCACGACCGGCGGGTGCTGCTCCTGGCGCTGCTCGCCGGCCTGCCCGGCTCGCTCCTCGGCCTCGGCCTGCTCTGGTTCGGGGACCATTCCTCGAAGGTGCAGTGGACGTGCACGGTCCTCGTGGTCGGGTTCTGGTGGTCGGTCGCCTTCGCGCTGCAGGACACCGTGGTGCGGCCGCTGCAGACGCTCTCGAACCTCCTCGCCGCCCTGCGCGAGGAGGACTTCTCGTTCCGGGCCCGCGGCGGGCGCGAAGACCCGCTGGGCGAGGCGATGAGCGAGGTCAACGCGCTCGCGGAGACGCTGCGCCAGCAGCGGCTGGGCGCGCTCGAGGCCACCGCGCTTCTCCGCAAGGTGATGGAAGAGATCGACGTGGCCGTCTTCGCCTTCGACGCGGAGCACCGGCTGCGGCTGGCCAACCGCGCCGCCCAGCGGCTGCTCGGACGGCCGGAAGAGCAGCTCCTCGGCAAGGGGGCGGCGGAGCTGGGGCTGGCCGAAGGACTCGAGCCGGGGGCGCCGCGCGTGCTCGAGCTGTCGTTCCCGGGCGGCGCCGGCCGGTGGGAGGCGCGTCACGGCACCTTTCGCCAGGCCGGCCGGCCGCTGCAGCTCCTCGTGCTCTCGGACGTGAGCCGGGCGCTGCGCGAGGAGGAGCGCCAGGCGTGGCAGCGCCTCATCCGCGTCCTCGGCCACGAGCTCAACAACTCGCTGGCGCCGATCCGGTCGATCGCGGGCAGCCTGGAAGCGCTGGTGGCCCGGGAGCCGCGGCCGCCGGACTGGGACGAGGACATGCGGCGGGGCCTCGCCATCATCACGAGCCGCTCCGACGCGCTCAGCCGCTTCATGGAGGCGTACGCGCGGCTGGCCCGCCTGCCGCCGCCGCAGCTCGGGCCGGTAGCGGTGGGGCCGCTCGTCCGGCGGGTGGCGGGGCTCGAGACGCGGGTGAAGGTGACGGTGCGGCCGGGGCCGGAGATGACGGTGCGCGCCGACGGAGACCAGCTCGAGCAGCTCCTGATCAACCTCGTGCGCAACGCCGCCGACGCCAGCGTGGAGTCGGGCGGGTCGGTGGCGATGGGATGGAGCGCGCCCAACGGCGGCCGCACGCTCGAGGTGTGGGTGGACGACGAGGGCCCGGGGCTGCCCAACACCGCGAACCTGTTCGTGCCCTTCTTCACGACCAAGCCGCAGGGCTCCGGCATCGGGCTGGTGCTCAGCCGGCAGATCGCCGAGGCCCACGGCGGCATGCTCACGCTCGACAACCGGCGGCCGGGCCCCGGCTGCCGGGCCCACCTCCGCCTTCCGATATAGATTTAGTGCTCAATGAAGAAGCTGTCTTCGCTCGTTTTCGCCTTGCCTCTCGTCGCCGCGGCTGCCGCCGCCGACGACCTCGCCGTCCGGGCGGCGCGCCTCCACCGCGGCGCGATCGTCGTCGACACCCACGAGGACGTTCCCGACGCGCTCGCCGAGAAGTGGGCGGACGTCGGAACGCGGGGGGCCACCAAGCACTTCGACATACCCCGCGGGAAGGAAGGCGGCCTCACCGCGCCGTTCTTCGCCGCGTACGTCCCCGCCTCGTACGCCGACGGGGGCGCCGCGCGGATCGCTCTCGACCGCATCGACCTCGTGCAGCGCGTCGTGGCCGCCCATCCCTCCGACCTCGTGTCGGCCGCCTCGGTGGCGGACATCCGCCGCGCGAAACGGGAGGGCAGGATCGCGATCCTGATGGGCATCGAGGGCGGGCACGCCATCGAGGATTCGCTCGGCGCGCTGCGCGACTTCCACCGGCTGGGCGTGCGTTACATGACGCTCACCCACACGAACTCCAACCACTGGGCCGATTCCTCCGGCAACTTCTTCGCGCCCCGCTTCGACCCCGAGTCCTATCGCCTCCATCACGGCCTGACCGACTTCGGGAGGGCGGTCGTGAGGGAGATGAACCGCATCGGCATGATGGTGGACGTCTCGCACGTCTCCGACGAGACGATCGACGATGCGCTCGAGACCTCGCGCGCGCCGATCTTCGCCTCGCACTCCTCGTGCCGCGCGCTGGCGAGCCTGCCCCGGAACCTGAGCGACGACCAGATCCGGCGGATCGGGGCCAAGGGCGGGGTCGTGATGATCAACGTCTCGTCGGTGTTCCTGGACCAGGGCCTGGTCGACGCGGCCCGGGCCGCGCTCGACGCGCTGCAGGAGCCGGCCGAGCGGCTCCGCCAGCAGTACGAGGGCGATCCGAAGCGGGCGGCCGCCGAGATCAACAAGCTCGTCGACGCCCTGCCTCGGCGCCCGCCGGCGCCCGTCACGAAGGTGGTGGACCACATCGAGCACGTGATCAGGCTCGCGGGACCGGACGCGGTCGGGCTCGGCACCGACTTCGACGGCATCCCCGATCCCCCTGCGGGCCTGGAGGACGTCTCGAAGCTGCCGCGCATCACGGAGGAGCTGCTGCGCCGCGGCCACTCCGAGGAGGAGGTCCGCAAGGTGCTGGGCGAGAACTTCCTGCGCTTCTTCGCGAGGGTCGAGGAGGTCTCCCGCTCGCTCGCCGGCGAACCGCCGGCCACCGCGGCGCCGGAGCCGGCGAAGAACTAGCATAGGGGAAGAGGAGTCCCCCCATGCCATTGACCCTGACCTCATCCGCCTTCAGGCCCGGGACGGAGATCCCCACCCAGCACACCTGTGAAGGCCCCGACACCTCGCCCGCACTCGAATGGTCGGGCGTGCCGGCGCGGGCGAAGAGCCTCGCCCTCATCGTCGACGACCCGGACGCACCGGACCCGAAGGCCCCGAAGATGACCTACGTTCACTGGGTGCTCTACAACCTGCCGCCGGCGCCGGCGCGCCTGGCCGAGGGCGCGTCGCGCAGCCTGCCTGCGGGCACCCGCGAAGGCACGAACGACTGGAAGCGGACCGGCTACGGCGGGCCCTGCCCGCCCATCGGCCGCCACCGGTACTTCTTCAAGCTGTACGCTCTCGACGCCGACCTTCCCGACCTCGGGAAGCCGGCCAAGGCGCAGCTCGAGAAGGCCATGGAGGGCCACGTCGTCGAGAAGGCCGAGCTCGTCGGGACCTACGAAAAAAAGAAGAAGTGAGCGCCGGATCCTAGAACGTCTTCGAGAGGCCGGTGAGCAGGGCCGCCCGCGGCGCAAGCTGCATGTCGTTGACGTAGCGGTAGGCGGGGAGCTGCAAGTAGCCGTACACGGTGACGCCGCCCGGCACGTCGTAGTGAAGCGCCGGCGTCACGTAGACGAACGTCATCCCCGTGGACGGGACGTCCCCGGCCAGGTAGACGCTGCGCGTCTGGTGGAACAGCTTCCCTTGCAACGAGCCGTTCAGCCTGCCGGCGATCGGCCGGCTGAGGTTCAGCGTCAGGATGGCGGCGTTGCCGAACCGGTAGTCCAGATCGTTGCGCATGTTGGCCTGGTAGGACGCCGCCACCGACCAGCCCATCTGCACGGCGAAGCCGGCCGCCAGCCGCGGGCGCACGGCGAAGCGCGCGCCGACGAGCGTGTCGCCGATGCCCTGCGTCGTGTACTGCTGCGTGATGCCGAAGTGCGCGATCGTGTGCTCGCGGCGCGTGTGCAGCGGCAGCGAAGCCTCGAGGCTGAGGCGCGGCGTGAGGCCGTAGCCGAGGTCCATCTGCAGGAAGCTCTCGTTGGCCTGGATCTCCCGGTGGAAGGCCGGCCAGATCGAGCCGTACGCGAAGGCGAGCTTCGGCACGTAGACGTCGGCCACCGACTGGCTGCCCTCCAGCTTCACGTTCTCGTCGGTGTAGCGGAACGAGAGGTCGAGCCGGAGCGCGCCCTTCGGTAGCGTGCCGTTCTGCCCGCGCGTCAGGAGCGCGCAGCTCGAGGAATCGCAGGCCAGGGCGGGAGCGCCGTAGCCGGCGGCGGCGGCCGCCAGCACGAGCAGGAAGCAGGTGCGGCTCCGCACGATCATGCGACCCCTCAGTGGACGACGATGATGCCTTTGAACTTCAGGTTCGCCGGCTGCAAGCCGTCGTGGAACGAGCAGATGTAGTTCGCCTGGGTGAAGGTCGCGGTGCCCGTGCCGCCCGGGTCGATGGTGCCGACCTGCGTCATCTCGGGACAGGGTCCGTTGCCGATCTCCGGCGCGGATTCGAGCCGGTGGGCGATGCTGTCCCGGTTGACGAAGGTGACCGTCACCGGGTGGTTCAGATGGCCGTCGACCGGATCGACGCCCGCGGCCGAGATCACCACCGTCGGCTCCGTCCGCGGCTGCGAGGGGTCCAGCAGCCCGGACGCTGTGGTCGTGACGTCCGTGACCGAGGCGGATCCGCAGGCGCCCATGAGCATCGCCACCGCCAGCGGCCAGGCCCGACGCACGAGAACGATGCTAGCACCCCGGGCTCGTCTCGCCCAATTCAGCCTGGTGGACGCCGTCTGGCCCCGGCCTTGCAGTTCCGGGTTCCCGAACTGGATGGAACCGCGGCTCCCGGACCCAAGTGCTTCCGGTCCCTGGGGTTGAGGCAGACGGATCAGGCGCGGGCGCGTGGCTTGCCGGACACAGACGCGTGGCAGGCGCGCCACCGCGGAGCCGGAGCTGAGAAGGAGGCTCATGAGCGTGCACGTGCGTTCCGCATCCCTGCAAGACGGCGTGTCGGTCCTGGCCCTGCTGGAAGAGGTGGGCTACTACCCTGAGCCCATCTCCTTCGCGAAGACGTATCGCAAGACCCTCGCCGATCCGCATTTCCTGGTACGCGTGGCCGAGGTCGAGGGCAAGATCGTCGGCATGGCGACGCTGTCGATGCGCTGGCAGCTCGGCCTGGGCGGGCTGCTGGCCTGCCTCGACGAGCTGGCGGTGGCGCCAGGCCACAAGGGTGTCGACCGGGCGCTGATGCAGGCCACGGTCGGCAAGGCCCGGGGTCTGGGCGCCCGGCGGATCGTGGTGCGCACCAACGAGGGTACGCCGCCTCCCCGCGCGGCCCAGCTCCGCGAGATGCGCGAGCGCGCCCAGCTCGCCCAAAGCGCCTAGCCCGCTGCGCCTCGGGCCATAATCGTGGGCCCATGGCGCAACAGGAGAGCTTCGACGTGGCCGGGCCGGCGGGGCGGCTCGAAGCGATCCTCATGACCCCCGACGGGCCGCCCGTCGCCGCCGGCGTCGTCTGCCACGCCCACCCGCTCCACGGCGGCGTCATGCACTTCAAGGTCGTGTTCCGCGCGGCCAAGGCGCTGCAGCAGAACGGCGTCGCGGTCCTGCGCTTCAACTTCCGGGGCGTGGGCCGCAGCGAGGGGATGCACGACGAGGGACGCGGCGAGCAGGACGACGTGCGCGCCGCGCTCGCCGAGATGCGGCGCCGCTTCCCGAGTCTGCCCCTCGTCCTCGGCGGCTTCTCGTTCGGCGCCGTGATGGCGCTGCGGGTCGGCTGCGCGGAGGGCGGCGTGCGGGCCCTCTTCGCCCTCGGCCTGCCTCTCCTGACGATGACCGACCGCGCGTTCCTCGAGGCCTGCCACCCCGCGCGCCTCTTCGTGCAGGGTGAGCGCGACCAGTTCGGGGGAGGCGGGCCGATCCAGGAGCTGGTGGCGCGCCTGCCCGAACCACGCGCCCTCGTGATCGTGCCCGGCGCCGATCACTTCTTCGGCGGCCACCTCGACGAGCTGCAGCAGGCGGTGGCGGCGTGGGCCGCGGGACAGCCCTGGGCGGCGACGTGAGCGGGCCCGGGCCGGCCGCGCTCGACGTCCTGCGTCCGGAGCGGGCGGTGCTGGTCGTGGTCGACCTGCAGGAGAAGCTGCTCGCGACCATCGACGGCCACGAGCGCGTGCTCGACCGCGCGCGGCTGCTGATGCGCGCCGCCCGCGAGCTGGAGGTGCCGCTGGTCCTGACGACGCAGTACGAGAAGGCTCGGGCCCACGGTCCCGGAGGTGATCGCGGAGGCGCCGGACGTCCGGCCCGTGGACAAGGTCGCCTTCGGATGCTTCGGGAGCGAGGACTTTCTCGCGCGCCTGGCGGCGCGGCCGGGTCGCGACCAGCTCCTGCTGGCCGGCATCGAGAGCCACATCTGCGTGGCGCAGACCGTGCTCGGCGCGCTCGGCAAGGGCTACCGCGTCCACGTCGCCGCCGACGCGGTCGGCTCGCGCCATCCCGAGGACCGCGAGCTGGGGCTGCGGCGCATGGAGCGCGCGCGGGGGCCGTGATCTCGACGGCCGAGATGGCGGTGTACGAGCTGCTCGGCCGCAGCGACGGCGCCGCCTTCAAGCGGCTCCTTCCCTACCTCAAGCCGGGCCGCTAGCGATTTTCGCAGACCGTAAGCCGTCACGCCCCCCGTAAGGCCACGCGGTGCCGACCCCTGGGATCGCCCTGTTTTCTCCGTGCGCGTTCTGGCACACTGCTTGCTCCGAGAAGGCCGCTACCACGACAAAGGAGGTCGGTATGCAGAACACCCTGCGCGCCGCCATCGCGCTCGCCGCCGTGCTTCTCGCCGGGGCCGACGTCAGGGGCGCGGCTCGAGCCAGCGGCGACGACGACGACGGCAAGAACAACGGACCAGAGTTCTCGGCCAGGCTCTCGGGTTCGGAGGAGGTGCCCGCCGTCGTGACCGACACGACCGGGAAGGCCGAGATCGTGTTCAACCAGGACCAGACGAAGATGGAGTTCGAGCTGTCGGTCCGCAAGGGAGTGCGGGTGACGCAGTCCCACATACACTGCGCCCCCAAGGGCGTGAACGGCCCCATCGTCGTGTTCCTGGCCGGATTCCACAACCGCGGCTGGGACGTCGACGGAAGTTGGGTCCAGAACGCGACGGCCACGGACGACAACGTGATACCTCCGCCCGCGGGCTCGACCTGTCCCGTGCCGCTCAACAACTTGCGCGATCTGGTGGCCGCCATCCGATCGGGAAACGCCTACGCCAACGTCCACACCATCGCCCATCCCGGAGGCGAGGCCCGCGGACAGCTCCACGGAGACGACGAGGACGACGACAACTGATTCCCCGCGGCCGGCCTGCTGCGTGGCCGGCCGGCCGCAGCCGACTACCGCTCCGGCTCGCGCCACCACTGGAACAGCAGGGCCTGCAGCCCCGACAGGACGAGGATCGTCACGTCGTCGTTCAGGTAGAGCGAGACGAAGGCGCCGGTGGCCGCGCGGGCCAGCAGCGTCGCCGAGAAGCCCAACGCGGCGTTCAGGACGAGGAAGACGACGGCCAGACCGATCGTCTCCAGCGCCTTGCCCGCGGCCGATCCCAGCCGGCGGCGCGCGCGCTTGCGCGTCACGAGCGCGGCCGCCAGCGAGCTGAGCCCCACCAGGACGAGGATGAACGCGGTCTGCATGGCTCAGCGGCGCTCGTTCAGCCGGCCGATCGCCCGGGCCAGCAGCTCACCCAGCAGGTCGTGCGCCAGCTCCAGCCGCCCTTGCGGGCGGTCGACGTCCGGCGGGTTGTCGGCCACCGGGGCGGGGATGACCTCGAAGCCGACGCGGCGGAAGAGCGGCGCGGCCCGAGGCATGTGGTGGGCGCCGGTCACCAGCAGGATCCGGCGCGCCCCCCTCGGCGCCAGGACCTCCCAGCTCACGCGCGCCTCGTCGCGCGTCGTCCGGCCGCGCGGATCGGCGACGAGGGCCGCCGCCGGCACGCCGAGCTGCTCCGCCAATCGCACCCGCACCTCGGCTTCGCTGCGGCCACGGGGGCCCGGTCCCAGCATCACGAGCAGCGGGGAGAGGCCCTGCCGGAACAGCGCCACCCCGCCGAGGGCCTGCCGTAGCGAATGGTCGGTGAGGACGCCCTCGTCGACGCCGGCGCCCAGCACCACGATGGCGGGGGCCGGCTCCGGAGGCGGCACGGGCGGGACGAGCAGGCGGAAGAGGAGGTTCGCGAGCGGGGTGAACGCGAGCGCCGCGAACAGCGCCAGCGCCGCGGCTCCGATCGCGCGCAGCGCTCCGCGCATCCTCATCCGACGTGGATCCGCGGCCGCTCGAGGGGGTTCGCGATCGCCTTGCGCAGCACCTCCCGCGTGACGGGGGCGGTGTCGCCCTCGCCCAGGAAGAGGTAGCGCAGGAGATAGGCGATCGGGTTGCCCTCGGTCCAGCCGAAATAGGCGTGCGGGATCCCGCCGGTCAGGTCGCGCAGGTGGAGGAGCAGGGCCGCGATCGCGTTGGGCACCGCCGGGCTCTTGCAGCGCAGCACCCGGTGGCGCCCCACGCGCACCCCGCGCACGAGCAGGTCGTTCTTGAACTCCGAGGCGTCTCCGTGGCCCACCTCGAGGAAGAGCACCGGCTCGCCGTCGCCCAGGCTGTGGTCCTCGCGGGCCTGGCGCTCCTTCACCTCGTACTCCAGCTCGGCGCGCTTGTCGGGCCGGTGGGCGATGATCCGGATCGGATTGGGCTTCACCTCGTCCACGAACGCGCGCGCGGTGGCGCTGAGCTGCACCGACTCGATGCGCACCTCGGTGGCCCGCAGCGCGCGGGAGAGGAGAGAGCTGAACACTATCGCGGCGATGAAGAACGAAGCGATCTTGATCCCCTCCGGCCGCTCCACGATGTTGGCGGCCGTGGTGTAGGCGAAGACCGCCGTCATGCAGAAGTAGAGCCACCGGCGCCGGCGATGGCGCCAGCTCGCGAGCGTCACCGCCATCGAGGCCGAGCTCATCAGGAAGAGCACTCCGGTGGCGTAAGCGCCGCCCTGCGCGTCCACGTCCGCGTGGAACAGCAGCGTCACGCCGAAGGCCACCGCCGTGAAGACCAGCGTGAGCGGCCGCGTCCCCCTCACCCACTCCGGCGCCATCCCGTACGGCGGGAGATAGCGGGGGACGAGCGTGAGCAGGCCCGCCATGGCCGAGGCCCCCGCGAACCATAGGATGGCGATCGTGCTGAAGTCGTAGACCGTGCCGAACACGCCGCCCAGCAGCTCGTGGGCGAGGTACGCGAGGGCGCGGCCGTTGGCCGCCCCGCCTTCCTGGAACACCTCGGCCGGTATGAGCAGCATCGTCACCAGGCTGCTGCCGATCAGGAACACGCTCATGATCAGCGCGGCGGTGAGGAGCAGGCGCCGCGCGTTCCGGATCCTTCCCGCCGGCCCCGCGGGGTCGTCGCCCTTGTCGCCCCTGATGAGCGGCATCACCGCCACGCCGGTCTCGAAGCCGGAAAGCCCCAGCGCGAGCTTGGGGTAGAGCAGGAACGCCACCGCCGCGGTGGCGAACGGGCTCGAGAACGTCTGGCCCAGCAGGCGGCGCCATACCGTCACCGCGTCGGGATGGTGCGTCGTCAGCTCGCGCACGCACGCCACGAGGACGACGGCGTTCAGGACGAGGTAGATCGCGACGATCACCACCGCCACCCCGATCGCTTCGCGGAAGCCCCTCATGAAGATGGCCCCCAGCACGGCGAGCAGCGCCAGCGTCACCGCCTCCGGATGGTCCATGAACCGGGGGACGTAGGGGTTCTCGATGATGTGGGCGGCGGCGTCGGCCGCGGAGAGCGTCATCGTGATGACGAAGTCGGTCAGCGCGAAGCCGAGCAGGATGAGGACGAACACCTTCCCCCGCCATCGCGGCAGCAGCTCCTCGAGCATCGCGATGCTGCCCTGGCCGTGGGGGCTGCGCTGCGCGACCTGGCGGTAGACGGGCAGCGCGACGAGCAGCGTCACCGCCACCAGCACCACCGTCGCCAGCGGCGAGAGCAGGCCGGCGGCCAGGAACGCGATGCCGGGCTGGTAGCCGAGGGTCGAGAAGTAGTCGACCCCCGTCAGGCACATGACCTTCCACCAGGGATACGTGTGCGGGTGGGCCTCGAGGGGCGAGCCGGCCACCGTCACGCCCTCGAACAGCCAGCGCCGGAGGCGCCCGACGGGGGCGTTGGGGGCGCCGGGAGGGTTGGCCATGGACCTTTCCTGTTTAACCGACGAGGCTCAAAGCCGCAACCCCAGGCCCGTGGCCGGCGCCTCCTCCACCGGTGCCGCGGGAGGACGAAGGGGGAAGACGCGCAGCAGCAGCCACGCCAGGAGACCGGCCAGGGCGTGGACGATGGCGGCCACGTCCGCGCGCAGCAGGAACGACACCCCGATGGCGTACCCGGCGAGCACCGGCACCGTGTAGCGCCAGAACACGGTCCGGCCGTCCCACGCGTAGGCGGCCGCGAAGAGCGGCAGCGCGATGTGGGGCCCGACGCCGTTCGGCGCGAGGTAGAGGGCGCCCAGCTCCAGCGCCGCGGCCAGCACCATCCCCCGCACGAAGCCCAGCGCGTTGCGTCCGTGCTCGTAGATGTAGGGGAAGAGCGCCCCCAGCACCACCGCGGCCAGCGCCTCGCCCGCCGGCACCTCGGGCAGGCCGAGGGCGCGGAGCGCGTGCGGCCCGAAGGCGAGCAGGAACAGCACCGGCGACGCGTTGCGCACCCACTTGGCCAGCCGGGACGGCGGGACCAGGAAGTGGTCGAGGAGCAGGTACGCGATGTAGGCGTAGACGGGCGCCACCACCGCGAGCGATCGGGTCCTCCAGAAGAGCGCCACCGCCAGCGCCAGCGGCGGGACCGCCTCGTAGCCGCGCGGCCAGGGCGGCGGCATCCGGTAGAGCACGCTCGTGCGCAGGTCGGCCTTGACGCCCGGCAGCAGCGAGCGCTCCACCCGGCGCCGCAGCTCGCCGAGCAGCCCTTCGAGGGCTTCCCCCTCCGGCCGGCCCCGGTAGGCCGTCGGGTCGATGGGATCGTGGAACCGCACGCGCACGCGGGCCGGCTTGGGCAGCGACTGGAAGTGCGGCCACGCGCGATAGGCCCCGGTGATGGTCGCGGGCACCAGCGGCGCTCCCGTCTCGAGCGCGAGGCGGGCCGCGCCTTCGCGCAGCGCCTGCTCCATCCATCCGGTCCGCGAGCGCTTCCCCTCCGGGAAGATTCCCACCACTTCGCCCGCCGCCACCAGGTCGCGGGCGCGCGCGTACGCCTCGCGGCCCCGGCCTCTCCGCACGTCCACCGGGAAGGCCCCGACGGCCCGGATCACGGCGCCGAGCAGCGGCAAGCGGAAGAGCGCGTCCCAGGCCATGAAGCGGATCGGCCGCGAGACCTGGAGCGACAACAGGACCGGATCGAGGTACGAGGGGTGGTTCGCGGCGATCACGACGCCGCCTTCGGCCGGGATCTTCTCTTCTCCCACGCAGTCGTAGGTGAAGAGGAGGCGGAAGAGCGCCTCGGCGACGATTGTCACGACACGGTGCAGGCGGGTGGCCCGGGGAGACTTCAAGGGCGGGATCGGGCCGCCGCGGGCTTCCCGCGCGGTACCACCACCGTGAGCGCCTCGCGGAGACGGCCGAGCGCGGAAGGCGACAGCATCCGCACCTCGCGCATCCGCCGGGGACGGGTCTGGCGCACGTCCTTCGCCGCGATCACGTCGGCGAGGACCAGGTCGGCGGCGGCGGCCAGCCGGCGCCATTCCCGCGTGGCGGACCGCAGACGCACCTCGACGTGGATGTCGTCGCCCCGCAGGCTGCGCAGGAAGACCGACGCGAAGGGGAGCACGGTGGAGGCGTGGGAGACGACGAGCACGATGCTGCCGGGCGGGAGCGCGTTGATCGCGTCGCGGTCCTCCACCGCCAGCTCCAGGTGCACGACCTCCAGCGCCGCGCTCGGCGCCGCCGCCGAGGCTCGGGACTCGTGATAGGGAAGGACCACGCCGAGCGCGCCCGAGAGCAGGCCCGGATCGCGCGCCAGATCCTCGAACGAAGCGCTGGACGCCGGGATGCCGAGGGCCTCGCGCACCTCGTGCATGAGGATCTCGGCCATCTCGGACACGGGGTCGATCACCACTACGCGGTCGGGCGGCGACGCCGCCAGCCAGCGCTCGACCGCGGCCCGCACCTCCGCGCCGCCGTAGCCCTGGGCGAACGCGGCATGGAGGGCGAGGCGGATCATCTGGTCCAGACCGTCGGCCTCGGCCAAGGCCCGCGGGCCGCCCCCGCGCACGAACACGCCCGACCCGCGCCGCAGGTCGACGTGGCCGGCCGCCTGCAGGTCCTGATACGCGGCGGAGACCGTGTTGTGGTGGACCTTCAGCCGCCGGGCGAGGGCGCGCACGCTGGGCAGGCGCTGTCCCTGAGCCAGCTCGCCGCCCAGGATCTTCAGCTCCAACTGGGTCACGAGCTGGTCCCGGACCGGGACGCCGCCCCGCCGGTTGACGAAGATGTCCATGGAACGACGGAGGACGTTAGCAGAACCGGTCCCGCCGGCAAAGCGTCCCGGGACGTGGGGGGGCGGAGCCCCCCGCTCAACGAGCGCGCGCGGATTCACTCCGCGCGAGCCGGGGGCTCGGGGGGGCGGAGCCCCCCCAGCTCAATGTGCGAGCGCGGATTCACTCCGCGCGAGCGAAGACGCCAGCTCGTCCGCGGTCGTGAATTGGGGCTCGATGTCCACCGGCACGTTCTTCAGGCGGTCGAGCACCCGCTTCACGCTCGGCCGCACCACCGCCGCGCGGGCCACGAGCTCGGTCGCCTTCGCGTAGTCCCCCTCCGCCTGGAGCGTCATGATGTCGCGGGTGAGCGCGGTGACCGCGTCCTTGATGCGGCCGGCGTCGACGGTGAAGGTGCCGTCGGGCCGGACCTTGAAGCCGCCCGCGTCGAGCAGCGTGTTGAGCTGGAGGGCGATGCCCTTGCCGTGGGCCTCGGTGAGCCCGAAGCGGATCGACCGGAAGCAGGAGGCGAGGAACGTGGTGTACATCGTGCGCTCCATGGCCTTGTCGAGCGCGCCCTTGTCCACCAGGTATTGCAGCGCCCACAGGCCCGAGATGTCGGCCTTGGCCTCCTCGAGCGTGCTGTAGGTCTCCTTCAGCTCCTGGCGCACGGTGGTCGCGCGGCCGCCCACCTCGATGTTGTGCGGGCCGAGGCCGTGCATCAGCTCGTGCATCAGGATGTGGGTGAAGAACGCGTCGAAGGCGATCCCCTTGCGGTCTTCCAAGGGCAGGGCCACCCGCGAGGTCGGCACCAGCACCTTCTCGAACTTCGCCTCCTGCGTGTTCTTCAGCATCACGCGCTTGGAGCCCTTCTGCTGGACGACGCGCTCGTCGTTGGGCAGGTTGAAGGCCGCCGTCTGTACCCCGCGGTTGCCGTCGCCCGACGAGAAGATCACGTTCACCACGCGGATGGGAGCCAGCGCCCCCAGCTTCGGATTCCGGTAACGCTCGTCGATGGGCAGGTGGTCCTCCAGCTCCTGCAGCTCGGAGGCGAACCGCGCCAGCTTGGCCGTCTCGGCGTCGTCGCGCAGGGCGACGAACGCCTCGAACGCGGCCTTGGCGTTGAACCAGTCGTCCTCGTAGACCTCGTAGGGTCCGATGGTGGGCTCGATCGACCCGTCCATCTCCATCCACGCCACGTCGCTGGCGTAGTAGTCGTTGCTCACGAACGCCTCGGCCCGCTTCTCGAGGAACGCCTTGAGCGTGGGCTGGGCCGTGAGCCCGGCCGCCTCGCGCAGCAGCGCGGCCGCCCGGGCCAGCTCTCCCTGGTACTCGACGCTGTACGGCACCGCCATGAGCCGGCCGTCCGGGGCCCGGCGGATCGCGGTGAAGAAGCCCCGGGCGCGCTCCGCTTCGGCCGGCGGCAGGCCCTTCGTCCACGACTCCACCTCCTCCTTGGTGGCGCCGGCCGGGTAGAAGTTCGCCTGCGGCGGCTTGGCGCCGACTCCGGGGATGAAGGGCGCGTCCTTGTCGAGACGGGACCACGGGCCCTTGTTGACGAGGAAATAGTGGAGCCGCGCGCGGCCGAGGGGCGTCTCGTCGGCGATGAGCGAGAGCAGCAGCGTCTCGTTGCCCGCCCAGGCCTGCCGCAGGAACAGCGTGTCCATGATGCGCGCCGCCTGGACCAGCTTCGCGAGCGCCTGGCGCTCGCTCGCGGGCAGCGCGGAGAGGTCGGCCGTCAGCGGCACCGGGGCGAAGCGGGCGGCCATCGCATTGACGCGGATCGCCTCGGACGAGGGCGAGGGAGAAGGCGACGGTGCGGGCGAGGGCGACGGCGGCGCCTGGGCGGTCATGAAAGAGGCGAGGATGGCCACCAGCAGCAAGGGCACCTCCCGCCCCGATCATCCCCAGCGCGATCGGGCGCTGTCAATCTGCCCTCAGCGCGCGGGAGCGCGCCGTCCGCTCCTGAGCCGGCTACTTTCCGGGCTGCCCCAGCCCCCGCACGAACAGCACGAGCTGCCAGCGCTCGGTCTCCGACGGGATCTTGTCCTCGTAGCGCGGCATGATGACGTTGTTGCCCTCCTCGATGATCCCCTTGGAGATGCGCCAGAAGATGTCGCCGTCGGTGAGGTTGGCCTGCACCTTCGGGTTGGTGAGGTTCCGCGGAGCGTGCCCTTTGCGCTGCTCGTGGAGGCGCGCGTTGGGGCCGTCGCCGTGTCCCGTGGCCCCGTGGCAGGTCTCGCAGTGCTTCTGCCAGAGCGCCTGGGCGTTGCGCAACGCGAGGTCGGAGCGCAGGACCGGATTGCGCCGCTCGCGCGCCGCGTCGGGGATCTCGTAAGGATCGTCCTCTTCCTTCTTCGTGCCCGCGGCCTGCTTGTCCTGGGCGGCCACCAGGGGTGACACGGCCAGCAAACCGACGACGAGCAGCTCCTTCGTCATCTGCGTTCCACCGCCGCGCCCGGTGCAAGTCTAAGGCCATTCCGTCCGGACGTTGACCGCACACACAGAAGGGCCGGCGACTCACGGGACCCGGCCGCCCGCAGATCGCGGCTTGACCTCGATCAGGACGGGCAGCGAGTCGGGCTGCCCGTCGGGCGCCGCGCCGGCGTCAACACGTAC
>WNGG01005091.1_pt1 | contig 18800 bp, 16 predicted proteins | sample 5400661 | NCBI WGS metagenome assembly WNGG01 (sample SAMN13153372, study PRJNA577476) | soil metagenome | isolation source: 100 cm soil or saprolite under Garry oak tree replicate 1 | place: USA:California | collected 2016-06-15
ATATGCCTGGCTGATGCTCTCATTGAGCTCTTCCCGCATAGCCTGAACGACTTCCGTTTGCGTCATTGGACGGTTGAGCCCCCGTAGATCCCCCTCCACTTTACGGAGATGTTTGATTTTCTCAGCAAGATCCATGACTATCCTCTCATAACTATTTGCTATAATATAATATAGCTGATTGTTATCCGATTGTCAAGTAGCAACTCTGTAACTCTTCAGGAGGGGTGCAGGGGAACCTGGGTTCCCCTGCCGGAGCGCGAGGTGTCCTCGCAAAATTCTTTTTTCCCCAGTGCGGCCGCAGGCGGCATCAGAGGAGTACCTAAAGAGTTACAAACTCTGTAACTCTTCAGATCTACTCACCATTATAAAATCCCTCTTCGCAAGCTTATCCATTGTTGTATAATTCGGAAAGTGCAAATCTATGACTTACTATACTCTACAGTTTTGCGTTTGAGGCCAGAACTTGAGTAATACCCTCACAAATTACAGTCTTTCAGTGATTCTGCCAGCACATAATGAGGAAGAGGTGATTGCTGGAACGGTCCATGATGTGGTGGATACCCTGACAACCTGGCTCCCGGATTTCGAGGTGATTGTCGTCGATGATGGGAGCCAGGACCGTACAGGGGCCATTTTAGATACGGTCGCAGGTGCTGATGAGCGTGTACGGATCATCCATCACCCGCTGAATCAGGGCTATGGTGCGGCCCTGGTGAGTGGCTTCGAAGCGGCCACAAAAGACCTGACATTTTTCATGGATTCGGATGGGCAGTTTGACATCCGCGATTTGCAATGCTTCTTTCCTCTCCTTGAAGAATATGATGCCGTCCTGGGATATCGCATTGATCGCCAGGATACCCGCATGCGGAAACTCAACGCCTGGGGATGGAGGATACTGGTCGGGATGGTGCTTGGGGTCTATGCCCGTGATGTTGATTGTGCCTTCAAACTTTATCGAACTGACTTTTTTCGTGCCCATCGGCTAGAGACCCGCGGGGCTATGATCAATGCAGAGATTCTCTACAAGTTTACGCGGGCTGGCTATATCTATACCCAGGTAGGTGTGCGTCATCTACCGCGACGTGGTGGGCGTGCGACAGGTGCTAAACCTGCCGTCATTGTGAGAGCTTTTCGTGAATTGCTCATTTATTCCTGGAAGTGGCATCGTGAGGAGAAGAAGCGGAAAGCTGCTGAATAATTTCACTGGATCGACCTCTCAAGGGGGATTGCAAAGGGCGGCCAGCCGTTTGCTCGGGGTGCAGGGGTGTCCCCTGCTTCTTCTCCCCTTCGCGCCGCCGCAGGCGGCATGCAAAAAAGGGAAAAAGGGTTTTTCGGGGACACCCCGAACCCCGGCAGGGACGCTGCGCTCCCTGCACCCTCGCTTTTTGAATGTTTGTTTCAAACATCTGGGAGTGCTCATGCTGGTATCATGCTGGTACCAGCATGAGCACTCCCTCGGCATTTTCCTCGATCATGCTGCGCTCGAAGAGCATGGGATGATGTTCGATGTTGAGCCAGGGTTTGATGAAGTCCGCGTAATGCTTGCTGGCGGGATGGCCCGACTGCCCGGGTGCGTGCCCGGAGAGGGAGGTTTTCGGGTCAGCAAGGTTGACAATCTGGCGGTAGGAAGGCACCGTGATGACAGTCTCTGGTGAGTTTGGCATGGTGGCTCCCATATTGACAGTATCGATGTCACCACCTAATGGGTAAGGTCCCCGATTGAAAACCTTGTCGAGTGGTTTGACAGCACCGAGTGGATGGCTGTACGTCATCTTGTGAATTGAGCCGTACTTCCAACGAGAAACATTCTTGCCAAGTTTGTCTCGTAGTTCCTCGATGGCTGCATGGAAGGCCCTGGCAATTGCTTCATCCCAGGTCTTGGGACCATTGGAGACAACCGAGTCGGCGAACCATGAGTTGTCACGCTGATTCAGCAATCGGATCAATAAGGGCCTGTTTCGGCTGGCGTAGCCATTTTGCAGAGCCAGGATAGTGCCTCCCACTCCCAGGTAGCTGTGCATAAGCGCTTGATCGTCGCCAAGCATGGCACTGAAGACGATGTGCTCCAGCTTATTCAGGAAAGTGGCATAGATGGCTGCACCCGCGCTATCAGCAGCAAGAGTATAGTCCCAGATACGGAGAACATCCAGGGCTGCCTTCTCCAATGGAGTTTTAGTCGAAATCTTGAGCATATGTGGCACGATTTCGACCGCTGGAAGTGCATAGTAATCGGACTGAATCTCAGCCATATCGGAGAGAGTCAGCTTACCTCCGCTCACTTTGCTGGTGAGCAGGTCACGAATACGCTGTGCGCGATAGCCATTGAGCCACTCGTGGGTGATATAGTAGGGGTAGTTGTCGTCTACTACACGGTTGTTAGCTGTGACAATAAAATGCTCCTTAGGGTTGTAGACCTGGGGCAGTTCATCGAAGGGAATATAGCCTGTCCACTCATACTCACCTGTCCAACCTGGAGTGGGGAGTAAAGCCTGTCCTTTGGCGCGAATGGGAATAGTGCCAGCCATAATGTAGCCGATATTACCTTCTCGATCACCGTAGACGGCATTTTGCGGTGGCACATCCCAGTCTCGCAAGGCATCGCGGAACTCGGTCCAGTTAGTGGCGCGATTCATCTTCTGTACGGCTGATAGAATATTACACTGTTCCAGGCCAGTCCAGCGGAGCGCCAGGGGTAATTCGGCAGAGGCTCTACCTGTGCCGTTTTCTCCTGCTGGTTTACCTTCATTCTGATGTGGCAATTTGAGCAGGATTGGTCCATGCCTGGTAACCTTTACTTCTTCGACCACTGGTTGCTTCATTCCCCGAACTTTGATCTCCTCACGAATGACCTGCGCATCTTCCCATTTGCCCTGATACTCGTACTGGTGGGGGTTCTGCAGGTTGAACTTCTCGACGTAGAGGTCTTCTACATCAGAAACGGCATTGGTAAGACCCCAGGCGATGTGCTGGTTGTGTCCAATGACGATGCCAGGAGTGCCGGGGAAACTTACACCGATCACGTCGATATCGCCTGCTACCAGGTGGCATTCGTACCAGATCGATGGAACGGCCTGCCCAAGGTGAGGATCGTTACAGAGAATAGGTGAGCCTGTCACAGTCATCGTGCCATCCACAACCCAGTTGTTGCTTGCTCCCAATAAACCAAAGCCACTCAGTTGCTTCAGCTGTTCATACTCTTCCAGCATGCCGAGGTTAATCCCGCCGTATTCAACTCCTGGTGGAATAATCAATACATGGCCGGGATCATACCCTGCCTCAAGTCTGGCTGCGCGTTCAGCGCCTAACTTAGCGATGATACGAGCCCGGATGATTTCGGTCTCCCAGTTGCCTCCCAGGTTCCAGCCCATCATCTTGGCCCATTGAATACTATCCGCGCTCTGCCATGGTTCCGGTTTAAAGCGTAATATGGTAAATTCGAGGGAAAGATTGTTGCGGTTGCGCTCAATAAAGGCATTGACACCCTGGGCATAGACGCTCAGAATGCGTGCATTATGCTCTGATAGACGCGACACCTCAGCAGCCGAAGCACGGTGCAGACCTAAACGGCGAGAGAAGCGATCAGTTTCCAGGGCAATCGTGCCAAAAAGCTCGGAGAGTCGGCCAGAGCCGATGCGGCGATTGAGTTCCATCTGCCAGAGTCGCTCTTGTGCATGCATATAGCCCTGGGCGAAGTACAGATCATCTTCATTTTGGGCATAAATATGAGGCACACCATAGCGGTCCGTGATGACTTCGACGGGTTCATGCAGTCCTTGCAGAGAGAGCTTACCTTTTGCCTTGGGAAGTGGGCGGCGCATGAGCATGTAGTATGCGCCAGCCGTCAATCCAGCCAGACCTGCTGCCGCCGCTAAGGTTTTTTGCCACCAGGATGCCATAGTGTGCCTCCTAATTCTATACCTTTCAGAAGGTATAGTAACAGGGCATCCGTAGAGTGCCGATTTATCTGTAGAGTGCGGATTTATCCAGCACGTCACGTGGATGCCCTGCATTGTTATCGCTGCCCCTGTGGGGAAACCTCTACGAGTTCAGTTCCCCTGGGGGTATCACGTACCTCAAAGCCGAGCGCTTTGAGGTGGTCGCGTATTTCGTCGGAGCGTTTCCAGTTGTGAGCAGCACGGGCTGCATCACGCTCCTGTACTATTGCTTGTACCTCATCGCTAAGGACAGGGGAAGAGGATGTTTTGGGCTGAACGGTGTCAAGACGCAGGCCCAGTACCCGGTCAAAATCGAGTAGCAGACGCCGCCGCTCTAGCGGGGCAATCTTGCTATTTCGAGCCGCCTCACGAGTGATGCTGAGTGCTGTCGGCCGACCAGCCACCTTGTGCGGCGCTCTGCAAATCTTGCTCCGATATCTGAGCAGAGAGCGAGGCAAGATCATCTCGCAGATTGTTCAGACCATTCTGAGCTGCTGTGATCGACTCATCGGTCAGGTTGATCTTTGACCGATAGTGGGCGGTCAGTAGCAGGTAGCGATAGGCCATCGGGTCAATACCTGCTGCTTTAAGATCACTCAACAGCAAAACGTTGCCTTTCGAGCGAGACATCTTGATCCCCTCGCCCTTGCCGAAGTTGACGAACTCACCGTGTGCCCAGAAGCGCACAGGCTCTTTTCCTGTCGCGCCCTTGCTCTGTGCGATCTCATCTTCATGATGTGGGAAGATCAGGTCGACGCCACCAGTGTGAATGTCGAACTGCTCTCCGAGGTACCTGGTTGCCATGGCAGAGCATTCGATGTGCCAGCCAGGGAAGCCGATACCCCAGGGACTCGGCCAGTTCATCTGCCGGGTTTCATCCCCATGCTTCCATAACGCGAAGTCTTCGGGAGCATCTTTGTCCTCGGCCACCTCCATCTGTAGACGTCCACCTGCCCCAGCACGAAGATTCTCGACGGTGTTCCCTGAGAGTTCTCCATAGTCGGGGAAACGGCTGACATCGTAGTAGACGTTTCCATCTGTCGTGTAGGCCAGGCCACGCTCTATAAGCGTTTCCGTCATCGCCAGCATCTCTGGAATATGATCGGTCGCCTTAGGATTGAGATGGGCTGGCAGGATGTTCAATTCAGCCTGGTCCCTCAAGTATTGCTGTGTATAGTAGTCAGCAATCTCATAGGCTGAACGGCCAGTAGTGCGAGCCTCATACTCCAATTTGTCTTCGCCGCTCTCCTCGGTATCATTTTGTAGATGTCCAACATCTGTGATGTTGCGCACAAGGTAGACATCGTAGCCGTTGTATTCGAGCATGCGACGTAGCCAATCTGTCATCATGAAGGTGCGGAAGTTGCCCAGGTGGGTGTCTTTGTAGACGGTTGGACCGCACGAGTAAATGCCCACTCGTGGTGGGTTGAGCGGTTGGAATAGTTCTTTTCTCCTGCTCAGGGTGTTATACAGGTAAACGGGTTTGCCTGAAATGGCAGTCATGAGCTTTCTCCTCTAGAAGGTGTTTTACCACAAAAAGTGTCGTGAGAGGTAATAGCTCAGACGGGGGACGTGCAAGGAGACATTTTTACTGCTGTCTATAAAAGCGCACGCCGCAACGTTCACAGAGGGCTGAGCTACCTACATTTCCTCTGTGAACGCCAGGACAGGTGCAATAGCGCATTCGATAGTTCACCACAGTCTTCATTCTCCAACATAGCTTGAGCTGATGAGTGTTTGCTGCTCTTTTGCTAGTATACCACATTTCTCCGCTACGGCATAGGCTTTTGCAAAAAATGGCAGGCCATTGAGAAGTTCTCTCAAGAGGTGTTCAAAACAGCCTCTGGCAGTTCGCAAGAATTGTGTGGGTGATGGGCTTTGCCGCCAGCGGCGGCAAAGCCCATCACCCACACAAGTATGAGCGAGTTATCACAGGCGGCGAGAAGACCTCAATAGTTATGACAGCCTTTACTAACGAGAAGTAATAGCTATAAGTAATATTCCTCAAATGAGAAACAATTGTTAATGAATACCTATCTTTATTGCCTAAATTCATCAAATTACGCGAATTATCTATTTGAAATAGTTATTTCAAATATCATAGGATAAGTAAATGAAGAAGATTGTTTTGACGTGTAGGATTGTTTTACGTCTATAACTTATAGATGATTATCTGTAGCTTGTAGTCGCGATCACTCTGACAGATTGTTTTGTAGTTCAGCTTTTATGTATAGAGACTTGTAACATGTAACTTGATGCTTGAACGTGTTGATGAGCGCCTTCATAAGGAGAAACATATGAAAGGACGTTCCAGGCAAGGTTCACTAGAAAGTGTAGGGCCTGACGATTCTGACCCTGAACCGGATGGAGACCCGGATAAACCTGATCCAGAACCGACTCCAACCCCAAACCCGACTCCAACCCCAAACCCGACTCCAGGTCCGGTTCCAGAACCAGCTCCAATTCCAGTGCCAAGCCCTTTTCCCCGCCCTCCATCACCCTGGGATAAAGAGGAAGATGAAGAGGAGGAAAAAGAGGACGAGGATGATTCATCTAAACCTGGCTCACCTCGGTCTGATCCGTCTAAGCCCAAGTCAGGCAAGGGTAAACCGGATAAAGGGAAACAGAGCAAGAGAAAGCCACACAAGCCTGAACCAGGCAAAGCAAAGTCAGCAGATGAGTCTCCTTGAGCCTGAGTGAGGTTTGTGCCAGGACAGGGACAAGTCCCGCCCTACTATACACGGGCCTTGCAGCCCCGTCCGTGGTCTGGTAGGGGCGATCCCTTGCGGTCGACCTGCTGGGGTTGGGGTACCTTGCAGCCCCATCCATGGTCTAGTAGGGGCCATCCCTTGCGATCCCCCTGGTGTACCTTACTACGAAGTTCTCGCAGCCTCTGCTACTGGTGTTCTCACAGAGAAGTAGATTGCCTGTTGATGGTGTACGACAATGGCCACAGTAGATTGCTCTGGAACCATCTGGTAGGCTTCTGTCAGATGGACGCCAATTGTGCTGGTGGGAAGCAATTGGAAGACCTTTTCATGATCTTCAAGATCAGGAATGGCCGGGTAGCCCCAACTGTAGCGTCTGCCACGTTGTTCATCCAGTCCAAGTTCCTGGCGAACCACGCGGTTGGTATATTCAGCCAGTCCCTCGGCCATTTCGACTGCCAATCCATGGACGTAGTATGCTTCGGCATAGTTCCCGGCCTGTTGCAGACGATAGACCATCTCGCTTGCGGCTTCTCCCATGGTGACGACCTGGAAAGCGACGACATCGACCTTATCGCTCTTGACCGAAGCAAAGTAGTCGGCAAGGCAGAGACGCTCGCGCTCGGTTTGTCTTGGGAAGCGGAAGCGCACAATTTCCCTGAGAATCCCGTCTTTCTCCTGCATTTCTCGTGGATCGTAGACGATCAGTTCATTCCCACTGGACTGGCAGGGGAAGTAGCCATAGATCACTTTGGGTTGCAGATAGCGCTGCTGACGAGCCTCGAGCAGCATACGCTCCAGGCGTGGACGAAACTCCTGCTCCACGAGCCGGGTAAATTCCGCACCGTGTGACTTACCCCCCCAGTGCAAACGATAGAGAGTGTTCAGATCCATGCACGCGGCGACACCCTCGATGCCGATGCGTTCCAGCACACGCGGTCCCCAGAACGGTGGAGTAGGCATAGAGATGGCTGGCTGGATACTGGCAGAGGGTGTATCCACAACTTCTTCGCTAGAAGTATCATCTGCTGTCCCCTTTGCCTTCCTCAAACGTTCTTTTAGCGCTTCTGCTTTGATGCGTTGCACAAACGCTCCCCTCTCTTTTGGATTGCCGGTTAGTTTATCGATGACCTCTAATCCCTCAAAGGCATCGCGAGCATAGAAGACGCCGGGCTCATAAGGCTTGGGAGTTGATTCCGGTGTCTGTTCATCGACAAAGAGAATACGTCGCCCATAGGAACGGTTGATTGCCGCCCCGCCGACGATTACCGGAAAGTTCAGACCGCGCTTGTGCAGTTCTTGCACGCACAGCGGCATCTGCTTAGAGGTGCTGACCAGCAGGGCGGACAGGCCAATAGCATCGGCGTTGACCTCAATCGCCTTCGCGAGTATCGTATTGAGCGGCACCTGCTTACCGAGGTCATAGACGGTATAACCGTTGTTACTCAGGATCGTGTTGACCAGGTTTTTGCCAATGTCATGGACATCCCCGAAGACCGTCGCCAGTACGATCTTGCCTTTCGTATAGCCTTCCTTCTTCTCCAGATATTGTTCCAGGTGTGCAACGGCACGTTTCATCACTTCGGCTGATTGCAGCACAAAGGGCAAGATCAGTTCACCAGCGCCGAAGCGGTCGCCAACATCTTTCATTGCTGGCAACAGGACGGTATTGAGAACACTGACGGCAGCCTCGCTCTGGCGGATGCCCAGTTCATTTGCGCGTTCCTCAATCACCTCGTCGATAAGCGGCTCGATGCCCTCCTTACGACGATGGAGGATTTGCCAGTGGATGCGTTCTGCTGTATTCATGCCTTCAGTCGGGTCAGCTTTAGCTGTGCTGCTATCCTGTTGTGGACTGTGTGCCTCAAAGTAGGCGATGTAGTGTGGCAGAGCATCAGGCCGATTATAGATCAGGTCTTCGGCCAGTTGACGCTGCTCGGCATCGATTTCAGCATAGGGGGTAATATGGACGGGATTGACGATGGCTGCATCGAGACCCGCTTTGACGGCGTGGTACAGAAAGACGCTGTTGAGGACAGCACGAGCATGCGGCTTCAGACCAAAGGAAACATTACTCACACCTAGCACCGTCAGCACGCCAGGAAGTTCTGCCTTGATGCGGGTGATGGCATCCAATGTTTCGATAGCGGCTGTCTGTAGCTCCTCCTGCCCGGTGGTAATAGGGAAGGTAAGTGGATCGAAGATCAGTGAGTTCGGTGCCAGCCCGTACTCATGCACGCAGATGTCATAAATTTTGTGGGCAATCTCAACTTTGCGCTCGGTGGTCTTACCCATACCAATCTCATCAATGGTGAGGGCAATAACGGCGGATCCGTGCTCAAGTGCCATAGGGAGAACGGCATCAATGCGTGTGCGGCCTGTCTCCATGTTGATCGAGTTGATGATGGCGCGTCCAGGATAGATCTCCAAGGCAGCTTTGGTCACATTTGCCTCGGTTGTATCGATCACAAGTGGAGCCTCAATGCCCATCGAGAGCTTTTTGACCGTCTTCGCCATCTGCTCAGCTTCATCTGTGCGCTCGGTAAGGGCTGTCTGCACATCCAGGACATGTGCGCCGCCTTCGACCTGCTCTCGCCCGATAGCCAGCAGCGTATCGTAGTCCTCCTTGAGCAAGGCTTGTTTCGCCAGGCGGCTACCTTGAGCATTGACACGTTCGCCAATCAAAAGTGGTGGTGGGTCTTGCTGTAACGCCGTTGCGCGGATACCACTGGAGACAAATGGAGGTGTAATTTTGGTAAAGTCCTTGTTGCTCAGGTTGTTGTTTGAAATGGGACGCGGACGGCGTGGTGCATTGCGACACGCCTTGACGATAGCTCGCAGGTGTTCATGACTGGTACCACAACATCCACCAACAATATTGACGCCAAGCTCAGTAATGAAGTCGCGCAGAGCGGCGGCCATCGGTTCTGGTTCCATGGGATAGACGGCCAGGCCATTGACGTTGAGCGGGATACCTGCGTTGGGAATGGTCGAGATGGGCAGTGGGCAGTTTTCCGCCAGGAAGCGTACTGGCTCACGCATATGCTCAGGACCTGTTGAACAATTCAATCCGATGATATCGACTCGCAGCGCAGCAAGCGTCGTCATCACCGCGGCAATATCAGTGCCGAGCAGCATGCGTCCACTTGTATCGAGCGAAACCTGTGCCTGGATAGGTACTTTGCGTCCAACTTGTTCCATAGCCCGGCGAAGTCCAGTGATGGCAGCGCGTACCTCCAGGATATCCTGGCTGGTTTCGATGAGCAGGGCATCGACACCACCTTCCAGGAGTGCGGCGGCCTGCTCTCGGAAGATCTCAACAAGTTGTTGATAAGTAATGTTGCTCAGCAGTGGATCATTGGATGATGGCAGCATCCCTGTAGGGCCAATTGAGCCTGAGACAAAGCGCGGTTGTTCCGGTGTGCTGTACTGGTCGGCAAGACGACGTGCAAGGCGTGCAGCGGCCAGGTTAATCTCATGTGTGAGATCGCCGAGACCATACTCATCGAGCTTGAGGCGGCTGGCAGTGAACGAGGCAGTTTCCAGTACATCACAGCCGACTTCGAGGAAACCAGTCTGGATTTCTTCGATAACGGAGGGTTTAGTGAGCAGGAGGTATTCATTGCAACCTTCAGTAGCTTGACCGCCGTAATCCTCTGCGCTCAGTTGATAGCGTTGAATGTTGGTCCCCATCGCTCCATCGTAGATGAGAACGCGATGGGCCAGAGTATCGAGAAATTGACTCATGAATGAACCCTCCAATCAATCCTCCCTGGGATATTCGATAGTGTGTATATCTGGAGCGTGATATGTACATCTAAAAAGCTGCAGATCAAGCTGCAGAGTCAGGAATGGCAATGTCCATATATCGGGCAGTGCTTTGTGGTGTGGGAATCGCCTCCTGATCTTCAATCATCCCCTGCAGGTGCATCCTGATTGCTTCACGCATATTTTTCTCAACTTCCTCCAGTGTATCTCCTACCGCCACACATCCCGGTAGATCAGGAGAGTAAGCGCCATAGTTCTGATTTCCCTTTTCAATGATGACAAGAAAGCGATACATTTCATTTCCTCCTTGGAAGTTGTGCTTGCTTGAAAATACTTGCTAAGGTACCTGGAGGGACTTCTTTGCTCAGATGCCCTGCAATAGTAACACGCCCTGGCTTTGTTGGATGCTTATATTGTCGGTGATCTCCTTCCATATTGACCAGATACCAGCCATCTGCTTCAATCCGCTTAATGACATCTCGGACCTTCATCTGTGCTACCAACTTATCCTAAGTATTCTCTTTTTTATTGGTGCCTGGCTTTCATTCTGTGAGAGCAGCAACCAGTTCCCTGCAGAAGTTGGGAATATCTTCTACAACCCGCCCCCAGACCATATTTCCCTCGCGGAATGCGGATTCGTTGACCCAGGTCGCACCAGCATTAGTCAGATCATCTTTGATGCCAGTGGAACCGGTGGCTTTGCGTCCCCGCACAATGCCTGCGGAAATGGGGACCCAACCACCATGGCAAATAGTCGCAATAACTTTGCCCTGCTTATCCATATCACGTACAAGCTGAAGCACCTGCTGGTTGCGTCGTAGTTTATCGGGTGCCCATCCCCCAGGGATGACAAGCCCATCCAGTTCATCAGCTGTGGGAGCTTCTTCGATGCTAACATCAGGGGTCATCTCCAGCCCATGTTTGCCCCGAACGGTATTCGTCGAGAGGCCAATTACGATCACTCTGGCACCTTCTTCATGCAGTCGCATCACGGGTACCCAGAACTCCAGATCTTCGACTTCAGCAGCAACGAAGTAGCCGATGGTTTTTCCTTGTAGTCTCATGGTATGTATGGCTCCTTCTGTTTATAGATTGTTGTTGTGTGCTCGTTTGTTAATTATACCATGCTATGATACCACGGGAAGGAGAGGATGAGATATTACTAATTGGCAAAGTTTGACAGATTATGAACCTGAACAAAGGAAGCCCCATCCGCACCGGTGATGGGCTGCGCTGCCGCCCTGTCATCCTTCGCTCACCCACAAAGCGATTACTGCCCAGTCGCTCCTGGATGACCACTGTCATCCTTGGCTCCCTGTCATCCTGAGCGAAGCGAAGGATCTCCTCCTCCGTCGCACTTCCTTTGTTCATGCTCATAATTGGTGCCTGAACTATGGTCTGGTGAGGGGGATTGAGTTCGAGTGTAAGGAGCAGGTTCAGAAATTGATTTGTGCAATTCCTCGAGGTAGCGCGTACGTTCTTCGCGCATTTGGCGTACTAACTCGGCAGAGTCTTCAAAGATGTGCCCTTTGCTCTCTTGTATGATCCGTTCGCGTAGTTGATACACTTTTTCCAGAAAATCATCAGGTATAGGACGAAGTTGCATTGTACTTGCTCCTTTTATAACTCTCCCATCAGTTCCCGTGTACGCTCTTCGCGTGCTCGTCGAAGCATCTCTGTGGAATCCTCCTCAAAAGGGCGTCCGTTGCGGTCTTTCATGATCTCTTCTTGTATTTGGCGGAATGCCTCTAATGTCTTGCGAGTTACAGGACGCCCTTTCCTCTGTGTAGTACTTCCTTCACCAGGAACATTTTCTTCGAGTATGTGCTCAACATATTCGTCTATAGAGAGGTCGTTCTGCTCTGCGGCCAACGTGATGCGACGTTGTAGAGCTCGACTGATGTTGATAGTGAATGGCGTAGTCCTCTTGCGATAATCTATCTCATCGTCGTCGGTGTGTTGCTTTTCCTCTGTCATAGTTATACCTTCCTGATATCAAGGAGTCACAGAATCAGTCATCCAACGTACCCAGGCTAGTCTTCCTCTTATAGTATTCCATAGTCGTTCGTCAGCAGTCCAGAGTTCGCAGCCTTCACGCTCTGCTAGAGCCAGATAGTGTGCATCATATGCTGCTGGTAGCCCGAACTGGTAGGCTAGTTGCATTGCGCGGATGTGGAGATCAGGTGCCTCTTCAAACTCAAGCTCTACTGTTGCAAGTATTACCTCTTGTAGCGCTCGTTCAGCATCTTCTAATGGGATGAGACCTCTACGAACGTGGCGATAAAGCGTGTTAGTTGCCTCATAGGCGAGTAAAGCTGGTGCGAGTATCACTACTTCTGTGTCAGTCCATTCAGTTAATAGAGCCAATGCTGTAGATGAATCGTGTTCATTGATAGCCCATTTGATGGCAATACTCGTATCAACAACCACACGATTTCTTCTCATAATTGCTCCAGCTCCTGTGAACGTTCCTCACGCATCTGGCGAACAATTTCTGTAGAATCTTCAAAAACCTTCCCTTGGGTATGTTCCATAATCTCTTTCCGTACTTGAAGTATATGCTCCAATGTTTTGCGACTTATCGGTTGCCTCGGTTGTTGCCTCGTGTCTGTTTCTTCAGGGACATTGCGTTCAAGGATATCCCCAACGTACTCACTAATGGAGATATCGTTCTTGAATGCGGCCATCTTAACGCGGCGGCGCAGTCCCTCACTGATATCGATGGTAAGCCGGGAACGCTTTCCGGGTCGGCTGCTTTGCTCATCATTGTCATCGAAATGCTGTTTCTGTAGTGCCATGGTTTCACCTCTGCTTTCATCAGTATGTTCTGAGGTTTTCAGTGTAGCACTGCCATGGCAGTATGTCAATCAATATGTCGTGGCACCATGGCACCATAGCGTCAAACATATTTCCCATCGGCAAAATCAAAACGTGATCGCAGTTCTTGCTTGGTACCTGTGTCATAGATGAGTGCAAGGTTTTGTCCAGTATCTGAAATTTAAGAAGCTGATTTAGGCGGATGCAGTACTTGCCCTCTCCAACGCCCTCGCAAACTTCTGTATTCCCGCAAACCTCTGTCCAGGCTCCTTCGCCAATGCTTTCAACACAACCTGCTCAACGGCAGCAGAGATTGTTGGATCCTTCTCGCGTAAGGATGGAGGTGGAGTAAGCAGATGCTGGTGAACCATCTCATTGAGGGAGCCGCGAAAAGGCCAGGCACCCGTGAGCCACTCGTAGACAACGATGCCCAGGGAGTACTGGTCGCTGGCTATACAGGGCATGCCCTGCAATTGCTCTGGAGCGGTGTAAGGGATGGTGCCCTCGAAGTCTTCCAGGATTCGATCCAGGTTCTGGGATTCGACGGCGATACTGAAATCGCTGAGCAGAATTTCGTCATTTGGGCCGAGCAGCATGTTGTGCGGTTTGATGTCGCGATGGATCAGTTTTTGATTATGGACGTACTGCAAGGCATTGGCAATCTGCTTGACATAATATATAACGGTAGAAAGTGGGAGGCGTGTACCTTTAGGATGTTGCTGGCGCAGGTTGCCTTTAGGAGCATAGTTCATAATCAGGAAAGGAGTGTTATCCTCTATACCAAAATCAAGTATCGGCATGATATGGGGATGCCTTAAGTGCGCAATGACCTGTATCTGCGTCATGAGTAATGCCACCTCATCACTAGGGAGCTGGCTGGTCAGTACTTTGATGGCGGCTCTGGTGTGGTGGGAAATGTGTTCCCCAAGGTAGACTTTGGAGAAGTTACCACGTCGCAACAACTGGACAAGACGATAGTTACCAAACTGCTGGCCTGTGCGGTCTACATCGACTACCATGTTCTCGCCTCTCCGTGAGAATGTTCTCTATACTATATGCTTGCTCGCTAGTTTGATTGTATAGGGGAGGCAATGGATGTGTCAAGAAAATAGGACATGCTGGTTATAGTTTCCGTTCTCGCTTTTGTTAGTTGGGCTATTTTCTATGGCCTGATGCGTTTAGTTGTAGCAGAAGAACTGGCAGATGTTAAACATCCGAGGCTCGCTCATGCATCTTGCCTCGAAAATAAGTGGAGGTTCACCTTGGTCAAACAACATTCGCGTATTTTGCTCTCCATTGGCCTCATTCTTGCGACAGTATTTCTCTTCGTATCTTCATCTAGTCGGCTCGCTTCCTCTCATGCTGTCTTCAACGATAATAATGTCGAGTGGGATGGATTGTTCCACGATCAGGGGCCACTCTACGAGAGTGCAATTGAGCCAACATGCAATACACCCATCGCCCTCAATTTTCGCACGTTCCATAATGATGTGACCAGTGTTAATATCAGGTACTATGACACGGCAGACAACAGTTCCCATTAGGTGCCAATGAACTTCTTTAAAAATGATGCGACGGGAACCTTCGATCTCTGGCGAGGGACAATTCCGGCAAGCTGCTCGATCAAGTACTATCACTTCCAGGTCAACGATGGGACAGCAACTGCCTGGTACAATGCTGGTGGCCCATCTCAAGTCGAACTACCCTTTGATGATTTCTATGTTCTGCCGAATTTTGTGACGCCATCCTGGGCGAAGAGTGGTGTGATGTATCAGATTTTCCCTGATCGTTTCTTCAATGGAGACCCCGGTAATGATGTACAGACCAATCAGTATACCTACTTTGGGACTCCAACTGAGAAGAAAGCATGGGGAGCGAGTCCATATGCAGACTCCGGGTATGGGAACAATACCCTGTTTTTTGGTGGTGACCTGCAGGGGATAGATCAGAAACTTGGCTACATTAAGAACACGCTTGGGGCCAATATCATCTATTTGAACCCCGTCTTTGTCTCTCCTTCGAATCACAAGTACGATACCCAGGATTACTACAACGTCGATCCAGCGCTTGGTGGGAATGCCGCCTTGAGTCAGCTGGTCAACGATGTGCATAGTAACACCAATGGGCCGCCGGGATATATTGTGCTGGATGGTGTCTTCAACCATACCGGGACGTGGGAAGGCTGGTTTAATGAGTTCAATACCTATCCCAACGTGGTTGGAGCCTACCAGAGCCAGTCCAGTCCCTACTACAGCTACTATACTTTCAAGCACTGGCCGGACTCCTATGCAAGCTTCTCAGGTTATGATAGTCTGCCGAAGCTCAATTATGGGAGTAGTGCTGTGCGTGATGCCATCTATAATACTCCCAACTCGGTCGCCCAGTACTGGATTCGCAACTATGGCATTGATGGCTGGCGACTTGATGCCGCACAGTATGCCGATGCTGGCGATAACGATGGCAGTGACGCCACCAACCACCAGATCTGGCGGCAGTTCCGAACTGCTGTGAAGGGAGCCAATCCTAACGCCTTGATCTTTGGTGAGTACTGGGGCAATGCCAATCCCTGGACAAATGGCGCTCCCCAGCAGTGGGATGGGGCCACCAACTTTGATGGGTTCACCCAGCCTGTCTCAGAGTGGATTACCGGAGAGAACTACTCTGGCAACTTACTAGACCAGGGAGCAATTCCTGTGACGCAGTTTGACCAGTGGCTGCATGGAACTCGTGCTAATTACCCGACGAACGTGCAAGAAGTGATGGTGAATTTTCTCTCCAACCATGACATCACCCGCTTCGGAAATCGGGCGAACGGCGATATTCGCAAGACCGAACTGGCCGCCTTCTTCCAGATGACCTATGTTGGCATTCCGATGATCTACTACGGTGATGAGTACGGCATGCTCGGTGGAGCTGACCCGGATGATCGCCGCTGCTTCGATTGGTCCCAGGGGAATACGGGCAACAGTGCAGTGGCCTTGTTCTCGAAGTTGATCTCCATCCGCAAGGCTTACCCGGCGCTGCGAAGCGGATCATTTATCACGCTGCTCACCGATGATGCCAACAAAGTGTATTCCTACGGGCGGATGGATGAGAAGAATCGGATCGCCGTCGTGCTGAATAGCGATACGAATGCGCATACCGTGACGATTCCGGTGTATCAGTTGAGTATGGTTGATGGTAGTTCTGTAACAGATGCGATTACCGGGAATACCTACCAGGTGCAGAATGGGCAGGTCACAGTGACGGTACAGGGGGAATATGGGGTGGTGCTGGTGCAGTAGATTAGGAGACATTTTATCTCATGGCAAGCCGCACCCAGCTTGCCATGAGATAAAATGTCTATTTATGTATGGATAATCGCCCTTTTCGTCGTATACTCCGCCGTCTCCCACTCCAACACCTCCGCCAGCTCTCTTTTGAGCGCCTCAAGCTCTTGTTGGATGATAGTCTCGTCGGGCATCTCAGTATCTTTCCAGATCAGCGAGATCGTGATGGTCTTCGGTGGTGTCTCATCTTCAAAGATGTAGCGCTGCATGGTACCAGGGAAGAGATATTGCTGTTCCTCCTGGATAGTATTGAGCTTCTCTGCCAATCTTTCCTGTTGGCCCTCACGCACCCGCACTTTGATGTCCATACCTCGCACTTTGGCACCGGCACGGTAGGTGCGCCACGGCGGGGGTTTGGCACGAGTACGCCCCGTTGGTTTCGGTCTGAACTCCTCTACCGCCTTCCGGGGAATCATATAGATGCCGCCAATGCGCTCCGCAAGCAGGCGCTTCTCCCGCACATACTCGTACACAGTATAGTAAGAGAGGCCAAGCATTTCTGCTGCCTCATTTGTGGTAACGAAGTCGCGGGTGTTTGAGGTATCGCTATCTTTTGTCATGCGCATAGTATAAGAACATATGCTGTTTTATGTAAAATCATATCGTAATCTGCCATTATTGAAAAAAGCCAATTACTCTGTTATAATTCTCATCGGCACATCTATGAAATAACCAAGAAATGAGAAACTACTTATGCCAAACCAGCTTTCCGCGCCCCTTGATGACAATAGCCAGTCCCATCAGAACATACCTCCTCGCTTCCTACCAGAAGATGAGACTGAGGTAACTCGTCTCTTGCTACGACATCAGGTATTCAGCAAACTCATGGGTGGCATCCTCCCATCAACACTCGACCTCTCCCATGTCTCTCGCGTTCTTGATGTGGCCTGTGGCGTTGGACGTTGGGTAATCGATCTGGCGCGAATGTATCCTGCAATGCAGGTTACAGGTATCGACAAGAGCGAGTACTTTATTGCACAGGCACGAAAGATGGCCGAGTTAGAGAAGGTGAGTAACGCTACTTTCATCGTGCAGGACCTGCACCACCTGGAAGGGCCCGATTTCGCTCCGGCTTCCTTCGATCTCATCCACCTCAGTTTCCTCGCGGGAGAGATTACACCACAGGAAGGTCCTTCGCTCTTTCAGGCATTGGTTCATCTTTGTCGACCAGAAGGTGTATTGATCTACACCGAAGCAGAATTGCCGATGACCAACAGCTTTGCCTGTGAGCAGTTGAGTATCCTGGTAGTGCATGCCCTACAGGAGGCCGGACGTGCATTTTCCCCGGCACCTGGCAGCTCACTGGGTATTACCGCATACATGGGAAGTTGGATGCGTAATGCTGGCTGCCGGATAACAGAGAACATCACTTATGCTCTGGATATCTCGGCGGGAACGCCTTTTCACTCCACCTTTTCGCAGCAGGCATGGGTCTTTGGACACCAGGTGCGCTCCTTTCTGCTGGCAACCGGGGTGACAACAGCAAAGGAATTCGAGGGAATATTAAGGCAGGTGCAACGGGAGATGCAAGCAGAGACGTTTTGTGGCTTGTGTTTTGTAAGAACGGTGGTGGGGACGAAGTTACAGGAAGGTGAGCCACGGGAGAGATCTGGGTGGGGAAGGTGAAGCAACACAGATTCCTAATCTACTTGCTCACTCATCAATAAATCAATTGTAGAGGAATGCAGTGAACAAGTCAAGGAGACCCAACAGAGCGACTCTGGCGGCAATGGGAGAATCGCCTTCGGGTATGGTAGGGGCACCCCTTGCGGGTGCCCAATAAGCATCAACCTAAGCCCCGGAGAACGGTCGGAGGTCGTATGCTCCGTAGGGGCGAGGGTGGTTGGGCTGGGTGGGGAGGGCCTTGAGACTCTGCTGGCGAATGACAGGAATACTGCAATTGAGCGTGATAGCCATCCGGTCTGCAAGACCCCACCGAGGAATCTCCCTCGCGTGGGTGGCCTTGGCAAGCCAACTGAGCTGAGTAACCCTTGTATGGGATCAGTGCACATTGCACTCCTTCTGTCATTCGCCAGCAGAGTCTAAAGGCCCTCCCCGCCACCCTTCATCCTCCCTCGCCCCTACGGACTCTGAGGCACTTTTCGTTAAGTTGATGCTTATTGGGCACTCCTTGTGGGTGCCCTACGGACGAGAAATGGGTGCATTTGCGACGGGGAGGATGCAACGAAATCAAACTACCCCGCCGGAATAGTCACCCGTCCCTGCCCGGTCGGTGGTGTTCC
>WNGG01009149.1_pt1 | contig 18794 bp, 20 predicted proteins | sample 5400661 | NCBI WGS metagenome assembly WNGG01 (sample SAMN13153372, study PRJNA577476) | soil metagenome | isolation source: 100 cm soil or saprolite under Garry oak tree replicate 1 | place: USA:California | collected 2016-06-15
AGGCGCCGTACGCCGGCAATATCGCTCCGCTCACCGGCGCTGCGGCGTCGCTGACCAGGAAGGCGATCACGCCGGCGATCGCCTCGGGCGCGACCGCGTGCGCCATCACCTCGGCCGGGAACATGGCCCGGTTTCTGGGAGTGTCGAGCAGCTGCGGCGCGACCGCATTCACCCGGATCCCATGCGGGCGCAGTTCGATATCCAGAATGCGTGTCAGGTGGACAAGAGCGGCCTTGCTCACCCCGTAGGCCGCCATGCCGCCCGCTGGCTCGATCCCCGGACGGGCGGCCACGTGCACGATGGCACCTGACCCCTGCTGCTGCATATGCGGCGCTACTGCCTGGGTCAGCCAAAGCGCGGGTCCCAGGTTCACGTCGAGCATGAGCCGCAGCATCTCGGGTGTCGTGGCGAGCATGTCTTCTGGACGGAAGGCGCCGATGGTGTTCACCAGCACGTCAGGGGGCCCGACTTCGCAGGCGATCCGGCCGATGACCCGCGCCGCCACGGCGGGACCGGTGGCGTCGGCCACCTCGCGCCGGATTTCCTCGGGGAGGTCACTCAGCGCGTGCTCGGTCCGGTCGACCGCCACGACCGTGAGACCGTCGGCGGCGAGGGCTACCGCTGTCGCGTGACCAAGCGGACCGCCTCCACCGGCCACGATCGCCACCGTTGCGCTCATGGCGTCACCCGACCGAAGAGCGCGGCGGCGAGGTGCTCGCCGAGCCGCTCTAGGTTGTTCCGCATCGTGAATTCCTCCTTCTCATCTCACTGGTCTTCATGCGCTCCGGTAAGCGTGCGTTCGACGCGCCGGTCCGGTATGAACCAGATGAGTGCCACGGCGATGTAGACGGCGAGGCCGGCCCACCGGTCGGCGAAGGACAGGCCGATGCCCAGGCCGTACATCAGGTTGGAGGCCCTGCCCTTGACGTCGGTGCCGATCGCGGTGGCCAGCACGGAGCGGTCACCCTCGGTGCGCAGCAGTGTGGCCTGGAGTACGGAGTATGCAAGGGAGGCGGCCAGCAGCACGACGCCGTAGGCGGCTACCGGGATCGGCGGAAAGTGGTTCTCGCTCATCCAGGCCGTGGCGACCGGGATGAGGGACAGCCAGAACAGCAGGTGCTGGTTGGCCCACAGCGCCATGCCAGAGACACTGGACACCGCCGCGAGCATGTGGTGGTGGTTGTTCCAGTAGATGCCGATGTAGACGAAACTGAGCACGTAGGCCAGCAGCACCGGCAGATCCTCGCGCAGCGCGGCCCAGGTGGTGCCGTGCGGGGTGCGCAACTCCAGCACCATGATCGTGATGAGGATCGCGATCACGCCGTCACTGAACGCCTCAAGCCTGGTCTTGGACACGGTCTATCCGGGGCGGCTCGGTGACGGAGCATCGGCGGCAAAGGAGCGGCCGCTTGCCTGGCTGCTGTCCGGTCGGGTCTGTTCCGGTGCGTTGGGGAAGGCGACCGGGCAGGTGAGGTGGGGCACCGGAGTCTGGATGAGCGCCTGCCCCCGCGTGGGGGTGCGCCTGCGGGGCCCGGTGATAAGGGTCGCGGCAAGCGCCGCGGCGGAGCCAAACGCTGCCGCGCAGATCCAGCTGATCTGACCGAAGCTGGACCGGAACCGCGCTGGGTCGGTGTAGGCCGCACCGGTGAGACTGGTGATCGGCGGCAGCGCGGCGATCCAGAGCAGGCCGGCCACCCGCGCGACGGCGTTGTTCACCCCGGAGGCCAGACCGGCCAGCGAGTCAGGGGCGGAGTTCATCGCGGTGGCGGTCAGGGGCGGCAGGAGGGACGCCAGGCCGAGGCCGAACAGCACGGCCACCGGCAATACGACCGTCCAGTAGCCAGCGTGGGGGCCGATGCGCACGGCGAGCAGGGACGCAACCGCGCACAACAGGCAGCCCGCCACCAGTTGCGGCCGGGGGCCGATCTGCTGAGCCAGCTGGCCGCTGGCTCCTGACAGCAGCAAGGTCACGGCGGTGACCGGCACCAGTGCCGAGCCCGCCACCACCGGGCTATAGCCGGCGATGATTTCCAGGGCGGGGATGAACACGAACGCGAAGCCGCCGAGGGCGCCGTTGACGACGAAGGTGACGGCATTGGCGGCGCGGAACTGCGCCGGGGCGAAGATCGCCGGCGGGAGCATGGGATGGCTCGCGCGCCGTTCGGTGACGATGAAGGCGGCCGAGGACACCACGGCGAGCACTGCGGCAGCGGCGAACCCCGGCGACCTGATGCCCCCGCGCGGCAGGACGATGATCGCGTAGGTTGCCGTGGCCAGCGCGGCGGCGCCGGCCAGCGCGCCGCGCCAATCGGCGCTCCCGGAGGCCGAGGTGTCCCGGGATTCGGGAACGTGACGGTGCGTCGCCCACCCGGTCACCACGGCGACCGGGACGTTGATCAGGAAGATCCACCGCCAGCTGCCGGTTTCCAGCAGCCACCCGCCCAGGAAGGGCGCGATCGCGGCGGACACCCCGCTGAATCCGGCCCACGTCCCGATCGCGTGCGTGCGGTCGCCGGGCTGGAAGGCCGCCTCGATGATCGCCAGGCTGGCCGGTGTCATCAGCGCGCCCCCGACACCCTGCACGGCCCGCGCGGCGATGAGCCATCCGATGCCGGGCGCGGCCGCGCACAGCACCGACGCCAGGGTGAACCAGCCCAGCCCGGCCAGGAAGACCCGCCGCCCCCAGCGGTCGCTGAGCGAGCCGGCCAGCAGAAGCAGCGCGGCCAGGGTCAGCGTGTAGCCCGTGACGGTCCATTGCAGGCCCTGGAAGCCGGCGTGCAGGTTCCGCCCGATCGCTGGCAGCGCGACGACGACCACGGTGGAGTCGATCCCGGCCACCGACGTCCCCAAGATCATCGCCGCGAGCACCCACCGGCCTTGCGCGGAGCGGTAGGGGAGCAGTTCGCGCGGGCCGGAGCCGCCGGCCGGGCCCTGGTCGCCCAGCTGAGCCCGGGTGTCTGGTGTCACTGGCTGGACCTCCCTGTCGGCCCGGGCGGCATGCCACGGGGCGGCGGGCCTGGCCGCCGCTGCGCCGCCCGCGCGGTGACTCAACGGTCGAGGCTCATACCGTGATCACGGTCTTGCCGCTCGCGGGTCGGGCCTGCGCCGGGTTCAGGGCAGCGGGCGCTTCTTCCAGGGAGATACGAGTGATTGGCGGGGCGACGATGCGTGCGTCGGCGACGGTGTCTGCCACCCGTTCGAAGAGTTCGCTGGACGCCGGCAAGGCGAAGTTGATGCCGGTGATCCCGGCCGCACGCAGGGCCTCTACGTCGGCGGCGTAGTTAGTCGACACCGCGGTATCGCCCGGTCTCACCAGCGAGGCGAGCGCGGCAAAGCCGGGGGCTTCCGCGTCCACCACATCGATGAGGACATCGATGCCGTCCGGGTGGGCCTGTCGTACCGCGCCGGGTGGGTCGATCGCTGCGTAATCGATCGTCTCAGTAGCGCCGTACGCGCGCATGCGCTCCGCATCTTGGACTCGCACGTTTGCGATCACACGCGCCCCGGTGTTCGCGGCGAACTGGGTGGCGAAGGAGCCAACGCCGCCGCCCGCACCCACGATCAGCACCGTCTTGCCGACGAGCGGCTCGAGCAAGTCGACCAAGGCGAGCCCGGCGCCACCAGCCGTCGGGAGCGCCGCCGCGACAACGTCGTCGAGTCCACCGGGGACACGTGCCAGCGGCGCGTCCTCGGTAACGGCCACGTACTCGGCGTACGTTCCCGCCGAGCCAAGCGGCCCGATCAGCAACTGGCCGAACACATCGTCGCCGACGGAAAACCTCGACGCCCCTGGCCCGAGTTGCTCGACCACGCCCGCGCCATCGACTCCGAGCACCATCGGGAATGTCGCCGGCATCGGCTTCCAGGCGCCGGAGGCAAGCGCGCGATCCATCGGGTTCATGCCGGCGGCACGCAGCCTGATCAGGACCTGTCCCGGTCCCGGCTCCGGCGTCGGCATCTCAGCCACCGCAGGAGTGGCTCCATACTCTGTGACCGTGACCGCTCGCATCGTGTTCTCCTTACCGTTGGAGGCTTGGCAGATCTCCGAATGGCAAAGATCGGCATCACGCCCGGCGGAACAGGGAGCGTGTGCGGGCGCTTCCGGGCCGGAACACGCTCCCTGCTGCGGGTCGTTCAGGCCGTTGACAGCGTGAGTCCGATCTTGGACCGTAGCCATGCACCCATCGCGGCGACTGCCGCTTCGATCTCCGGAACGCGCCCGGCGCCCAGGAAGAAGTTGTGCTGTCCCTCAGGCAGCGATCGGAGCTCAAGATCGACGCCGGCCGCGCGGGCCCGCTTGGCGAACTCGTTGGCATCGTCAACGAGCAGCTCGTACCCGCCGTAGTAGATCATCGTCGGCGGCAGCCCCGCCGGGTCCGCGTAAGCCAAGTTGATCCGCGGATCGGTTATGGCGATCCCGGTACCATCCAGCATGGAATCGCTGAATCCGCGCAGCAGGTCGCGGCTCAGCATCTTGTCGACGCTCGCGTTCGTGTCGATGGATTCGTTCTTCAGCTCCATGTCGAACCACGGTGACATGGACAGCACGGCCCCTGGCAGCGGTGCGTTCTTGCGCTGCAGCGTCAGGGCCAGGTTCACCGCGAAGTTCCCGCCGATCGAGTCGCCCGAGCTGGCGATCCGCGACGGGTCATACCCCTGGCCGAGCAGCCACCGGTACGCGGTCTCGACGTCGTCGATCTGCGCCGGGAACTTGTCCTCGGGCGCCAGCCGGTAGTTGATGACGAGTGCTCGCGCGCCGGCCGCCTTCGCCAGATGCCCGACGGCCTTGCGCTCCTGCCACATCGACGCCGTGACCCCGCCGCCGGAGTGGCTATGCAGGAGGATGTGGTCCGGAGAGCTCTCGGCCGGCATCACCAAGATGGCGGGCACGCCGTTCGCCGTCACATCTCGGTAGGTGACGTCCTCCGGCTCGGGCGTGAGCTGATGCAGCCTCTCGGATATGTCCCGCCACAGCTCGAGATCGTCGGTCAACCCGAACCGGCGGGTCATGTCGGCGTAGAAGTCCGCGTATTGCGCGAGTTCCGGGCTGCCCATGGCACTGCTCCTTCATGTGGTGAGTTCTGTGATGCACCGATGCGCTCACTCTCACCCCGGTCAGCGCCCGTCGCCCCCTGGGGTGTCCGGGGGATGGTCCCCTGGTTGTGCCCGGGGCGCGGGCTCGGGTGGGACCACCGGCCGGCCTTTCGGCGCCGATGGTGTGTACCTGACCATGCGGGAGGAACGCTGAGGGCGGACGCAGTCATGACGCGTGAGCTCGCAGCTTGGCCGCGCGCCGAGGGCGGCAGGGCGACTGTTCAACATCTCAACCGGGAGGTTTCATGAACATCTTGCAGCAGGCGGCACGCCGGCCGGAACGGCTCGAAGCGCTCGACAAAGTTGCCAGGCCGCTGGCCCGGACGGTCGGCCGCGCGGTGCGGCCCCGCGTGGTGCGCAACCTGCCCGGCGGCGCCGACCTGGGGCATCCCCTGCACCCGATGCTGACCGACCTGCCGATCGGGGCGTGGGTGATGTCGGCCCTGCTGGACGCCGCCGGCGGCCCGGCCGCCGAGGGGCCGCAGATCTGCTGGTATCTGCCGGCGTCGTGGCCGCCGTGCCGACCGCGGCTGCCGGGCTGAACGACTGGTCCGACACCGCCAGGCCGCAGACCCGGGTCGGGCTGGTGCACGCCGCGCTGAACACCACGGCGCTGAGTCTGTACCTGGCCTCGCTGGTCGCGCGCGCCCGGGGGACGGAGGCGCGGCGGCCAGGCGCTGGGCTGGCCGGGCTGGGGGTGCTGCTGGGCGGCGGGTACCTGGGAGGGCACCTGTGCTTCGTCCTGGGCGTGGAGGTCAACCGCACCGCGTGGGAGCAGCCACCGCAGCAGTGGACGCCGGTGCTGGCCGACACCGAACTGGCCGATGGGGAACTCTGCAGGGCCGACGCGGGCGGCGTACCGGTCCTGCTGTACCGGACAGACGGAACGGTGTATGCCCTGGCCAGCACCTGCACTCACATGGGCGGCCCGCTGCAGGAGGGCACAATCAGCGATGGCTGCGTCACCTGCCCATGGCCCGGCAGCACCTTCCGGTTCGCCGACGGCAGCATCATGCGCAGCCCGGCCAGCACGCATGAGCCCAGCCACCAGACGCGCATCCAGACGGGCGCATCGAGGTCCGCGCCTTCACATAGGCGCTGCGGACCTCAGCCATCGGCGAGGGCCGTCACAGAAGACACCGTTCTGCGCGCCCCGAACGGACCCGACCGAAGAGGCTGTTCCATTACAGAACGGCGGTTCCGCGCACGCCCTTAGCCACGTCGGCAGTCACGCTATGTGATCAGGTTGCCTGCGATCCTCGCCGAGCAGTGCCGAATCGTCCACAGATAATTCAGCCGCTGGATGTTCAAACAGCGATGGCGGTAACAGCGCGCCACGGCACGCCATGACGAGGTCGAGCAGGAGGCCTCCGATCGGCGCCGCTCGCAACAGGACGCGGGGGACGTCGACGCGGCCGTCGATGGCGTCCAAGGCGCGCTCGATGATCGCGGCATCGGACCCGTCTAGATGCTTGCATTCCTCCGATCGACAAAATGTTGTCTATGCGGCGGCTGGGACTGCCGTCGTGATGCCGAGGTCGTGGAAGAGGGCCTGCATGCCGATGCGGAGGGTTTCGTAGTCGCGGTCGATGCGGGTCCAGTGCGCGGGCTTGCGGCCCATGCGCGGGCTGCGGACTCCGGCGATGATCGGGGCGATGACCTGGTCGCGGATAGCGAGCAGCGCCGCGATCGTGCGGGCGGCCTCGGGCGGGATGTGGTAACGGCGGGTGTGGCCGGGCTTGACGGCCATGTTCTTGCCCCGCAGCTTGCGCAGGTCGTAGCCGCCCTGGCGGATGGTGTAGCCGGCCTGTCCGCTGAGCCGGCGGACTGTGGCGGTGAATTCGGCGGCGGTGAACCCGTAGGGGGCGGGGGCCAGGGCGAGCGCGGCCGCGAGGGCGGCGCGGATGCGGGGCTTGTTCAGGTCGATGCCGCCGGTGCGGACGGCACCGATCCGGGACGGCAGCGGCAGCTGGTCCAGCAGGCCGTCGGCGACAAAGCCGATGTCGGCGCGGTCCAGCGCGGTGGCGAACCGGCCGGCGATGCCGGCCAGGCGGGTGATGATCTCGGGGAAGTTGTCGATGCCGCGGCGGCAGCGCAGCTCCCTGGTGTTGTGCACGGTGGCTTCGAAACGCAGGACGTGCTCGCCCTTGGTGTAGGCCTTGACCTGGAGCTTGCCGAACAGGATCCGGAACCAGGTCAGGGCGTACCGTGGTGTCCCGGCCACGATCTCCTGCGCGGGCGGCCCGGCCGCCCGGTTGCGGTGCGGGCGCTGCTTCAGCCCGAAGATGGTCCGCACGGCGGGGATGTCCAGCCTCGAGCGGGTCCGGTCGATGATCCGGCCGGAGAGTTCTTCCATCTGGGCGCCGTCGCGGAACAGCAGGTTGCGGCTGTACTCGGCCTGGTAGACGGTGTAGCTGTAGCGGAACCCGCTCATGCCCTGCTCGGCCAGGTCCAGGCCGAAGCACGGGCACGCCGAATAGATCCACCGGTCGCAGACCTGGCCCAGGCGCCCTATAGCCGCAGGCTGCGACAAGGCATCTGCGACCCGGGCCAGGCCCTGCGGATCCGCTACCTCAGTAAAACAGTTGCCCTCCTTGGCGAAGCTGATCCCCGCCGCCCGGGCCTGTGCCGCGACGTGCTCGTGGCCGTTGAGGATGACCTGCGCGGGGAACGGCGGGTGCCCGGACATCTTGATCGTCACGTGCCCCCAGGCCGGGTCCATGATGTGGAAGCTGTAGTGGTTGACGTAGGCGGTCTTCTTCGCGATGTTGCCGATCACGCCGGTGGACTGCGAGCGGCGGACCTCCCAGACCCTCGCCGGCGCCTTCGCCGCCAGGACCAGGAACACGCCCGGACCGGACGGCGGGTGAGCGGCGAGGTACTCTGCCGCGATCAGGTGCTTGCGCTCCCCGGCCTTGCAGTAGATCACCGGGACGCCGTTCGCCTGGCCCCACGCCTTGACCCGGCGGGCGAACCGGCCCGCCATCCGCATCAGGTGCGCTTCCGGGCGAAGTCCCGGACGGAGCGTAGGGATCCTTTGTCGCTAGGTGTTTGGGGATCCTTTGTCGCTAGGTGTTGACAGTTGAGCTGAGTTTGTCAGGCTGCCGCAGGCAGCCGTGAGTGGGCGAGGCGTTCGTCGATGTGGTGTTCGATTGCGCGGACGGCTGCGCGGAGTTGCGGCGGCGCCTGGGGCTGGCCGGCGGTGAACAGCGGGGCGAGGACGCGGTCGTGGACCTTGGTGTAGAAGATGGCGAAGGCCAGACCGTCGGGGGTCAGGTGGTAGGTGTCGGAGTGGGGTCGGCGGGTGATGAGCCCGTTGCGGCGCAGGCGTGCCAGGTCGTAGCAGGCCTGGGTGATGCCGTAGGGAGCGCCGAGCAGCCCGGTCATCAGGGCGCGAAGGCTCCTGTTGGTGATGCCGGTGACGGCGCACAAGGTGACGCACAGGGCGCCGGCCAGGGCCTGGACCCGAGAGTCGCCGAATCGCATGGCTGTAGCTCTGCGCCCGTCGGTGGTGACCGACGGGCGCGAATGCGGCGCAAGACGCTCATCGTCTGCGCCGCCTGCCATGACTACGTCCATGCGAACCCCGTCGCGAACGCGGCATAAGTCACTGGAGAGCCCAGTGCATCGAAAGATGCCCGCTGGGTTCGGAGGAAGGCTGCGCGGAAAAGGCCCGCATCCACCAGGATGCGGGACCTCGCCGCGCAGCCCATCCTGTTCCAGCAGGGAAAAGGGCAGGCCGGCCTCGACCAGCACCAGCTCCGCCTGTGGCACTCCTTTCACCGGCACACCGTGCTGTCCATGTGCGCCCTCGCCCTGCTCGCCGTCGCGACCGCCCGGCCGCCCGGCACCCCGGTATCCTGGGCCCCTCCCGGCATGGCCGCCGCGCCCCAGGCCGACGGTGCCGGTGCCACTGGCCAGCCAGAACACTGCGCGACACCGGCAAGCTCCCTGTCGGCCCCGCCGACAAGCCACCCCGCGACACCGGCCTGATCCGCGTGACCGTGCCCGAAGCACGCAGGCTGCTGGCCGCGACCGCGCATCAGGCCTTCCGTTATGCGTGGAGCATCTGGCGGCGGCGCCACCAGGCCCGCGCCCGGTGGCACCACTACCAGGCACAACTCCAGGCAGCCCCGGCATGACCCAGACCATTTACCGGAAGATCACAAACCCGGACTGTAGTACCGGTCCACGATCACGCAGATCTACGAGGGCACCAACCAGATCCAGCGCGTCGTCATGGCCCGCCAGCTGCTGAAGTAGCCGTCCAGCTGGCGTTTGCGCTGGTCAGCGGCCATCTCTCAGACGGGCCCTCGACCGTGTAGGTCGGTCTGCGGGCCGGCTGGGGCAGGCCGGATGGCGCGGCGCTATGCCCGTTGTTCCCGGTTGGTTCCCGTCGTTTCCGGACCGCGTGCTGGATCCGTGCTGACCCCTGGGGCCCGGCGACGACCATCGTTCCTGCCCAGCTATGGTGCCGATGATCCGGTCTATGCGCTGACGGTGAAGGCCGCCTCGTAGCCAAGTGCCGCCAGGTCTTCGTAGACAATGGTCGGTGCGACGCGGTTCCACCGGTGTCCTAGCAGCAGGGCGAGGCCCATGGGCCCCGCGAGGAACAGGTGCACCCGGTTGCCGCGTGACTCGCGCCGGGCGGCGTCGCGAATGCCCACGGCGAGCGCTGCGGCGTCCTCAGGGGTTGCTATCGCGTTATCTCGGGCGCCCCCGGGCGGCCGGAGAACTACTAGCCGGCCGACGGGCACGTGGCTGTGATGGAGGAACTCACGGACATCGGTGGCGATTGGTGTCGCGATTTCGACGGCGATGGCGATGTCGCTGACCTGCCCTGTGGGGATCTCGGTGATGGCCGGCTGGATAGGTGCACGATAGGGCGCGTCGGATGTCCATAGCGTGCCGCGTTGCACGACCGCGATGTCGGTGTTGGTGACCATCCGCAGCGCGGCCCGACGGCGAACGCGGTGGCCTGGCGGAGGCTGCCGGTGATCGCGACGTGCGAGGTTCCGGCGAGATGGCTGGGAATAGCTTCGATGTCGGCTTGTAGTTGCTGCCAGGTGGCTGGCGGTTTCGGGCGGCGCTTGGTGTAGGCGTCTGGTTCGTCGAATCGGTCGGACCAGTCGATGGAGTGGCGGGCCTGCGCGGCAAGGGGGTCTGGCTTGAGCGTGGCGACGGAGACAACTGTCCGGGCTGGTCCGGTGGTCAGGGACAGCGATTCGACGGCGTTCTCGATCATGGCCCGGTCAAGCACTCGGTGTCCGGCCGTGACCTGCTCGGCGACCCAGTCGGCCCCGGCGGCTATCGCGGCGGCGTCGCCGCGGAGGCCGGTGAGCAGCATGGTCAGGCTAGTCTCGTGCAGGAGGTGACCGCGGTCGCGGGCGAGATCGAAGTCCAGGATCGCGAGCAGTTCCAGGAGCTCGTCCTCGGCTAGTTCCGCCGCCTGCGCCCAGGCCGTGCGGGTTTTGCCGTGGGCTGAGTTCGGCCCGCCGTCGTCGGCCTTCGGGAGCAGCCGGCGCGTTCGGGCGTCGCGCGCCGAGATCAGCGGGTCGGCCGGGTCTGGCGCGCGATTGGTGACCAGCGCCAGCTCGACAGGATCTCCGGCTGCGGTCAGTCCGCGCCAGGCAGCAGCGATCTTCCGCAGGATCGAAGGCCCGCCGGTCCGGCTTGGCCTGGTCAGGTAGTCGGTGCTGACCAGGGTGCGGTCGTCAACGGCGTACTTGACCTGCTGGTAGGTGTGAGGCGGGCGCTGCCGGTAGCGAATGACGTCGTCGAGGTTGCCGGCCTGGTCGGCCTCGACACCGACCTTGATGACCGGGTTCTCGGTGCCGGTGCGAGCGTCGTACAGCACGGTGATGCTGAGCTTGAGGGCGAGGAACGAGCGCTCAAGCTGTTCGAGAGTGCCGCAGGCTACGACGCGGTGCGCCGGGAGATCGGCGCCCTTCGGAAGGTCGATCATCCCAACGTCGTCAAGGTCTACTGGGCCGGAAAGACGCAGGCCAGCGACTGGTACCTCATCACCGAGTACATCGCCGGGGAATCCCTCGATGAGTACGTGAGCGGCACAAAGCGCCTCCGCGACCGGGAGGCCATCGACGTCGCGATGGACATCCTCGATGCCCTCGTGGCCATCCATCCAAACGCGGCACGGATCGGCGAGCTCGAAGAGAAGGGCCGCGATAGTCAGCTATCCGAAACCGAATACGCGGAGCTGATGGAGCTGCGCGACAAAGGACTCGTCCATCGCGACATCAAACCGCTGAACATCATCCTCACGCGCAAGGGGGCCAAGCTTCTTGACTTCAACATCGCATCGCGCGTAGACGATGTGGTTCACACCGTCTCCGGCACCCCGCCCTACCAGCCGCCGGACGCCAACCTCACCCGCTGGGACGTATCGCCGGACCTGTTCGCCGTAGGAGTCGTGCTCTATGAGCTGCTCTGCGACGGCAACCATCCTTACCCAGGACGACAGCCAATGGCAGGGGAGCGGCCTGCGGATGCGCTATCCCTCCGCCCGGACCTGTCGCCGCAGCTTGCACAGTTCCTTCAGAAAGCCTGCGCGCCATACCGTGAGGAGCGGTTCGGAAGTGCTCGCGAGATGGGCGACGCGCTGTCAGAGATCCGAGCATCTCGGACAACCTGATAGCAGTGCAGTTCCCCGCCTCGGCGCGGCGTCGTGGTTCACAGGGCGTCAGTCACCGCCTCGACTACCGCAGCGGCGTTCTCCAGGCCTGGCAGGGCGATGGCGGCTCCGGCCTGGCGAAGCTCGGCGACGGTGCTCTTGCCGGTGGCGATCGCGACGATGCGAACGCCGCCGTCGCGGGCAGCGGCGATGTCGGATGGCGTGTCCCCGATGAGGACGGTGTTGTGCGCGCCGAAGTCCGTGCGGTACTTGTCTCTGGCTCTGTCCTGGGCGATTCGGACCAGGTTCGCGCGATCCGGGTCATCGGATCCGAAGGCACCGACTTCCAGGTCCAGCTCGGCGGCTAGTCCGAATACCTCCAGTTTGATGACGGCGACGGCGCGCAGGTTGCCAGTCAGGACCGACTGGACGATCCCGCCAGCTCTGGCCAGAACGGCGAGGGCCGCGGCGGCGCCGGGTATCGCCCGGCCTCGGGCGGCCAGGTCGCTCATCCGCGCCCGGTAACCGGCCGCCAGGGCTTGCGCGTAACGGTCCAGCAGATCGTCGGTGTACGGGATGGAGTGAAGTTCGGCCGTCTCCCGGAATATGGCTGGCTCGGTCCGCCCGGTCACATCAGCCGCGTGCACGAGCTTGTGGCCGGTTGCCTGCTCGAACGCCTCGCGAAACAATTCGCCGCCCACGCCCCGGGTCTCGATCAGAGTGTGGTCGACGTCCCACAGCACCAGTGTCCGCGCCATCATATGCCCATCCACCATTCCATGATCGGACGTAATTGTGCCGCCGTACGCTGAGCGTGTGGAAGCCAGCCCGATATCCCGATCGGCGAGCGCATCCGGTTCCACCGCCAGGCGCGTAGGAAGACGCAGGCGGTCGTGGCCGGGCTGGCTGGCGTGACCGAGGACTACCTGTCGCAGATCGAGCGCGGGCTGAAATCGCCGTCGGTGACGCTGCTGCACCGGCTCGCCCGCATTCTGGCAGTCCCGACGTCGGTACTTTTCGGCGAGTCCCCGGCTGCTGATGCGACGCCCGGTCACCCTATGTCGGGCGCCATCCACAGCGCCCTGGCGTCCTCGGGCCGGGAGGCGCCTTCAGAGGTGGCAGCGGACCCTGGCCAGCTTCGCGACCGGGTGGATTCGGCCTGGCAGATCTGGCAGACCTCGCCTCGCCGATACAGCGAGGTCGGTCCGCTGCTCGCCAGCTTGATCGCCGACGTCGAGGGCGCTACCCGTTTGCTGCGCGCCTCGGCTGATGGAGCTCGTCGGCGCGAGGCCGCCCGCATCGCTGCTGACATGTATTTCCTGCTCCGCACGTTCACCAAACGGATTGGCCGCACCGACCTTTCCCTGCTCGTGGCCGACCGAGGGCTCAGGGCGGCCGAGGACGCCGACGATCCGCTCCGTATCGCGGCTGCCACGTGGACATCGGCCAGGTGCTGCTGGCCACCAACGAAGCCGATGTCGCCGAGGAGATCACGATCCGGGCCGCCGAGACACTGGCACCCAGCCTCGCGACGGATCTCGATGCGATGGCCCTGAGCGGCGCGCTGTGGCTCGTGGCGGTCATCGCGTCGGCCCGCAACGGCGACGGGTGGACTGCCCGTGACCGGCTCCGCGAGCACGCCCGCCCGGCCGCCCAGCGCACTGGCGAGGGAAACGTCTTCTGGACCGTGTTCGGGCCGACGAACACAGCGCTGCACGCAGTGAGCGTGGAGATGGAAGCAGGCGAGGCAGGCGAGGCGCTAAGGCTGGCCGACCAGGTGGACGTGGCGCGTTGCCCGTCCATCGAGCGCAGGGCCACGTTCGCCCTGGAAGTGGCCCGCTGCTATGACCTGCGGCATGAGGACACCGGCGTCCTGGTCCAACTGCTGACCGCCGAGCGGGAGGCTCCCGAGGACATGCGGCATAACGTGCTGGCTCGCGACCTTGTGCGGGGCCTGCTGCGCCGCGCCCGGCCGTCCCTGGCCCCACAGGTCCGCGAGCTTGCCGAGCGGATAGAGCTTTTCGATTAGTAGCAACCCGAACCGCTAGCCGGCCCGAGCCAGCAGTTCGGGTTCTGCCGCCCGAAGCCGCCTAGCGTTACGTGCTGCGACCCGCAAGGGATGCGGCATGGAACGCTCATCAAAGCCCCAACTGGCCGGGGGCCACACTGCCTCGGCACCGGAATGCCTTGATCAGCTGGCTGAAGCGCTGCGTGTCTATCCCAAACTCACCTGCGCTGAGCGCGCTGACGGCGACACACCGGTACTGGATGTCACAGGGCCAGGCGGCGGTGTGGCTGTCGTGGCCGGATCGATCCATTTCTGGTGGATCGACGGCAACGGGCCGATCGGCCGGATCCGGCACGTTGATCTCGTCGCCGAGCGGATCGCCACTCGGTGCGGCGCCGTTGCGCCGCCTGGTGAACGTTGGCGCGATCACGAAGGTGATCCATGCGCGCGGCGACCTGACAGTACGTCCCTGGCGGCAGGCCCGCCAGCGGCACTGGTGACCACGGCCTGAGGTGCGGGTCATGTACGACAGCGGGCGGGAATTAGGCCGCCGAAACTACCGGCCGCCAGACGGCTGCGGTGACCTGGCCGTCCCGGTCGTGCAGACATCCCCCGTAGGAGGCCGTGACAGGTGCCGATGAAGATCACCCAGTTGGCTCTCAGTGGATTCAGGCCCAAGCGTGCCCGGGGCTCGTCGGCCGTGGTGCGGTGCGCGTCTGTCGCGGCGGCGATTTCCGGCCGAATAGCCGCCCGAGTGCGGTCGCCGCAGCGCGATCTTGGAAACGGTTCGGACGGCGTCCAGGTACGGCGAGGCACCCTTTCTGCATTGGATGCGGCCGTGACCATGCCGGGCGACGAGCGCAGCATTCGGCAGGCTCGGCGGTGGCTCGCCGCCCTGCTCGCCGGGCATCCGGTGGCCGACGACGCGGTCCTGTGCCTGTCGGAGCTAGCGACCAACGCCAGCGTGCACAGCCGGTCGCGGCAGCCGGGCGGCAGCTACAGCATCCGAACGGCCGCTGGCCCAGCAGTGGTGCGGGTCGAGGTCACCGACCAGGGCGGACCGTGGCACGTCTCCGACGGCGACTCCTGCAGGGGACGCGGGCTGGCAGTGGTCGCCGCCCTAGCCAGTTCCTGGGGCGTTACGGGAGGGTCGGCCGGACGCACCGTCTGGTGCGAGTTCACCGCATCAGATACGGCACCGCGATCCGATCGTGGTACGCGCAGCGGGAAGGAGTCTGCCGATGCTGAACCTGGCGGCTGACTCCGCGAGCGAACTGTTCGCCACTGCATGCCGGGCCGTGCCGGTGCACGGCAAGCCCGCCTCGCCCCGGGGCATTCCCACCATTGAGATACTCGGGGCCAGCATGTAGTGAGCGACACTATCGGCACGATGATCGCGATCATCGGAATGGGGCACGTCGGGAGGGCCATGCACGAAACCTTCAAGGGCCACGCCCGCACCGTCACTTACGACACCGCTGCCAGCGACCCCTACCCAGCGCAGCAGCTGGCCGCCTGCGATGCCGCCATCGTCTGCGTCAGCACGCCCATGAGCGGCGACGGCTCGTGCGACACGACGAGCGTCGAGGACGCGGTTACACGGTTGCCTGTCGGCCGCGTTCTGCTCAAGTCCACGGTGCCGCCCGGCACCACCGACCTGCTGGAGCAGGCGACCGGCAAGCAGATCTGCTTCTCGCCCGAATACTTCGGCGAGAGCAGTTACTACAACTCCTTCCTGGCCGGCGGTCCCAAGGCAGTGCCCTTCGTCATCCTCGGCGGCAGGGCGCAGGTCCGGCAGTGGTTCATCGACCTGCTCCAGCCCGTCCTCGGCCCGGAGAAGACCTACTTCCAGTGCGCCGCCGTCGAAGCCGAGGTCATCAAGTACATGGAGAACTCCTACATCGCCACCAAGGTGGCGTTCGTGAACGAGTTCCGCCGAATGTGCGCCGTGTTCGGGGCCGACTGGCACACGGTCCGCGAGGGATGGCTTCTCGACCCGCGGGTCGAGCGGGCACACTCTGCTGCGTTCGCGGACGCGCCGGGCTTCAGCGGCAAGTGCCTGCCGAAGGACCTCAGCGCCATCATCGACGCGGCCACGAAGGCCGGGTACGGCGCGGGGCTTCTCGAAGAGGTGCTGCGCAGCAACCTGCGGTTCCATCAGGACGGCCGTACCGTCGCGAAGAGGGCCGCCCTGATGCGTGGCGGCCGGGCAGCGGCAGATCGCTGACAATGGCGGCTGTTCCGTCAGTACCGCTGCCTCACCGCGCCGGCGAAAGCTCCGCCGCGGTCCAGTCCAGATCGCTGACCAGCACCGGAGGGGTTATGTGGCACGACGTCAGGCGCCTGCACGAGCATCACGGTGAAGTGCCGGTGGAGGTGCGCATCCTCAAGCTCACGGAAGAGATCGGCGAAGCAGCCGAGGCGCTGATCGGGATGAAAGGGCTGAACTCTCGCAAGGGAGTCTGTCGCACTCGCGATGACCTCCTGGATGAACTCTCCGATGTCATCATCACCGCGGCCGTTGCCATGTGCGCCGTCGCCGACGGCGACGTCGAAGCGGCGCGCCTCCATTTCGAACGGCGGACGGACGCCATCAGGGTCCGAGCAGGCTTGTGATCTCCGGTCCTGGCCTTTTCGTGACGGCCACCGGAATCGCGCGCGGACTTGACGGGCGCGGCAGAGTCCACCCCCGCCCACAGCGTCGGTTACCTGCGCGAGCTGGTGCGGCTGCTGCGGCCGCGCGCCGATGTTCGTGCGGTGCGGGAGGTCACGGCCGAGGCGGCAGGACGGCTGCCCGCCGCAGCAGGGCGTGCTGCACCCCGATCACGGTGATCGCGCCGAGAATGTCCCCGCCGACGATCATGGCCTGCGCCCCGTCCAGGGGCACCCACCGCACCTCGGCGGTCTCGTCCACATGCGGCGCGCCGGCCTGCTCCGCCCCGCGGGCCAGGTACAGCTCCTGCGGGTAGTCCGCGTTGCCGATCATCGGCTGGCAGGACAGCACGTGCTCCATGCGGCGCGGCCGCCAGCCGGTTTCCTCCTCAACCTCGCGCGTGGCCGCGGCGGCCGGGTCTTCGCCGTCATCGACGTATCCGCCGGGCAGCTCCCACACCCAGCGGTCCACGATGAACCGGTGCCGCCGCATCAGTAGCACGCGTTCGCCCGGATCGTCCAGCACGACTGTCATCGCGCAGCGCCGCATCCGGAACACGTACTGGGTGAAGCGCACCTGGTTGGGCAGTTCCACGTCGGCCAGGCTGACCCGGACGTGCGGCGTGTCGTCTACCAGCCGCTCGCCGTGGATCACCCACTTGTGGGGGTTCGGCACCAGCCGACCGTACCCCGCTCACGCGGCGGTGACTGGTTGCAGCGTGCCCGCTGGCGTTCGTGCCTTGCGGCCGGCCACGCCTGCGGCGTGAGCCTCGCTTGATCCAGGCCGACCAGTTCACGCGGCCGCCAGGCGCGCCAAACGGGGCCGTGGCCGGCCGGTCGAGCGTACTGGGTTTCTGACCGCTGATGCGCCGGCGGACTTGGCGCGGGCGGCGGAGTCCGATCAACGATGCGTGCCACCCCAGCGCCGGGCCGTGGCCAGTGGTGGCTTGCCGTGTGATCAGCGCCGCTCGGCGGCGCACGCTGCAACTGGTTCCGGCCTGGCATGACCCTGCCAGGAGGCGCCGCATGCATTGGCACGCACGGTCGCGAAGGCTCAGCCGGCCCAGGCGGGCGACTCCGGCAGGCCAGGATGCGGTCGGTGATCGCGCCGATCGCGTGCTGAGCCCGCCTCCCGTCCCCGGCACCACGACATCGGCCTGGGCGCTGAGGCGGGTGTTCGCCGGGCGGGCCGACCAGGTCCGGCATGCGCGCCGGTTCGTCAAGGCTGCCCTCGACGAGTGCCCGGTCGCTGACCTGGTCGTCCTCCTCAGCGATGAGCTGGTCACCAACGCGGTGGTCCACACCAGATCCGGTGACGGCGGCCTGTTCGAGGTGCGGGTATGGAGCGGGCCGTCATTGGCATGCGTGGCGGTGCTCGATGGCGGCTCCGGGGGTGAGCCGTCACCGGCCGCCCTGGACATGGTGCACGACTCCGGCCGCGGCCTGGCCCTGGTCGATGCGCTCGCTGCGCAGTGGGGTCACGCGGGCGGGAGCGACGGGCGCATCACCTGGTTTGTCGTGCGCTGGCAGGACGACGGGCAGCCACGCGGCGCGCCGGGCCGCGCCGGGTGAGCGCCGAGCCGGGCAAGCTTGCCGATCGTGGCGCATGCAAGATTGGCGCGCAGATCCTCCGAAAATGGCCCGCATCCAATGTCCTGCGCTTATGGTGAAAGCGCGAGGGGGGCCGGGCTGGACCAGGGGAGCGCGGCCGGTGGCGAGCTGGTGTGACGACGCCGAAGCTGTCTGCGCTGTGGTCTCCCGCAAGTGGGTCGTGCCGGTGCTGGGCGCACTGGCCGACGGGCCGCGCCGGCACAATGACCTGCAAAGGGCCGTTGGCAGGGGCATACATCCCACCGTGCTGGACGACACGTTAAGGCATCTGGAGGGCACGGGCCTGGTGCGGCGGGATTTAGCGGCGGCTTCCCCGCCGCACACGTGGTACCAGCTGACCGGTCTCGGGAAGTCCCTGGTCGCCGCGCTGGCTCACGTGGCGCGGTGGGTCGAGGAGCACCGGGCCGAGCTTGCCGCCCTCGGGGACTGGAACCTGCGGTGACGAGACTGTAACGATTCCCGGCCGTTTCCGGCTCGCCCGCGGGCAGGGCGCACCCGGGCCGCTGGCGCCAGTGGGCCGGCCAGGAAGCCCCGGTGCCGGGTGCTCATGACGTCTTGCCTGGTCACGGCCGGATCAGCATGCTCACCGCAGGCAGGAACATCCTACACGGACCCCAGCTGGACGCCCCTGTTCGTGGCGATCACGGGCCTGGTCGCGGAGGTGGGAGGCCTGATGACCCATGGCGCAGTGATCGCACGGGAGTACGGCTTGCCGGCCGTCGTCGGTGTGGTAGATGCCACCCGGCTGATCCCCGATGGGCAGCGGATCCGCGTGCACGGAACCGACGGGTACGTCGA
>WNGG01010809.1_pt1 | contig 18794 bp, 18 predicted proteins | sample 5400661 | NCBI WGS metagenome assembly WNGG01 (sample SAMN13153372, study PRJNA577476) | soil metagenome | isolation source: 100 cm soil or saprolite under Garry oak tree replicate 1 | place: USA:California | collected 2016-06-15
CGTCGCGTTCCAGGCTCTGGAGGTTCTTGCTCTGCAGCATCTCCGAGACCTTGTCCACCCCGTAGCCGTGGAGGGGCAGCTCGATCCCCGCCTCCGCGTAGACCGCGGAGAAGTCCTCCACGTCGGCCGAGACCTGGGACCGGCCCACCGCTCGGGGCTCGGCCTCCGCGAAGGCCTCGGGGGGAAGCTCGCGCTCGGAGGACGGCGCGGCCGGGGCGCCCTCGGGCGTCTCGGTCACGATCAGCCGAACGCCCCGGTTGACCAGCTCCTTGAGCTTGCTCATGACGTGGACTCGGGGCTCCTGGCGAGAAGGGAGAGCCATGACTTGTAGCAATCCCCCCCGGCGAAGTCAAGGAAGCAACGGCCGTGCGTGGTAGCATCGCCGCCTCGCCCGAAGGAGGATCCGCTCATGACCACGTGCATCCACCCCCGCCGGCCGCTTCTCGCCCTGGGGGCCGTCCTCCTCGCCGGCCTCGCGGGGGCCGCGCCTCGCCCGTCGAAGCTCTACACGATCGAGCAGTTCATGGCCACGACCTCGGTCCGGGACGCTTCCTTCTCCCCGGACGAGAGCAAGGTCCTCTTCTCCTCGAACCAGACCGGCATCTTCAACGCCTACGTGCTGCCGGTCGGGGGCGGGACGCCCACCCCGCTCACGGCCTCCACCACCGACGCCATCGCCGCCGTCTCCTACTTCCCGAGCGACGAGCGCATCCTCTTCACCCGCGACCAGGGCGGCAACGAGCTGAACCACCTCTACGTCCGGGAGACGGACGGGAAGGAGAAGGACCTCACCCCGGGCGAGAAGCTCAAGGCCACCTTCGCGGGCTGGACCCCGGCGGGCGACGCCTTCTACGTGACCACCAACGAGCGCGATCCCCGCTTCTTCGACGTCTACCGCTACGACGCGAAGGGCTACGAGCGGACCCTCGTCTACCGGAACGAGGCCGGCTATTTCCCGGGCGCGATCTCCGACGACGGCCAGTGGATCGCCCTCGGCAAGCCCAACAGCACCTCGGACAGCGACATCTATCTCTGGAACGCCGGCACGCGGGAGACGAAGCACATCACGCCCCACCAGGGGCAGGCGGACTTCAGCCCCGAGGCCTTCGACCCCGAGAGCCGGGCCCTCTACTACCTGACCAACGAGGGAGCCGAGTTCGCGCGCGTGCGCCGGTACGTTCTCGCGACCGGGAAGCACGAGGAGGTGGAGAAAGCGGAGTGGGATGTCACGTCCACCTCCTTCTCGCACCACGGGCGCTACCGGGCGAGCGCGGTCAACGACGACGGACGCACGGTGATCAAGGTCTACGACACGAAGACGGGCGCTCCCGTTCCTCTACCCCAGCTCCCCGCGGCCGACATCACCTCCATCAAGATCGCCCGCAGCGAGAAGCGGATGGCGTTCTACGTGAACGGGGACCGCTCTCCCGGCAACCTCTACGTCTACACGTTCGGGGAAGCCTCCCCCCGCCGGCTCACCGAGTCCCTGAACAAGGAGATCGACCCCGAGGACCTCGTGGAGTCCGAGGTCGTGCGCTTCAAGTCCTTCGACGCGACCGTGATCCCGAACGTGCTCTGGAAGCCGCACCAGGCGAGCGCCGCCCGGAAGGCCCCGGCCCTGGTCTGGGTGCACGGCGGCCCCGGAGGCCAGACCCGCAAGGGCTACAGCGCGCTCATCCAGTACCTGGTCAACCACGGCTACGTGGTCCTGGGGATCAACAACCGCGGCAGCTCGGGCTACGGCCAGAGCTTCTACGTGGCCGACGACCAGAAGCACGGGCGGGAGCCGCTCTGGGACTGCGTGGAGGCGAAGAAGTACCTGGCCTCCCTGCCTTACGTGGACAAGGACCGGATCGGGATCATCGGGGGGAGCTACGGCGGGTACATGGTCCTGGCCGCCCTCGCCTTCCAGCCCGACGTCTTCGCGGTGGGGGTCGACATCTTCGGGGTCTCCAACTGGATCCGTACCCTCGAAGGCATCCCCGCCTGGTGGGAGGCCCAGCGCCAGGCCCTCTACAAGGAGATCGGCGACCCGGTGCGCCAGAAGGACATGCTGCGCGAGGTCTCGCCGCTCTTCCACGCGGACAAGATCAAGAAGCCGCTCATCGTCCTGCAGGGGGCGAACGATCCGCGGGTGATCAAGCCCGAGTCCGACGACATCGTGGCCGCGGTCAAGAAGAACGGGGTCGCGGTCGAATACGTGGTGTTCCCGGACGAGGGGCACGGCTTCGCCAAGCGCGCGAACCAGATCTCGGGCTACCGCCAGATCCTGGAGTTCCTGGACAAGTACCTGCGCGTCGCTCAGCCCTAGTTTTTCTTCTTCCCGAACAGCTTCTTGAGGCCGGCGGTCGCGGCCTCGGTGGCGGCGGCCTTGCCCACCCGGGATGCGAGGTCGGTCTGGGGAGCCGTCGAGGTGCCCGTCACCTTGAAGTCCATGGCGGAGAAGCCGTCGCCGCGATCCTTGAAGGCGGCCTTCAGCTCGCGCACCGGGACCTTGTCGAGGGTCTCCGTCCCCAGGGCCAGGTTCAGGTCGTAGTCGAGGGAATACGTGTCGAGGTTGGTCGTGCCCCTGCCAGTGAGCTGCATTTGCCTGCCCTTGAGGCTGATCACCGTCATCTGGAGCCGGCTCGCGCCCAGGGTGAACTCCACCAGGCACTGGTCGAAGCTCGGACTGGAGAGCGCGGGGACCCGGAGGGCCGCGGCCACGGCCCCGAACACCGGCATGTTCGAGACCTTGCAGTCGGCGATCTCGGCCCGCCCCTTGCCCTTCATGGTGGGCAGGCCGCCCGCACCCTCGACGCTGGCCTGGGCCAGGAGGGTCCCCGAGACGGCCCGGGCGGACTTCGCCTCTTCGAGCAACCTCTGGACCTGGGCTCCCTTGACCTCCAGGCTGGCCACGTAGCGGAAGCCGTCCTTGAGGTTGACCTTCACGTCCCCGCCCAGGGTGCCGCCCGCCAGGGTGGCCCGGATCGGCGCCAGCTTGACCGAGTCCTTCGACATCTCGATGGGAGCCGAGATCCCGCGCACGAACATGAGGTCGGCCAAGCTCAGGGTGGCGATCCGGGCCGTCCCCGATCCCTGGGCGGCGGCCCCCACGACCTTGAAGGCCGAGTCGAGATCGAAGTCCTGGACCTTCATCAGCGGGGCCTTCGTCGCGTCCTGCATGAGGATCTCGGCGTTGTCCACCGCCAGCTTCTTGAGGACGAGCTCGATCGGCGAGGCGGCAGGCCCGCTCGCGGGGGAGCCCTTGGGAGGAGCGGCCTTGGCGCCCCCGCCCAGCTTCTCGTAGTTGAAGGCGCCCCTCGAGTCCATGGCCAGGGCGACGACCGGCCTCTCGAGGGCGAGCCGCTCCACCTCGAGGCGGCCGGAGAGGAGCGGCCGCAGGCGATAGCGCAGCACGAAGGCGTCCGCGGTCAGGAGGTTGCCCGGGAAGGGCGCCGGGTTCGCGATGGTGACGCCCTTCAGGGTCACCCCGGAAAGGACCGAGATGTCCATCTCCTTCACCAGCACCTCGGCCCCCACCGTGGCCTTCGCACGCTCGAGCAGCGTCTTCTTGAACTCGGGGGTGTTGAGCGAGCGGAGAAGGTAGGCGGCGGTGCCGAACCCCAGGAGGAGCAGGAGGACGATCACCACGCCGCCGGCCAACAGGATCTTCTTCATTGTCGACCCCCCAACTTTCATCGACCCCCACCCCATCCCTCCCGACGGAGGGGGAGGGGGGCGCTGCAACGAGAAAGGCTCCGCGCTTCATTGGCCCCGCACCCATGCCCTGCGCGGCCCCCTCATCATGCCCGATCGGCTACAATCCCGCATCCTCCCATGCCACGCCATCGGATCGCACGGGAAGACCTGAAGCCGGTGCTCGCCGCCCACTACGCGGGCGCCTCCGATCCGGCGGAGCTGAAGCGCTCCATGCTCGCCGGCTTCGCCCGGTTCGCCGAGGTGCAGGCGGGGTTCATGGACGCCCTCGCCGAGGCATGATCAGCCGCCTCGGCCTCCTGATCAGCCGGATCTTCCGCCGGACCTTCCCCGATCCCTTCGTCCTCGCCATCCTCCTGACCCTGCTCACCGCGCTCCTGGCCCTCGGCTTCGGCGAGGTCCCCCGCGCGCCCGGGCAGCCCGCCTTCCTGGCCCTCTTCGACGTGTGGCGCAGCAGCGCCGGCCTCTGGAAGCTCCTCGACTTCGGAATGCAGATGTGCCTGATCCTGGTCTCGGGCCACGCCCTGGCGGCCAGCCGGCCCGCCGCCCGCGTGATCGCGCACCTCGCGGACTGGCCGCAGAACACCCGGCAGGCGGCGGTGATGGTGAGCTTCGTGGCCTGCTTCACCTCGGTCTTCAACTGGGGGCTCTGCCTGATCACGGGGGCTCTGCTCGCGCGCGAGACGGGCCGCTCCCTGGCCCGCCGGGGGATCCGCGCCCACTACCCGCTGCTCTGCGCGGCCGGGTACATGGGGCTGCTCGTGTGGCACGGGGGCTTCTCGGGCTCGGCCACCCTCACCATGACCAGCCCGGTCGAGGCCGCGAAGGTCCTCCCCGCCGCCTACGTGGAGCGGCTGGGCGGCCGCGGGGTGCCCCTCACGGAGACGACGTTCTCGGGCCTCAACGTGTTCGTGACCCTGGGCCTCCTGGCCGGCATCCCGGCCCTCATGGGCCTGCTGGCGCCGAAGCGCGAGGAGGACCTGCTGCCCATCGAGGCGTTCCCGCCGGCGCCCGCCGGCGCGGCCCCCGCGGACACCGGTCCCCCGGAGACCCTTCCGGACCGTCTGGACCGGTCGCCACTCCTGGCCGCGCTGCTGGGCGTTCCCCTCCTGCTCGTCCTCTTGCGGCACCTGGCACTCGTGGGCGCGGCCAGCCTGGACCTCAAGGCCATCATCGCCGGCATGGTGGGCCTCGGACTCCTGCTCCACGCCTCTCCGCGCTCGTACCTCATGGCGGTCGAGGACGGGGCGGGAGCCTGCGGCGGGATCATCCTCCAGTTCCCGCTCTACGCCGGGATCATGGCGATGATGGAGGGCTCGGGCCTGGTGCGGCAGTTCGCGAACGGCCTCACCGCCCTCGGCCCGCCCTCCACCGTCCCCCTCTCCTCGTTCCTCGCCGCCTGCGTGATCAACATGTTCATCCCCTCGGGAGGCGGGCACTGGGCGGTGCAGGGGCCGGTGGCCCTGGAAGCCGGGATCCAGGCCGGGATCGCCCCCGGCAAGATGATCCTCTCCGTGGCCTACGGCGGCGAGGTCACGGACATGCTGCAGCCCTTCTGGGCCCTGCCCCTCCTCGCCATCGTGGGGGTGCGCGCCCGCGACATCGTGGGCTACACCGCGATCGTGATGGTGTTCGCGGGCGCCTGGATGCTGCTGGGCCTGGTCCTCTTCTGATGCTGGTCCTCGAGGGGCTGCGCAAGAGCTACGGCGCGAACGTGGCGGTGGACGGCCTCTCGCTGACGGTCCGGCGCGGCGAGATCTTCGGCCTGCTGGGGCCGAACGGGGCGGGCAAGACGACCACGGTGGGGCTCGCCATGGGCCTGCTCGCGCCCGACGAGGGGACGGTCGACGTGGCGGGCCTGGGATCGCCTCGCGAGCCCGCGGTGCGAGCGCGCATCGGCCTCGCTCCCCAGGCCCTCGCCCTCTACGACGCCCTCACCGGCCAGGAGAACGTCGCCTTCTTCGGCTCCGTCTACGGCCTTTCCGGCGCCCGCCTCGACGAGCGCGTGCGGGCCGCGATCGAGTTCGTGGGGCTCTCCGACCGGCGGCGCGACCGGGTGGCGACCTACTCGGGCGGGATGAAGCGCCGTCTCAACCTCGCGGTCGCCCTCGTCCACGACCCCGAGCTGCTTCTGCTCGACGAGCCCACGGTCGGGGTGGACCCCCAGTCCCGCAACCTGATCTTCGAGAACGTCCGGCGCTTGCGCGAGGCGGGGAAGACCATCGTCTATGCGACCCACTACATGGAGGAAGCGGAGCGGCTCTGCGACCGGGTGGGGATCGTGGACCACGGCACGCTCCTCGCCCTGGGCGCGGTCCCCCAGCTCGTGGCCGCCCACGGCGCGCGCCCCGTGCTCGTGGCCGATCTGGGCGGCGAGGAGGTCCGGGTCGAGACGGACGACCCGCTCCGGGAGCTGAACCGCCTGGCCGCCGGCCGCCCCGTCTCGACCTTCCGGGTCGAGCGCGCGAACCTCGAGCAGGTCTTCCTGCACCTCACGGGCCGGCAGCTCCGGGACTGAGCCGCGCTCCGCCCTCGTCTTTCCGCCCCAGCCCGAGCCGCACGACCGTGAGCGCGGAAACGGTCATGCACACCACGAGGAAGACCAGGCCGCCCTCGAAGGATCCCGTCAAGGCCTCCACGGTGCCGAGCACGTAGGGGCCCAGGAAGCCTCCCAGGTTCCCCACCGAGTTGATGAGGCCGATGCTCCCCGCGGCGGCCGCTTCGCTGAGAAAGAGGCTGGGCATCGACCAGAACGCGGGCAGGTAGGCCTTGAAGCCCGCGAACCCGACCATGAAGCAGGCGACGGTCAGGGGAAGGTGCCCGCGCGTCTGGGTGGCCAGCAGCAGGCCCAGGGCGGCGCAGGCCATGGGCACGGCCGTGTGGAGCCGCCGCTCCTTCGTCCGGTCCGAGCTCCACCCCACGAAGAGCTGGCCGGCGAGCGCGAGCAGGGGGGGCAGGATGACCAGCCAGGTGATGGTGTCGAACTTGAGGGCGTACCACCGCTCCAGGATGCTGGGCAGGAAGAACTCGACCCCGTAGCTGCCCGTCACCGCCAGGAAGTACACGAGGGCGAGCAGGAGCACCTTCGGGTGGCGAAGGGCCTCGGTCACCTTCATCCGGCGTCTCGCGGATCCCGCCGCCTTCTCGCGCTCGAGCTCGCCGCCGAGCGCTTCCCGCTCCTCCGGGGTGAGCCAGCGGGCCTGGTGCGGCCGATCGGTGAGGGCGAAGAGCACGACCACTCCCATCACCACCGCGGGGAGGCCCCAGGCGATGTAGACCCACTGCCAGCCCTCGAGACCGAGCACTTCGGGGTGGTGGATGAGGACGCCCCCCACCACCTCGTCGGTGCCGATCCGGAGGAGGGCGTTCGAGATCTTCGGGCTCACGACCTGGGCCAGCGGGGTGGCCACGAAGAAGTAGGCGAGGGCGCGCGCGCGGTCGCGGCTCGGGAACCAGTGGGTGAGGTAGACGATGACCCCGGGAAAGAAGCCGGCCTCCGCGAGCCCGAGCAGGAAGCGCACCAGGTAGAACTGGAAGGGTGTCGTCACCGCCGCGGTGAGGGCAGCCGTGATCCCCCAGGTGATCATGATCCGGGAGATCCACTTGCGGGCGCTCCAGGCCTCCACGATCAAGGTGCCGGGGATCTCGAGGAGGAAGTAGCCCAGGAAGAAGATCCCCGCGCCGAAGCCGATGACCGCGTTGTCGAACCCGGGCAGGTCGCGGGTCATGGTCAGCTTGGCGATGGCCACGTTCGCCCGGTCGACGTAGGCGATCACGTAGCAGATGAAGCAGAGGGGGAGCAGGCGGCGGTAGGCCTTCCGCCGGGCGCGGTCCAGCGGGCTCACGGGTTCGGCTTGAGCAGGACCTTCAGGAGGCCGGGCTCCCGCCGGTGGAGGCGATCGAACCACCGGGGGCCTTCCTCGAGGGGCGCAATCGCGGAGATGAAGCGGTCGACGTTCACCTTGCCCGACGCGATCAGCTCCAGGCACTCGGGGTACTCGCCGTTGGAGGCGCAGGAGCCCTGGAGGCGGATCTGCCGCGTGACCACCGCCTGCAGGGGCAGGGAGACGTCCTTGGCCAGGTTTCCGATCAGGGTGACGCTCCCGCCCTTGCGCACCGCGAGGACGGCCGCCCGCACCGTGGCCTCGAGCCCCACCGCCTCGAAGGCCACGTCGGCCCCCCGCCCCTCGGTGAGGGCCCGCACCGCGGCCGCGACGTCGGTGGTGGCCGAGTTGAGCACGTGGTCGGCCCCCAGCTCGGCGGCCAAGGCCAGCCGGCCGTCGTCGACGTCGACCGCCACCATGCGGGCGACCGCGGTCTGCCGGAGCACCTGGACCATCATCAAGCCGATGAGGCCCGTGCCGAAGACGAGGGCGGTGTCCCCGCCCTCGATCGGCGTGAGGTTGCGGGCGTGGACCGCGATCGAGACCGGCTCCACCATGGCCGCCTGCTCGAAAGTCATCCCCGGGGGCAGGGAATAGAGGATGTGGGAGGGTACTGCGACCAGTTCCGCGAAAGCCCCGTCCTGGCGGTAGTCCTCGCAGGAGACGCCGAGCACCCGGCGGTCGTCGCACAGGTTCACCAGGCCCCGCCGCGAGAAGAAGCTCTCGGGGTTGTAGATCGTCGAGTCGAAGGTGACGCGATCGCCGGCCGCGAAAGAGGTCACGTGGGCGCCCACGCGCTCGACCAGGCCCGCGGCCTCGTGCCCCATGACGATCGGGGGGATCCGCCGTCCCGTGCTGCCGTCCATCCCGTGCACGTCGCTGCCGCAGATGCCGCAGGCCATCACGCGGACGAGGACGTCGCGCGGGCCGACCCCGGGAGGGGGGACGTCCTGCACCTCGAGCTGCCCGTAGGCCTTGAGCATGAGCGCCTTCATGGCGCCCTTGGTATCACTTCTCGGCCGGGTTCGCCAGCGGGCTCGGCGGTGGTCGGATCGCTCCCAGGAGTTCAGCGCGAAGCGCGCGAAGTAGGGAGGCCTTCGAGCGGCAGGTCCAACACCTCGTAGCCGGGGCAGCTCCGGTGGTTGAAGTGCCACCACTCGTGGGGCTCGACCTGGAAGCCCTGGCCTTCCATGGCCGCGCGCAGGCCGTCGCGCCGGGCGCGGGATTCCGCGCTCCCGCCCGCGTAGGCCGAGGCGGACCGCGGCGACATCTCGTCGTACCTGCTCGGCATCTCGACCGCGCGGCCGGTGTCGAGGGCAACGAGGGTCAAGTCGACGGCGCAGCCGCGGTTGTGGTTCGAGCCGCGGGCGGGGTTGGCCACGAAGCCCCGCTGGCCGGGCGGGGTCAGCTCCCACATGAGCTTCGTGACCGACCAGGGGCGGTAGGCGTCGAACACGACCAGGCCGTAGCCCTGGGCGGCGAGGGCGCGGTGGACGCGGACCAGGGCCTCGGCCACCGGCCGCTGCAGGAAGCCGCGGGCCACCGGGTAGAGCGGCTTCCCGAGGAAGTTGTCCGCGGTCGCGTAGCGCACGTCGAGGCGGACGGTCGGGTCGAGGGCGGTGATCTCGACCAGATCGGAGGGGACGGCGGCCAGGAGGATGCCGACGAGGGCGAGCCCGTTCACTGCCCCGATGTTACTCCCGGCGGGTCGCGGGGAGCGAGGCGAGGGCGGGGACCGCGAGCGCGAGGGCGAGGAGCGGGTAGAGCGCGTCCAATCGGTAGATCGTGGAGAGCGGAAGGCGGGCCCGGAGGGCGCCGGTGAGGAACGAGCCCGCGCCGATGCCGGCCGCGAGGGCGGCGAAGGTCATCGAGCTGACCCAGGCCACGTGGCCCGGGAAGCGCCGCGAGGCGAGGGCCACGGTCAAGGGATAGAACGCGGAGCAACCCAGGCCGGCCAGGGCGAAGAAGAGGATCCCCCGCGCCGGGGTGTCGGCCTCGGGCAGGAGCAGCGAGGCTCCCGCCATGAGCAGCGGCAGCACGACGTAGACGCGCGCGGCGGAGACGCGCAGGACGAGGAGGCCCACCAGCACCCGGCCCGCGGACAGGGTCAGCCAGAAGGCGGCGAGGCCCAGGCTCGCGGCCGCCACCCCGAGCCCCTTCTCCTCGCTCAGGTAGAGCACCGCCCAGTTGCCGTAGCCGGCCTCGGCCAGCGCGTACAGCAGCGCGATGGCCGCGAAGAGCCAGAAGCGGAGCGAGCGGGCGGGGGAGGGGCCGGCCGAGGAGGGCTCGTCGGAGAGTCGCCACGAGCATGGCCAGGCAGGCCGCGAGGAAGGCGAGAGGGAAGAGCAGCCAGAGGCCTTCCGTGACGACGCCCGCCACGAAGAGCGGGCCCCCCGCCAGGCCGACGCCCATCGCGGTGTGCATGGCCACCAGCGCGCTGTCGCTCCTGCCGGGGTAGAACACCTGTGGGTAGGTGTTGAGGGGCGCCGCCCCGAGGCCCGACCCGAGACCCATGAGCGACGTGCCCAGCACGACGGCGGCCAGGGCGCGGCCCGGGGCCAGGAAGTGGCTCCCCGCGAGCGCGGCCTGGGAGAGCGCCATGGCGGCGAAGCTCAGGGCGAGCACATGTCGCAGATCGAGGACGCGGCTCACCGCCCCGCTGCCGATCGCTCCCAGGGCGGCCAGGGCCACCTGGGGGAGGAAGATCGAGCCGTACTCGGTGTCGCTGAAGCCGTGGCGGCCGCGCAGCACCGCGCTGCTCGCCGCGAAGCTCACCATGACCACGCCCTGGACGAGCCCGGCCAGATAGACGAAGGCCACCGTGCGGGGCTCGGGCCCGCGGGGTCCCCCGGAGGCGTCAGGCATGGGCGCGCGAGTATACCGCGCGCGTTCCGCGCCAAGAGCTAGCGGAACAACTCCACGTGGTCCCGCACGTAGCGCTCGAAGGAGATGGGCGGCCGGCCGACCACCTGCGGGACGGCTGGGCTCACCCGGTCGGCCCCGCCGTTGCTGCGGTAGAAGCGATACAGATCGAGCAGGAGCTCCACGTAGAAGCCGGGGATGCCGGCAGCGAGCATCCCCTTGCGCCCGTCCTCATCGGAGACCGGCACGTACTTGACCGGCTTGCCGATGGCCTTGCCGATGGTCTCGGCCACCTCTCCCCAGCTCAGCGCTTTCGGACCGGACAGGTCGTAGGCCTTGCCCGCGTGGCCGGCCTCGGTCAGGGCCTTCGCGGCCACCGCCGCGATGTCCCGCACGTCCACCTGGCTGACCCGTGCGTCCCCCGTGGGCTGGTAGAAGGCCCCCTGGGACTTGATCGTCCCCGCGAAGTAGTTCCCCGTGTTCTGCATGAAGCAGTTGGGGCGGAGGAAGGTCCAGGCGAGGCCCGAGGCCTCGACCTCCTTCTCCACCTTGCGGTGCACGCGCGCGAACCCGTAGTGCTCCTTCGCGGCCTCCCAGGCCGAAAGCTTGACCAGGTGCTGGACTCCCGCCTTCTTGGCCTCCCGAACCGCGCTCGTCTCGCGCTCCGCCTGGTCTTCCGTGGTGGCGCCCAGCAGGAAGACCTTGTCGACCCCCGCCAGCGCGGGGGCGAGGGTCTCGGGCCTCGCGAAGTCGAGAACGGCCGTGTCCTGGCCCGCCGCCCGCGCCTTCTCCGCCTTCTGCTTCGAGTGATAGGCGACCCGGAACCTGGCCCTCGCATCGCCGAGCGCCTTGACGAGCGCGCTCCCCACCGTCCCTCCCGCTCCCGTCACCAGGATCATGGTCCTCTCCTTGTCGAGCCCCACCTCCACCCTATCCCTGTCCCGACTTCCTGTCAGCCCTCGCGGTGCGCTTCCTCCACGGTCAGGGCCGTGAACCGCACCTCGCCCTCGCCGGGGACGAGCTGGGCGAGGAGCGGCAGGTCCGCGCTCACCACGGTGGCGATCTTCGGGTAACCGCCGGTCGTGGGGCCGTCGGCCATCACTACGATCGGCGACCCGTCGGGCGGCACCTGGATCGCCCCCGGCACGAGGCCGTCGGAGACGATCTCGGACGGCCCGCGGTGCGCGAGGGGCGGGCCCTCGAGCCGGCAGCCGATCCGGTCCGAAGTCGAGCCCACGCGCCAGGTCTGCTCGAGGAAGCGCCGAAGGGAGCTCGGGTCGAAGTGGTCGTCCTGCGGGCCGAGCACGACGCGCACGGTCACGCGGAAGGCGGGCGGGGGCCCGGGGGTTTCGGAACCGCGCTCCGGAGCCGAGAGCCCCCCCAGGCCGAACGCGTCGCCGGCGCGCAGGGCGCGCCCCGCGAGCCCGCCGAACCCCGCCCCGACGTCGCTCGCTCGGGAGCCCAGCACGAGCGGGACGTCGATTCCCCCGGCCACGGCCAGGTAGGCGCGCGCTCCCGCCCCCCGGCCCGTGAAGGCGAGCAGGTTGCCCGGGCGCGCGCGAACGGCCGCGCCGAGCGGCACCGGCCAGTCCCCGAGGTCCGCCCGGTGCAGCACCGCCCGCAGGTCGGCGCCCGCGATCGCGAAGTGGGCCGGGCCGAGGAAGCGCAGGGTGGGTCCCGCGACCGTGCACTCGAGGGTGGCCGCATCTGCGGGATTGCCGACGATCCGGTTCGCCATCGCATGGGCCCGGAGGTCGAGCGGACCCGCGGCGGGTACGCCGAAGCGGCGATGCCCGATGCGGCCGCTGGCCTGGATCGTCGTGAGCAGCCCGGGCTCGACCACCTCGATCGCCGGGTGGAGGGGCGGGGGAGCGACAGGCCCTTCTGCCTCGGCCGGGGGCAGCTCGCGGACGGGCACGAACCGCACGCGATCGCCGGGAGCGATGAGCGCGGGTGGCTCGGCGGCGGGATCGAACAGCCGGCGCGAGGCCCGTCCGATCAATTGCCAGCCGCCCGGCGAGAGGCTCGGGTAGATGGCGGTCTGCCGGCCCGCGATCGCCACCGACCCCGGCGGGACGCGCACCCGAGGCGTGGCCCGCCGCGGCAGGGCCAACGCCTCGGGCAGGAGGCCGAGGTAGGAGAAGCCCGGGCGGAAGCCGAGCATGAACGCCGTGTACTCGGTCGAGGCGTGGAGCGCGACGACCTCGCTCTCCGGGACGCCGCAGCGGCGGGCGACCTCCGGGAGGTCCGGCCCTTCCTCGCCGCCGTAGCACGTCGCAATCTCGTGGAGGCGGCCCGTCTGCGGCACCGCCCTCGCCTCGGCGGCGCGCTCGAGCAGCCGCGTCGCCAGCGCGGCAAATCCGGTAGCCGCGGGCTCGTAGAGGACGAGCAGGGAGCGGTAGGTCGGAACGGTCTCGAGCAGCCCGGGCAGCGGCTCTCGGAAGAGCGAGGCCTCGAGCGCTCGGACCCGCGCGTTCAGGGCCGGGTCGATGGCATCACCGAGCTCGATCGTGACCGCCCGGTCGCCCACGGGAAGGACGCGCATCAATGCTGCGGGCCGCATGTTACCTGGGAGATGCCGAAATGTATCGAGGGGGGTAGGATGGCTGGGTGAGCCCCGCCGCCGAGAGGGACGCGTGGCCGCCGCTGCCCCTGGCCGAGTGGAAGGACACCTACCGCACCCTGCACCGGTGGACGCAGATGGTGGGCAAGGTCCAGTTGGCGCTCACGCCCCGCACCAACCACTTCTGGAACGCCACCCTCCACGCCGACGCGCGCGGGTTGACGACCAGGGCGATGCCCGTCGGGAGGGGCGCGTGCACGATCGCCTTCGACTTCGTCGACCACGTGCTGCGCGTCGACCTCGACCGCGGCGACCGTCGCGAGATCCCGCTCGCCCCCCAGCCGATCGCCCATTTCTACGAGCGCTTCATGGCCACCCTCCGCATTCTCGGCATCCACACCCGGATCTGGCCGATGCCCGTGGAGGTGCCCGACCCCGTCCGTTTCGACCGGGACACCACCGGCGCCTACGATGCCGCTGCCGTCGAGCGCTTCCGGCGTATCCTCGTGCGCGTGGACGCCATCCTCGGGGAGTTCCGGGCCCGCTTCATCGGCAAGAGCAGCCCGGTGCATTTCTTCTGGGGGAGCTTCGACCTCGCGGTGACCCGCTTCTCGGGCCGGCCGGCGCCGCCCCGGCCCGGCGCCGACGCCGTGGCCCGCGAGGCTTATTCCCACGAGTGCAGCAGCGCCGGATAGTGGCCGGGCGGCGGTGCCATCGACGGCCCCGCCTTCTACGCGTATGCGGCGCCCGAGCCGGCGGGCCTGTCCGCGGCCCGCATCGGGCCCGGCTCCGCCTTCTACAGCCCCGACCTGAAGGAGTTCATCTACCGCTACGACGACATGCGCGCCGCGCCGGATCCCCGGGCGGCGCTGCTCGAGTTCCTCCAGACTACTTACGAGGCGGGGGCGAACCTCGCGAAGTGGGACCGGCCGGCCCTCGAGCGTCACGCGTCGGGGTAAACGCCGGAAGGAGCCTCAGAGATGGCCGGCGACGGAGGCTGTGCCCACATCGAAAGCGTCAAGGACGTCAAGAAGTACTGAGGACGTCCGTCAACGACCGAGGGAACGCACCTCGATGCCGGCCGCCTCGAAGGCGCGCCGCACCGCCCGGGCGATCGCGAGGGCGTGCGGGTTGTCGCCGTGCAGGCAGATCGTCTCGGCGCGCAGGGCCACCTCGGCGCCGCTCGCGGCCCGGACCAGCCCGTCCCGGGCGATCCCTAGCGCCTGGGCGGCCGCCTGCTCCGGGTCCGTGATGACCGCGCCGGGGATCTTGCGCGGCCGGAGCGAGCCGTCCGGCTCGTAGGCGCGGTCGGCGAACGCCTCGGCCGCGTAGCGGAGCCCGGCTTCCTCGGCCGCGCGGCGCATCGTGGCCGAGGAGGCGAGGCCGACGAGCACCAGCTCCCGGTCGACCCGCGCGGTGGCGCGAGCGATGGCGCCGGCCAGTGCCTGATCCACGGCCGCCTGGTTGTAGAGGGCGCCGTGAGGCTTCACGTGAATCAGGCGCGCGCCGTGGCTCCGGGCGAAGGCCGCGAGGGCGCCGACCTGGTAGATCACGTCCGCCTCCACCTCGTGAGGGCTGGCCGCGATCTCCCGCCGGCCGAAGCCCCGGAGGTCGAAGTGGCTGGGGTGGGCGCCCAGCGCGACCCCCGCCTGGACCGCGCGCGCCACCGTAAGGTCCATCACCACCGGGTCGCCCGCGTGGAAGCCGCAGGCCACGTTTGCCGAGGAGACGAGCCCCAGCAGCTCCTCGTCGGCCCCCATCGTCCAGGCGCCGAAGGACTCGCCCAGGTCGGCGTTGACGTCGATGCGGCCGGCCATCGCCGACGAGGTTACGCCGCCCGCCGACCGCCGTAAAGGCGCGGAGCCACACCGGGAGCAGCGTTCCCTCCCCCCGACGTGGGGGAGGATAGGAGGGGGGGTCGATGAACGACTGGGAATAACCAAGAGGCCTGGTCTGTACCTGCCTTGGAGGTCGACCATGCATGCCTTGATCCCTTTCCTGCTTCTTGCCGCTCCTGCGGTCCCGGCGGACCGCCCGAGCGCGCCCGCCCGGGTGACCGCGGTCACACCGGTCGTCCGGGCCGCCGCCCCCCGGGTCGAGGTGGCCTTCGTCCTGGACACGACGGGCAGCATGGGGGGCCTGATCGACGGGGCCAAGCGCAAGATCTGGTCGATCGCGCGGCGCATCGGAGAGGGCCGGCCCCGCCCCGACCTGCGCATCGCCCTCGTCGGCTACCGGGACCTGGGCGACGAGTACGTCACCCGCGTGCACGACTTCTCGCGGGACATGGACGAGGTCCACGAGCGGCTCATGGCCTTCCAGGCCAGCGGGGGCGGTGATACCCCGGAGCACGTCTCGGCGGCCCTGGGGGCCGCGGTCCAGCAGCTCTCCTGGTCCCAGGGCCCCACTGCACCCGGGGGGTCCGGGGGCCCGGCCCTCCAGATCCTCTTCCTCGTGGGCGACGCCCCGCCCCACGTCGACTACCAGGACGGGCACGATTACGCGCGCTACGCGAAGGCCGCCCGCGCCCGCGGGATCGCGGTCGAGACCATCCAGTGCGGGGGCGATCCCGTGACCGCCCGCTTCTGGCAGGAGATCGCGAGCCTGGGCGACGGCCACTACGCGCGCATCGACGCCCAGGGCGGCATGCCCGCGCTGGTCACGCCCGTGGACGCGGAGCTGGCCCGGCTGAACGGGGAGTTGGCGGGGACGGTGGTGGCCGGAGGCAGCGCGGCCGAGCAGGCGAAGACGAGCCGGCGCCTCGAGACCCGGGCGGCCATGCCGGCGGCCATGGCGGCGGAGGCCGCGTCGTACTACGCGACCGCGGACCGGCTGGCCGAGCGCGACCTCGTGTCGCTCCCGGCGGAGGCCCAGCGCAAGGAGCTGAAGGCCCTGTCCGATCGGCCGGCCGAGGCTCCGAAGGCCCTGCAGGGCCGGTCCGAGGCGGAGGCCCTCGCCTACCTGAAGGCGCAGCAGGAGAAGCGCGCGCAGCTCCAGGCGCGGATCGGCGCCCTCCAGAAGCAGCGCGAGGACTACCTGGCGCAGGCGGGTCCGCGCAAGGACGGCTTCGAAGAGCAGGTCGTGCAGGCCCTGCGCGATCGGGCGGCCAAGCAGGGGATCCAGTACTGACCGGGGGACGGGGCTACTTCGGCGCCATGCGGAGCGCCCCGTCCAGCCGGATCACCTCTCCGTTCAGCATCTCGTTCTCGATGATGTGGCGTACGAGGGCCGCGTACTCGTCGGGCCGGCCCAGGCGCGAGGGGAACGGCACCTGCTGGCCGAGGGAGATCCGCGCCGGCTCGGGCAGGCCGGCGAGCAGAGGAGTATCGAAGATTCCAGGTGCGATCGTCATCACCCGGATGCCGCTCCGGGCCAGCTCGCGAGCGATGGGGAGGGTCATCCCCACGATCCCGCCCTTCGAAGCCGAGTAGGCGGCCTGGCCGATCTGGCCGTCGAAGGCGGCCACCGAGGCGGTGTTCACGATCACCCCGCGCTCTCCGGTCTCCGTGGGCGCGGTCGCGGCCATGGCGCCGGCGGCCAGGCGGATCACGTTGAAGGTGCCGACCAGGTTGATGCGGATCGTCTTCTCGAAGAGGTCGAGGGAGTGAGGGCCGTTCTTACCCAGCACCTTCTCGGCGGTGCCGATCCCGGCCGCGTTGACCGCCCCGTTCAAGCCCGAGAAGCGCTCGGTGGCCGCGGCCACCGCCTTCTTCACGTCGGGCTCGCTCGTCACATCGGTGCGCACGAAATGGGCCTTCGGCCCCAGCTCCGCGGCCAGCTTCTGGCCGGCCTCGGCGTTGACGTCCAGGATCACCACGTTGCCGCCCGCAGCGGCGAGCGTCCGCGCGGTGGCTCCGCCCAGGCCCGAGGCCCCGCCCGTCACGAGGAAGGTCCTGCCTTCGATGCGCATGGCCGCGGGCTCAGTCCATGAAGAACTTCAGGCACCGTACGAGGGTTTTCTTCAGCTCTCGGCGGTCCACCACGAGGTCGAGCATCCCGTGCTCGAGCAGGAACTCCGAGCGCTGGAATCCCGCGGGGAGCTTCTGGCGGATCGTCTGCTCGATCACGCGCGGCCCGGCGAAGCCGATGAGGGCCCCCGGCTCGGCGAGGTTCAAGTCGCCCAGCATGGCGAAGGAGGCGGTGACGCCGCCGGTGGTGGGGTCGGTGAGCACGCTCAGGAAGGGCAGCCGGGCCTCGTGCAGCCGGGCGAGGCCGGCCGAGATCTTCGCCATCTGCATGAGGGAGAGCGTTCCTTCCATCATGCGGGCTCCGCCGGAGCAGGAGACCACGACCAGGGGAAGCCGGGAGGCCTGGGCCTTCTCGATGGCCCGCGTCACCTTCTCGCCCACCACGACTCCCATCGAGCCGCCGATGAAGCCGTACTCCATGGCCGCCACCACCGCCGGGCGGCCGTCCATCTCGCCCACCGCGGAGACGAGCGCGTCGAGAGAGTTGGTCTTGGCCCGGCCGTCCTTCAGCCGGTCGGCGTAGGCCTTGGTGTCGCGGAAGGCCAGGGGATCCGCGCTCACCAGGTTCTGGTCGAACTCCTGCCACGGCCCGTCAAAGAGCGTCTCCAGCCGCTCGCGCGCAGAGATGCGGAAGTGGAAGCCGCATTTCGGGCAGACCGAGAGGTTCTTGACCACGTCCTTCCGGTAGAGGATCTCCTTGCAGCTCGTGCACTTGACCCAGAGGCCCTCGGGCACGCGGCTCTCCGTCTCCCGCGGGGTGAGCGCCGTCTGCTCGCGCCGGAACCAGGCCATGGCCGCCTAGCCCCTCACCCTTCCGACTCCTCGGTCTCCCTCGTCTCGCTCTCGCTCGTCTCGAGGTCGTTCTCCACCCCCAGCATCTTGCAGGCCCCGTCGTAGATCTGCTTGGCGGCGTTCTTGGCCGCTTGCAGCTCGGCCAGCCGGTCCTTGACCTTGGCCAGCTCATCCTCGATCTGGACGTTGAGGTCGTTGATCTGCTGGCGGGTCATCTCCATGGTCTGCTTGTAGAACCGGACCTGATCCTCCGAGAGCGTCATCCCTCGCTGCCTCCTCGGCCCCGCCCGCGGTGGGGCGCCATCACTTGATGCCGAACCGCTTCAGGAGCATGTCGACCGACATCGGGTCGGGCACGGCCGTGAACTCAGGCTCTCCGCCCGCTCCCGCGAGGGGCTCCCCGGATCCCCTGCTGTGCTCTCCCGAGGGGTGATCCTCCGGCAGCGCCTCCTCGCGCTCGTGGCGGTCGAACAGCACCTCCACGAACCGCGCGAGGTCGCTGGCGGAGGGAGGCGGGCGGTCGGACAACACCTTGTCGAGCGCCTGGCGCATCTCTCCCGCGTCCTGGAAGCGCTCGTCGGGGTCGCGGGCCAGCGCCTTCATGACTACCGCGTCCAGGGACCCTGGGACCCGCGAGTTCACCCTGCGGGGGGGCTCCACCCGGCACTGCCGCACCATCTCCAGGATGCTCATCTCGGTGCCGCCGCCCAGGAAGGGCTTCTGGTCCGTGATCATCTCGTAGAGCACGATGCCGAGAGAGAAGAGGTCGGACCGCCGGTCCATGGCCTGGCCCCAGGCCTGCTCGGGGCTCATGTAGAGCAGCTTGCCGCGGAGCGCCCCCCGGTCCGTGCTCGAGGCCTTGGTCGCGGCCTTGGCGATGCCGAAGTCGGTGAGCTTCACCTGCCCCTCGAACGAGATCAGGATGTTCTGGGGGGAGACGTCGCGATGGACGATCTCCATGGGGCGCCCCCGGTCGTCCTTCTTGCGGTGGGCGTATTCGAGGGCGGAGCACACCTGGCCCGCGAC
>WNGG01003088.1_pt1 | contig 18788 bp, 17 predicted proteins | sample 5400661 | NCBI WGS metagenome assembly WNGG01 (sample SAMN13153372, study PRJNA577476) | soil metagenome | isolation source: 100 cm soil or saprolite under Garry oak tree replicate 1 | place: USA:California | collected 2016-06-15
TCGAGCTGACCCGCACGGACCTGATCCGAATCGCCGCGGCCGGCCGCCCGGCAGATTAACCGGCGGAAACTAGGGCCGCCAGCGGCCCAGAGTCTTGACACCCGGCGATCTAGATACCTATGCTCGCGGCCCAAAGGTCCGTAAAGCAGACCTACAGAAAACCTGCGGCAGCGTCGGCGCAGAATTACGCTATGTCACCGTTCGCCAGCGCTCGCGCGCGGCCGTTAGGGGTGAGTTGGGAAATGACTGCCGAACAAGTCACCGACCGCCCGGCGGAGGGCCTGCGCAGGAACGCCGTCGGCCTGCCCGATGTGATCTTCACGTCCATCACCACGATGGCGCCGGCCGCCGGAGCCGCCTTCTCGATCACCGTCGGCGCGCTGTTCGCCGGCGGCGGGCTGGTCCTCGGCGTCATCATCGCACTGGCCGGCTGCATGTTCACCGCGCTGTCCATCGGCCAGATGGCGCGCCACCTGCCGACCGCCGGCGGCATGTACACCTACATCGCGCGGGGGCTCGGCACCAAGCTCGGCTTCCTGGCCGGCTGGGGCTTCGACCTCGCCTACCCGCTCGTGGTCCCGCTGGTCACCGTGCTGTTCGGCAGCATCCTCGGCAGCACCCTGCAGGCCCATTTCGGCTACTCCTACGACGTCTGGTGGCCCATCGGGACCGCGTTCAGCGTGCTCGCCGTCGCCGCGGCGAACTATTTCGGCGTCCAGGTCAGCACCCGGTTCGGGATCCTCCTCGGGCTGTTCGAGATCCTGGTGATGATCGCGCTGTCGCTGACCCTGATCGTCGAGGCGGGATCGAACAACACGCTGAGCGTCTTCGGCACCCACTACGCGACGGTGCCCGGCTTCACCGGGCTTTCCGGCATCATCGCCGGATCGGTCTACGGCGTGCTGGCGTTCATCGGATTCGATGCTGCCGCGCCGCTGGCCGAGGAAACCAGGGACCCGACCCGCAACGTGAGCCGTGCCGTTGTCGGCTCGTGCCTGATCGTCGGGACCTTCTACGTGCTGACCACCTATGCGGCAACGGTTTACTTCGGGCCGGGCCGTTTCGTGAACTTCTACACCGCAGGCGGCGGGAACCCGTGGAACCTGATGGCCACCGCCGTCTGGGGCACCGGCTGGGTCGTCCTGTTCATCGCCCTGCTCAACTCCAGCGCGGCGTGCGCCAACGGCGGCGGCTGCGCGGGGACCAGGTGCCTGTGGGCGATGGGCCGCATCCGCGTCATCCCGCGCGCCTTCGGCAGTACCCATCGCCGGTGGGGATCCCCGCACATCGCCATCTTCGCCACCTTCGGCGTCGGGCTCATCCTGGCGATCTGGCTCGGCGAGCAGTACTCGCCGACCACTGCGTTCGCGCTGATGGGCACCATCATCACCGGCGCCATCCTGCCGATCTACATCGCGGTGAACATTGCCTGCATCGCCTACTTCTGGCGGGAGCGGCGCAGCGAGTTCAACGTGATCAAGCACCTGCTCTTCCCGCTGCTCGGCATCGTGCTTTTCGTGCCGGCCTTCTTCGCGGGCCTGGGCGTCACGCTGTTCAAGTTCATCAGCCCGCTGAGCTACCCGCTGAACCTCGCGGGCCCCATCATCGCGGCCTGGTACGTGATCGGCGTGATATTGGTGATCTACTTCACGATCCGGCACCCGGACCGGATCAGGGACACCGGCAAGGTCTTCATCGAAGCCGAATCAGGGAGCCTCGCGGACATCAAGTCCGCGTGATCGCCCGCCCCGCGACCGGAAGCGGCTGACCCGCGAGGAGATCGTCCTGCCCATGCAATTCGACGCGGACCACGAGGGACGCTCGGCGCGAGCCCGCGAGACCGGCGCACGGCTCCGCGAGCAGGGTGTCCGGGTAATCCAGATGGAAATGCCGGATATCAACGGGACCGCCCGGGGGAAGATCGCCGGGCTGGACAAGGGCCTCGGGGCATCAGGGACCGGGGTGAGCACGCTGGTGATGTCGTTCCGCGGCGGCGACGACCTGACGCTCTCGCCGTGGAGCTGCTTCGAGAACGGCTTCCCGAAGTTCTCCGCGGTCGCCGACCTGGACACCGCGATCCAGCTGCCCTGGCGGCCGGACACCGCCGCCGTGCTCTGCGACTTCGTGATGGACGACGGGACGCCGTGCACGATGGACGGTCGCGCCATCCTGCGCCGCGCCATCGCGGAGCTCGCCGGGCTCGGCTGCTCGGCCAAGGCGGCGCTGGAGTGGGAGTTCTACATCTATGAGGCCGACGATGACCTGCTGCGGGCCGGCCGGTACGCCGACCTGAAAGCCCTGGGCCGGGGTCTGCACTGTTACACGCTGACGAACCTGCGGTCCTTCATCCCGCTGGCCACGGACTTCCTGAAGCGCATGGAGTCCATCGGCATCCCGGTGGAGGCGTTCCACTCCGAGTACGGGCACGGCCAGTACGAGTTCACCTGCGCGCCCGCGGACCCGCTCACCGCGGCGGACTGGGCACTGCGGGCGAAGACCTACCTGCGGGAGCTGGCGGCGGAGCACGGGCTGCTGACGACGTGGATGCCCGCCCTGCACGCGGGCACCACCGATTCCATGAACGGCTGCCACGTCAACCTGTCGATAGAGCGCGACGGCCGCAATGCCTTCTGGGATGCGGACCGCGGCGGCCTGTCCGACCTGGCCCGGCAGGCCGCGGCCGGGATCCTGGCCACGATGGCCGAGTTCCACCTGTTCTTCCGGCCGTGGGTGAACTCGTTCCGGCGCATGGACCGGCTGTCCTGGAGCCCGGAGGACGCCTCCTGGGGGCTGGATAACCACGCGACCGCGATCCGCGTCGTGCACGGCTCGGACCCGGCCCGCTACACGCGGTTCGAGCACCGGGCGCCTGGCCCCGACGTCAATCCCTACCTGGTGCTGGCAGCGATAATCCACGCCGCGGCGGGCGGCATCCGCGAGCGGATGGACCCGCCGCCGCTGGCCGAGGGCGACCCGATCATTGCCGGCGGGTACCAGCCGCTGCCGCGCACGCTGGAGGACAGCGTCGCGGCCCTGCAGGCCTCGGCATCGGCCAGTGACCTGCTGGGATCGGAATTCATCGAGCACTTCGCGACGATGAAGCAGGACGAGGCCCGCGACTACCGCGAATGGCTGGACAAGCAGCCCGACGTGTCGCCGGACCAGATCACCGACTGGGAGTTCCGCCGCTACTTCGAATGGGCCTGACGCCGACGGCGGGCGCTACAGCACCATGAAGCCCCCGTCGACGATAAGGGCCTCGCCGGTGATGTAGCTGGCATCCTCGGAGGCCAGGAAGAGGGCGGCCGCGGCGATGTCGGCCGGCTTCCCGACCCGCCCCAGCGGCACCTTGCTCTCGATCGCGGCCCGCTTCTCGTCGTTGGCCAGCGCGTATGCGGCCAGCGGCGTCTCGGTGACGCCGGGGCAGATGGAGTTCACCCGGATCCCGTGCGGCGCAAGCTCGACGGCCAGCGCCCTGGTGATCATGTGGACGGCGCCCTTGGACGCGTTGTAGTGCACCTGCGGATGCCCGCTGCTGGCCAGCACCACGTGCGCCTCGATCGACGCGAGGTTGACGATGGCCCGGGTACGGTCCGTTGCCGGCCCGGCCACCATGTGCCGCGCCACCGCCTGGGCCATCAGGAAGGTGCCGGTCGAGTTGACGTCCTGGACGAGCTGCCACTCGGCCAGCGGCAGCTCAAGGAAGTTCGTGTACCGTGCGATGCCCGCGCAGTTGACGAGGGCATCGATAGCCCCGAACGCGTCAACCGCGGCGGCCGCCATCCCGGCGGCGTCCTCCTGCTTCGATACGTCGCCGGTGACCGTCACGATCGGCTCCCGGCCGGCGAAGGCGGCGGCCAGCCCGTCCCCGTTCGCGTCCGCCGCAGCAACGCGCGCTCCCTCGGCCAGGAAGCGCTCGACCGTGGCCTTGCCGATCCCGGAAGCCGCGCCCGTGATCAGGGCGGTTCGCCCGGCCAGGCGCCCCTCGCCGCTCATCGCGCCGCCTGGTGCCCGGCGGGCAGCGAGCTAACATACGGCGCCACGTCCGCCGCGAACCTGCCCGCCCACCGGTGCCGCACGTCCACCGGGATGCCCGGGGTGGAGAAGTGCAGGATGATGTGGTTGAAGCCGACATCGAGATACTCCCGCAGCCGCTGCCGGACGGTCTCCGGCGACCCGACCAGCTGCCACCTGCACCACGGCACGATCCCCTCGGGGCGGGTCCGCTTCTCCATCCCGGCGAAGATGCGCTGCCAGGCCTCGTACCCGGGAGTGTTGGCCCAGTCGGTCGCGTGCGGCGCATAGTGGTCGATCTGCGCCTGCATGAAGCGCGGCTTGTACAGGCAGGCCTCCTGAACCGCCTCTTCGTCGGTGTCGGCGACAATGCAGTCGATCATGAGCGGATAGGTCGTGCCTGCCACGTCGAGGCCGGCTTCGGTGGCCGCATCAGCCCAGGTGCGCAGGGTGGCTGCCTGGCTTTCCAGGTCGCCGATGGTGTTGCAGATGGGCGGCAGGCCGAGCCGGGCCATGATGGCGGCGCTGCCGGGACTGCCGATCGCCCCGTAGAAATGCAGGTTGGCCGTCCTGGGCTCGGGCCGGATGCGGATGTCCTCCGGCACGGACAGGTGCTTTCCCGCGTAGGTGAAGTACTTGCCGGTCATGGCCAGGCTCAGGATCTCCCAAGTCTCCTGGAACCGGGCCCGGGCCTCCCCCATGTCCAGCCCATACGCGTCGTACTCGAACTTCGCGGTGCCACGGCCCAGGCCGAGGTGCAAGGGCCGGTCCGTCAGCTGGGTGAGCATCGCGATCTGCCCGGCCAGCCGGAGCGGGTTGTGCCACGGCGTCACGATCACGCAGGTGCCGAATCCCAGCTGGGGGAACCGGCCGGACAGGTGGGCAATCTGAACGGCGGGATCGGGAGTGGGGAAGTAGTCGCTGAAGTGATGCTCAAGCACCCAGATCGTGCCGAAGCCCAGCTGCGAGTAGTGCTCGCAGTCAGCCAGCATCCCCTGATAGAGCTCACGATCGGCCGCCCCGGGCGCCGCCGCTGCGGCCACCACGCATCCGAACTCGACATTTCCGCCAGCAGCCACGAGACCAACCTCCGATGGACCTTTGGTCCGAGTATCATACCAATGGCTGTTAGCATCGAGAAGACCCCGCGAACTGTGAGCTGCTGGGGGACGCTGGCGTACATGCATGCGGCCACCTCGCGACCGCCGGGGCTGTCCGGCTTCAGCCCGGCGAATCGGCCGGGCTGGCGAGGGTCCCGGCGCTACAGCGGGATCAGCAGGATCATCGTGCGGTGCCGTGGCCTGCCGACCGGCTCGACGGCGAGCCCCAGGCTGTCCCCGGCCGCGAGGCCGTGCGCCACTACCGGGCCGGTCATCCCCTCGCTGGGGCGGGGCAGCAAGCCCGCGGGCCTGTCTCCGCTCGGTCCCATCAGCCACAATTCGTAGCACCGGGACGAGGGCAGCGCGCGCAGCCCGGACGCGGCGAAGACCAGGACCCGCTCGCGGCGGGACATCAAGATGGTCGCGCTGCCGCCAGAGGCCACCCGCGCGGTGAGAATGGTCGCGTCCCTCGCGGTCAGCACCGACGCGACCGCGTGACTGCGCAGCTGGTCCACCTCGAGCCGGTGCGCCGCCGCGTGCGCTCCCGCCCCGGCAGCGCCGGCCAGGATCACGGCGGCCGCGGCGAGCGCCAGCCTCGGCATCCGCGAGCGCCGGAGCCGACTGCCGGGCCGCCGGGCCCCCGCGCGGCCTGCCGCCCCGGTCATGGCAGCGCGCCGGGCCGCCGAGCGCGGTGCCGGCCCGGTCATGGCAGCGCGCCGGGCCGCCGAGCGCGGTGCCGGCCCGGCGGCGGGCGGCAGCTGCCGGGTCCGCGCCGCGGCGGCAAGCGCCCGCTCGGTCAGGCCGGGAGGAGGCTCAGCGGCCGCCGCGGCCGCCAGCCGGGCCGTGGCCTCGCGGAGCCCGCTGACCTCGCGGGCACATTGCTCGCACCGGGCCAGGTGCCGTTCGAACCGGGTACGGTCCGCGCCGTCCAGCGCGTCCAGGGCATAGGCCCCGGCCAGCGTGTGCGGCTCGGGCCGGCCGGCCCTCATCTGTCCACCCCCATGCAATCCCGCAGCCGGATCAGGCCATCGCGCATCCGGGTGGACACCGTCCCGGCTGCGACCCCGAGCAGCCCGGCGACCTGCCGGTAGGTATAGCCGTCGTAGTAGGCGAGGGCGATGGCCTCGCGCTGCAGGTCGGTCAGCGATCCCAGGCACCGCCGGACCCGCTCCCGGTCCAGGCTGGCCTCGACGGTCTCGGCCACATCGTCATAGGCGATCATGAACGATGCGGCCCGCAGTTCCCGCTCTGCTGATTTCTGCTCGGACCGGACCCGGTCGACAGCACGGCGGTGCGCGATGGTCGTCACCCACGCCATCGGGCTGCCACGGCCGGCATCGAACCTGGAAGCGCAGCGCCAGACCTCGACAAAAACCTCCTGGGCGACCTCTTCGGACTGGGCCGGGTCACGCACCACGCTGCGGACGGCGCCGAATACGGTCGCCGCGATCTGACGGCAGACCATCTCGAACGCGTCCCCATCACCCCTGGCCACCCGGGAGAGTAGCGCCTCAAGGCCGGCGCCGCCAGAGCTGCCGGTGCCCATGCCGCCCCGCGGTGATAGCTGGCTGCCGCGTCTGCGCACACTTCTTATTCGTCACCGGCGTCCCGGTGTCTTGGCGCGCCGGATGACCGCGGCGCGGGCGGCGGCGGGATACCCGGCCGGGGCGGCCAATGCGAGCCTGCCCAGGCGCCGAATAACTGGTGTGGCAGCCCAGCCGGACGCCCGCGCGCCCTGCCCGCGAGCAGGTCGCCGTGCCGCGCTCCGGCCCGCCCGGCCCGATTTCCACCCGTTCGCGAGCATCACCGGACTCCAGGGAAACAGGAGAAATCCATGCGGATCTTTGCTATTCACGCAGCCGGCCAGGCCAGCATCATTGCCAGGGGCACGGCCGCGGCTGCGCTCGCGCTGGCCGTGGCGGCCTGCGGAAGCTCATCGCCTGGCGCCGCGCCTGCGGCATCCGGCACCAGCAGCACGCATCATCCCATGGCGTCGCATTCCGCGACCGCGGCATCCGCGACGTTCGGATCCGACTGCGGGATGATTCCGGCCACCGGCATGGGCAGCCTGCACGGCATGAGCATGGACCCGGTCGTCACCGCGGCCTCGCACGACCCGCTGCTGACGACCCTGGCCAGGGAGGTGAAGGCGGCCGGGCTCGGCGGCGAACTCAACTCAATGACCGCCGTCACCGTCTTCGCCCCCGCCAACACGGCGTTCAGCAAGCTGTCCTCGCACGAGATGAGCATGATGCACGGCAGGGCCGAGCTTGCCAAGATCCTCAAGTATCACGTCGTGTCCGGCAGCATCACGCCCGCCAAGCTGGCCAGCGGGATGACGCTGAAGACGCTCGAGGGTGGCGCACTCAAGGCGGCGAAGATGGGCGCCGTGTACGAGGTGAACAACGCCCACGTCCTCTGCGGGAACATCCGCACCGCCAACGCCACCGTGTACATCATCGACAAGGTCCTGGTTCCCATGCACTGACCCAGCCGGCCGTAGGCGGGCCAGTTCCCGGCGGAGACCCGGCGAGCGCACTGGTGCCGCTTATCGGCTCACGGCGCAGCGCAGCCGATGGCGCGTGGCCGGTGCTACCACGACAAGGCTGTGGCTTGTCGCGTGCAGCGCCGCACGGCACCCGGCCAGTAGTGACCGCAGCAGGAGACAGCGATCACGCCACCGGAGGGAGGCAGGCCGGAACGCGGCCGCGGCGCCCGAGGCCGGGGCCCTGTACATCCACGGGCTGGTGACCGCCGTGTACATCCACGGGCTGGTGACGGAGGTGTACATCCACGGGCTGGTGACGGAGGTGTACATCCACGGGCTGCGGACGGACGTGTACATCCACGGGCTGGTGACGGACGTGTACATCCACGGGCTGGTGAGAGCGTTGCAGGACCTCAGGCTATGCGCTAGCTGATGCGCGCTGACCGGGACATTGCTGGCGCTGGCCGTCCCTGGCGATGCCGCTGCCGTGGCGCCGAGGCTACCTAATACGAGAGCCGGAACGAGGATCCCGCGCGCTGCCCTGGCGCGAGCCGTCCCGGCCCGGGGTTCACGGCGAGCGCCGCCCGCCGGTCCGCCGGTCCGCCGGATGACGTGCCATAACCATCTATGAGTCTTCATGGAGAAGGTCCCCTCATCGGTAACTTAGGTATCCAGACCCTCCAGGGGTGAGAAGCTACACCACCATCCGTCGCGAGATGTGGCATTTGGATCGATCCGTGCGGAATCCCTGGTAGGCGTGGTTGATATCCATCGCAGCGCGCGGGAAGCCGTGCCGCCCGCGCCCCGGTGACGCTTGTGGCGCCTGGCCATCAAGTCCGGCCGTGCCCCGTCGCCGCACCGTCCGCGCAACGCGAAAAGGCGCGGAGAAGGGTAGTTATGGGAAACTCCGGGAAAGACAGGAAAGACGATCCTAGGGGCTGCCTTTTCTACCGTGAGCACCGCAGATCACTGTGACAACGGGCACCCCGTCGGCTGCCTCACGTCACGCCAGCCAGCTCAGCACCGGCTATCACTCACCATTATCACGTGCCGTCAGTCCCAGCGGCCACGCAAATACGCTCTTCTCCGCGACATTGCGGGCGGCGGGCAGGCGGCTTCGCGAAAACCCGCATGCAATAGCGCCGCCTGGCGGCCGGCGGGGCGTGATCATCTCCACGTTCTTGCCAGTTCCACTAGGATTCGCGTGAGGACTGACCATAACGGGTATTACCGGAGCGGAATGGTCCCGCACGTCCCATAGGGCACGACCTCGAGCTTGTCCGCAGGCGCTAGAAGATGCAGGCGATCATGGAATTTCGGGTGCTCGGGCCGATTGAGCTGTGGTCGGCTGGACAGCAACATGATCTTGGGCCGGCCAGGGCGCGATGTGTCCTGGCCATCCTCCTGCTGGCGCCGCGCACGATAGTGCCGGCCGAGACCTTCATTGACCGGCTGTGGGATGCGCAGCCTCCGCCAAAGGCGCGGGAGAGCCTGTCCGCCTACATCGCCAGGCTCCGCGGGTCGCTCCGGCAGGCTGTCGGCGATAGCGTCCGGCTGGCCGGGCGCGCCAGCGGCTACGTGCTCGACGTCGATCCTGAGGCCGTCGACTTGCACCAGTTCCGCCGCCTGCGTCGGCAAGCGGATTCGCTGACCGCAAGCGGCGACTACGACCACGCGGCCTTGCTGCTGCGCGAGGCGGACGGGCTGTGGCGCGGCCAGGCGCTGGCCGGGATCCGCGGCGACTGGGTGGCGCGGATGCGCGACAGCCTCGAAGAGGAGCGCCGGGCGGCGATCCTGGAGCGGGTCGAGTCCGAGCTTGAGCTTGGCCGGCACGCCGACCTGGTAGGCGAGCTCCGCCACCTGCTCGCTCAGTACCCGCTGGATGAGACGTTCATTGCCCATCAGATGGCGGCCCTTTACTGGAGTGGCAGGCCGGGCGACGCGCTCAGCCTCTACCGGGAAACCCGCAGCCGCCTTATCGAAGAGCAGGGCACCGAACCGGGGCCCGTGCTGTCCGAGCTCCATCAGCGCATTCTGCGCCGGGATCCCGAGCTTGCGGTCAGGCTGGCCGGCCGGAGACCTGGCCGCGTTCAGCCGCTCGACACGCTTCCGCCCGAGACAGCGGAGTTCGTGGGCCGCAGCGAGGAACTCCGCCTGCTCGCCGAAGAGCACAGCGACATCCCCCAGGTCACCGTGATCGAGGGCATGCCCGGCGTGGGAAAGACCGCGCTAGCGGTCAACGCCGCCCGCATGGTCTCCGGTCAGTACCCGGACGGGATGTTCTTCCTCAACTTCCATTCGCACGACCCGGGGCGGCCTTCGCTCGACGCAGCCGAGGCGCTGCACCGGCTGCTCCAGATGCTGAACGTGCCTGCTACGCAGATACCTGACACGATCGGCGAGCGCACCACGCTGTGGCGAGCCCAGCTGAGCCGCCGCCGCGCGGTCGTGATTCTCGACGACGCTGCCCGGCATGACCAGATACGCCCGCTGATCCCGGCGGCGGGCCGGTGCCTGATCCTGATCACCACCCGGCGCAGGCTTCCCGGCCTCGAGGACGCCCGCGCGCTGACTCTCGACGTGCTGTCCGTCGACGACGCGATCACGCTGTTCCGGCGGATCGCGAGGCACGGCAATGACGAGGATGAGGTCGCCGCGGCCGTGGGGCTGTGCGGGCGGCTGCCGCTCGCGATCCAGCTCACCGCCGGCAGGCTCGCTCAGGACCACCCGCCCAAGCTCGCCGACCTGGTCGAGGAACTGTCGCAGTCCCCTGTCCGCCTGGGCGGCACCGGCACGGCAAGCCCGGAGGTGATGTCCGCCTTCGACCTGTCCTACCGCGCGCTGGAACCCGACCACCAGCGGTTCTTCCGGCGGCTGGGGGTGAGCCCGTGCGCTCACGTCAGCCTGCAGGCTGCTGCGGCGCTGGGCGGCGGCACCCTCGCCGAGGCGGAGAAAGCCATCGCCGCCCTGCTCGAGCATCATCTGCTGGCGCGGGCCACGGCAGGCCGGTTCCGTTTCCATGACCTCATCCGCGGATACGCGGCCGTGCGCGCCGCGCGCGATGACCCCGAGCCCGAGCAGCGGCAGGCAGTCGGCCGGCTCCTTGACTACTACCTGCACACAGCCGATCAGGCCGACCGGGTACTTCATCCGTTCCGCCGCCGGATGGCCGTGTCGGTCACCTATTCGCCGGCGGCGAGCCCGGCATTAGGCACGCAGGAAGACGCGGCAGGCTGGCTCGAATCGGAATGGCGCAACATCCTGCAGGCCGCGCAGTACGCGGGCAGGCACGAATGGAAGCGGAAGTGCGCCGATCTCACCCACGTGCTGGCCGGCTTCGTGGAGATCAGGGCGTACTGGGACGAGGCGATCACGGCCCACACGCTGGCCCTGCAAGCGTGCCGTGACCTCGATGATCCGGCCCGGATCGCGCAGGCGTCACTGGAGCTCAGCGTGGTGAGCCAGCAGACCGGCCGACACGAGTCGCCGCTTCCGCTGGCCGAGGACGCGGCGGCGATCTACCGGTCGCTGGGCGACTGGCGGGGCCAGGCCGAGGCGCTCGACCAGGTCGGCCTCGCCCACCAGCGTGCGGGCCGTTCCCGCGAGGCCCTCGCCCATTTCCACGAAGCAAGGATCCTGTACAGCGACGCCGCGGACCTGCACGGCGTGGCCAATACGCTGAGTCACTCCGGCATCGCCTGCTGGCATCTCGGCCGCTACCCAGACGCAATGGGCCACTTGCGTGACTCGCTTTCGCTCTACGGTGACGTCGGAGACCGGCGCGGCGAGGCGAAGACCCTCAACAACCTGGGCCGGATGCAGCTGTTCTGCGGGTATCACCGGGACGCCCTGGAAAACTACCAGAAGTCACTGAATATTTTTGCCGAGATAGGCGGAGCGCAGAACCAGGCGATTCTCTATCATAACATAGGAAGCGTTTATCACTATAAGGGTAGTTACGAGGATGCGCTGGCCTCTTGCCGGCGGGCACTCGCCATATACCGCGACATCGGCGATCTCCCCGATGAAGCCGATGTGCTCAATGACATTGGCGCCATTTACCATAGTGCGGAGTGTTACGACGAGGCGCTAATTCATCACCAGAAGGCGAAATTGATCGCCGAAGAGATCGGGGACCTGTCGCAGCAGGTGATCGCACTTCGCGGGATAGCCGACGTGCGCCGCGGATCTGGCCGGTACGGCGAGGCGTTTGACCACTACCACACCGCTCTTAGGCTGGCCAAACAGATGGGTGACCCCTACGAGGAAGGCAAGATCCTCGAGGGAATCGCGGAAACGACGCTCAGCACGCAACGGCCAGACGCCGCCCGGATCGTGTTCAGGCAGGCGCTGGACATCTTCGAACGGCTTGGCGTGCCGGAGGCGGAGTCGGCGCGGATCCGCATAGAGACCATGGACCCCGCCTTCGGCCGCCGGACCTCGTAGTCCGGGTGCGGCCAGCCGGCCGTGCATGGCGGCCGGCGGCCAGGCCGGGGAAACTTACCCCGGCGGGCATTTCATCGACGGCCGCCGGGAATCTGCGGCTTGCCGCGTCCTGAGCGCACCCGGCCTGCCACGCTGACCTGGGGTGCAAGGTAGCCGTCAAGGCGGCTGCAACGCTAGTGGCGCACGCTTATGGCGCAGTTCCTGGCAGCAGAAGCCACTGTTGCCGGCTAGCGAAGGGCGCCATTCATGCAGGAGTGGGTGCACGGGCCGTTCGGTCACGCGACGAAACAACAGAAGGTCCGGTACCGGCGGACGCTCCCGGCGGCAGGGCACAGCCCGGTGCCGCTGCCGTGCGGCCTGGCCGGCTGCCGGGAACTACGGCGACGGCGGCGCGGGAGCGCGTCATGACAGCCACGCTGGTAGCCCCGGCCCGGCCTATTGAGGCACGGCTGCGACCGCTGTATGCGACCGGATTCATTCATGGCTTCGCGCTGTGGTATTCGATCGAGAAGCTCTTCATGCGCTCCATAGGCCTGAATGATTACCTCATCACTATTGCCACGATCGTGTACATCACGGTCATGATGATAGCTAACATCCCGCTGGGCATTCTCGCTGACCGGTGGAGCCGGAAGGGAGTGCTCTACCTTGCCACCTGCGCGCTCATCGCCAGCTCCGTGATCTGCGGCCTCAGTCACGGCCTCGTGATGTACGCCGCCGGGATTTCGGTCTGGGGCCTTTTCTATGCGGCGTACGCCGGGACCTACGACTCGGTGATCTATGACGTGGTGCTCGAGGAAACGGGCTCAGCGGACAGCTTCGAGCGCCGTTACGGCCGGGTGCAGATGTTCGACTCCGCCGCCTTTATCGCCGGCGCGCTGCTCAGCGCGTGCATTGCGCGATTCGCCAGCCTGCGGCTCGAATTTTTCCTGACGGTTCCCTTTACCTGCTGCGCGTTCTTCACCTTGCACCGGTTCCGCGAGCCCAGCCTGCACCGCAAGGCTCCCGGCGCGCGCCTGTCGGCTCACCTCGGCCAGATTCTGCGCAGTGCCACGAAGGCGGATGTCGGCTGGATCGTCGTCGCCCTGGTGGCCAACTGCCTGGCTATGCGCCTGCTGTTCGAGTTCTGCCAGCTGTGGTATCTCGGCCTGGCCTTGCCCGCGGTCTTGTACGGCCCCAGTTTCGCGCTGCTGTACTCCGGCGCCTGGAGCGGCGGCGCCCTGGCCGACCGGCTGGGCGACCGGCGCACGGTGCTGGCGGCGGCATTCGGCACGCTCGCGATCGCCGGCGGCCTGTTCGTCAAGGTCCCGGTCGTGACGATCGGATCCCAGGTGGTCGCGATCATCGGGATCACGGTCCTCAACATCGCGCTGACCCGCTACCTGCATGACGCGATGCCGTCGAATATCAGGGCCGGGGCATCGTCGGTGGTCAGCACCATCGGGTACGGCGTTTTCGTACCGGCTGCCCTCGGTTTCGGTCTCGTCAGCCGCGCTCATGGCATCTTCGAGGCCTCCGCCTTCGTCGTCGGCGCCCTTGGCGTCATGTGCATGACGCTGAGCGTGATCGTGGTGCGACGGCGATGAAGCTCTCGCACGACATCGGGCCAGGCGGTGAGCTGGCGCCGTGCTTCGACTACCACGACGACGCCGAATGCCCGGTGTTCACCGTCAACGGCAATGACGTCATCCTGCTGCGGAGCTGGCGCTCGGTCCTGGAGGGGCTCCGAAATCCCTACCTGCGCGACCTGGGCGCCATCGACCCGGACTGCGCGATCGCCGGCATAACCCGCGAGCGCCCGGGCGGGCTGCTGCGCCGAAGCGGGGCAGCCGCGAGCATCAGGACCGCGCTCAACCCGCTGTTCGCGCCCGCTGCCGTCGAGCGCTGGCGCCACGGTATTGCGCTGCTGGCCAGGACGCGCGCCAGGGCGCTGCCGGACCGGGCCGACCTGGCCCGTGATTTCTGCGCGCCGCTGACCGGGGATCTCGCCTGCCTGACGGCCGGGCTGCGGCGGGACGAATGGCGGCGCCTGAACCATCTCGGCGCCCGCGCAAATGCCCTGGTGCTCACCGGTCACGGCGACATCGACCAGGCCCGCACGGAACTGCACGAGTTCTGCGCTCCCCTCGTCGAGCGGAGCCGCAGGGAGTCGACGCTCATCACCGGCGCCGTGAAGGTCATGGACGACGACGGAATGCCGCCCGGCGAGGTAGTCGATGCCTGCACGACCATATACGGCGGCTTTCCCAGCGTGCTGCCCACGCTGAGCGTGATCGCATTCGAGACAGTCCGCCGTCCTGACGTCATGGCCGTGTGCAGGCAGGACCCCAGCCTGCTGTCCCACGTCATCTGGGAGCACCTGAGGCGGAATGCCCACTTCACGTTCGGGCTGCCCGGCAGGTGCATGCGCGACACCCGGGTAGGGCAGCTGCTCGTTCCTGAGGGCGCGAATGTGCTGCCGGTCATCCGCGCCGCGCACCGCGATCCTTCCCGCGACCACGAGCCCAGCGCTTTCGACCTGAACCGGCACCACCGCGCCATCCTCGCCTTCGGCGCCGGCGGCCATGTGTGCCCGGGAAAGGCGCTAACGCTCATGTTCCTCAACGAGGCCATGCGCGCACTCATCGATCTGCCGTATCTGCGCCTGGTGCCAGGCACCGTCAGCTGGCAGCCAGGGCTCATGCCCGTGCCGGGGGAAATCCCGGTGACGACCGGAGGTAATGACCATGTACGCAACCGAAAGCAACGACCGCGCCGCCCGGGTGACGTTCGAGTACGCCACGCCCGGCGCAAGCTGGGATGAGCTGGCATACGAGGAGAAGAACCGCTGGCGCAGTATCGCATTCGCCGCCAGGGTCGCCGCCGGCGATGTCATGGCCCCGGACTTAAGCGTAAGTCGCGGCAGGCATGCCAAGCCTGTGTTCCTCGAGCCTGACATGGTTGCCTGAGGCAGGCCGGGCATCTGCGTCAGCCAGGAACTCGCGAACGCGCGGGATGACCTGCGTGCCGTATACCGCGATGTTCGTCATGAGGGCCTCATGCGCGAGACCTCCCATGCCGTACTTCAGGTCGAACCGGCCGGTGCCGGCAAGGCGGGGGATGAGGTTGGCGGGCGTCGGCGGACGGCAGCCGAGTCGCTCCGCCCTGCCTCGCATCACTGTAATACGTCAGTTACAATGTAGTGCATGACTACCCCGTTCTCTATCCGCTTTGACCCTGCCCTGCTGGCTCGGCTGCGCCGCCGCGCGGCTGCCGCGACGGGCTCGACTACCTCTGCGCTGGCGCAGCGGCTCATCGACGAAGGCCTGCGGATGGCTGACCACCCGGGCGTGCTCTTTAAGGACGGCCCGTCCGGCCGCCGGGCCGCCCTCGCCCACGGGCCAGACATCTGGGAAGTCATCAAGTTCCTGCGTGAGGTCGACGAGCGCGGCCCGGCTGCGCTTGACGCTGCCGCCGAGGTGCTCGCCGTCGAGGCCAACCAGGTCGCCACGGCCGTCAGCTACTACGGGGACTACAAGGACGAGATCGACGCGGAGATCAGCGACGCTGACGAGGCATCGGCCCGGGCCGAGGAAGCGTGGCGGATCCAGCGGCAGCTCATCGCATGAGCCGCCCGGCCGGTGCGCGGCTGCTCATGGACGAAATGTTCGCGCCAGCGATTGCGGTCGCGCTGCGCGACCTGGGCCACGACGTGATCGCGGTGGCTGAGCGCGGGGAACTACGGGCGATGAGCGATGAGGACGTACTCGCCTGGGCGCCGGCCCAGGGCCGCTGGCTGCTCACGGAGAACGTCAAGGACTTCCGCCCCATCCTGCTGCGGGCGATGCAGGGCGACTCCAGCATCACGGGAATCCTCTACACCAGCAGCCGCGCCTTCCCCCGCTCGAGGAAGAATCCTGGTCCCCTCATCCAGGCAATCCATGCCTGGATGCTCAGCGGGCCGCCGGAGGCACCGCTCGCCGAGGACTGGCTCCTCAATCCTTAAGAACTGGTCCCGGGTACGCTCTGCTTGTCCCGCAGGTGACAGAGCAGGAGGGTGGTGGGATCGGCCGCAGCCTGGTCCCGCAGGTCCAGAGCCGCCATGACGGCGTTGGTGACGAGCGCCGGGTCCACGACGTCAGCAAGCTCGACCTGCCATCCGCCGTCGCGGAAGCCGCGGCGCAGATCTGCGGCGATCCGGATTGCCAGGCGTGTCTTGCCGACCCCGCCCGGCCCGACCAGGCTGACCAGGCGGGCTCCGGTGAGCTTCTTCCTGACGTCAGCCAGCTCGCGGCGGCGGCCGATGAAGCTGGTCGCCTCGGCTGGAAGGTTGCCCGAGCGCTGGGTGGCCCTTGCCATGACAGGAAGCTATTACGGGCGGCGGCGCCGGCGCGGGCCGGCTACGTGGCCGATCGGTAATTCCGCCGATGTGGGGCACCCCTGGCGCCACGGTTGTTTCAAGATCGCGCATCGCGGCCGCGATGGGGGTGCTGGGTCCTCGGGGAGGATCTGGCGAGTGGCCACAGCCGGGTGGCTCGCCGGGCTGAGTTCGTCTTCGCTGCGCGGGGTGTCCAGCCGCGTGCTGGGGGCCGGGCCAGCTCCGGGCCGGCCTGTTATCCTCACTGCTGGCCGTCAATGCCTGGCGGTTATACCTTTCATCGGCAGGCTCCGATCCTGCTTGGTGCCATGGGCATCAGGTGATGGCATGGACGTTGTGATCTTCGCGGGGAAGCGGGCTTCCCCGCTGACGTGACCGGGGACGCGGTCGCCGGGTACGTCGAGGACGTCGGCAGCCGCGGCTACTTCGGCCTTATGAAGCACGGCCTGGAGCTTGCGGGGGGCAGCTTCACGGGGGCGGACCGCGGCCAGGACCTGATCCGGTGGCTGCTCAGCTTCGGGACCGGCTACCCGGTGTATCTGCTCGGCCCGGGTGCGTGGCGGCTTGAGGAGCCGGTACGGGCGGCAGGGTTCGTGGCGCAGCGGCTGAGACAGGCGCGTACCCGTGTGACTGTGAGCTGCCTGCGCGACAGCTATGATGCGGTGGCCATCCAGCAGCCGGTTTGGCATGCCGGGCGCCGGTCCGCTCCGGCGGCCGGGGCGGGGCGTCGTGACCTGACCGGCTGGCTGCGGACGCTCGAAGCGGTATCGGAGGTCGTGCTCGGGGATCCGTACGGTGTCAGCGCGGAACTTGCGTCCGGCCTGCGGGAGCAGGGCTGGCCCGTTCAGGTCAAGAAGCTGACCGGCGCGTGGGCGGTGCACATCGACTGCTACCCCGGCAGGTATGAGGCGTCCGCACGGCAAAGCCCCGTTACGCAGCGGACGACGGCGCCGGCCAGTGCCGGGGGAAGGCAGGTCCTGCTGGCGTGGCTGGCCGGGCTCGGGCCGGTGAGACGGGTCGTCGTCTACCACGCAGGCCAGGACGGCGCGGACCTGGCCGCCGCCCTGGAAGACGCGCAGTTTTCGGTGCGGGTCGAACGTGCCGCGCGCGGGACGCTGGCCGCGCCACCGGGCGATGCCATCGGCGGCATCCAGGTTCAGCTGGCGCTGCGCGGTCTTGGCTGGCTGGAGATGCGCCTGCGCGTCAACGCTGACTCTGTGCTTCTCCTCGGCTCTGGTTGTCTCACCGATTCCTGGAAAGAAACGCTGACCGCGCTGACCGGGCTGCTGCGGGGCGCCGCCGAGACCCGGGCCGTCTGGTTCGAGGAGCCGGGCTCGCACCGGCTGGTGTTCAGCGCCCGCGACCACGGAGTGCTCTCGGTCCGGATCTTCTACCTGGCCGACGAACTGTTCGGCACCGCTACGCCAGCTGGGGCTGGTGAAGTGGTTTTTGACGCGACGGTGCGGCTAGCCGGCCTGGCCATGGCCTTTGTGAGCGCATCGCACCGCCTCCTGGCGGCCGTCCCCGACATTGACGTCCGCGCCCGCTGGCCCTACGGGCCCCCGCTTGGCGAGCTGCGGGAGATCGAAGCCCTGCTCGACCGGAATGCAATCTAGCCGGACGCCTCACCTCGCCCGGGGGCGCTGCCACGCCCGTTTCGAGATCATGACGTGAGACCGGGGACGGTGAAGGGCCGGTCCATGTAGCGGCCGGCCCAGCGGGTGGCTTCGGTGGTGTCGTGGCGTCCGGTCTGATGGAGCGCGCCGGCTGCGAGGTTGCGGAGCGCGGCCATGGCCCGTGGCCCGGAGCGGGTGCGGACGGCGGAGTCGTCTTCGCGGTAAAGGGTGTCAACGCAGCCAGTGCAACGCCTCGATGGCCCACTGTCCGCGGACCAGGCCGGCGATGGTCTCGGGGCTGGCGCGGGTGGCGTCCAGGCTGGTGACGCCGAGCGCGGCGACGTCCGACAGCGGCGTGCCATCTGGGGCGGTGACGTGCCGCTCGATCAGGTAGGCCTGGCTGACGTGCGGGAACGGCAGGTCTGCGGGCGCGTTGAGGACCTGGATGGTGCGGGTGGTGATCCGGCCGTGGCCGCGGCCGGTGGCGGCGTGGGTGACCGGGACGTCGCGCCAGGGCAGGGCGCCGGGGGCGCCGGACAGGCCGGGCTGGTTGTCCTTGGCCGGCAGCGCGAAGTCCGCGCCGCGCCCGTGCACGTAGTTCGCGGTCGCGCGCTGGCAATGAAGGGCATCGGCCGTGATCACAGCCCCGCCCAGGTCCAGGCCGTCCAGCAGCGGGATGATCATCGGGACCTCGCTGGTGTTGGCGCCGGCCTCGGTCTGCGCTGCGACGACGCCCCGCTCGCCGGCCAGGGCGGCCAGCAGGTGGG
>WNGG01003089.1_pt1 | contig 18788 bp, 16 predicted proteins | sample 5400661 | NCBI WGS metagenome assembly WNGG01 (sample SAMN13153372, study PRJNA577476) | soil metagenome | isolation source: 100 cm soil or saprolite under Garry oak tree replicate 1 | place: USA:California | collected 2016-06-15
GCCCGACGCCTACCTCTTTCAACAGATCTGGGACCCGCGGATCCTCTTTCCGAACACGACGATGCCGCCGTGGGGCGTGCAGGGCGCGTTCACCGCCCAGGAGATCGTCCACCTCGTCGCCTATCTCCAGTCGTTGCGCGGACCCGCGGTCCTCGAGACGGATCGCGACCGGAACCCGTTCACGCGCGCCAAGCCCGTCGGTTTCGGCGACAACCTCGATCCGACCAACAATCCCGCCGTGCTCCTGGCCGAGGGCGCCGAGACGCAGTGGAGCGCGCGCGGGCCCCTGGGAAAGGCGTGCGGCGACTGCCACGCGGGCGGGCTGGGGCGGGCGATGAAGGGCGTCGCGACGCGGTATCCGCAGTTCGTGAAGGCGTACGCGCGCGTCATGGCGCTCGGGGATTTCCTCGAGGCTCATGCGCCCGAGACGACGGGTCGCGCGCTTCCGGCCGAGAGCCAGGACAGTCTCACGCTCACGGTGCTGATCCGGATGGCGTCGAACGGGATGCCCGTCGCTGTGGACACGACGAGCCCCGAGGCGCGCGCGGCTCTCGCGCGCGGCAGGGCGACGTTCTATCGCCGCGTCGGCGAGCGCAACCATTCCTGCGCCGACTGCCACACGCCCGACAAGGGCGCGGGAAAGTTCCTCGGCGGCCGCATGCTCGTGGATGTCACTGCGGGGCTCACCCGTCACTTTCCGACGTGGCGCACCGACCGGACCGAGATCTGGGACATGGGCAAGCGCTTCCAGTGGTGCATGACGCCGCTCGGGATGAACATGCTCGCCGCCGACGCCGTCGAGTACGCCGAGCTCGAGCTCTACCTCGCGCAGTTCGACCGCGGCAAGCCGCTCAGCGTGCCGGGCATCCGTCACTGATGTCACAGCTCACGCGATCCGAGGGATCGTCCGCATGGAGGTGACGCGCCGGGATTTGCTCACGCTCCTCGCCGTCGGGGCGGGTCTCGGGCTGGGCCCGCGCGCACTGGCCGACGCCGGGGACACGGCCGCCCGGCTCCTCGACTTCGAGCCGCTCGGCAACGTCACGCTCCTCCACCTCACCGACACGCACGCCACGCTCGGTCCCGTCTTCTTCCGCGAGCCCGACACGCTGCTGGGTGTCGGCGACGAGCGGGGCCGACCGCCGTACCTCGCGGGACGCGCGCTTCTCCAGCACTACGGAATCGCGCCGGGGACCCCCGAGGCGTACGCGCACACCTACGTGGATTTCGCCGCGCTCGCCGCGCGCTACGGCCGGATGGGCGGCTACGCCCATCTGGCGACGCTCGTCCGCCGCATCCGCGCGGAGCGTCCGGGGCGCACGCTGCTGCTCGACGGCGGCGACGCGCTCCAGGGCTCGGCGCAGGCGCTCTGGAGCCGCGGCGGGGACATGCTGCAGGCGACGAACCGGCTCGGCGTCGAGGTCTTCACCGCGCACTGGGAGTTCATCTACGGGCTCACGCGGGTGCGCGAGCTCTTCGGGGATCGACAGACGCGGGGCAGCTTCGACGGCGACTTCGTCGCGCAGAACGTGTTCGAGACGGGCTGGGGCGATCCCGTGTTCCGGCCTTATACCGTCCGCGAGGTCGGCGGCGCGCGCGTGGGCGTGATCGGCCAGGCGTTCCCGTACACGCCGGTCGCGCACCCCCGGCGCTTCGTACCGGACGTGAGCTTCGGCATCCGGGAGGACCGGATCCAGGCGCTCGTGGACGAGCTGCGCGAGACGCGGAAGGCGGACGTGATCGTCCTCCTCAGCCACAACGGGACCGCCGTGGACCTGAAGCTCGCGAGCCGCGTCCGGGGCCTCGACGTGATCCTCGGCGGCCACACGCACGACGGTTTGCCCGCGCCCATCCGCGTCGGCCGGACTCTCGTCGTCAACTCGGGGTCGCACGGCAAGTTCCTGAGCCGGCTGGATCTGGACGTGCGCGGCGGCCGGGTCGTCGCACACCGCTACCGCCTGCTACCCGTGCTCGCGAGCGCGCTCGGCGAGGACCCCGACATGGCGCGGCTGATCGCCGAGCTGCGCGCGCCCCACGCGGCCCGGCTCGGCGAGCGGCTGGCCGTGTCGGAGTCGCTGCTCTACCGGCGGGGCAACTTCAACGGGACCTTCGACGAGGTGATCCTGGACGCGCTCCTCGCGCGCGCCGACGCCCAGATCGCCTTCTCGCCGGGCTTTCGGTGGGGTGTGACGCTGGTGCCCGGCCAGGCGATCACGCTCGAGGACGTCTACACGCACACGGCGCTGACGTACGCCAACACGTGGACGCGCGAGATGAGCGGCCGTGAGATCGTGGCGCTCATGGAGGATGTCGCCGACAACCTTTTCCATCCCGACCCGTACTACCGGCAGGGAGGGGACATGGTCCGCGTCGGCGGTCTCACGTACGCGATCGAACCGCGACGGACCATCGGCCGCCGCATCCAGGACGTGAGAATCGGCGGCCGTCCGCTCGAGCCCGGCCGGCGGTACAAGGCGACGGGCTGGGCGTCCCTCGGCGAGGCGGAGGGCCCGCCGGCGTGGGACGTCGTCGCAGACCATCTGCGCGCGGTGGGTCGTGTCAGGCTGGAGCCGCGCCCGCGCGTGCGAGTCATCTCATGAAGGAGGCACTCATGCGTCCGATCGTGCTCGTCCTGGCCGCGGCGGTGGCGTTCGGCGCCGGCGTCGCCGGCGCCGCGCACCTCAAGGAAACGCCTCGGAAGCACAAGGTCGTGTACCACCTGACCGAAGCGGGCGTCGACAAGGCGAAGTTCGTCCTCGGCAACATCCAGAACCACATCGCCGGCGTGGGCGGCGTCGAGCACGTCGAGGCGATCGAGCTGGTCGTCCACGGTCCCGCCTTGAGAACCTTCGTCGTCGCGACGCTGGACCCGAGCCTGAAGGAGGCGCTCGACCGACTGCAGGGACAGGGCGTGCGTTTCGGCGCATGCGGCAACACGATGAAGGCGTTCAACCTCACGCTCGAGCAGTTGCCACGCGGCGCCGTCCCCTTACCCCAGGGCGGAGTCGTGCGCGTGATGGAGCTGCAGGAGCAGGGGTACGTCTACATCCGGCCGTGAGAAGATGAGGCGCCATGCCGCTGAAGACCGCGACGACACTGATCCTGACCGTGCTGCTGACGCTCGCCGCCGTCGCGGGCGTGCAGCCCCGCGGCCGGGCCGACGCGATCGAGGAGCTGCTGTTCGACCTCCATCTCGTTCCGCTCGACGGCCGCGCCCCATCGCCCTTCACGCTCAAGACGCTCGACGGCCAGGACGTCTCGCTCGCCGGACTCCGGGGCCGTGCGGTCCTGATCTACTACTGGGCGACCTGGTGACCGTACTGCGCGAGGGAGTTGCCCTCGACCATCGAGCAGCTGCACCGGGAATATAAGGACAAGGGGCTCGTCGTCCTCGCCGTGGACATCCAGGAGAAGCCCGAGGTCGTTCGCAAGTGGGTCAAGGAGAAGGCGCTCACGATGACGGTCCTCCTCGACGTCGACGGCAAGGTGAACGACGGCTGGGGCGTGACCTCGACGCCGACGGTGTTCCTCGTGGGGCGCGACGGACGGCTCGTGGCGAAGGCCATCGGTAGTCGGCCCTGGACGTCCGACAAGGGCCGCCAGCTCTGGGCACTCCTCCTGGGCCGGTGACCTTCGACGTCCTGATCCTCGGCGCGGGCGGCGCCGGCCTCTGCGCCGCGCTCCACGCGGCGGACGCGTCGGCGAAGCTCTCGGTCGGCATCGTGGCCAAAGGGCTCCTCGGCCGAGCCGGCTGCACGCGCATGGTGCAGGGCGGCTACAACGCGGTCCTCACCCAGCCCGACTCGCTCGAGGCGCATCTCCTCGACACGCTCGCGGGCGGAGGCTGGATCAACGATCAGGAGCTCGTCTGGCGGCTCGTCACCGAGGCGCCCGGGCGGGTACTGGAGCTCGAGTCGCGCTACGGCTGCTTCTTCGATCGCACGCCGGAGGGGCGGATCCACCAGAAGCCCTTCGCCGGCCAGACGCACGACCGCACCATCCACAAGGGCGATCTCACGGGCATCGAGATCATGAACCGGCTCGCCGAGCAGGTCGCCGCCCGCCCCAACGTCCGGGCGCTCGAGGAATGCCGCGCCGTCGAGCTCCTGCGCGACGGGCACGGCGGCTGCGCGGGCGCGCTCGTCCTCGATGTGCGCACCGGGCGGTTCCTGGCGGTGACGGCGCGCGCGACCCTGCTCGCGATGGGCGGTGGGCCGACGATGTACAAGGTCGTCGCCTGCTCGGCCGACAAGGCCGCCGACGGCATCGCGCTCGCGTACCGGGCGGGGCTCGAGCTTCGCGACATGGAGATGATCCAGTTCCATCCCACGGGACTCGTCATCCCGGGCTCGCTGATGACGGGGGCGTTGCTCGAGGAGGGGCTGCGCGGCGCGGGCGGTGTGCTGAAGAACGGCCTCGGCGAGCGGTTCATGGCGCGCTACGATCCCGCGCGGCTCGAGCGCTCGACGCGCGACCTGGTCGCGCGCGCCTCGTTCACCGAGGTGACGGAGGGACGCGGCACGCCGAACGGCGGCGTCTGGATCGACGTCTCGCACTTGGGCGCCGAGGTCGTCGAGCGCAACTTCCGAGGCATGGTCCGACGCTGCCGGGACTTCGGCCGCGACCTCGCGCGCGAGCCCGTCGAGGTCGGACCCACGGCGCACTTCATGATGGGCGGCGTCGTCGTCGACACGGCGTGCGGCACGACGCTCGACGGACTCTGGGCGGCCGGGGAGGACACGGGCGGCGTCCACGGCGCCAACCGGCTCGGCGGCAACGGCGTCGCCGAATCCACCGTGTTCGGCGGCATCGCCGGCGACGTGATGGCGCAGGCCGTCGTCGGCCGCCGCGCGCCCGACCCGGACGCCGACGAGGTCGAGCGCACGCGCCGCGCGCTCTCGGCCCCGCTCGGCCGCCGGGCCGACGCGGATCTCTACGCGCTCCAGGCCCGGCTGCGCGAGGTCATGTGGGAGCGCGTCGGCCTCGTGCGCGACGGCGCCGGGCTCCGTGACGCGCTCGGGGAGATCGACGCGATCGCCGCGTCGCTGGACCGCGTCGGCGTGGGCGGCGGGCCCGAGTTCAATCTCGCCTGGCAGGACTGGCTCAATCTCCGGAGCCAGGCGACGGTCGCGGGGCTGATCGCGGCGAGCGCCCTCGAGCGGCGCGAGAGCCGGGGGGCGCACTACCGGCGCGATCACCCGATACCCGACGCGGGCGCGCTCGTGAGCGTGCGCGCGGCCGCGCGGGACGGTTCCCCGCGCGTCTGGACGGAGCCCGTGGCGCTGACGCGCGCGCGGCCCGGGCCCCTGGCGTTGCCCGCCATGGTGGAGACCGGAGACTGAGAAGATGGGGGGCCTCGAAGGGCCCCCCAAGCCCCCCGGTAGGCTCGGGCCGCCCCGGCCAAGCCGTGGCGCCCCTCGATCACGCGTCCGGCCGCGGGGCTTGCGGCGCTCGCCGACACGGGCCATCATGCGCGGAAGGTTTTCCGAGGAGGGGTGTCATGATGTTCGACGGTGAGAAGTTCGTGGAGCGGTTCAACGCGGTGTGGAACGGTCACGACGTCGCCGGCATTCTCTCCATGATGACCGACGACGTGGTGTTCGAGGCGTCCTTCGGGAAGGATCCCTGGGGCGTCCGCGTCGTCGGCAAGCCGGCGCTGCGCGAGTTCCTGGAGGACATGTTCGAGCGCGTCCCCGACGTGCGCTGGGACGAGATCCGCCACGTCGCCCACCCCGACCTTGCCGTCGTCGAATGGCTGACGACGGGCACGCCGCGAGGCGGCACGCGCTACGAGGTCCAGGGGTGCGACATCCTCGCGCTGCGCGACGGCCGGATCGCGGCCAAGCGCTCCTACCGGAAGGGCACGCTCTGAAATCCCCGGACGTGACCGCCCCGCTCGTGCTGCGCGGCGCGAGCCTGATCGACGGGACCGGCGCTCCGCCGGTGCGTGGCCGCGCCGTCGTCGTCGAGAACGGGCGGATCGCGGACGTCGTCGAGGAGTCGCGCGCGCCCGCCGGCACGACGCTGCGTCTCGACGGCCTCACGCTCCTGCCGGGGCTCTTCAACTGCCACGTCCACCTCTCGTTTGGCGGCGAGCCGGACCCGAGCGTGGCCCTGCGCTCCGACTCCTACGCGATGACAGTGATCAAGGCCGCGCTCCGCGCGCGCCAGACCGTCGAGGCCGGCGTCACGACCGTGCGCGACCTCGGCGGCCGCGACTACGCCGAGCTGGCCGTGCGCGACGCGGTCCGCGCCGGCCTGATCCTGGGACCGCGGATCCTCTGCGCGGGGCGGGGCATCTGCATGACGGGCGGCCACGGCTGGCAGCTGATCGGCCGCGAGGCCGACGGCGCCGACGAAGTCCGCAAGGCGGTTCGCGAGCAGCTCCGCGCCGGCGCCGACGTCGTCAAGATCTTCGCCACGGGCGGTGTGATGACACCGGGTGTGGACCCGAACTCCGCGCAGCTCACGCTCGACGAGGTGCGCGCGGCGATCGAGGAAGCGCGGAAGGCGGGGCGACGCGTCGCCGCGCACGCGCAGGGGGCCGACGGTATCGCCAACTGCCTCGAGGCCGGCATCACCACGATCGAGCACGGCATCTTCCTCTCGGAGGCCCTGTGCCGGCGGATGACCGGGGACGGCGTCGCGCTCGTGCCGACGCTCATCGCGGCCGCGGCGATCGAGCGGGGCGGTATCGCCGCCGGCATCCCCGAGTTCGCGGTGAAGAAGTCCGTGGCGCTGACCGACCGTCATCGGGAGTCCTTCCGGCTCGCGGTCCGGCTCGGCGTCGCGATCGCGGCGGGGACCGACGCGGGCACGCCGCTCAACCCGCACGGCACGATCGTGCCGGAGCTGTCGCTCATGGTGCGGGCGGGTCTGGCGCCGCTCGAGGCGATCCGCGCCGCGACCTCCACGGCGGCGCGCGTCTGCGGCCTCGAGGCGGAAACGGGGCGCGTGGTACCCGGGCTCGCCGCCGATCTGCTCGCCGTCGGGGGCGATCCGATGGAAAAGATCGAGGCGATCGACGACGTGAGGCTCGTGCTGGCGCGCGGCGTCGTCGTCGTGAACCGGCTCGCCGCGTAGCCCGTCAATGGATTCGCGGGATTCGCGCGTCCTCCGACGCGAGTGGACGAGTGCTCAGGGGTGGCGCGGCACGCGCGCCGGCATGTGGGCCTGGCTCATCCAGCGCGGCGCGGCCGTGGCGCTCCTGGGCGTCGTCGCCGTGCACCTGGCCAACCCGTTCCGCCGCGGCGTCCAAGCCGCGCTGCTGGCGCTCGTCCTGCTCCACGCACTCCTCGGCGTCCGCGCGCTCCTGCTCGACGTCGGCGTGCCGCTGCGCTGGGCGACGCCGCTCTTCGTGCTCGCCCTCGTCCTCTCGGCCGGGCTCTTCGTCGCGCACTGGGCGTGGCGCTGGTACTGAGGTCGACCGCGTGCGAGCCTTCCTCTACCACGCGCAGCTCAACGTCGGCGACGGCACGATCCCGTTCTACCGGGACCTCTTCGGCTACCTCGAGTATCGCGTCATCACGGAGGCGCCGGGCTGCCTCGGCGTGAGCAACGGCACGACGGATTTCTGGCTCTTCGCGACGCCGCGCGAGCGCCGCGGCCATGCCTTCCACCGCAAGAACCCGGGCCTGAACCACCTGGCCTTCGGCGTGCGCGCGCGCGACGACGTCGATCGCTTCGTCGCCGACTTTTTGCGGCCACGAGGGGTGCCACCGCTCTACGGCTCACCCCGCGACTATCCCGAGTACCGCCCCGGCTACTACGCCGTCTTCTTCGAGGATCCCGATCGGCTCAAGCTCGAAGTGGCCCACGTGCCGGGATTGACTGAACGCGGCTGACGAGGCGACACTGCGCTCCGAGAGGACAAGAACATGAAGGCAGGCGAAATCTTCGTAGGCGGCAAGTGGCAGGCCCCGGTCGCGGGCGAGACGTACCAGCCCGTGAACCCGGCGAACGAGGAGCTGCTCACGCCGGTGGGCAAGGGCGACGAGCGCGACATCGAGCTCGCCGTGGCCGCGGCGCGGAAGGCCTTCGACGAAGGCCCCTGGCCGCGCATGAGCCCTCACGAGCGCGGCCGCATCGTCTGGCGCCTCGGCGACCTGGTCCAGCAGAACCTCGACGAGATGGCGAAGCTCGAGAGCCTCTGCACCGGGAAGACCATGTTCGACTCGGGCAAGGTCGAGATTCCGTTTGCCGCGGAGGTCTTCCGCTACTACGCGGGCTGGGCGACGAAGATCCACGGCGAGACGCTTCCGCTCCGCGACAACGCCTTCACGTTCACGCTCCGGCATCCGGTCGGCGTGGTCGGCGCGATCGTCCCGTGGAACTTTCCGTTCCTCCTCTCGTCGTGGAAGCTCGGACCGGCGCTCGCGGCGGGCAACACCGTCGTCCTCAAGCCGGCGTCCCAGACGCCGCTGACCGCCCTCAAGTTCGCGGACCTCTGCCAGGAGGCCGGGCTTCCCGAGGGCGTCGTCAACGTCGTGACGGGCCCGGGCGGCAAGGTCGGCATGGCCCTCGTCCGCGACCCGCGCGTCGACAAGATCGCCTTCACGGGCTCGACCGACGTCGGCAAGCAGATCATGCGCGAGGCGGCCGGGACGCTGAAGCGGCTGTCGCTCGAGCTGGGCGGGAAGTCGCCGAACATCGTCTTCGCCGACGCCGACCTCGAGGCGGCGGCGCGCGGTGCCATGACCGGTATCTTCTACAACAAGGGGGAAGTGTGCGCGGCGGGCTCGCGGCTGTTCCTCGAGGAGAAGATCCACGACGACTTCATGGCCAAGCTCACCGACAAGGTGAAGGGGATGAAGGTCGGCGACCCGATGGACAAGGCGACGCGCATGGGACCGGTGGTCTCGAAAGCGCAGATGGACACGGTGCTCTCGTACATCGAGGCCGGCAAGCGCGACGGCGCGCGCGTGGTGGCGGGCGGCGGCCGGGCCAACGTCGGCAACGGCAAGGGCTACTACATCGAGCCGACGATCTTCGACGGCGTGAGCAATTCGATGAAGATCGCGCGCGAAGAGATCTTCGGGCCCGTCCTCTCCGTGATCCCGTTCAAGTCGGTCGAGGACGGCATCGCGCAGGGCAACCAGACGACCTACGGGCTCGCCGCCGCGGTCTGGACGCGCGACGTGGCGAAGGCGTTCCGCGCCGCGCGCGCCCTCCGCGCGGGAACGGTGTGGGTGAACGCCTACAACCTGTTCGACGCCGCGCTGCCGTTCGGCGGCTTCAAGGAGTCCGGCTTCGGCCGTGAGATGGGCTCAGTCGGCCTCGATCACTACACCGAGGTGAAGACCGTCTGGGTCGATCTGTCCTGAGGCCGGCGGCTCCCGGCTATGTACGATCTGCGATGTGATCGTGCTCAGTCGTGGATTAAACGGGCAGAAGCTGCTGCGGATCTCGACGCCAAGTTTGTTTTCCTGTGGATTGCGTTTGATTCGCTTTTCGGGCAGGCGGAGTACATGGGCCGCAGGTCTGACCTCGACAAGTTCTTGACCAAAGTAATTGAACTGGACGGGGGCGAGTCCCTACCCGCAGCAATGTCGGGGGTAAGGGCAGAGGCTTTGGTGCTCGTACAGCTCAAGTATCTCTATCGCGGGTACTGGACGGATGCTCGTTCCGCCGATCTCCGCGAGGGAAGGTGCGCAACGCGCGCAGGGTCTATCAGAAATGGGGTGCTGGGCGCCCGCAGGACTGTCTCCGGATGCTGTATTGGCGCCTCTATGAGCTGAGGAACCAAGTCGTTCACGGTGCAGCGAAGGCTGGTTCAAGGATGAATAGAGACTCCCTGAAAGCCGCAGTTCCGATCCTGTCAGTTACCGTTCCGGTCCTCCGCAAGATCTTATGGGAACATCGGGACGACGACTGGGGCGAGCCAGCGTATCGGCCTCTGCGGCGTGTTGGCGGGCCGGATCCCGATGGGCCCCCTTTCAACGCCGCGAAGGTGTCCCAGAGGCGCGAGTGAGTCTTTCCTTTGTTGCCTTCCAAGTCGGCCGCTCCAACGTAGGACGGAAAGGACGCCGCGTGACATCAGGCCAGTCTCTGGAGCGATGGAACGAGACGTTGACCCAAGGGGGCCTCAGGTTCAGCGCCAGCTATGGTCACACGGGGAACTTCATTGTCGAATCCCGCGCCTTAGTCACTGTAGATCAGGCAATCACCGCGCTTGCGGTGCTCCAGCCACTTAGATTTTGTGTCTTCTCTCGAGATGACTTCAAGCAGTGGCTGGACCATCTGAGTGTGGAGATGAGTGCGCCTTCCGTCCAGAAAGGTCGGCGCGCCACACTCGGTGCTGTAATGGATCTGAATCCTCGGGGAGAGACGCCTCCGATGCTGAACTCTAGCCAAGCAAGAGTCTTCAGCGATTTCGGCGTGCCTCGTGTCCGCGCCGTGTGGAAGCTTGACTTGGTTAAGGAGGGCAAGCGCGAGACGGTCGTTCGTGACGAGCGTCGGCGGGAAGGAGGCTGGGGCGCTGTAGCACATGCGATGAAGATCGCAGTTGGCGGTGAGTGGACCGCGCGCTCGATGAAGACACTCGAGGGACTCGGTAAGCAGCTCAGCGCCCGCGCTACCACGCCGTGAATTGACAGACCGCTGAACCGAGGGATCGCGTCACTTTCAGACCCGAACTACCGCAAAGTCTGGTCGAATGAACACATGCTGTATCACACGAGGGACATTGGCGGACTCGGTCTCTAGTCGTGTACCTTGATGGAGAGATGCTGGTGAGGAAGGCGCGAGGTATTCGCGACATGAAGAGAACTCGAGCGGTAAAGCCGTCGCTCGTTCGACATACGCTTACGATCACTCTGGCGCGGTTGGGCGCCGAGCCTAGGCGCTTCAAGGTTCAGCGTGGGACCACCCTGCGGGAAGTCGTCCGAGCGCACGGGTGCGACCATCTGAGCGTACGGGTCAATAGACGCTCAGTGGCTCCCACGACGCGTTTGCGCGAAGGCGACGTGATTCTGGCGGTACCCCGCACGATCGCTGGCGCGGCCGAGCGGGACGTAGAACGGGCTTTGGAGCCTTACCGACGACGACTGTCCCCTGGCGATTACCGTTTTCTCGAGAAGTTTGTAGGGGCGGAGGCGCTAGGCTTCAGGCAAGACGACTTCTACAGCTCGTAGCACTGACCTCTATTGGCGAACGGCCGTCTTAGATTCCATCCTCGGATCCGTTTTCCCCGGCGCGTCTATGTCGATGCGAACGTGTTCGCTCATGCTCGGGACTCGAGTTCGAATCTATATCTGAGGGCCGGTACCTGTCTGGCCGAATTGGCCGCGCAGGGCGCGGGAGTATGTGTTTCGCCGCTGGTCATCGACGAGCTCTGGTGGGCTCTCTTCCGAGTGTTCTACCGTCAGCGGTGGGGCCGGAACTTCGAAGGAGATGAGTACAAACGTGATCCGGGGATTTGGCGGGATCATTGGCCGGCCGTTCATCGTATCTCAGACGAAATCCTGACTTGGGATCGTCTTACCGTGCTCGATGAAGCACCGGGCGCGACAATCGCAACGTTCGCCGTAAATCTGATCGACAAAAACCCTCTTGGCCCACGCGACGCGTTTCATCTGGCGATCGCGTTGCATCATGGAATACCCGCATTTGTGATTGCCGACTCCGATTTCGACGCAGTGCAACTCCCGCCGGGCCGTAAGCTAGCGGTGATTCGAATCTAGGCGCCTACAAGGGCCGCGACGAGACGATGCGCGCGTAGAGCGCCATCTGCCGCCAGAAGTGGCGCAGCGCGAAGTGCTCGTTGACGTCGTGCTGCTGGTTGTCGGAGTTCGCGGCCGGGATCCAGAGCGCCGGCATCCCGAGCGTCTCGGTGAACACCCAGAGCGGCAGCGTCCCACCCAGGATCGGCAGTGCGACCGCGTCGTCGTCCTCGTCGAGCAGCCGCAGGAGCCAGCCGAACTCCGGGCGTGAGGGCGACGTGTACGACGCCGGCTGGCCGTGCATGGTCAGCGTGAAGGCGATGCCCGGCGTGCGGTTCCGATGGTCGGCGACGGCGCGCTCGACGATCGCCCGGATCTCGGGCGGCGGCGTGTCGGGCGTGAGGCGGACGTCGAGCCGCGCGTGCGCCGTGCGCGGAATGATCGTGCGGCGGGCCGTCGGCGAGGCGCCGTCGGTCATGAAGTGGTTCACGTTGACGGTCGGCGTGAGGTACGGCGTGAAGACCGCCTTGTCCTGCCACTTGACGAACGCCTCGGACGCCTCGCGCCGGAAGGCGTCGTGGGCCGCGGCGTGGGCGGCGACGCGCTCGGTGACGTCCTCGATCAGGCGCGCGAGCGGCAGCACCGGGTTCGGGACGATGTTGCCGTAGTTGCCCGAGTGCACCGAGGCGCGCTGTCCGTTGTCGGCGACGAGGTCCACCTGCAATAAACCGCGCACGCCCATGACGAGCGTCGGCCGGTTCGTCTGCTTGGGCCCGTCGGAGCCGATCAGCACGCGCGCCGCGAGGCGCCTCCGGTGGGCCCGCGCGATCGCGTCGAGGTGCGGGCTGCCGTGCTCCTCTTCACCGTCGAGGATGACCTTGACGGTCCACTGGAGCGTCTTGGCGCGCCGCGCGTCGAGGGCGCCGAGCACGTTGGCGAGGTGCTGGCCCTTGTTGTCGGCGCCGCCGCGCGCGACCACGAGCAGCTCGTCCAGCTCGCGCTCGCCGAGGTCGCGCGGCTCGACGCGCCGGGCGCCGACGAACCAGGTCGGCGTGAACGGCTCGCAGGCGACGCCCTCCCATCGCCAGCGGGCGACGTCCCCCGTCGGCTGGACGTCGTAGTGGCCGTAGAGGAGCAGATCGGGTGCGCCCGCGGGACCCGGGATCTCGCCGTAGAGCGCCGGCGTGGCTTCACCCTCCGCTGGCAGGAGGGACTCGAGCTCGAGGCCGACGTCGCGCCAGAAGGCGCGGACCTTCTCGACCATGTCGGGCGTCACCTGGCGGCTGATCGTCGGGATCCGCAGATAGCGGTCGAGCAGCGCGAGTCGATCCTGACGTGGCGACACGGGACCTCCCCCGAAGCGCGGCGGACTCGACTAGTATAGCGCTCGATGACGACGCTCCGCGTCTTCCGGTGGTCGCCGGGCGCCCCCGAGCGCTGGCAGACGTACGCGGTCGACGCGGGCGCCGACACGACGGTGCTCGACGCGCTCGTCGACGTACAGCGGCGCCAGGATCCGACGCTCGCCTTCCGCTACGCCTGCCGCGTCGGCATGTGCGGCTCGTGCGCGATGGTCGTGGACGGCCGTGAGCGCTGGGCGTGCCGCACGCGTCTCGCGGATCTCCGCGCGTCCGCGATCAGCGTGCGGCCGCTCTACCATTTCCCGCTGCTGCGCGACCTCGTCGTGGACCTGACCCCGTTCGGCGCGCGCATGGCCGGGGTCGGGGCCGCGCTCGTGCCGGGCGAAGGCGCCCGGCCCTACGCCGAGATTCCCGGCGACTCGGCGGAGCGGCGCCAGATCGACGCGGCGATCGAGTGCATCGGCTGCGGCATGTGCGTGTCGGCGTGCACGATGGTCGCGCACAACCCGCGCTTCCCCGGCCCGGCCGCGCTCAACCGCGCCTTCACCCTCCAGCGCGACCGTCGCGACGCGGCGCACGAGGCGCGCTGGGAGGTCTTGATGTCCGACGACGCGCTCGCGCGCTGCCACGGCCAGGGCAACTGCACCGCGGTGTGCCCGATGGGTCTCGAACCGACGACCTCGATCCTCCGCCTGCGGGGGACGGCGGTCCGCCGCCTCCTCTCCCGGTGATCCGTCTCGCCGAGCTCACCCGGCCACTCGTCGCGCGCCTGGCGCGCGACCACCGCGCGTCGTGAGCCGGCCCACCCGCCTGGTGGCGGCGGCCCTCGTCGTGTGCGCCGCGGCGGCGTGCGTGACGCTCACGCCCGAGCAGGAGAAGAGCGCCGCCGAGGTCCGGGCGCTCGCCGGCGAGGCGTTCAGGATCTACAAGGTGCCGAGCATCCCGATCGTCATCGGCGCGCACGTCAAGGGGACCGGCGGCACCTACGAGGGGGGCATGTTCACCGTCGGCTCCGGCATGCTCGCGTCGACGACGCGCGACGTCGTCGTCGCCCACGAGCTGGCCCACTACATCCTCGGCCACGACGGCAAACGGCTCAACGTGACGACGATCGACCGCCGGGCCATCTACGAGCAGTGGGAGCTCGACGCCAACGCCAAGGGCGTCGAGATCCTCGGCCGGGCGAAGCCGATGCCCGAGGAGCTCGCGCTGAGCCTCTTCTACCAGCACGGGATCGGCGCCCACCGCGTGGGGGGGATCCCGTTCGGCCACAAGCCGCCGTGCGAGGAGCTCGCGGACCTCCTCGCGCGGTTCCCGCGGCAGAGGGCGTGGACGGCGACGCTCGAGTGCGCGAAGACGGCGCCATCGAGGCGCGCGACGATCCTCGCCCAGCCGCCGTCGCGCGAGGGAAGCCGGTCCGAGCGCGTGGTCTGGAGCTACTTCGTCAACCGCGGGCCGGCGAGCGGCGCCCGGATCGACAAGCCCGAGGATTTTCCGCGCCGGGTGACGGAGTACGACCGGAGCCAGAATGTCGTGATTCTGTTCGTCATGCTGGAGGCGTCCACGCGGCCCACGACCGTCACCGTGAAGTGGAGCGACGAGCGCTCTGTCCAGCGCAAGGTGACCGAGCGCACCCTGGAGCCGACGACGGGCGGCACGTTCTCGTGGCACACGCAGGTCGTCCCCATGTGGGAGATGCGCCCATACCCCGGCCGATGGACGGCGCGGGTCGGCGTGGACGACCGGGCGGTCGGCGAGTACAGTTTCCGCCTGCTGGATTGATTCTGTCGCCGCGGCGCGTTAGAGTGATTCCGCTCTGAGATTCGCGTGCTTGCCGACGAACTGAGGGGGGTCGCGATGTCCGTGCAGCAGATCCGCTCGCTCTACGCCGCGATGCCCGACCGTCTCACGCAAGCGCGCCGGAAGTTCGGCCGCCCGCTCACCCTGACCGAGAAGATCCTGGCCGCTCACTGCTGGGACTGGCCATCGCAGCAGTGGGAGCGTGGGAAGGCGATTCTCCGCCTGCGCGTGGACCGCGTCGGGCTGCAGGACGTGACGGGTCAGATGGCCCTCCTGCAATTCATGATGTCCGGCCGCAAGCGCACGGCCGTGCCCGCGACGATCCACTGCGACCATCTGATCCGCGCCCAGACCGGCGCCGCCGACGACTTCGCGCGCGCCATCCAGGAAAACCGGGAGGTCTACGACTTCCTCCGCTCCGCCGCGCGCAAGTTCGGCATCGGCTTCTGGCGGCCGGGCGCCGGCATCATCCACCAGGTCGTGCTGGAGAACTACGCCTTCCCCGGCGGGCTCATGATCGGCGCCGACTCGCACACGCCCAACGGCGGCGGCCTCGGCATGCTCGCGATCGGCGTCGGCGGCGCGGACTGCGGCGAGGTGATGGCGGGGCTGCCGTGGGAAGTGCTCCATCCCAAGCTGATCGGCGTCCATCTCACCGGCAACCTCTCGGGCTGGACGGCGCCGAAGGACATCATCACCTATCTCTGCACGCTGCTCACGGTGAAGGGCGGCACGAACAAGATCATCGAGTACTTCGGCCCGGGCTGCGAGTCCGTCAGCGCGACCGGCAAGGGAACGATCTGCAACATGGGCGCCGAGCTCGGCGCGACCACCTCCGTCTTCCCGTTCGACCGGCGCATGGCGGCCTACCTGCGCGCGACGGAGCGCGCGGAGATCGCCCGCCTCGCCGAGGAGTCCGGCGCGCACCTCGTCGCCGACCCGGAGGTCGCCGCGGACCCGAAGCGGTTCTACGACGAGATCGTCGAGATCGACCTCGACACGCTGGAGCCGCACGTCGTCGGCCCGCACTCGCCGGATCGCGGCCGGGCGATCAGCAAGCTCGGCGCGGAGGCCAAGGCCAACGGCTGGCCGCTCGCGATCACCAACACGCTCATCGGCTCGTGCACGAACTCCTCGTACGAGGACATGCGCCGCGCGGCGCACGTCGCGACGCAGGCGACCAAGGCGGGGCTCCGGGCGAAGATCCCCTTCTGGATCACGCCGGGCTCCGAGCGGATCTTCCAGACGATCAAGCGTGACGGCATCACCGACGCCTTCGAGCGCATCGGCGGCACGGTGCTCGCCAACGCGTGCGGGCCCTGCATCGGGCAGTGGAAGCGCTCGGACGCCGCGGCGGAGGGACCCAACACGATCGTCTCGTCCTTCAACCGCAATTTTCCCGGCCGCAACGACGGCAGCACGCAGACGCTGTCGTTCCTGACGAGCCCGGAGATCGTGACGGCGCTCGCCTTCGCCGGCACGCTGGAGTTCGATCCCGTCCACGGGAGTCTTCAGGGTATCGACGGCAAGCCCTTCCGCTTCACGGCCCCGGAGGCCGAGGAGCTCCCGCGCGCGGGATTCGCGGGCGGCACGGAGGGCTACGAAGCCCCCGCCGAGGACGGCGATGCCGTGCAGATCCTGGTCGAGCCGACGAGCGAGCGGCTGCAGCTGCTCTCGCCGTTCCCGAAATGGGACGGCCGGGACTTCGTCGACCTGCCGGTGCTCGTCAAGGCCCAGGGCAAGACGACCACCGATCACATCTCGCCGGCGGGCACGTGGCTCAGGTTCCGCGGCCACCTCGACAAGATCAGCGACAACATGTTTCTCACCGTGACCAACGGATTCACCGGCGAGACCGGCAAGGGGACCCATCCGCTCACCGGGGAGCGCGGCCTGTCCCTGATGAAGATCGCCCGCGACCTCAAGGCGAAGGGGCTGGGCTGGATCGTCGTCGGTGACGAGAACTACGGAGAAGGGTCGAGCCGCGAGCACGCGGCGATGTCGCCGCGCTACCTCGGCTGCAAGGCGGTGCTCGTGCGATCCTTCGCGCGCATCGCCGAGACGAATCTGAAGAAGCAGGGCGTGCTCCCCCTCACGTTCAAGGATCCGCGCGACTACGACCGATTCCGCGACGGCGACCGCGTGAGCGTCACGGGGCTCCAGGCGTTGGCGCCCGGCAAGCCCGTCACGCTCGTGATCAAGCACGCCGACGGCACGAGCGAGACGATCGAGGCCCAGCACAGCATGACCCAGGAGCACATCGCGTGGTTCCGGGCGGGCTCGGCGCTCAACGCCGCCCAGAGCCACGCATCTTAGACGAGGAAGAGGAGACGCCGACCGCATGACAGGCAGGGTGAAGATTCCGGCGGGCGAGAAGATCACGATCGAGCACGGCAAGCTGCGCGTCCCCGACCGTCCCATCATCGCGTTCATCGAGGGCGACGGCACCGGCCCGGACATCTGGCAGGCCTCCGTCCGCGTGCTGGACGCGGCCGTCCAGCAGGCGTACCAGGGCAAGAAGAAGATCGCCTGGGCCGAGACGTACGCGGGCGAGAAGGCGCACGCCGTCTACGGCCAGGACTGCCCGCCGAACCTCCTCCCGGAGGAGACACTCGACGTGATCCGCGAGTACCTCGTCGCGATCAAGGGGCCGCTGACGACGCCCGTCGGCGAGGGCTTCCGCTCGCTCAACGTCACGCTCCGGCAGGTGCTCGACCTCTACGTCTGCCTCCGCCCGGTGAAGTACTTCCAGGGCGTGCCGTCGCCGGTGAAGCGGCCCGACAAGGTGAACATGGTGATCTTCCGCGAGAACACCGAGGACATCTACGCCGGCATCGAGTGGGAACAGGGGACGCCCGAGGCGAAGAGGGTCGTGGAGTTCCTTCAGAAGGAGATGAAGGTCGACAAGATCCGCTTCCCCAACACATCGTCCATCGGCATCAAGCCGGTGTCCAAGGAAGGCTCCGAGCGGCTCATCCGGGCCGCGATCCGCTACGCGATCGAGAACAACCGACGCAACGTGACGCTCGTGCACAAGGGCAACATCCAGAAGTACACGGAAGGCATGTTCATGAAGTGGGGCTACGCGCTGGCCAAGCGCGAGTTCGGCGACAAGACGGTCTCCTGGGACGACTGCGGCGGCAAGCCGCCGGCGGGCAAGATCCTCATCAAGGACTCGATCACCGACGCGTTCCTGCAGCAGATCCTGACCCGTCCGGACGAGTTCGACGTGATCCCGACCTGCAACCTGACGGGCGACCTCCTGTCGGACGCGCTTGCCGCGCAGGTCGGAGGCATCGGCATCGCGCCCGGAGCCAACATCAACTACGAGTCGGGCCACGCGCTCTTCGAGGCCACGCACGGCACCGCGCCGAAGTACAGGGGACTGGACAAGGTGAACCCGGGTTCGGTCATCCTCTCGGGCGAGATGATGTTCCGCTACATGGGCTGGACGGACGCGGCCGACCGGCTCATCGCGGCGCTCGAGAAGACGATCAAGGCGAAGGTCGTGACCTACGACTTCGCGCGGCTGATGGAGGGCGCGCGGGAGGTCAAGTGCTCCGAGTTCGGGACCGCGGTGATCAAGAGCATGGAGACCCTGTGAGCGCACGCCCCAAGATCACCGTCGTCGGCGCGGGCAACGTCGGCGCCTCGGTGGCGCAGTACTGTGTCGAGCGCGAGCTCGGCGACGTCGTCCTTGTGGACGTCATCGAGGGCGTACCCCAGGGCAAGGCGCTCGACCTCGCCCAGGCAGGCCCGATCCACGGCTACGACTCGCGGCTGACCGGCTCGAACGGCTACGACGAGACCGGCGACTCGGACGTCGTCGTGATCACGGCGGGGCTCGCGCGCAAGCCCGGCATGACGCGCGACGACCTGCTCTTCAAGAACGCCGAGATCGTCGGCGGCGTCGTGGACCAGGTCGTCGCCCGCTCGAGGAACGCGATCCTCATCCTCGTGACGAACC
>WNGG01003284.1_pt1 | contig 18784 bp, 17 predicted proteins | sample 5400661 | NCBI WGS metagenome assembly WNGG01 (sample SAMN13153372, study PRJNA577476) | soil metagenome | isolation source: 100 cm soil or saprolite under Garry oak tree replicate 1 | place: USA:California | collected 2016-06-15
CTGCTGTCCAACGCGCTGCGGCACACCCCACCGGGCGGGCAGGTCACCGTCAGCACGGAGACGGACGGACCGGACGTCACGATCACCATCGCCGACACCGGTGACGGCATCGCCGCGGTGCACCTGCCGCACATCTTCGAACGGTTCTACCGCGCCGATACCGCCCGCGACCGCGCCCACGGCGGATCCGGGATCGGGCTGACCATCGCCCGGGCACTCATCACCGCCCACGGCGGCACCCTGAGCGCCACCAGCGACGGCCCCGGCACCGGCGCGCGATTCACCATCACCCTGCCCGGCGCCAGGAATACCCCCTGACGCGCGGCCGGGGTGCCAACCGCCGCGACACCACGACGCTGGCCGGGCCTGTCACTGAGCTACTCCTTTCGCCCGGCGAGCCATGCGGCTTGGTGCTGACGCCGACGGCGACCAGGGTCGAGATCACCGCCAGCCTTCACCGGGGATCGGCGCGCTCACGAGGTGGCCTGCTGCTCTGGCGGAGGCGCCGTGCGGATCGGCTGATGCCGTCCCGGGACCCTCCACTGCCGGCGCGGCGGCGGATGCAGGCAGCTGCGCCTTCATCCGGGCCAGCTCGTCGTCCACGTCGTGGCCTGCGGTCAGGGCATCCAGCTGAGACTGGACGTCATCGCGTTCGCCGGGCAGGGTAGCGTCCTCCAGGGCACCGGAGGCCAGCACGGGTTCCTGGTCGTAGCCGTCGGATGCATGGTCATGATGGCCGGGATGGGCCACGGCAGCGACCACCGAGCCTGAAAGCGCTACGGTCCGCCTGATCGCGCTCGCTCCGTCCTCCGCCATTACACCCGATCGGCGATCTCTTTCACCAGGCTTGATTGCTGCCAATGACCACGCTCTGAAACGATGCGCGCAGCAGCCGAGTGATCTCGTAGCTGGGCTTGGAGTCCAGGTTGGCGGTGCGTCTCGGCGAGGATCACGGCTGGCTCGTTGGCCAGGGCGCGGGGGATGGCGACCCGCTGCTCCGTAGCTGAGCGGCTCGCGCAGGCCGGGGAAGGGTCTCGTCTACTCACAGACAACCCTCACGCGTCGTCGGCATCGTATTGCCGTTGCTAGTGCGCTCAGCAGGTGTGTGCCGGGTCCCAGCCGGCGAATCCCTGGTGCATGCCGGGGTTGTGGTCGCCGTTGAAGCCCATCGTCTGGGCGCATGTCACGACGTGCTGGCCGAACTCCTGGCCAGTGCCGGTTCCCGCAGAAGCCATGGCGGGTGTCAGGACGAGAGCGGCCATTATGGTCCCTGCCCCCACCAGCCCTCCGGATATTCTGCGCATTGCCGTCACCCCTTCTCAAGGCCAAGCACGTTCCTCTCCGTGTTGCCCACAATCGCCAGCGCTTTGTGCCACGGGGCAGGGCCGAAGGGCCCGGTGGACGGGGACAGAGGTCCTGGACTGCTAAACGGCCGCCTCAACCGGCCCGGTCGGCAGCGCAGGTTCGCGTTCCTCGGCACGGATCCGGAGCGATCCCTGGCGCAGCGATGACGTTCCGGTGGACAAGCCGACGACCAGGCCCGGAGGCCACTACAGCCGGACGACCTGGCGGATGGTGGCGGTGACCTCGCCCAGCCGGGCGTCGCCGTCGGCGGGTGAGTTGCGGGCGGCGGCAGTCACGCAGGTGCTCAGGTGGTCATTGAGCAGCCCGACGGCCACCTCCTGCAGCGCCCGGGTGGCGGAGGCGACCTGGGTGACCACGTCCGGGCACCAGGTGTCCGCCTCGATCATCTTCTGCAGGCCGCGGACCTGGCCCTCGATCTTGCGCAGCCGCCGCAGGTAGTCCTCCTTGCCGGAGGCGTACCCCCGGACCGGCCGCGAACGCGAGGCCAGGCGGGGCGGCGGGCCGCAGTCCGCCGCCATCTGCCCGGCCGCCATGGCGGTCATCGCCCGCTCCCGGTACCGCCTCCGGTGCCGGCCGGGCTGCGGCCCGCGCCGCCGTCGAGGGCCTCGCGCAGCCGCCGGTACTCCTCGGTGTCGATCTCGCCGCGGGCCAGCCGCTCGTCCAGGATGCGGAGCGCGTCGCCGCCACGGTGCTCCTGGTCACCCCCGGGCTGGCCGGCCCGCCGGGTGGCATTAGTGAACAGGGCGTAGACCAGCCAGACCAGCAGGCCCCAGAACGCGATCATCCCGGCCCACATCAGGCCGGCCTGCCACCAGGCCCAGCCGCCGTTGCCGTACCAGAACATCATCGTGATCATCTCCTCCGGGCCCGGCGCTTCCCGGGCCGCTAATGTCAGCCTGCCTTCTAGTACCCCCTAGGGGTAGGGACCTCGGTCCCGCCCAGGCGGGCCGGATGGCCCTGCCCCCCACCGGCACCCGCGGCGCACCGTGGACACCAGCAGGGCCGGAAGGAAGGCCCCGGGAAAGAAAGAAGGAGGGGTCGCCATGGCACCGACACAGGCGGCCACACGGGGATGGGCCCCGTGGCCGAAGGACGCGCTGCGGATCAGCTTCGGCGTCATCTGGCTGATCGACCCGTACTCAAGTGGCTGCCCGGGTTCCGCGCGGACTACATGAGCACCATCATGGGCCAGGCCGACGGCCAGCCCGGCTGGCTCAAGGGCTGGTTCGACTTCTGGATCAGGCTGCAGCACCCACAGGCGACGTTCTTCGCCTACCTGGTCGCCGTCGTCGAGACGCTGATCGCCGTCGCGCTGATCACCGGGTTCGCCCGCAAGACCGCCTACATCGCCGCGATCATGTTCAGCCTGCTGATCTGGGCGACCGCCGAAGGGTTCGGCGGCCCGTACACCTCCGGCGCCGCCGACATCGGCACCGCGGTAATCTACGCGGTGGTGTTCGCCGCCCTGCTCGCGCTCAGCTACTACACCGGCCCGGCCCGCTACAGCGCCGACTACTACCTGGAGAAGAGGATCAGCTGGTGGTGGCGGCTCGCCGAGTTCCGCCGCCCCGCCCCGGCCCTGGCCCTGGCCGCAGAAGCCACCCCGGACGACACCCATGCCGGGCAGCCGCAGCCAGCATGACCGGCTCGCACAGTCCCGGAGCGGGAGAGACGGAAGAAACGGAGATCATGATGACACGCAAGCGGATCAGCGTCCTGGCCGGCGCCGCGGTGATAGCCGCGGCCGGCCTGGGGACCGGGATGGCCATCGCCGCCAGCAGCTCCCCCGGCCAGCCAGCCGCCACCGCCTCAGCCAGCCCCGCCGCCTCCGGAGCTAGCTACTCCTGGTACCGGTCCATGATGAGCGGCAACTACGGCGGGACCATGATGGGCGGGTCCGGCGGCGGCTGGATGATGAGCACCGCCGGGTACCAGTGGATGACCGGCGGGGCCAGCGCGCCCGGCTGGATGCACGGCGGCACCCTGCCCGGCGCCATGATGGGCACCAGCACCGACCCCGGCAAGATCATGGGCAGCCTGTGGGCGAACGCCCCCGGGCCGCGGGTCAGCGCCGCGCAGGCCACCACGCTCGGCAGCCAGGTCCCGGCAGGCGCCCGCGCCGACCGGGCCGCCAACACCTTCACCTTCACCACCACCACGGTCCGCCTCACCGTGCTGGCCAGCCCGTCCGGCGGGCCCGACGAGACGTTCCGCATCGCGGGCATGACCAATCCCGCCATCGTGGTGCCCGCCGGGGCCCAGGTCAGCATCGAGGTCATCAACGCTGACCCCGACACCGCGCACGGCCTGGTGATCACCGCCAGCAAGGACACCACCTGGATGCCGATGATGACCGCGCGGCCCGCGTTCACCGGCTCGGCGCTGTGGTTCCTCGGCAACCCCACCACCGCCGGGATGCACGCCGGCACCCTCACCTTCACCGCCGCCACGCCCGGCACCTACCGGTACCTGTGCCCGGTCCCCGGCCACGCGCAGAAAGGCATGGCCGGCGCCTTCACCATCCGGTGAACGCGACCTGCGGGAACTGGCCCGTTCGCGCAACCGGGGCAGGCCCGGCCCGGCTCTGCGCGTGAGCACCCGGTCAGCGGATCGCGGGGGCGGGGACGGGCGGTGCTGGCGCGGGCTCCGGGGGCTCGATGGCCAGGTGCGGGAGACGCCGGTCCAGCCAGCGGGGCAGCCACCAGTTGGCGTCGCCGAACAGGTGCATCACGGCCGGCACGAGCACGCTGCGGAGGATGAACGCGTCCAGCGCGACCGCCGCCGTCAGCCCGATGCCGAACTCGGCCACGTCCCGCGAGCCCATGAACGAGAACGTCAGGAACACGCAGATCATGATGGTCGCCGCCGCGGTGATGACCCGCCCGGTCTCCAGCTGCCCGGTGCGCACCGCGACCGGGTTCCGGCGGCCGTGGACCCATTCCTCGTTCATCCGGCTGACCAGGAACACCTGGTAGTCCATGGACAGGCCGAACAAGATGGCCAGCGTCACCACCGGCAGGAAGGCTTCGACCGGCCCGGCCTGCCCCAGGCCGAACGCGCTGGTCCCCCAGCCCCACTGGAAGAACGCGGTCAGCACCCCGAACGCGGCCGCCGCGGCGAGCAGGTTCATCACCGCCGCGGTGGCCGGGATCAGCAGGCTGCGGAACGCCACCACCAGCAGCAGGAAGCTCAGCCCGACGATGGCCAGGATGAACCACGGCAGCTTCGCGGTCACCACGGCGGCGAAGTCGGCGAACGTCGCGGTGACGCCGCCGACGTACACGCGCAGCGTCGTGCCGCGTTCGGCCGCCGGGATGGTCTCGTCGCGCAAGGTCGTGATGAGGTCGGATGTCGCCTTCGCCTCGGGCGACGTGGCCGGGGTCACCTGGATGACCTCGGTGCCGCCCGTGGCGGCGAGGGTCCGCACGCTGGCCACGTCGGCTACCCGGGGCAGGCCGGCTTCCAGCGTGCGCAGCGCGGCCTCATCGGCGGCCGAACGGGTCTGCGCCACGAGCACGAGCGGCCCGTTGAAGCCCGGCCCGAAACCCTCGGCGAGCAGGTCATACGCCTGCCGGGTGGTGCTGGAGGAGGGGTCGTTGCCCTGGTCCGAGGAGCCGAGCCGCAGGCTGAACACCGGGATGGCGATCACCGCCATGACGACCGTGGCGGCGACGGCGAGGACGGCGGGCCTGCGTTCGACGGTCTCCGCCCAGCGCGCCCACAGCCCCGCCCGGCCGGGTGCGGGTGCGGCGGCAATCCGCCGGCGCTGACGGCGGCTCAGCACGCGCATCTTGAACACGCCGAGCAGCGCGGGCAGCAGGGTGACCGCCGCGAGCACGGTGAAGACGACGGTGAGCGCGGAGGCGACCGCGAGACCGTTCAGGAAGCCGACGCCCAGGACCAGGATGCCGAGCAGGGAGATGCACACCGTGCTGCCCGCGAACAGGACGGCGCGGCCGGAGGTGTCGATGGCCTGGACCGCCGCCTGCTCGGGCGTCAGCCCGGCCTGCAATCCGCGGCGGTGCCTGGTCACGATGAACAGGGCGTAGTCGATGCCCACGCCGAGGCCGATCAGGGCGCCGAGGATCGGCGCGAAGTCCACCACGTTCATGGCGTGGGTCAGCGGCGTGATCGCCATCAGCCCGCCGCCGACCCCGGCGATGGCCGTGACCAGCGGCAGCAGCATCGCAAGCGCGGAGCCGAACGCGATGAACAGCACCACCGCGGCCGCGAGCACGCCGACCGCCGAGCTGGTGGACAGCGGCGCCTGTTCGGTGCTCTCGATCGCCTGGCCGCCGAGCTGGACGTCGAGCCCGGGCGCGCGCGCCGCCTCGGCCGCGTCGATGACCCGGGTGACGTCCGCCTTGGCCAGGTTGTTGGCCTGCCTGGTGAAGTCGACCGTGGCATAGGCGGTGCGGCCGTCCCGGCTGACCTGCGCGGCCCCGCGCGGCCCGTACGGGCTGGCCACGGCGGCGACCTCGGGCATCGTCGCGACCTGCCGGAGCATCGCGCTCATCCGGGCCGCCACGGCCGGGTCACGCACCGTGCCGTGGCTGACCTGCCAGACGATCGTGTCGGAGTCGCCGGCCTGGGCCGGGACGGCCCTGGCCAGCAGCTGCTGGGCGGTGGTGGAGCCGGTGCCGGGCAGCGAGAAGGAGTTGTTGTAGTCGCTCTTGACGGCCTGGGACAGCGCGCCGAGGCCGATCAGCGCGACCACCCAGGCCGTGATGACCACGAACCGGTGGCGATAGCACCACCTCGCGATGGCAGACATGATTCTCCCCGTATGAGTCGATGTGACGTCCTCCATCGTTCGGGATCCGGGCTGCTCGCGTCGCCGGCCTGGCGTGGTGTCTTCGCGGACCGCGATCGCGGTAGGGCGCCGAACGGGCTACCGCGATCGCAGGCACCTGCGTGACCGCCAGCCGCCCCGCCTACTGCGCCGGCAGTAGCTTGTTTGCCGTCCGGCCTGACAGCTGCTTACAGTCTCTTTATGGGGGTTCGCGACCTGGCCATGGGCGTTGGCGACCTGTGTGGTGCCCGCCAGGGTCCGGCGCGCGACTGGGTCCGCCAGAAGGCGGCCGCGCACCGCGCGGCGGCCCGCGCCGCGGCCTCCGCCGCGCTGTTCGGCTGCGGGCTGTTCACCGCCATGCACCAGCGGACCGCGCTGTCACCGGCCGGGATCGCCATCGCCACGGTGATCTACGTGAGTTTCGCCGTGATCCCGAGCTGGCGCTGGCCGCCGTGGCTCCCGGTCGCGGTGACCACCAGCGGGGCGGTCGCATCGATGGCCGCGGGAACGCCGAATGTCCTGATCGGCCCGGCGCTGGTCGTGTCGGTGCTCGTCTTCTCGCTGCGCAGCGAGAAGACACCGGTGATCGCCGGGACCGCGGCGGTCATCGCCGTGCTGCTCATCGGCCACCCGGCGTTCAGCCTGCACGCGAAGACGGGCTGGTCCGATCTCGCGGTGGTGCCGTGGACCGCGGTGGCGGCCGCCATCGGCCAGGCGGTGCGGGCCAAGCGGGCGCACCAGGCCATGCTCGAGGAGCGGGCCAGGCGCGCGGAGGAAGGGCGGGAGCACGAGGCCCGCCGCCGGGTCTCCGAGGAGCGGCTGCGGATCGCCCGGGAACTGCACGACGCGGTGGGGCACCACGTCGCGCTGATCAGCGTCCAGGCCGGCGCGATGGGCTACCTGCTGGACACGGACCTGGACAAGGCCAGGGAGTCGCTCGCGCACATCCAGCGGGCCAGCGAGTCCGCGCTGGAGGAACTCAGGCTGACGGTGGGCCTGCTCCGGCAGCCGGGCGACAGCGAGCCGACCGAGCCGGCCGGCGGCCTGGGCCGGCTCGACGAGCTGATCGACTCTTTCTCGGCCACCGGCCTGCGGGTCACCTGCGACGTGACCGGCCAGGTCAGGCCGCTGCCCGAGGCGGTCGACCTGACCGCCTACCGGGTCATCCAGGAGTCCCTGACCAACACGGCCAAGCACGCGGCCGGGGCCTCGGCGGTCATCCGGCTGGCCTTCGGGCCCAGGGCGCTGGCACTGGCGGTGGAGGACGACGGCCCGTGCGCGGCCGCGGGCGCCGAGGGGCACGGCATCATCGGCATGCGGGAGCGCGCCGCGGCGCTCGGCGGCTGGCTGACCGCGGGGCCGTGCCGCGGCGGCGGGTTCCGGGTCCTGGCCGAGCTGCCGGCGCAGGCCCCGGCGGGCGCGGCGTCATGACCGCCGTGCTGGCGGTCCCGGCCTCGGCTGGCGCGGCGCGGTGACGGCCAGGGGCGCCGTCCGGGTGCTGCTCGCCGACGACCAGGAACTGGTCCGCGCCGGGCTGCGGCTGATGGTGGACAGCGCGCCTGACCTGGCGGTGGTGGCCGAGGCGGCGACCGGCAGGCAGGCGGTCCGGCTGGCCCGCGACGCCCGCGCGGACGTGGTGCTCATGGACATCCGGATGCCTGACCTGGACGGCCTGGCGGCGACCCGGCAGATCACGGCGGACGAGGACCTGGCCGGCGTCAGGGTGCTGATCCTGACCACGTTCGAGGTGGACGAGTACGTCTTCGAGGCGCTGCGCTCCGGCGCCAGCGGCTTCCTCGGCAAGGGGTCGCGGCCGGACGTGCTGATCGAGGCGATCCGGACCGTCGCCCGCGGCGACGCGCTGCTGTCCCCCGCCGCCACCCGCGGCCTGATCGCCCGCTTCCTCACCATGCAGGTCCCCGGTCCCGCGGCCGCGCCCGGCCTGCTTGACGCGCTGACCGAACGGGAGCGGGAGATCGTCGCCCTGGTCGCGACCGGCCTGTCCAACGCCGAGATCGCCGAGCGCCTCACGCTCAGCCCGCTGACCGTCAAGACGCACGCCAACCACGCCATGACCAAGCTCGGCGCCCGCGATCGCGCCCAGCTCGTCGTCCTCGCCTACCAGGCCGGGCTGCCCGGCGCTCACACGTCCCGTTAACCCCAACCGTAAGCTAATTTCGCTCACCTGTGCGAGATAACCGGAGTTTACGGGGTCTTCCCGGAACGGCACGTACCACGGGCGCGCTCGTGCATCACGGCACGCGTGAGCATCATCGCGCAGGCCGGAATATACGGCCACCAGGCACACGGAGCGCTAACCGGCACCCGATTTATACCGATTTATACCGAACGGGCCGTGGTTACCCGCCCCGTCGCCAGCGGACCGCCGGGGCACGTGGTCCGCGGCGACGGCACCGGGCGTGACGGGATGATCGACGGCGACTTTCGCCATCCAGCGGTCCTGCCGGAGGTCTGCGTATCCATCCAGGATCACGATGTAGCCTTCGAACCCGTTGCGCCGTGTAGTTCCGGTAAGCCGCACTTCTCCGTAACTCAGTTCGCTGGCAGAGGCCGCGGCTGAGATCACTGCGGGGGTCCGGCAGGGCCAGGGCACGCGGTCAATGCGGCCGGGATATCCAGGGGCGGCCGCTCGTACCGGAATCATCGCTAATGGCCCCTGGAGCTGGCGGTTGCCTGAATCTGGCAGGTATCGTACGGTAGAGACATATCAGAGAAGAGCTCTCAGAGAAACCTGATCGGAGACGCCGATGACCGCCATGACGATCTCAGGCCAGAGGTACGACCTGGACGCCCGGCGTGTTCAGGAAGCACTCCAGGGGGAGCTGCCAGAACCGATCACTGAGCACTTCATCGTGGTCAACGGGCGGCGCTGGCCACCTAAGCAGGTCCTAGCCCTGGTAACCGGGCTCGACCGGGCCGATTTCACGACCCATCAGGCGCGTCGCGCCCTGACCCGCCTCGGCTTCTCCGCGGGCAGGACGGCCAGTGCCAGGGGGCGCCATGCCGGGGGCGCCGCAGCTGCCGCGTCATCGCGATCCGCACCTGCCCAGGCCACCGAGCGACCGCAGCCACTGGTCGAGGCGCTGCGACCTTTCATCGGCCTGTGGGTGGCCGTGCGCGGTGACGAGGTTCTCGTGGCCGCCCCTTCGCCTAAGGAAGTTGTGGCCTGGCTGGCTCGGCACCGCCAGCGGGCGCAGTCGATGTTCCGCGTCCCGGATTCCGAGCAGGCGATCACCGGCGCGGCCCCGCAATGAGGTTCGCGTTCCGGGCCCTCCCAGCTGCGGGCGGAGGCGCGCTGACACCACGGCCCGTCGTAGATATCGCCCTCGAGGGACTGGCAGATGCCCCGATGGAATGCCTGCTCGACACCGGCGCGCTGCGGACCCGCATGAGCGCGGAACTCGCCCCCCTCGCCGGAATCGAGCTGGCCGGAAGCCTCACCGAGGAGTTCTATGTCGGCGGGCTGAAGACCGCCGGCGCGCTAGCCCGCGTCAGCCTCACAGTGACTGACGGCACTGATGAGTTCTCCTGGGACGCGCCAGTCTGGTTCTGCGATCCATGGCCTCACCCCTTCGGCCTGGCAGGACTCGAGGGCTTCATGCATCATTTCCTGATTACGATCCGCGCTTATGACGGATACCTCGACATCACACCCCGCACATAACCCTCCAAGACCGTCGGGTGGCCCGGGGGAATCTCACCCCGGGCTCCCACGTGTTCCGCCACGCGCTGTTCACCAGGCCCAGCGCTGCCAGGTCAATAACCGGCCCGAGCCTGCCCGGATCGATGCCGCCTCGCTCCCGGAGCATCTGGCCGATAAGGTGCTCTTCCCGCTCAGGGCTCAACTCATCGGTGCTCATGGCCGCGCCTCCCGCTGTGATTCCTTACGCGAGTCCGGGCCTCAATCCCATGCAGCCTGATCAAGCCTTTCCCTGTCGAGGGGAACGATCCGGAGGCAATCCAGGGGCCGGGTTCTGGTGGGGTGGACGACCTCGACCCATTCCGCGCCGCCGAACCTGGTCAGGCACGCCGGGATCGACCTGAAGTACCGCCACCCGAACCCCGCCAAATACGGTGTTTCCTTGTCCCGGATATCAGCCCCGTGAAGATGACAACGGCCCGGGTCGATGCCACGCTGCTCCCAGTGGCGAACAACCGCCGCGGCCGCCCGGTACAGCGGACTGGACGGCTTCCACCGGTAAGCAAGATGTTCTGCCGCTATCTCACTCGCTACCGGACCGTCCGGCAGCAGGACGCGTTCAAGCCCGATGACGTTGCTGCTGACAGCCGCGCAGAGGGCCTCGCGATACGGGCGGGGCACCCAGTCGTCCAGCCCTTCGAACTCCGGCAGCATGGAATCGCGTGGCGCGCGCCCCGCTGCGGGATCGGCCTTGATCGCGTGCAGGCGCTCCAGCGCGGCTGCGAGGCTGTCGCCCCTGCGCCACAACAAGGTCAGCTCGAAGTCTGCTTGCTTGCGGAAGTTGAACGTGAACTGGCAGCCGCGCTTCCCGGCAGCAAGCAGCCGACGCATCAGCGCATTGGGGTCGCGGCCGTAGGCCAGCGATGTCACGAAGTGCGCGCTCCACTTGTCATCGTTGCCATGCTCTACGTCGATGTCGAGGTCATGCGGAGCCAACGCGCCGCGGGCGAACGACCCGAAGACGTACACCTCGGTTACCAGGCTGAGCGGCCACTCCTGCTGGCCGCACCAGAGATTCCGCAAGACATGCTCGGCAAGCTTGACCGCCCGTTCCCGCTCCACCATCTCAGTCTGGCACGACCAATGCCCTCGTCGCTGCTGAAAGTGAGCACATGAACACGAACCAGTAATTCGGCGCTCATGATCCTCCGCTGCACCGGATGATAACAACCATCACCCGCGTCCCCGGCACCGCGCTCCCTACCAGGCCGGACGGCGAGACGACCCCGCCATCACCCTCACCGCCGCCAGCCCCGAAGCGCTGCGCGAGCTGATCCGCGCCGACTACCAGGCCCGCCCCGTCCCCCGGGAGGTGGCGCCGTGACCAGCCCCGGCCAGCCCGCCGTGACCCACCCGCCGGTGCCCGCCGGACCCGTGACCGTCGCCGAGCCCGGGCACCCGAGCAGCCGGCACCGGCCCCGCCGCCCGGGATGCTGCTGCGCGTGGTCCGCGGTCACGCGGCCCTGGCCGCCGTCCTGATGACGCGCTGGGCCGACACCACGGCCCCCGGCCCGGCCCGTTCGGTCCCTGGTCCTGGTCTGACTGGGCCGGACAAGGCGCCCAGGATCAGCCCGCTGGCGTGAATGCCGCGTCCGCTGCTATCCGTCCAGCACGACAACCTGATCCGCCTGGCTGATCACGGCGGGGTCGTGCGTGGCGCAGATCACCGTCTGGCCCTCTTCGTGAGCCGCGGCCGCCAGCAGGGCCGCGATGGCCCGGGCGTTGTTCTCGTCCAGCCTGGAGGTCGGCTCGTCGACGATCAGCAGCCCCCGGGCGCTCGCGAGCGCCCGGGCGAGCGCCAGGCGCTGGGCTTCCCCGGCCGAGAGCCGGTGGACGCGCTGGCGGGCCCGGTCGGCGAGCCCGGCCCGGGTCAGCGCCATGGCCGCCCGCTCGGCGGCGGCGCCCGCGTCCCAGCCGCGTATCCGCAGTGCGAGCACGGCGTTCTCTTCGGCGCTCAGGAACCCGATCGGCGCGGGCTCCTGGGAGAGGTACCCGATCCGCTGCCGGCGCAGGCTCGCGAGCTGCTCACCGTCGCGGTCGCCGAGCGGGTGCCCGTCGAGCAGGACCTGGCCCGAACTCGGGCGGTCGAGCCCGGCCACGAGTTTCAGCAGCGTGGTCTTCCCCGTACCCGAGCGGCCCGTGATGACGGTCATCCGGCCGGGCGCGAAGTCGTGGCTGAGCCCGCCGAGCACCTGGCGGCGGGCCGGCCCGTGCCCGTAGGTGCGCGCCACGGAGCACAGCCCGACCTGGGCGGGGACCCAGGGGACTGGCGGCCGCGGCCCGGCCCTGGCCGGGCCGGCCGGCCCGGCCGGGCCGGCATCTGCGGCGGCCCGCGTCACGATCAGCCCGTCCGGGGCTGGCCGGACGCGGGCGCGGCGCCCGATGCCGGCCTGGGTGAGCAGATCGGGGGGAAGCCGCAGCCAGCCGTCGTCGACCACCAGCGCCTCCTCCGCGCCGCGCCGGTCGCCGACGATCCGCCCGTCCCTGATCCGCAGGGTGCGGTCGGCGATCTGCGCGGTCGCCGGATCGTGGGTCACCAGGATGACGCTCGTGCCGTGGCTGCGGGCGAGTTCGGCGATCAGCGCGCGGATGGCGTCGGCGCTGGCCTCGTCCAGCTCGCCGGTCGGCTCATCGGCGAGCAGCAGGGCCGGCCGGTGGGCGAGGGCGGCGCACAGCGCGAGCCGCTGCCGCTCGCCGCCGGACAGCTCCCCGGGCAACGCGTCGGCCCGGCCGCCCAGGGCCGTGGCCGCAAGCAGCTCGTCGACCCGGGTCCGGCGCTCCCGCCGCGGCGCTCCCCGCAGCACGAGCGGCAGCGCGACGGCGTCCCGCAGGCGCAGATCCGGACTCAGCGTCGTCTCGGTGTGCTGCCCGAGGAATCCCATCAGCTCGTGCCGGATCCGCGACCGGGAGCCCGCCGGCAGCCGGCCGATGTCACGGCCCAGCACGCGGACGACGCCGGCTGACGGCGGCTGGAGCCCGGCGACCACGCGCAGCAGCGTGCTCTTCCCGGCGCCGCTCGGGCCGAGCACGCCCAGCACCTCGCCGCGGGCCAGCTCGAGGTTCGTCCCCTGCAGCGCCGCCGCGTCGCCCTCGTTCGTCCGGTGGACGCAGAACACGTCGCGCAGCTCGACGACCGCCTCGGTCAACGCGGCACCCTCCCCCGCGGCGCCAGCCAGCCCGCGAGCGCGAGCACCGCGAACGTCCCGGTGCTCCAGGCGGCGAGCGCCGCCCACGGGACCACCGTCACCACCGGCGGGCGGGGATCGGCGACAGTACCCGCGGCGCGGACGCTCGCGACGGCCAGCCGGGTCAGCAGGACCGCGACCGCCAGGCCGACGATCACGCCGAGCGCGCTCGCGAGCGCGAGCCGGACCCGCAGCTCGGCCCGGAGCCCGCGCGGGCCGACGCCCTGCTCGGCGAGGTCTGCCTCGACCCGCTCGTCGCGGGCTCCGCCGAGCAGCGCCGCCAGCAACCCGACGACCGCCAGCAGCACGGACAGCACTGTCGCCGCGATCAGCGTGCCGAGCACCCCGCGCGGGACCGGCGCGTCCCGCAGCTGACGATCGATGTCGGCGCGGAACGAGGAGTCAAGCTGGGCGAGCGGCCCGCTGCCCAGCGCGGCGCGCAGCGCCGCCGGGTGCCCGGTCCCGATCCACAGCTCGTCGGGCCGGCCCTGGCCGGGGAGTTGCGCGTCCAGGGCGGCCGCCAGCGTCGCCTCGTCGGCGACGACGAAGCCGGCCGGGTCGGGGGGGAGCGCCGGGAAACGGCGGATGACCCCCGCCACGCGCGCCGTCACCGGGAGGCCGTCGACCGTCAGGGCGATGCGCCCGCCGGGCCCGGCGGAGGCGGCGGTCTGCGCATCGGCGAGCACAGGGACAGGGTGCGTGTCAGCCGGCTGCTCCGGCCGGAGCACGCCGGGTGTGCCGCTCGCGGCGAAGCCGACCAGCGCGACGGCACCGCCCCGCCCGGGCGCGGTCGCCGCGCCCACCCCGCGCCACGCGCCGAGCGGCACGCTCAGCAGCGGCCCCCTGCGGGCGGGCAGCGCGAGCAGCGGGCCGAGCGTGACGCGCGCGGCAGACTGAGTCGCGGCCGCGGGGTTCTCGCCGTTCTGATGACCGTTCGTGATGGCGGTCCCGGCGGGCTCGTCGAGCTCCAGGGCCTCCAGCTCCCACCGTCCGCTCGGCACGGCGGCCCGCAGGGACGCGACGCGAGCGCCGGCTGTCCCGAACGCCACCTGCCGGATCGCTCCCCGGGGATCGCGCAGGTCCGCGAGCACGTCGACCGCGAGGCCCGGCGAGGACGCGCGCAGCGACAGCCACCGCGTGCCGTCCGGGAGCAGCGGCCCTGGCGTCCGGACCGGGCCGGCCGGCTCGAGACGCCGGGCGAGCGCGGCCAGCGGCGCCGAGCCGTCGCTCTCCCGCCAGCCGCGGATCTGGGTCAGCCCGGCGGCGGGAACGCCGAGCGCGGGAACCGTCACGGTCCCCCCGCCGCTGGCGTAGTTCGCATCCGTCCGGCGGACGGGCAGCACAGCGCCGTCCGCGACCGCCCGCCAGCGCGGCAGCGGAGCCAGCTCGAGCGGGGTGCTGAAATCCGGCCCCGGCGAGACGAGGGCGTCGAGCGGGACCTGGTCCGCGGCCTGGTCGGCCGCGCTGCGGACCAGCGTCGACCGGTAGGACAGGGCGAAGCCGCCCAGGCCTACGGCGACGGCGAGGAACGCGATGGCCAGGGCCGGCATCCCGGGAGACCGGGCCAGGTTGACGAGCGCGAGGCGGGTGAGCACCGGGCCGCGCCGGGCCACGCGTTCGGCTCCCCGCAGCACCGCTCCCGCGGCGCGGAACGTCAGCACGCCCACGGCGGCGCAGCACAGCGGCGCGAGCAGCAGCGCCAGCACGTGGCCGCGGCCCGGGCCCGCGCCCAGCGCCGCCACCAGGGCCGAAGCCGCCGCGACCGCCAGCAGGTCGGTCAGCCGCGCGCTCCGCACCAGCGCCAGCACGGTGAGCAGCGCGGTCGCCGCCAGCCACCCGGTTCCCAGCGCGATCGCCCCGGCGGGGGTGATCAGGCTGTGCGCCAGGATCGCGCCGGCCGGCTCCCCCTGCTCGTTCGCCAGCAGCACCGCGGCCCCGGCCCCGGCGGCCGCGCCGGCGCCGAGCGCGCCCGCACACAGCCACCCGGATTCCGCCGCGACGAACAGGACGCAGTCACGCGTGCGGGCGCCCGCATGGCGGAGCCGGTCAAGCTCGGCCCGCTGATCGCGGCGAAGGCCGCCGCCGGCCAGGACGACGAACAGCGCCAGCGCGGTGATCGCGCCGCCGCCCGCGAGCAGCAGCCGCTGCGGCGCCTCGCTCGCCTGGGCCCGTGCTTCGTCCAGGGCGGCGAACGGCGCGCTCAGGCTGAACTGGCTCCCGGTCAGCAGCAGGCGGGCCTGCGCGCGGGCCAGCCGGTCCTCGGCGCCGGCCAGCTGCCACGCGTGCAGCCGCGTCGTCACCAGCGGCGCCAGCCAGCTGTGCGTGCGGTACAGGCCGCTCAGGCCCGGCAGCGATTCCAGTCCGGCGACGTCCCCGGTCAGGAGCACCGGCGCGGCACCGGCGCCGGACGGCACGAACCCGAGGGGGACCGCCGAGCGCAGCGGCGCCGTGCCGGCCACCTGGATACGGACGCCGATCGCGGCCAGGGTCGAAGGGACCGGGCCAGTCCCGGCGAGCTGCATCGGGCAGCGCTCCGGGCGGCAGGGCCCGAGCCGGCCAGGCACCGGGGCGGGGAGCCACCGGCCCAGCGGGGCGATCGCGGCAGGACGCACGACCACTCCCCCGAGCCGCACCGGGTTCATCAGCACCACCTCGGTCTGCGCCCCCAGGCCGAGCCCGGTCAGCAGGGCCCGCGCCTGGCCCGCCACGCCGGGGCTGACTGTTCCCTGCCAGGTGACGCGGACCTCGCTCGCCAGCGGCGACGTCTGGCCGAGCACCGACCGGGCGCTCTCGTCGCCCGCCACCTGCGACTGCGCCGCCACGCCCGCGGCGAACGCGGCCGCGAGCGCGATGCCCAGCGCGGGCAGCAGCCACCGGGCCGGGCGCCGCCGGGCGCGCGCCGCGGCCAGCATCAGCGGCGCTGTCAGCACCAGCACCTTCCCATCGTCGCACGCACGCGGACGCCGGCGGCCAGCGTGGACGCACGGCGTCATGCCGTGACCTTTTCGTGACCCTGAGATTAATCTCCGCGATACACGAATCTGGCAAGCTCGTCCAGTGCCAATATGGCCGGACCTGAAGGGCCGCGGGACCGGACACATGGGAGGGAACTGCTTATCCGCCGCGTCGTGCCCGGGCACGGTTGAGCCGGCTGCTGCGCGGCAGGCTGGCGGATCGGTCGACCGCAGGCCAGACCTGGAGGGTTCCGGCAGGTGCAGCCGACGCGAAGGAGTGGTCAGAGAAGTTACACCCCTCGGCTGTCGCCCAGCCATGAGGCCCGGACCACGCTGGTCGGTGTGCTCCGTGGCAGCCGGCACTTCACATCAACGAGAAGGAAGATAAAATGAGACGAACCCCTGCGATCGCCGCCTTGGCCGCGGTCGCCCTCACGGTTGTCGGCTGTAGTAGTAGCGGCAGCAGCAGCAGCGCCGGCGGCGGTTCTTCGAGCAGCGCGTCCGGCAGCACGGTCGATGTCTACTCGAGCCTCCCGTTGCAGGGCGCCTCGACCAGCCAGACCAATCCGCTGGTCAACGGCATCAAGCTCGCGCTCTCTGAGGCGGGTGGCAAGGCCGGGCAGTGGACGGTGAACTACCAGTCGCTCGACGACTCGACCGCGGCGGCCGGCAAGTGGGACGCGGGCCAGACGTCAGCCAACGCGCGTAAGGTGGCGACCGACCCCAAGGCCGTCTTCTACATCGGCGAGTTCAACTCGAGCGCCAGCCAGGTCTCGATCCCGATCCTCAACCAGGGGGGAATCCCCCAGGTGAGCCCGGCGAACACCTACGTCGGCCTGACGACCAACCTGCCCGGCAGCGCCCCCGGCGAGCCGCAGAAGTTCTACCCGAGCGGAACCCGTACCTACCTGCGGATCGTGCCGATCGACTCGATCCAGGCCGCCTCCGGCCTGATCGCGATGAAGCAGGCCGGCTGCACCAAGGTGGCGGTGGCCAACGACAAGGAGGCGTACGGCGCCGGCCTGGCGACGCTGCTCGGGCTGGAGAAGGGTTTTTACGGGGTCAACATCGTGAGCGACACCGGGATCGACCCGACCGCGCCCAACTTCCGCTCCTACGCCTCGACGGTGAAGGGCGAGGGGGCCGACTGCTTCTACTTCGCCGGCATTACCGCCAATGGCGCCGTCCAGATCACCAAGGACGTCAACTCGGCGCTGCCCAAGGCCAAGATCTTCGGCGGCGATGGTGTCTGCTCGGACACCTACACGGCCGCGGCGAAGGGCGGCGTCCCGGCCGCGATTGACCCGCTGATCGAGTGCACGGTCGCGACCCAGGACCTGACCGCTTACCCCGGTGGCAAGGACTTCCTCGCCAAGTACAAGGCCAAGTACGGCACCGCGAATCCCGACCCGTACGCGATCTACGGCTACGAGGTGATGAAGCTCGGGCTCGACACGATCGCGAGCCTCGGGGCTAAGGGCAACAGCAAGTCCGACGTGCTGAAGGCGCTATTCTCGATCACCGCGCGTAACTCGGTGCTCGGCACCTACGGGTTCGACAAGAACGGCGACACGACGCTGAAGTCCTACGGCCTGTACAAGGTCGGGTCCGACGGCGAGCCGGTCTTCTTCAAGACGATCACGCCGACCAAGACCGTCTCGGGCTAGGGAATCGTGGAGGGGGCGCACGGCGCCCCCTCCACGTCCACTAGGCTGCATCGACACTCTTCCCGTCACATGGGCCCGCAACCTGGGCCCGTACTTCGCAGGGAACCTGTGAACACCACAACGCTTTCGCCAAAGCCAGCTACGGTGCTGACACGCCCGCTCGCGGCGGTCCGCCGCTTCAGCGGCCGCTGGGGCCTGATCGCGGCGCTCGCGGCGCTGCCGATCTACTACGGCATCACCGATCTGACCCAGGGCTACCAGGCCGGCGTCGTGGCGGGTCATGCGGTGATCCATCACGATCTCTCGAAGCTGGGCTTCAACTTCGCCGAAGGCCTGTCCAACGGGGCCATCTGGGCGTTGATCGCGATCGGGTACACCCTCGTCTACGGGATCATCGAGCTGATCAACTTCGCCCACGGCGACGTGTTCATGATCGGCTCGTTCACCGCCGTCGGCCTCTGGGCCGTGCTCGGGCTCGGGCTCACCACCAGTGCCCTGGGGCTGGTCGGCGGCCTGCTCGTGACGCTGATCATCACGATGATCGTGACAGGGTCCCTGAACGTCTTGATCGAGCGGGTCGCCTACCGGCCGCTGCGAGCCGCGCCCAAGCTCGCGGCGCTGATCACCGCGGTCGGCTTCTCGTTCATCCTGCAGAACGTGGGCCTGGTCTGGCGCGGGGGCTCGCCGCAGAGTGTGCCCGACCTGATCCACTCGCAGCAAACGGTGTTCACCATCGGTGGGGTGCATATCCTGCGCGGATACATCCTCGCGTTCGCGGTGATGATCCCGCTGGTGTTCGCGCTGACCTGGTTCATCAACACCACTCGGGCGGGCCGGGCGATGCGCGCCACCGCCCAGGACCCCGAGGCGGCCCGGCTGATGGGCATCAACGTCAACTCCACGATCTCGCTCACCTTCCTGCTCGGCGGCATGCTGGCCGGCGCCGCGGGGCTCGTGTACGCGCTTTACGAGACGAACGTCTGGTACTTCCAGGGCTTCAAGGCCGGACTGATCGCCTTCACGGCGGCCGTCATGGGAGGCATCGGCAACGTCCGCGGTGCCGTGCTCGGCGGGCTGATCATCGGCGTCATCCAGTCGCT
>WNGG01019787.1_pt2 | contig 18781 bp, 17 predicted proteins | sample 5400661 | NCBI WGS metagenome assembly WNGG01 (sample SAMN13153372, study PRJNA577476) | soil metagenome | isolation source: 100 cm soil or saprolite under Garry oak tree replicate 1 | place: USA:California | collected 2016-06-15
TGGCGCGGATCCGGGCGGTGCTGCGTCGCTACAAGGCAGGAGGTGAACCTTTTTTCTATGCTGACCTGGAACTCAATCAGGCCACGCGGGAGGTATGGCGGGCTGGAAACCTGGTGGAGCTGACATCTCAGGAGTACAAACTCTTGCTACTCTTCATGCGTCATCCCAGACAAGTACTCAGCCGAGAGCAGATTCTAGAGCGCATTTGGGGATACACTAGCGAGATTGACACGCACGTGCTGGAAGTGTACATCGGTCATCTGCGCCAGAAACTGGAGGCCCAGGGTGGTTCTCGCCTGATTCACACAGTGCGCGGCTTTGGCTATACGTTAAAGGAGTAGGGGAATGTATATCCGTACCCGCCTGGCTCTATTGTTCATGCTCATCCTGTCCGTGGTGCTGACGGCTTTTAGCGTGACTATCTACCAGCTCACGAAGAGTAATCTCCTCACGGAGATCGACACAGATGTGCGCCAGCGTGCCGCCATGTTAAATCTCGCCACACATCCCTACCCTGAAGAAACCACTATGCGTGTGCCGAAACTGGATGTCTTCGCCTCACCAGACATCTACCTCCAGGTTCTGGACCAGCATGGGGGAGTGCTAGCCAGTTCAGGCAATCTGGGTAACAGAACCTTGCCCCTGATGCGGGATGCGATCGCAGCTGATCAGGTGAGAGAAGTGCGTGTGGGCAGCATACTGCTCTTCGTGTATGGCCAGGCAGTGCTCGTCCACCACAAGTTGCTTGGATATGTGCTCGTTGCCTGCTCGCCCCGAAGGATCTATTTTGCTCTTGGGAGCCTGCTGCACATCCTCATTCCCGGGGTGATTGTCACGCTGGTACTGGCAGGGCTGGCGATCTGGTTGCTGGTACGCCAGGCGATGCGTCCCCTGGAGCGGCTGGCGACGACTGCCGCTGACATCGCCGCCGCTCAAGATCATTCCCGCCGTCTCTCTCCACAAGGATCACCAGACGAAATCAACCGCCTGGCGCACACGATCAACGGCATGCTCCAGGCCCTGGAGGGCGCTTACCAGCAGAGGCAGAAGGTCAACGATCTCCAGCGCCACTTTCTGATCGACGTTTCCCACGAGCTGCGTGCCCCCTTGACAATCATGCTTTCCTCCCTTGACCTGATCAGAAGAGTAGGAGCGACGGACCCGGACTTCCAAGCCCATTCCCTGGAGCGGATGCGTGTGGAAGCCGAACGCATGGCCCGTATGGTGGCGCAATTGCTCATCCTTGCACGCTCCGATGCCGCTGTTGCGGCAGCTCACGAACCCGTACTGCTGGGAGATATCGTGCTCGAGGTCTGCCGCCAGAGGCCTCCGACCGACAGCGCCCTCGTTCTGGAGTGCCGGGGTATGGAGTCTCTGGAGGGTGTGCTCGTCTGGGGCAACCCGGACTACCTGAGGCAGCTCTTTCTGATCCTGCTGGACAACGCCTTCAAATACACTACCGCAGGCGAGAGAGTGGAAGTTATTGGAGCCCTGAACGAGGAGACAGTAACTGTCACAGTGGCCGATACTGGCATCGGCATTGCCGCGAGCGATCTGCTCAGAATTTTTGACCGCTTCTACCGGGCCGAAAACGCTCGCTCCCGGCCTGGTGCGGGTCTGGGCCTTGCCATTGCCCAGCGTATCGCCGAGCAGCATGGCGGGGAGATCCAGGTTGAGAGCGAGCTTGGCCAGGGCAGCCGCTTTACTGTCACTTTCCCGTTGCTCGAGTAGGTGAGATTGCCGTCGAAATGTCTCTTCAGTACAGCGGGCCATTGGAACAGATTGAAATTGAGCGTCGTCTTCTATTGTTCTTTCATACAGTGAAGACTCCTCTCTCCCCAAAAGCAGGTGAACCGGTTCAACATCGGGAGACTATAAAGAAAAAAGACCAACACGCTATGGCCTGCTTTCCACAGGTGAGCCCCCACCGCAAGCACATCAGCCGCACGCGTGTGAAAGCCAGGACAGACGAGAATGGTAGTGGTCGCCTCTGGATAGGGTATGTTCCATCCGCTGACTTTATAATCTCCACAGAGTGGTGGAAAGGTCACTGCTTCAGCTGGAATATCCAATTCGAATGGCGATAGGGTATAGCGATCAAACAGGGTCTTTTTCTTGGGGTGGATAATTGTTGCTACGATAAAGAATGCTACAGCTACAATGATGCCTGCTATTACCACACTTCCACCCAGGCTACCGAGGATAATCTGTTTGCGTGAAGGACAAGGGATATGTATTAGCCGCAATTGAAACATAGTATCACCCGAACTTTCTCGTCTCCATTGATTTGAAAGGTTGTTTACCTTATACGTAACCACCCATTCCGCTGAGGTTTTATTCCTCTTTTAGGGGGAGATCGTCGATGAAGCATCCAGATTCATGGCTCTCGATATAATCAGGCATTTTGCCTGATTCCGATAGCCTCTCGTATAATAGGAGCAGGATCGTGGCAGACCACACATCGAGCATGCGGATATACCGATGCTCGGGGCGATGCCTTGAAGCAAGGAAAGATCGCATGCTCGTAACGCGTGACCTTTGCTGCCATAACATGTGCAATACTACGCATCATATTGAGCATACACCAAAGGCCAGCGCAAACACTGGCACAAGGTGCATGAGACGACTGCTAAGAGCCGAGGAGGGAGATCATGAGTAATGTGCCAATTGCCGACTATGCCCTGCTGTCAGACTGTCGCTCAGCCGCACTGGTCAGCCGCGCAGGCTCCGTCGATTGGCTGTGCTTTCCCCGCTTCGATGGGCCGTCGGTCTTTGCCCGGCTGCTGGACGATCAAGCGGGACACTGGTCAATCTATGCGGTTGGTGCCTCCGAGGTGAGTCGCCGCTACCTTGAAGGGACGATGGCCCTCGAGACCACGTTCTGTACCCCAACGGGCGTCGCTGTGCTGGTCGATGCGATGGCGATCGGTCGCAATGAGCGCGGACACGAACTGGGTGTCAACTCGCCTGGGGTCGTGCTCCGTTCAGTGTCCTGCGAGAGCGGTACGGTGGAGATGGAGCTCGAATACGCACCCCGCTTCGAATACGGCCTCATCTATCCCCTCCTGAGACCAATTCAGGGAGGTCTAGTCACCCGTGGCGGCGCGGATGTCCTGGTGCTCTCCTCACCAATAGCTTTACAGGTAGAAGGCTCGCTGGCACGCGCTCGCTTCACCCTCCAGGCTGGTGAGCAAGTAGGCTTCGCATTGCAGCACCGGGCTAGCTGGGAGGGTGCCCCACAGGTGTGTACACCGGCGGCGATGACCGATTACCTTCACGACACCATCGTGGGATGGCGCACCTGGTCAGACATGCATCAGCGATACGCGGGACCGTGGCGGGATCTCGTTCACCATAGTGGCCGTGTGCTGCAGGCGCTCATGTTCCGTCCTACGGGAGCAATCGTCGCCGCGCCGACCACCTCGCTGCCCGAATCCATCGGGGGTGAGCGCAACTGGGACTACCGCTACACCTGGGTCCGTGACGCCAGCCTGACGCTGGAGGCGCTCTGGGTCGCTGCCTGTCCCGATGAAGCGTACTGGTTCTTCGCCTGGATGGCTGGCGCAGTGGCTGCGCAGATTCGGCGGGGTGCTGAGCTCCAGATCATGTTCGGAGTTGGCGGCGAGCACGACCTCAGCGAGCGCACACTCAGCCACCTGACTGGATGGCGTGCCAGCCGACCTGTGCGCATCGGCAACGGGGCCTGGAATCAGCGCCAGCTCGATGTCTACGGTGAGCTCCTCAGCGCGGCTCGCCTCCTCCGCAACCAACTCGGTGAGCTCGATGAGGTCACATGCACCTTCCTGATCGAGGTTGCCGATACGGCGGCAGCACGTTGGCAGGAGCCTGACCAGGGCATCTGGGAGGTACGTGGAGGCCCGAGGGATTTCCTCTACTCTAAGCTCATGTGCTGGGTGGCACTCGACTGTGCCATCGAACTTGCCGACACATTGGATGCGCTTGACCGGATTGATGGATGGGCAGCGGCGCGGGAGCGGATCCGCGCCGCTATCCTCGAGCGCGGTTGGAGTGAGAAGGCCGGAGCGTTCACGCAGGCGTTTGGCTCCGATGACCTGGATGCCTCCGCGCTCATGATACCGATTGTGGGATTCCTGCCCGCTACCGATCCACGCATGCGAGCCACCATCGATGCCATCGCCGAACGGCTCACCGATACGCATGGTCTGGTCTACCGTTACCGCGCCTCCGATGGGCTCGCGGGCTCGGAAGGGACATTCCTGCTCTGCACGTTCTGGCTGACCCACGCGCTCGCGCTGGCTGGCGAGGTCGAGCGGGCCAGGGCGACCTTCGAGCGGGCGGTTGCTTATGTGAATGATGTTGGGTTGCTCGCCGAGGAAGTAGACCCGGTGAGTGGTGAATTGCTGGGCAACTTCCCGCAGGCGTTCAGTCATATCGGCCTTGTGAATGCGGCCTGGGCCATCTCGCAAGCGGAGTAATGACTGGCCAGAGTTAGGTGAAATGCAGGAGCCAGCAACCCCAGAAGAGCAACTACATTACCCTTCCAGGCGACTGGGTGTCTTCCCCTGGCTCCTCCAGCACTGCATAGTGCGGGCAAAATCCTCGACCGCCTGTGGACCTGCCACCTCCAGTCCTTGCTGAAATTTCACTGGATCAACATTGCGATAGCCCATGAATTCTGCGTAGAAGCCCGCCAGGCGTTCCCCGGCTCGCCGGCGTGCTCGCACATTCAGTAGATAGTTCAAAACAAGCTCAATGGTTGAGGGATCGGTCCAATCGGAACGGAAGAGCACCCTGCCGCTACGCCCAATGATATAGGTCATATTAGGTAGTGCCCCGTACATCTTGTGCCCTGTCCCCAGCAGATCATCGACCAGGATGGGCCGTTCCACCTGACCACGCTCCTTGAATGCCCAGGCATGGGCTAGCTTCTGCTCCATACTGCGGTGCGAGCCATAACGCTCTCCTGGATGGGCCTCCCGTGCATATTTATCCGCTTTGCCAACATGCTGCTTTCCCTTTTGGGTTTCCCCGCCAGGTCGGTTAGGTGTCCTAAGAGGTGGTATGGTCTCGACCTCCTGCATCTTTAGATGCGATCTACCAAGCGCCAAAGCGGCGCACCTCGACGAAACACTGATCCCTTTTCTGATAGGGACGCCCTCGGGTAAAGGTGATCTGTGCTTGTTCACAATACGCCACAATGACCTCATTGATGAATTCTGAGACTGATAGGTGATATCGGGTGCATGATTATTGCTACCCGCGCCGCAACCTTCGATCTCCTGACGACCCGCTATCTGGCAGATCACCCAGCTGCGACGGTGCTGCACGTGGGCTGCGGCATGGACAGCCGTGTTTTCCGAGTCGATCCGCAGGCTTCTGTCTGTTGGTTCGACGTGGATTACCCGGATGTGATCGACCTGCGCCGCCAACTGTTCCCCGAACGGGACGCCTATCACCTGATCGGTGCACCGCTGGAGGATTTGCGCTGGTTGGACGAGGTTCCACGGGATCGACCCGCGCTGCTTATCGCCGAGGGGGTGCTGCACTACCTGAGCGAAGCGGAGGTGAAAGCGCTCCTCAATGCAGTGGTCGGTCACTTCCCCAGCGGGCAGATGATCTTCGATGTATGCCATCCCTCGGTGGTGAGAAGAGTGGGTTCGAAAGTCGGGAGGACAGGTGCAACCTACAAGTGGGGACTTGACGATCCGCAGGACATCAAGCAGCTTGAGCCAAAACTTGAGCTCATCAAGGAATTCAGAACACGCGAACTGGTCGGGTTTTCTCGGTTCCCGCTCTGGGTACGTGCGCTCTTCCGCGCCATGGAGGTCAACACCGCGCTGCGCAGGATGGAGCGTACAGTAGCTTACCGATATGAGGATGCAAGCTCGGAATCACGATCCTGAGCAGGGTGAAACGGAAAAAACGTATGGCAGCGGAAAAAATGCAATTCACAAAGCACCCCGAAAGGACAATCTCGCGGTGCCTGTTTATTACTTCTCTGTCTTGGTCTTTTGGGAAGAACGGGACCGTAAACTGGTCTAAGGGTTGACGTTCTGTTACAGAGATTCATTATTACATTTTCATCCTGTTGATTTAATTTGAAAACTGATCTGAAAAGTCATGTTCTCGGCACAGTTCTTCACTATTGGCTATTCCAGGGATATACTGGTAGGAGAACTTCACCTCACCAAATGCACCGTAACTTACCTACGAATATCGGCTATGGCTGTTATCTTCACCAGGAATTATCATAAGAAAATTTATCTCACCAAACGAAGGTTTTTTGGCACGAATGGAAGAGATTTCTCTTTGTCATGAGCGAGGTTGCAGAGAAAACCCGTAACATGGCGCTTCTCTCAGATATATTGGCGTTGGGTGAGAAAAACGCGCAAGAGAGATGAGCTATGAATGTCTCGCTATCAAGAACGGGTTGTCACGCCACATAATGGTTTGTTGAGTCTCAGTATGTCGTGCCGGGCAGATGTTTGCAAAGTCTCAGAAAATCGTACCGGTGATCTTCACCCGAATTTGTGGGGCTTGCGCTCGTGTCTGAAATGACTGGCTATCAATGCATTCACCTTTGAAACTATGAAAGGAACTCTCCATCGCGGCATGATCGTAACAGTCAGCAGTCTGACTCATACTGACGATCATGCCTTCTTGCTCCAAAAGAGCCTGATAGTTCTCACTTGTGTACGTGCTGCCACGATCAGAATGGTGGAGCAATCCAGCCTGTGGACGGCGCCGAGTGATCGCCATACGCAGCGCCTGGATCACCAGCGTCGCGTCTTGTGTGGCTGCCATGGACCATCCTACCACCATCCGCGAAAACAGGTCAAGCACCACCGCCAGGTACAACCAGCCTTCCGCAGTCCAGATGTACGTCGTGTCGGCCATCCACCTGGTGTTCGGCTGCTCAGCACTGAAATCCCGCTGCAGCAGGTTGGGAGCCAGCTGCGCACCTGGTTCACTTTTCGTAGTGATCGTGCGATGGCGTGGGCGTTGGGCGAAAAGCTCTTGTTCTCGCATCAAACGAGCGACTCGTTTCCGAGCGCATTTGATCCCTTGGTCCTGCAACTCTGCATGCACCCGTGGGCTGCCATACACGCGGCGATTGGCTTGGAAGACGGTCTTTACTTGTTCAGCCAACTGAGCATCTTCTCGGCTGTGCCGGCTGGGCGGGCGCTTCGACCAGGCATAATACCCGCTCACCGATACTTCCAGCACCCGGCACATGAGGGTGATCGGATATTCCTGCCGATGCTGCGCAATGAACTGATATCTCATGGCTTTTCGCGCGAAAAGATGCTGATGGCTTTTTTTATCTGACCAATGACAGGCTGGTTCGTGATCCATGCCAACGCGTGGAACCTCTATCGGAAGCGCCGTTGTCCAGAAAAATGTTACAGATATTTTTGCTCTGTGCTGGTAAATCCTCTAGAGGCTGACCAGACCGTGTTCGAATCTATCTAGTCGTGCTCGAAAACATCAAACCCAGTCCAGTTGACAGGCGGATTGAATCCTTTAGAACGCATAATCAAAACATGTGGCTCTACATTTACCCAAAGGCTATCGGCTACTTGCAAGAGAAGCGCAGCGAAATACTGTGTAGCTCGGTATTCTAAGGGAGGATACTTCTTCTGCAACCATAGGTTTACGTTGGCGCCACGGAGCACAGGGACCGGGTGCGTAGTGCCGGGCTGTTGTTCAGCACTTTTTATAAGGTTCATTAATTGCTGGGACTGACCAGATTGGAGTGCAGTTAGGGCTAAATCAACGATCATGGCGCTTATAAAGAAAAAATGAACTCCCATAGTCTAAAATACCACAGGCAAGCCAGTCCGCATCAAGCTCTTGCTTCCATGTCTTAGATTCTGGTCCATCATGTCTAGAACGCCCCTCATTGGCGTTTGAGGGCTGCACATGTCCTAGAAGAATATGAGAGTATTCATGAGCAGCGATAAAGAGGGCTCCTGTTTGGCGAAGGTGCTCAGCCAGAGAGAAGATTTCCTCGTCGTAGGGGTGGAGCGGTGGGGGTAAACCCCATCCTAGGAAAGCAGAAAGGGTACTAAAAAAAGATTCCGTAACGGTTGGGTCACCATAGTGTATGGCCTTACTCAGGGGCATCTCCCGCCCAGATACGGCATACTGTTTAGCCCCTTCTTGCGCCTTTTTAGGGTCAATCGCTTGCGCGAAGTTATTGCTGATGCTGTAGAGGAAGTCGAAAAACGCTGGGTCAAATACAATTAGGTATGTGTTTGTGTGGGGAACGATTAGTGTCCGGGCGTTCACCTGCCCAGTAGGGAGCGTACTGAAGGTGACTCGACCATTCAGCTTCTGAAGTTCACCTGAGAAGCTCAATTGTGGAAAAACACGATAAAGTGCTTCGATATCCGATTGAAGTTTCTTCAATATTGCGTGGTGGAAAGGATCAACATATGGGGTTGGCGCATCACTATATTCACGCAGAATACTATCCAGGTTATGGTGAGAATCTACTTGCTCCACGCCTCGTCTCCAATTTGCCAAAATTGAGTGGCTTAGTGCGGGATCCAACCCTTCTTTCTTTAGCCGCTCTTTAAGGCGTATTTCGATTTCTCCGCCCTCCCGAAGTGCTTCTAAATTTTCGGCCTTGCGGCGGAGGAGGCTCTCTGTACTAAAGGTAGGTGGCGGATGACCTAACTTTGCGTAGGCGGCTTTTTGTAAATGCTCTAGGTAGCGATGACCGGGGCGGTCATCTTTTCTATTCATCGACCTTTACCTTTGGATGATTCTCTAGTCTCACGCTTGTCTTCAGGACATAAGGATCGCACTCCCGCACGAACTATAACGACCGCCAAAGCACCAAACGCCAGCGGAGTTAGTGGAATAAGAGCCTGCGGCCCAAGTGCTAGCGGTATCATCACTGGAACAACTACCTTGGCGACATCTCCAAGATCATCCGAAACGGACTTCAAAGCTGGGCAGAGGCGCTCAATAACTGTAGGTTGCTTGATCAAATCTTCAGCGTGTGCCTTCGCGAGCTCAATCTCTTTGGATGACACTTTAGTGGATTTGCCATGGCCAATGGGAAACGACTGAGCCTCTCTCGCATCTCCTAATACGTCCATTAGCTCGATCTGGTAGGCTGCCTCCGCAACCTCTTCCGTAAATCTCTTTTGGTCCACGTTTTCCATGGCCAACCTCCCTTTCCGGCTGAAAGGCATCATATTTTCAGTTCTTGCAAGCAATTATACCAGAGAGCTTGCAACAAACCTAGCCGTAGATCTGCTGGATATACGAGTTTCTGCCCTTATTTCTTGTCGTTTCTGCCAGAAAAAATATCATCAAGTGGAGAAAATGCGCGTTTGACGTCTCCATGAACGCAAAAATGCCGATGAACGATATCACGACAGGTTTTGGTGTCAGAAATGTTCATTGTCGCCCTCTCTCCACGCTCAGATACAGCGACACGAATTATGTCAGATGCATTGCCTCACGAGAATCTTCCTCCATCTGCCTTCCCAACCCCTTTTCCCTCTTGTTCTTCGTTGACAGGGCCATACCGTCTCAAGCGCTTTCGTGGTCTTTCACCACACAGCAAACCAGTGTCGAGCCAACGACAAGAGGACGACCGTCGTGAGGCCAGGAGCGACGAATCTGTCGCCTCGGCATTCCGCGTGCATGGCAATGGCCGCGACCCGGTGTCCGAGAAAAGAGAAGATGCGCCTCTTGCACACAGATGGAAGCTTCGCATACCAAGCCTGTTTTTCACTGAGCGTCTTTCCTTCAGTTCCCTCTCTCTGGCCTGGATCTCAACGGTGCTGTTCTTGCGGCACCTCTCCATCAAACCTCTTCGGTCCCTTTCTGCGTCTGGTCGTAGAGCCATTGAGTATGCCAGCGCAGATACTGCCTGACCGGAGCCATGCCCTCATAGCCCATCAATTCTTGTAAGCCCTGCGGGTCTCCTCCTGCCTGTAGGTACCGTAACGCAAAGCTGTGGCGTAAGTTCTGAGGAGTCATCACGGTCTCGCTGCCTCCTGCTCGTGTGCGCAACCGGCTCATTAACGAGGTCAGGCTGCTTTTGGTCAGCCCACGACCCCCTTCAGAAACAAAGAGCGGATCATCGCCCGTTTTCCTCCTGGCCAGAGCGTTCTTTTTCCCTGGATAAGCCTGATCCAGATAGGAGAGGAGATGGCTCAGGCAGGTTGTTGCTATGGGTATCCGGCGCACCCTGCCTCCTTTTCCCCTCACGAAGAGGATGCCCACCGTTGGATCCACATCAGCCAGGTGCAATGCGCAGGCCTCGGCAAGTGTGATCCCCGTGTCAAAGAGTACCCAGAGCAGGGCTCGATCGCGTTTGGTGGTGAGCGCCTTGCTTTCTAAGGGACAGCTTGCCTGGACAAACTGGTCAAACGTTTCCGGCGACACTACGTGAGGGAAAGGAAGACTGGCGCGGGGAAACGACTCCTCGCTCATTGGGGAACAAGGGAGCATGCCTTGGTGCACAAGCCAGGCACAAAACGCTCGCACGGAGCGTGCGTAGGTTTCGATGGTACTCGGTGAGCGCCCTCGGCCAGCAGGAGTTGGCGTTTGACCCACCGAGGCGATCCAGGCGCCCAGATCCGTTTCAGTGATCTGACTGACGTGAAGGAGATGGCGTTCCAGCAGCAGATAGTCTTGTAACTGATGCAGCACCGTTTGATGCCATTCCAGCGTTTTCGGACGATGCCTGGCCTTGCGATGGGCTTGCAGATAGGATTGGATTGCGCGTGCGATGGTGAGATGGTGAACTCTCCTCAGTGAGGGAGCGCGAGACTCCTGTTTGGCTGAAGCGCGAGTGATATGAGGGGGCTGGACAGCCTGGCTTGATGCGCTCTCCGCGAGTGTTGGAGGGTGAACTCTCAAGTGCGTCGCCTTTCCCAGTGGATGTATCGCTGGCTCTTGTGCGGTCAGGTAATGGTGAGATGAGTGTGTACTCGTTTCCCTTGAAGAAGGTGCAACGGACTGCATGGGCCGAGAGGGGAGAGAGACGATAGCCGTTGATGCTAGCGCTGTGTCGTGAGGTGGGCGCACCTCTGCATGGATGACTTCTGTCTGCTGGGGCTCCTCTCTTGTGGTCAGCACATACGCCCGGATTCGGCGCAGGCCACGTTGTAAGGTGCGAAGGTGTTGGGGCCGATAGCGGCCGGGAAACAATGACTGGAGTTCGCGAAAGATATCGCCCCCGCTGCAAGTGGGATTCGTTTGCACCCAGAAGAGGATCTGCTCCCACTGCCCGGCAAACGGATCTTTGCTGGTGCGTCGCCAGTCTAACACATGTACGCTCTCCTGTGGCTTCTGATTGTTGTGCGGAGAAACTGATCCCTCATCATGTCCCATTCCTTCGAGCAGGCAAGACGTTATCGCATGGCCTTCGAGATCAAACTTCAGCAGAGATGGCAGCGGCGCCTGTTGCTCTGGAGCGGAGCCGCTGACCGCATAACGAAAAATGGCCTGTTGCAATTGCTCCACCTGCTGGAAGAGACGGATGGGATCGAGTGCTGTCGCCCAGTATAACGCCTGCTCGCTGGTTTGACCAGGGATCACAGACACGCTTGAGACCTGGCGGCAACGTTCGAGAACGCAAGGGAAAAAAGGGGATGGTGGAACTGGCAGAGGAAGATTTTGGTGAGGCAATGCTTGAAAATGAGGCAGGATGTCGCTGCACGCCTTTTTGCACATAAAAACATCGTCTCCTTGCTTGCCAAATCACTGCCTGGTTGTCACCAGGCGGCTTCTCACCGGCCAGCAAAGAGACGATGTAAATAGAAGAGCGGGAGACGGGACTCGAACCCGCGACAGCCTGCTTGGAAGGCAGGGTGTCGCAGGATCGCCGTTCGCCTGGTATGAAGTGGCTTTGGGGGCCGATTGAACAACTACTTCCGAATTTCGTGCGGCTCTGACAAAAGATGTTGCACACCTCAGGCAAAAGATGTCACGTCCTCGCGAAGGCAGGATGCTACAACCTCAGAGCGCTCTAGAACAACTATACCAGACCCCTTGCGCAAACACAAGGGAGGCAGGATGTCTACCCACACATAAAAACTGAAGATGATCTTATTTCATAGGCCAGCGTCTCCACCCCACTGGGGCAAGTTCGCTTGCAAAAAGCGGTGGAAGCAGCGTCTTGATTATCTGCTCTTGAAGAGCTCATTTTCAGAGCGGATGGTCCAAGTAGCCAGCACAGGAGCGAAGCTTCGCTTCTTGCTTCCCATCATATGGCAACCTCCTTCAGATGACCACTGCACTCTCTTCTCTCTCACCATGTTCTTCACTTTTCAACCGGCTGAGCAATGGTGCGAACGAAACAAAAGGCTTCTCGATGGGCAAGTACATCTCAGCCACCAGAACGGTTTCCATCCAGCCTGTAGGGTTGTGACGATTTTGTGCGGACACAGCAGTTCCCTGTGATGCAATCGTGAGAGCGATGCATTACAGTATCAATGTAAACGCAGGTGGGAGCGGAGCGTAACGACAAGGGCGTCAGCCAGGAGGTGCAAGATGAACGTACAAAGCACAACAATGAACTGCAATACGTGCCACAACCAAACAGACGAGCGCTGCTCGTATTGTCTTCTGCCCGTCTGTCCTGAGCATGGGGGGCACGTCCAACCCTGGTTCACGCATCGACAGGTGCTGGTCTGCACTCCTTGTCAAGCAAAACTCCAGGAGATTGCCCAGGAGGAACAGAGCCTTTCCTCTTCTCGTCATTGGATACCAATGTATGGTAGACCGGGCGATCCTACTGCTGGCTAGTCCCTTTTCCCGCGTTTTCGGCGCAACAATCACGCTCAAGCTCTCTGCACCCCAGAGCTTGCCAGCAGGAAGCCGTGAGGGGTGCGCATATCATGTACTATTCTCTGCAACAGCTTGTTGTGAGATCTGCTGCGAGAATATCTCTGGAAAGGAGAAAGAAGTCTTATGTCAAGTCAACAGAATGCAACGGTACGATGGGGCATGTTCGCCATCGAAATGCTTGCAGGAGCATGGACGCTGGTGCATCTCATCTGGAGTGTGGCTGGTATCAAAGCTGACGATTATTGGGGGGTGGCTTTGCCCATCCTGTTTCTCCTCGCCCTGATTCTGGCGTTCGTGCAGTATTCCCAGGAGCGGCATGCTTTGGTGACTGCTGCTTCGACGGAGCAGTTTCCTGAGCCTGCGATCGCGAAGTTTTTCCTGGCTTCAGCGGGCTCTGCCGGGATGTGGTTTGTCGTGCGCATGTACGTGGGCACCGGGTGGCTGCTGGCCGGCTGGGAAAAGGTGATCTCGCCTGCCTGGGGCACCAGTGGAAAAGCCCTGAGCGGCTTTGTCGCTGGCGCTTTAGCCCAAACGACTGGGGCGCATCCGGCAGTACAAGGATGGTACGCGTCGTTTTTACAGAATTTCGTGCTTCCCAATGCAGGTTTGTTCTCGTTCCTGGTGACCTGGGGCGAAGTGGCGGTTGGGTTAGGTCTCCTCTTAGGAGTGCTGACAGGGATAGCAGCCGGTTTTGGGGTGTTGATGAACCTGAATTACCTGCTGGCTGGGACAGTCAGTATTAATCCGGTGCTGGGGGTTCTTGGATTATTCCTATGCTTCTCGTGGCGAGTCTGTGGATGGATCGGCGTTGATCGGTGGTTGCTGCCTGCGTTGGGATTGCCCTGGAAACCGGGAACCTGGTTCCAGTCTCCAGGGTCGGCGGCAGCTGCTCCGCCGTCCTAATCGCTCACGGAGTTTTTGTTCTGATAACGAGTCGTCTCTTGCTGCATGCAGCAAGAGACATTTTTATGCGAGAGAAGGCGTGGTGAAACATGTCCTTGTGATGTATTTGTGAGGTTAACAGTGCATGATTGTGAGTAGTATGTGATACGAGGAATGTATGCTTGACCCTGAGCGAGTCTCTTGCGCAGACTGCTTACAACGTAATAACCTTTTACATGAATCTAGATATCTGGAGGCACTTTATGGAACGTAATTGGGTGACCATAGAAGGCAACGAGGCAGTCGCCACTGTCGCACACGCGCTGAGCGAGGTGATTGCGATCTACCCGATCACGCCATCGACACCGATGGGTGAATATGCTGACGCCTGGTCGGCAGCGGGGCGCGTCAACCTGTGGGGCACGGTGCCATTGGTTGTCGAGATGCAGTCGGAAGGCGGCGCTGCCGGGGCCATTCACGGAGCACTCCAAACAGGGTCGCTGGCAACGACCTTCACAGCCTCGCAGGGCCTGTTGCTGATGATTCCCAACATGTACAAGATCGCCGGTGAGTTGAGCGCAGGACCTGGCCTTGATCGCACACGCGGCGACGCTCTCGGCGCGTGTGCCCTTCCTCCATTTCTTTGACGGATTTCGCACGTCCCATGAGATCGACAAGATCGAGCTTTTGCCCCACGAAGCTATGCAGGCTCTGATTGATGATTCCTTCGTCAGAGCCCACCGGCAGCGTGCGCTCTCGCCAGACCACCCCTTCATTCGCGGCACGGCGCAAAACCCGGACGTGTACTTTCAAGCCCGTGAAAGCGTGAACGCTTCCTACCAGGCATGTCCGGCTCTCGTACAGGAGGCGATGGACCGCTTCGCCAGGGTCGCCGGGCGGCAGTATCACCTGTTCGACTATGCTGGAGTGCCGGACGCCGAGCGGGTGCTTGTGGTGATGGGTTCAGGGGCCGAGACGGCGCAGATGACGGCGGAGTACCTGGCCGGACAGGGCGAGAAAGTGGGGGTGGTCAAAGTCCATCTCTACCGCCCATTCTCGGTGCGGCACTTCGTGCAAGCATTGCCGCCTACCGTCAAGGCCATAGCCGTGCTGGATCGGACGAAAGAACCTGGCAGTATTGGAGAGCCCCTCTACCTGGATGTGGTCACGGCGGTCAACGAAGGCAGAGATACAGGCCTCATCACTGCATCACCACGCATCACCGGCGGGCGCTATGGCCTTTCCTCCAAGGAATTTACCCCTGCGATGGTCAAGTCCATCTTCGAGGAATTGCGCCGCGACGAGCCGAAAAACCACTTTACCGTGGGCATCAACGACGATGTGACCTACAGCAGCCTCGATTACGATCCCGGCTTTGCTATCGAGGGTGCAGACACGGTGCAGTGCGTATACTGGGGATTGGGCTCTGATGGCACGGTAGGGGCGAACAAAAACTCGATCAAGATCATCGGCGAGGAAACCGACAACTACGCGCAAGGCTACTTCGTCTACGACTCCAAGAAATCAGGGTCGGTGACGATCTCACACCTGCGCTTTGGACCACACGAGATGCACGCTCCCTACCTGATCGGCACCGGCCAGGCCAACTTTGTCGCTTGCCACCAGTTCTCGTTCCTGGAACGGTTCGATGTGCTCAAATACGCCAGGCCGGGAGGAGTCTTCCTGCTCGCCAGCATGTATGGACCAGAGGAGGTGTGGGGGCGCCTGCCACGCGAGGTGCAGCAAACCATTCTTGACAAGCAGCTGCGCTTCTACGTGATCGATGCCTTCAAAGTGGCCAGCGACATCGGCATGGGTGGGCGCATCAACACTGTGATGCAGACCTGCTTCTTTGCCATCAGTGGGATCCTACCCGAGGCGCAGGCAATAGAGCAGATCAAACAGAGCATTCGCAAGACCTATGGCAAGCGCGGCGAGGCGGTGGTGCAGAAGAACTTCCAGGCGGTCGATGCAACGCTGGAGCATCTCTACCAGGTGAACGTTCCGACAGCGATTGCTGACGCGATACATCTGGCCTCCGCAGCAGGCACGGCAGAACCAGTCCCAACCAATGGGCACGGGCGCGGCAAACCCCTGCCGATGCTGACCCGGCGACCACCAGTACCAGTTGAAGCGCCTGATTTTGTGCGGCGGGTGCTCGGTCCGATGATCGTCGGCGAAGGCGATTCGCTGCCAGTGAGTGCTCTGCCCCGCGATGGGACCTACCCATCGGGGACGGCCCAGTGGGAGAAGCGCAACATTGCTCTTGAGATTCCTGTCTGGGACCCTGACATCTGTATCCAGTGTGGCAAGTGCGTGATGGTCTGCCCACACGCGGTGATCCGCGAGAAGATCTACGATGCGACTCGCCTCAAGGAAGCTCCTGAGACGTTCTCGTCGACGGATGCTCGCTTCAAAGAGTTCCCCGGCATGCAGTATACGCTGCAGGTGTCGCCGGAGGACTGCACCGGCTGTGGCCTGTGCGTGGAGGCATGCCCGGTCAAAGATAAGCGACAGGTGGGGCACAGAGCCATCAATATGGCGCCGCAGCCTCCACTGCGCGAGCGCGAAAAGACCAACTGGGAGTTCTTCCTCACCCTGCCAGATGTGGATGGGACGGATCTCAACCTGGCAGCCATTAAGAACTCGCAGCTCGTCACGCCATTGTTTGAGTTCTCTGGCGCCTGTTCAGGCTGCGGCGAGACGCCCTACATCAAGCTGGCGACCCAACTGTTCGGCGACCGCATGATTGTCGCCAATGCTACGGGCTGCTCATCGATCTACGGCGGCAACCTGCCCACGACGCCCTGGACGATGAACCGCGCAGGACGCGGCCCGGCCTGGTCCAATTCGCTGTTTGAAGACAATGCCGAGTTCGGCCTGGGTATGCGCCTGACGCTCGATAAGCAGCGGGAATACGCGAGCGAATTGCTCACCCGGTGTGCCGGTAGCGTGGGCGAGGACCTGGTGCAGGAACTGCTGGGCGCCGATCAAGCGCACGAAGCGGGGGTAAAGGCGCAACGGGAGCGAGTCGCCATCTTGAAGCAGCGCTTGCAGGCCACGGGTGGTGCACATGACCTCGTACAGAGCCTGCTGAGTGTGGCCGATGCGCTGGTGCGCAAGAGCGTGTGGATCATCGGCGGCGATGGGTGGGCTTACGACATCGGCTTTGGGGGACTCGACCATGTGCTGGCCTCGGGGCGCGACATCAACATCCTGGTGCTCGATACCGAGGTCTATTCCAACACAGGTGGCCAGGCCTCCAAATCCACGCCACGAGGGGCGGTCGCCAAGTTTGCTGCGCGCGGCAAAGGGACGCCGAAGAAGGACCTGGGCATGCTGGCGATGGCCTATGGCAATGTGTACGTGGCCCGCGTGGCGATGGGCGCCAACGACCAGCAGACGCTGCACGCCTTCCTGGAGGCCGAAGCCTATGACGGCCCCTCGCTCATCATCGCCTACAGCCACTGTATCGCTCAAGGCATTGATATGCGCAAGGGACTGGAACAGCAGAAGCTGGCCGTGCAGAGCGGCTACTGGCCGTTGTATCGCTGCAACCCGGCCCGTGCCGAGCAGGGCAAGAACCCGCTGATCCTCGACTCCAAAGAGCCGGCGATCCCGCTGGAACAGTACGCCTACAACGAGACGCGCTATCGCATGCTGTTGCAGAGTGACGAGAAGCGTGCTGAAGAGCTTATGCAGGCAGCCAAACACGATGTGCAGGCACGCTGGCAGCAGTATCGCGAGTTGGCTGAAGAACACCACAATGGGTAAGGAGGATTCTGATGACAGCGCTTGATTTCACCACGAACTACCTGGGCCTCGAGTTGAAAAATCCGCTCGTGGCTTCGGCCTCGCCGCTCTCCAAGAAGGTCGAGAGCGTGCGTCGCCTGGAGGATGCTGGCGTGGCTGCCGTGGTGATGTACTCCTTGTTTGAGGAGCAGATCACCCATGAGAGCCAGGAACTGGATCATTACCTCGAACGCGGCACGCACTCGTACGCCGAGTCGCTGAGTTACTTCCCTGACCTGGACACCTACAACCTGGGGCCGGAGCCCTACCTGGAGCACCTGCACCGCATCAAATCGGCGGTGAGCATGCCGGTGATCGGCAGTCTGAATGGCGTCTCATCCGGTGGCTGGGTCGAGTATGCCCAGAAGATCGAACAGGCGGGTGCCGATGCCCTGGAACTGAACATCTACTACCTGCCGACCGACATCGACCTGAGCGGGGCGGACCTGGAAGAGACCTATGTGACCCTGGTCAAAGATCTTCGAGCGAAGGTGAAGCTGCCCATTGCCGTCAAGCTCAGTCCCTATTTCACCTCGATTCCCAACGTGGCAAAACGCTTAGTAGAAGCTGGAGCTCATGGCCTGGTGCTCTTCAACCGCTTTTACCAGCCCGATTTTGACCTGGACGAATTGAAGGTGGTGCCCGACCTGGATCTCTCCACCTCACACGAATTACGTCTCCCCCTGCGCTGGATCGCTATTCTCTACGGACGAATAGCAGCCGATTTTGCCCTCACCAGTGGGAACGAATATACGTCGATTGCCCAGATGAAGGGCTGCATGAGCCAGCGCGCTGTGGCGGAACCGGCAGCATTTGAGCGGGCCAATTATATGAAGGCGCTCAACTCGTTCGACTATTACCTGCCCTGAAGGAGATACAGGGTGCCGCGCCTCTGAATGCAGGCCAAGACAGTTGACCGACTGGCAGAAATCATGATACGGCACAATCACAGCATCACCCTCACCATCTCGTTTCCGCACCGGAAGCTTCGCACCATGTGCTAAGTACAATCACACAACTTTTGCGGCATAAAGTCTGCTTATCAGGCTCGCGTAATGCCGAAAACATTGTGTGATTGTACTTAGTCATCCAAAAAAGGGCATCGAGATAAGGTCAGAATCGCACTGACAGGCCAATTGGCTTCGGCTCTTCCCTTTTTCATGGGAGTACCCAAAGCGGCCATGAGCCGTTTAATCTTGTTTGCGTCGTCCCCTGAGCCATAATAAGACAGCGGCAAGGAGAACCGCGCCGATGCTTGCCGCGATTGCAGCTGCGCGTGGTTGCACAGGGAAGCTTCCAGCAGATG
>WNGG01004929.1_pt1 | contig 18779 bp, 22 predicted proteins | sample 5400661 | NCBI WGS metagenome assembly WNGG01 (sample SAMN13153372, study PRJNA577476) | soil metagenome | isolation source: 100 cm soil or saprolite under Garry oak tree replicate 1 | place: USA:California | collected 2016-06-15
AATTCAGCGTTGATGCCGGTGAAAAAATCGATGGCCGCGACACTTACTTGGTTGTCGGGCACACCGAAGGCCAGCCGCCGCTGCGCCTTTATCTGGACAAAGAATCGGGTCTCTTGCTGCGCCTCGTCCGGTACGGCGAAACACCGCTTGGCCGGAATCCTGCGCAAATTGACTATTCCGATTATCGCGAAGCAAATGGCGTGAAAGTGCCTTTCCGTTGGACTCTCGCGCGGCCCGGCAACCGCTTTACGATCCAGGTCGAACAGCTTCAGCAAAACGTGCCGGTGGACGACGCCAAATTCGCGCCGCCTCCACCGCCTCCGTCGCCAGCGCCGAAGCCTTCCGCCCCTTAAATGCGGAGAACCCTTTCGAACGCAAGATGGGAAGTATCAGAATGGTGGGACCTAGTTGAGGATCTTAGAACTTCCCATACATAAAGCTAGTTGAACCTCAGGTATCCCTTCAGACGCCTTGCCCCGCCCTGACCTCTGCGCGCGTTTATGATAAACCCCTCCTTGACACAAGCTCATGTGACAGACAAGATCTGATTGGCAGACGAGGACTTTCAGATGGCTGAGGAAACAGTTAAGCAGAGAGCCCCGCGAAATCGGACCATTGATATCACGCCTGGCGAGTCAGATTTGTTGAAAAAAAGACTTGTTGGAATTACGGGACCAGTCAGTCTGGAAGATGTCCAAAACCGGACGGTCAATGAGGACCTGTTTCACATCTTAGAATGGATACCGAGATCATTCGCTGACCTCATTTTCCTGGACCCACCCTACAACTTGACCAAGTCCTTCAATGGCTCAGTTTTTCAGGAACGCTCTGTTGAAGATTATAAGGACTGGCTCGATTCGTGGTTCCCAAAGTTGCTCCGTGCCCTAAGACCCGCTGGCTCGGTTTATATCTGTGGGGATTGGCGATCCTCAGCTGCTATTCATCTGGTAGCGGGAAAGTACCTCAAAGTTCGTAATCGAATCACCTGGGAACGTGAGAAGGGCCGAGGCGCAAATCGCAACTGGAAGATGTGCTCCGAAGATATCTGGTTCTGCACAAAGTCTAACGAATTCACATTTGACGTAGATGCAGTGAAACTGAAAAGGCGGGTTATCGCGCCCTATCGAGGGGAAGAGGGACAGCCAAAGGATTGGGAAGAAACCGAAGAAGGGGGCTACCGTGCGACCCATCCTTCAAATATCTGGACAGATCTAACTGTGCCATTCTGGTCCATGCCCGAGAACACAGACCACCCGACACAGAAGCCAGAAAAGCTATTGGCGAAGATCATTTTGGCGAGTTCTAAGCCTGGCGACCTCGTTCTTGATCCGTTTCTAGGTTCAGGAACGACTTCAGTGGTCGCAAAAAAACTAGAGAGAAGATTTGTCGGCATCGAGAGAGACCAGACGTATTGTTTGCTTGCCGAAAAAAGGTTGGACCTAGCCGAGCGAGACAAGTTAATTCAGGGCTTTGCTCAAGGGGTCTTCTGGGAAAGGAATTCGGGGCCCGAGCAGAGGAGAATTCCTAGTTCAGGAGATGAGCAGCCGACTCTTCCATTGATGCTGAGGAACGTTTAGAAGCCTAGGCCATGGCAAAAAGTAAGCTGTTTTATGACGGCGCCTACAAGCGTATAGAAGCCGAGATCGTAGCGCTCATCAACTCTCAGCCTGACTTCCTTTCCGCAAAAACCTCTATGAGCCCAAGGGCGGCTGGAGACGCTATCCAAGGAATCCTCTCGGATAATTTCCGCAATCTTCTCGGTGAACTGTGCACCGAATATTCAGCGGAATTTGCACGTCGGGCGATGGCTGATCTGGCATTCCAGGATCAAGACGGGTTTTATTACGTTGTAGACGTCAAAACTCACAGGCTGGAAACTCATTTCAATATGCCGAATTTGACTTCGGTCGAAAGGCTCGCTCGCTTCTATGAGGATGATCGGAACCACTTTGTAATTCTGATGCTTAGCTACACGATGGAAGGCAACAAAGTCCAGGCCAAGACAGCACATTTTGTCCCGATTGAGTTCCTTTCGTGGGACTGTCTAACGATTGGGGCGCTGGGCTGGGGGCAGATCCAAATAGCCAATGCGAACGTGATCTCTGTCCGCGAGCAGTATTCGCGGAAACGTTGGATGTTGGAATTGTGCGATGTCATGCTTGAATTCTACCCAAAAGAGATTGAAAAAATTGGTGAACGGATAGAGTACTTTCGAAGCGTCAGAAAGCGATGGGAGGAGAAAAAGGAAGAGGCCTGATTCGGCCATATTCAAAGTCGGATGCGCTCTCAGGTCTTGCAGGCGATCCACACCCGGATGACATTCTGGCGCAACTCCAAGAGTCCTTGCTCTCCGATAAAAGCCACGAGGAATCGCTCAGGAAGCGCCAAGCCGCAAGAATGCATCAACGGCTGCCCCCAGCTTCGCAGGAGGTTGGAGCTGGCTTGCGTTGACCGTCTGGACGGCAAGATCGCCGAGGAGTTCTGGGAAGCGACGTCCGCCGAATGGCAGGAAGAGGAACAAGCGCCGCCGGCGTCCTTGCGGGAACTTGAGCAGGCTGAAAATCCGGAGCGTGCGCTCGACCGCGTCCGCATTTTAGAACTCGCGAATAGCGAATAAGGCGTATTCTCTGTACGTTACGCAGCCCCCGCAGGAAAAAGCCAAATTGCTCAGAATGGTGCTATCGAACTGCGCCGTAGACGCGGTAAGTGTTTATCCCACCTACAGAAAGCCGTTCGACATGATCTTTGAACGGGCAAAAACATGAGCGACCCGAGACATAGGTAACATGAGCGACCTGAGACATGGGTGACACATTGTACCGGACACACGGGTGACACTTCCTCCCCATAGGGGAGGGAGCGATGCCTTGGAGGGAGTGTTCGGTCATGGACGAAAGAATGCAGTTTGTCGCTCGCCGGCTAGCCGGCGAGGCGATGGCGGAACTTTGCAGAGAATTCGGGATTTCCCGTAAGACCGGCTACAAGATCTTCGATCGTTATCAGCAATGCGGCATTCACGGGCTCACCGACAGAAGCCGGCGTCCCTATCGTTATGCCAACCAACTTCCTTTTCAGGTAGAGAACTACATTTTGAATGTGAAGGGCGAGCACCCCAGCTGGGGTGCTCGCAAGATTCGCGATCGCTTGCTTCGCAGATTCTCCGGTATTCCCATCCCAGCCAAGAGCACCGTCCATGCGGTGCTGGATCGCCACGGCCTTGTGGAACGGCGTGGCCGCGTGCGTCGTCGCGCGCAAGGAACGCCTCTCTCCTTAGGTCAGCGTCCCAACGAGCTGTGGTGCACCGACTACAAAGGTGAGTTCCTGCTGGGCAATCGCCAATACTGCTATCCGCTCACCGTCACCGATCACGCAAGCCGTTTTCTCCTCACCTGTGAGGCGCTTTCTTCTACTCGGGAAGAGTATGCTTTCACCGTGTTTGAGCGGCTTTTTAAGGAGCGCGGCCTGCCCGCCAATATCCGCAGCGACAACGGCGTGCCCTTCGCTTCCGCGCACGCCTTGTTCAACCTGAGCAAGCTGGCGGTGTGGTGGCTTCGCCTGGGCATCGGCATCGAACGCATCCAGCCCGGCCATCCACAGCAGAACGGCCGTCACGAACGCATGCACCTCACTTTGAAAAAAGAAGCCACCAAGCCCGCTGCTGCAAATTTTCTGCAACAGCAGACCCGCTTCGACAAGTTTATCGACATCTTCAACAACGAGCGCCCGCACGAAGCTCTGGACATGAAATGCCCCGCGGAGGTCTACCAGCCTTCCCCGCGTCCCTACACCGGATTGCCGGATATCGACTACCCCCTCCACGACAAGACCATCGTGGTTACTCGTTGCGGCCGCATCTGTCTGGGCAAGAAGAAAATCAATTTCAGCCAGGTCTTTGCCGGACAGGCTGTCGGCATCAAAGAAGTCCACGACGACATCTGGCTGGTGAGCTTTATGGATTATGATTTGGGATACTTCGATCTGGAGACGCGAGTGCTTGAACCGCTCGAAAATCCGTTCGGCCCAAAAGTGTTACCTATGTCTTAGGTACGTTGTGTCACCTATGTGTCCGGGCCGGACCCATTGCTATCTTGTTGGTTCGCTTTGCCTTTAGCTCTTGCCTGATAGCCGATTTTCATGGGTGTTCGGCGCTTACTGTTCCGAAGTTGTTCCGAAAAGCTTGGCATGAACCCCTAAGGTGGCACAACTTTTGGGGGCACAGTTTCCGTTTTCGTAAAGGCGTTCTTGCATCTCCTAGCAGGAGAAGGGGTCTGGGGAAGGGGACGGCATTTGAGTCCCTTTCCCCAGCAGCCCAGTAGAGATCTTTTGCTGTTCTCTTTGTTCTCAAAAACCTCCGTCGTTGCGCTTTGAGATTCGGGCGCGGCTGAAGGCTCAATCCGTTGCTCGAATTCTTCGGGTGATCGATACCTCAGCGCGGAGTGCAATCGCTATCGGTTGTAATAGTCCTCGCTGAACTGCTTTTCGAGGAGAGAGAGCTTGCACTCAGTGTTCTTCAGGGAGAAGCGTCCGGGAACCAGGGAGCAAGTCAAGAACGGCGAAGAAGCAGTGCCTTTCCCGATGCGCTGTCTTGCCGCGACGAATTAGCCTGCTCTGGCGGAAGCACATGGGAGTCGAACCCACCTCCCGCGTGGCAAAGGAGCGGGACAACGGCTTTGAAGACCGCGAGGGACACCGGCCCCTCTGTGCTTCCGCGTGGCCCCGTGATGAGGAGATAGGTTCAACGGAGCGAACCTGTTGCGCCTTGTGAACTAGAGACCGAGGACGCAGGCAAATCTCGGAATGCGAATTGATACTTGACACCATCAAAGCGCTTGCCGCCAACTTCGACGTAGGGATAAATGAAAAAGTTTAGCGGTTGGCCGTCTTGAGGTGGATTGAGCCGAATGTCGCGCCCGACGGTGAATAGCACTCGATTCTCGTCATGGGCCCCGAAGAAGTAGTCGCGCTTCGCCGGGTTCTTCCACGCTTCCGAACTGTCTACGGGAATCCAGCCGACCGAGTCGAGGTACAATTGCGCCCAGCAGTGGTAGCCGGCGACCGGTCCCTCCGTTTTGTCCGGGGGAAGAGGAAAACCGATCTCAAAGCGAGCCGGGATCCCCGCGGCACGCATCATGCCAATGAGCAGAGAGTGGAAATCGGTGCAGTTGCCGCGCTTGCTGTCGCAGGCGAACAGCGCGTCGCCGCGGCCCCACCCTTCACCGGACTTGTCGTACCGCATGACGGTCGTCACGTAGTCGTAGATGGCGCAAGCTTTTTGCAAGGGTGTCCTTAAACCTTGCGTCTCTCTTTCAGAAAGACTTGCAATTGCGTCTGTGATAGGTACGAGGCGGTCGGGAGTCAAGAAACGGGTCACGTCGCGTTTTGTCGTCAGGTTGATTGGCTGGACAGTGCTGGGCACAGAGCCCAGAGGGATGCGGTGCTCGCGACGGACAACGCGGAACCGCATCGAAATATCCAAGTCCCCCCGTGATACGGTCGCCGTCGGGGCCTCCAGGTAGATATATTCGTTGTCGTACTCTCGCTCCCAGTAACGCTTGAAAGGGACTGGTGATTCGATTCTTAGATCACTTATGGCCTGGTATTTGTCGGTTCGAGGGAGGGGATCCACACTCGGACTCTGCTACCGGCGGTGGAAATATTCGAAATTCTGGTAACATAGGTGAACTCAAACCTGCGAATGGCAGAAATCGGCATGTCTCCCAGTAGCACCACTGTTGCCAGAGAGAATGTTGCCGTGGCAATCAAAGACTGTCCGACGAGATTGACATACGTCTTCATGACATTCTTCCTAGTCTGAGAGAGCTCCGGCTTCGCCGGGCTCTGAAAACCCTGTTCCTTTGCGCGTGAATTAGAAGTTGCAAGATGAACAGTGGACCGAGGCAACTCCGCGGATTAGAATCGGTGTCAGGTGAAACCGCTAGAAAAGGAAATCACTAAGCCGAAGCTGGGCCGGGAAGTGGAACTTGAGTTCTTTGTTCGCGCAGGGAGCCCCACCTCGGCTTCAGGAGGCACTCTTCCCGAAATCTGTTCGATCCCCTTCATCGCGCCAAATCGCGGATGTTGAATTGCACTGAAAATTTGGCCTTCGGCTTTGGTAATGCAGTCCCTTTCCAAGATCGGCTCGGCTGAAGGAGGGCGACCTCTCCCGGAACTAATGTCCTGCCCGGGTGTCCCATCAGGGCTCGGCATCACATACGCGTTGCCGTGCAACCACTTACTGAGGGCAGTCCTGCGTTGTGCACGTGCAGAACTGTTGCTTGCTGGGTTGCTGCAAGCAATTGAAATTCGCCTGAACAGCCGGAGTAACGCCAGTCACTGTAACCAGGAACCCGTCCTGGGTGATAGCCCCCGACCGGGGGTCCGGGATGACCGGTCAAACCACGTACCGCGGGGCAGCACCCGGGTGCGGCGCCCGCGGCATGACGAACTGTTGGAGATATCCTTGCTGAGTCAAGCCGTCAACTTCGGAGATCCTCTTTAAGACGGCCGTGCCGTCGAGGTTCGTGCCGTTCGCTGCAGCGATAGGAGAAATGGCCGCCTGAGCCGCAGCGCTGGCGTATTGACCGTTGGGCAGGTAGGCATTGGGCGTGTACGCAGTGAAAACGAGAATCCACAACCCCAGGAGGTCTCTGCAGAAGTACCGATCCTTCGTTTCAAAAATGTTGTCTTGCCGACGGTTGGGCGGAGCCGGGCTGAATCCAATGCCCCCGCTGTTCAGTGCGCAGTTCGTGTCCACGACAGTGGGTTGAATTCCGGGGGGAAAACCTGTGCTCGTATCAATCGTGCTGCATGCGCTGGGGTCTGGGAAACCCAGCTGGCCCGTGCTCGAGTTCTTTTGCTTTGGCTCGATGAAGGCCCGGAATTGGTTCGCCAGCGTGTTGGCGGCGGTACCGCAGCCGGTGAAGTCAAATTGTGGGTCCGAACTCTTCGGGCAGTCGGCATCGTCAAAGAAGCTGTCGTCATTTACAGTGCCCATGATGCTGTAATAGATGAGATTCCCGTTTCTGTCGAAGCCGCCCGTGGTTTGGAGAACCCGCGTGCTCGTCCGTGTTGGGTCTGTATTCGTGGTATCAGTCACCCAGTTCAGTGCAGTGGGCGTCCCAGGTTGATTGGGGAACCCAAACCCCCCGCCATTACATGACGTGTTTCGCATGGTGGTTTGGGTGCATGGTGCGCCTGTGGAATCTACACCGACTCTGCCACCGGGTCCGGCCAGCGAGCTCAAATTGATTCCGTTGCGCCTGTAGAAGGAGTCGGCGAAGTCGAAGGGCGCAACATTGTTGTTGGGGTTTGTCGAATTCTGTGCGAAAAGCGGCGGCGAGGCGGAACGCGCCAAAAGCAGCCCCGCGATCCCAAGTAGACCCGTCGCGATGGCCAGTCTTAAGGAGTTTCTTCTGCTCTTCATGATCCCTTTTCTCCTTCCGGACTGAATACAGCCCATTGATCAATCTCCAGAGACCCTTCGCAGTTCGCCTGCCCTCGCTTGTGGTTGCAGGCACGCCCCCTGCAGCGCATCGGCTCGTTATTTTTCGATCAAGGTTTTCGTTTTCGCCCTCACTTCTTCGTGACTCGGCCGACAGGCTGGATCACCCATGAAATCTCTTTCACAATCCATTCCGGGTGAGCGAGCCCTGGGCATGCGCCCCACAGGCTGAGCGGCTCGTTACCGTACTCGATCGTGCCGATATGGTTTGCCCGATCCTTGTCCACTTGGGGGTCCGGATCAATGAACCCGAGCTTGACGCGAAGCAGCTCAAGGTCATCGTATTTTCCCGTCAGGAAAAGCCACCCGGGCCCCACGTGAAACTTAGCGGCAAAACTGTTGAGGACTTCTGGAGTATCGTGTTTGGGGTCGAGCGTGAAGGAATACATAAAAATGTCCCGACCGACTTGGTCGCCCAGGAGCTTTTGCACTTTCACCAGCCGTGCTGTGGTAAGCGGACAAACGTCTGCGCAACTCGTATACATAAAGTTGATGGTCGCAGTCTTGTCGCAGAGCAAATCGTCGTAGAAGTGGACTTGCTTACCCTCATGCGTCGTTAGAGGGACGTTGGGGAAATGCAGCTGGCGGACCCTCTCACGCTGGGATGCCGTGGCCGTTGAGGATCGTGGCTGGGACGAGCTGCCCAAGAGTGCTGCCGCAAACGGAGTCAGCGCAGCGGAAGCGAGCAACTTTCTTCTGGTAATGGCTGGCATAGCTTAACTCCTCCTGGCTTCCCGTCTCCGCCCAGGCTAGGGCGTCCGGTTGGTGTCGCCTTGCGGCTCGATATCCCACCGCAACATCATCGCGTGATCTTCGTGAACGGTATTGTGGCAATGAAGCGGATAGCGCCCCGTCCAGTCGCGGAATTTGAAAAAGAGCTCAATCCGCTCATTCTGCCTTAATCGCGTCACATCCTTCCGGGAGACTTCCGTCGTCGGTGGGGGCATCCGGTTGCGCGACAGAATCTGGTGTTCTTCTAGGTGAATGTGGATTGGGTGCTGCCAGTTGCCAGACAAGTTAGCTAGCACCCAGTGCTCCGCGGTGTTCTGAGTTACCGTGAAGCGAACGACGTCGCAATCCATGAACTCGCCGTTGATGGAAAACATGCCGTTGAGCCGGTCAAATTTGAACGTACGCGTGACTGCGGGGCTGACATTGGTGGTTGGCAAAGGATAGAACATGACGTTTCCTGTGGCCGGATTGACGCTGTTGTCCTTTACGTTTTGGTTGCCGCCGACGATGATCTTCAGAAGTAGATTGCCCTGGCCTGGATCAGTGAGCACGGGCGGATCGTCCGGCCCGAGGCCGCTGTTTTGAACCAAGCGGTTCTCGATGTAGAGCGTTTGACCTGCGAACTGGCTAAAATCAACGATCACGTCGTACCGCTCCGCCACTCCGATGGTGACGCTAGACACTTGAACCGGAGCGGGCAGGAGGTTGCCGTCATTCGCGATCAGCCAGAATGGTACAGTGGCGCCGTTGCCGTTCGCAGTTGCAGTCTGCAGATTGGTGCTCTGCAGGTTGGTGACGAAAAGCTGGAAGAAACGCGAAGGCCCAACGTTTAGCCAGCGGAAGCGATAGCGCCGCGGCTGAACCTGTAGGAACGGCTGAACGACACCGTTGACCAGGAAGGTGTCCCCCAAAAGACCATCAAGGGCGAACATATCGAAGGCCAGTAGACCGGTTTGCGGATCGAAGTTTCTGTCGGCAAGTACCATGGGAATATCGAACTGCGGGAAGCTGGGCAGATGAAATCCCGTCGTTTCGTCACCTGTATCAAACTGATTGAAAAACAGGTGGTAGCCCACCAGGCCCTTGTAAGTATTCTGAGCTGTGAAGGCAACGCGGTGATCGTGGTACCACAACGTGCTCAAGGCTTCGTTGATGTCGCCCGTGGGAGCGAAGTCGGAAAGAACACCAGCATATTGCATTGGATAGTGCTGATCGGACCAGTACAAGGAGCTGGCGTTTTGCGCGGAAAAAAAGTCGCAGGGGTTGCCGTCACTTTCTGAAGGGGTGTGTCCATTGTGGAGATGCCTGGTTGTGGACGGCAGCCCGAAGCCCCCATTCTGGCTCGCAGGCGGCAACTGGTTGAAATTGCGAACGAGAAGGGGAACGCCGTAGTGGGAAACAAACGTCGGCCCGGGGCTAATCCCATCATAAGTCCACAACGTCTGCAAGGGCAGCGAAGGGCTCACACTGATCTGCGCGGCCTGCGCGACCAGCGTATAGAACTGTTGCGGGGGAAACAGCGTCAGAGCCTGGTGAGGACGTGTGCGCGCTTCGCCGGCAGCCGTGTTCGGCTGTACCGTCGGCGTCGGACTAAGGCTCTTTACAGCCTGCTTGACCCGCATGATGGGCATCGCCTGGACGAAAGGCTTGACCGGTGGGCTGCACGGCTCGCCCGTCGGTTGCGTACACGCTGTCTGGCCGGTCTGCCCGAACGCACGAGCACTCAGGCCCTTGATAGGAGCTAACATTCCCCCCGCGGCGATCAAGCCCAGCTTCATCAAGTCCCTGCGAGTGCAGTAGCCAGCGGCGATTAACTCTCGCCGATTCTTGGCGGCGTTCAACATTTCCTTCCATCGCGCTCGAGAAACTTTCTCGCCGAAGACGTTGTAGTACATCCTGTTCCTCCGTCCGAGCACACGCGTGCTCCTCTTCCTTGTCGGTCGAACCACCAGGCAATTGTGAACTTGACTGTTTCCCGCGACGTCGATTACTTAACGCGCGCTATATGAATACTTTCCATAGCTGCGGCACACAAGAGGCATGTTTGTACCGCGCAATCCATTACCTCTAACTCGAAATTCTGTCTGTGCCGGTCACTGCGAAGTGTCGGAGCACCTCCCGGGCGAAGGCTGATACTACGTAAGATTCACGAGCGTGAAAAACCTTTCAAGGTTCTAGGCGAGTGTCTTCTGATTTTTGATGGGGAATACAACTCAGAAGGAGATTTCTTTCCCTTGCGCCACCAAATCGGCCAAGTTCTGGTTGCCTACGAAAGGCTGCGGGAAAATTCTGTCGTCGCCAACCAGGTAAAGCAGCTTCCGAGTCGAGTCGATTAAGATCGAGCAGCGCGAGCAGCCGCGCAAGTGGCGTTCGATTTCCTCGCGCAGGGCCGGCTCCAAGTCACCTTCGATATAATTGGATATTTGGTGGACGATCTTGTGGCAACCCATGACCTTGCGCATATAGCGGGACGCTGTGTCCATAACTTTTTGCATTGGCACCCACTTCTTCTCCGGGCCGTGGAAAAGCGGGGCCAAGTGCTCTCGCATCTGGAGCCGGGCGCGGTGAAGCCGGGTGGTTACACCGGCTTCGCTGATGTCCAGGACCGTGGCACCTTGCGAAACCGATAAGTGCTGCATATCCCGGAGGACGAAAACCTCACGGTAAATGGGATTCATGGAGCGAAGGGCCCGGCTTACGGCCTCCCAAAGTTCCTTTCGCTCCAGCTGCAACGACGGCACGTGACGCCAATCGGCATAATCCTGCGGCTCCATCTCAGCTTCGTCACTTGAAGTCTCTTCTAGATTGGCGGGCGCCCGCTCATAGATTCGCTCTCTCCGTAGGCGACGCCGTGCTTCGTTTATGGCAATCTGAAATAGCCAAGCGCGGAAACACTGGCCGTCGCGAAGTTGGTGCAAATGACCCAAAGCCTTTAGCATTGTTTCCTGCACCACTTCCTCGGCGTCCGCATCGTTATGCAGGACTGAGTAACAGATGAGCCGCAAACCCTTCTCGTGAGACTGGGCGAGCTTAGAAAAAGCTTCAACCTCTCCAGACTTCGCGCGCTGGATGAGGCCCCCCTGATCTTCCGTGGACAACCCCTTGTTACCTTGGCTCACATCCGCCCCCCGGAGCTACGTTACGCTGGGCGAAGGACTGTGAATGAACCGGAGCGCGATGATTAGGACACAATTTCGCGCCGCACCTGTACTCTGAATTGCCTCCAACGTGTCTTTCGGAGAAATATAAGTATCAGGGCCCGCGCCGCCAAAAACAACTTGCACCCGCATTGTATTCTTCATTCGTAGTTATCGCAATCAGATAACCTTCGTAAACCGTCGTAAATCTTAAGTAATACGACAAGCTCAGGAAACCGTGGAAGGGACCCGTTCTGATTATGAGCACCCCGTTGCTCATTGAAAGGAGTCGGCTTAACCACAATTCCGATTTTGAAATCACAGGCTGACCGCACTTTACCCCTACGCTCGCCCGCGGGTTTAGTTGGGGCCCGGCTTTCTGCTGATGATGTGGTCAGCGCTTGAGCAATTCGATGGCATCTGCCAGGTTGCAGGATTGGAGAGACGTGGGGTTTGCTGGACCATACTTGGCTGACGAGGTCGTCGAGGCGGCGGAAGTCCTAAGCACATCGATCTTGTTAGTCCCTAAGAAGCAATAAGTTCTGGTGGCGTGTCCGATGTGGATCGGAGCGGGGGAACTCTAAGCGGCGAGACGGTTCTTGGAATTCGTCTTCCACTTAAGGCACACAGAAATCTTTGAATCCTTTTTGTTCAAATACCAATCGCATGGGACGTAGGAGCTAGGTTCTGAACTGAACCATGCGGGGCATGGCTGAAAAAACCAGAAACAGCGAGGAGCATCAGGCTGAGGACGATCTTCTCCTCGTGGACCGTGTGCTCGCTGGAGAGCGAAGGGCATTCGAAACGCTGGTTCGGCTGCACGAGCGCCGCGTATTTCGCCTAGCGCTTGCAGTCCTTGGGAATGCTGAAGACGCCGAGGAAGCAATGCAAGACACTTTTATAAAAGCCTACCGGCATATCGATCAGTTCAGGCGCGAATCCCGCTTCACCACGTGGCTCACGAGGATCGCGGTAAATGAAGCTCTGCAAAAGCGCCAGGCCAGGAAGAACACCGTGTCGCTAGACGAGATTTCCGAAGTGGAGGCCAAGGTCCTTCCCCACAGAAGCCAGAATTGGCATGAGGATCCGGAGAAACTCTACGGCAAGCAAGAAGTGAGGAAGATGGTTGAGGATGCCGTCCACTCTCTTCCACCGATTTATCGCGAGGCCTTTGTCTTGAGGGACATCGAAGGCCTCCGCGCTGAAGAAGCAGCCGAAATCCTAGGCCTTACGCTCCCGGCGATCAAATCCAGGTTGCTGCGTGGACGCCTGCTCGTGCGGGAGGCTCTTGCGGCACGTTTAGAAGAAACGCCCACATTCTCGAAGAAGATTGCGACGACGGCAGGCCGAATGCGCGACATGATCGCGATGAAATTGATGAAAGCAGTGGGTCAATAAGGACACGCTATGGCGATGCTGGATTGCAAAGAAGTCCTCGACAACCTCTCGAACTATATCGACGGTGAGGGCTCCGACGAGCTGCGGAAGACCATCGAGCTGCATCTTTCGCGTTGCGGTCGGTGCCGCGTCATTTTCGACACCACCGGGAAGATGCTGAAGATTGTGACGGACGTGGAGCCGTTCGAAGTACCTCTCGGAGTAAGCGCCCGGCTCTACGTGCGCCTGGAAAAGGTTCTGGCCGAGGAATGAGTGTTTTCGGACATCTTGTGCCAAGGAGGTGATTCGACCGTTCATCTGTTTTCCAGAAACACGTCCCAGCTTGTACCAAATCTAAGTTAATAAATCTGGAGGAGGTAGATGCTATGAAAAAGATTGCAGTTGGAGCCATCGCAACAGCGATGTTGTTTGGTGCTGGCCTCGCCTTAGCAAAAGACCAGACCTTCACGGGCGAGATCTACGACAGCCAGTGTGCGAAGGAGGGTTCGCACGCCAAGATGATGGCGAAGGAAGGGATGGCAGGCAAAGAGAACGACCCCATGGGCCGGGCCATGTGTACCAAAAATTGCGTCAAGATGGGCGGAAAGTACGTCCTGTTCAATCCTGCCAAGAAGACCATCTACGAATTGGACGACCAGCAAAAGCCGGAGCAGTTCGCCGGACAAAACGTCAAAGTCAAGGGAACGTACGACAAAGCGACCAAGACCATCCACGTAACGAGCATCGAGGCGGCATCCTGATCCTCGCGGACGAGGGACGGTCACTACGAGGCCGTCCCTTCTTTCCCGACGAGCCCGATCAGTTCAAGGACCACAGTGATGAAGCGCTTTCTCTGGATCTCCACATCGGTGATCGCCCTGATGCTCCTCGGAGGCGCTCTCTTGGCTTCTCAGTTCAACCTGAGCGCACTTCCCGAGCCGGGTCGCACAGAGACGCTCATCGCTACAAAAGCCAAGCATTTCTTTGTTCGAAGAGCTAGCCGGGGAGAAATTCCTCCTTCGCCAAAGGATATGCAGGTGAGTCTCACCGAAGGAGACAAGCTCTTCGGTACCGACTGCTCCGAGTGCCACGGCTACACAGGACGAAAACCAACCGACGCTGGAAGATGGATGTATCCCAGGGCAGCGGATCTCGGATCTGCCGACGCACAGCAGTATTCCGATCGGGAACTCTTCTGGATCGTGAAGAACGGCATCCGCTTGAGTGGTATGCCCGCCTTTGGAAGGGTAGAGTCTGACGAGCGCATCTGGGATTTGGTGCATTACGTGAGAACGTTGCCCAAGGGTGCTCACTGAACGGGGACTCCAAGCGAGAAGCAGGCAGAAACGATGACAGGCCAGGCCAGCGGGACAGGGATCTGAAACGGCAGGCCGTTGCGGCACGGTATGATCGAACAAAAACAAATCTGAGCCAGAGGATAACAATTGCTCCACAGACTTATCATCCTCGCGGTGCTCGCCGGACTTGCTTCTCAGGAACGGCATCCCGTCACACTCGAGCGAAAACCCGTGTATCTTCCCGCTGGTGTCGGCCAGAAACCGTTCGATGTCACCCGTCACCTCATCCGTCTCGGAGAAATTCAGCCCGGCGGCCCTCCGAGGGATGGGATACCCGCATTGGATCACCCTGCGTTCACTTCCGCCGCGGAGGCAGATCGCATTCTGAAGCCAAAGGATGTTGTCCTCGGTGTGGAATTTGCAGCGGTTGCGAAAGCCTATCCGGTACGGATACTCAACTGGCACGAGGTTTTGAATGATGATGTCGGCGAACAGCCGATCCTGGTCAGTTGGTGCCCGTTGTGCGGGTCCGGCGTGGTGTACGACTCCCGTGCAGACGGACGGCGGCTTACGTTCGGCGTCTCTGGACGACTGTACAAGCGAAATCTGCTTCTCTACGACCACGAGACGGACAGCCTGTGGTCTCAAATCGCAGGAAAGGCCGTTACCGGCCCACTTGCAGGGACATCTTTACGTCTCCTACCGGTCACCGTAACAAGCTGGGCGCACTGGAAAGACGATCATCCAGCAACGCTGGTGCTGTCTTTTCAAACAGGATTTCGGCGCAATTACGCGACGGATCCTTACCGCGATTGGCCATTGGACCGCCGCTTGAGTCTTGTGGTCTCGCACGAGGGGATCACAAGAATCTATCCATACTCAGAACTAAAAAAGGCCGGACATCCTCTGAAGGATGAGCTCGCAGGGCTGCCAATCACCATCGTGTTCGACCCGAAGGATCAGGTCGCGACAGTGCGGAGTTCTGGCGGGGAACAGCCGCCCCATTTTGTATCTTTTTTCGCGGACGCAAGGTCGTTCTTTCCCCAGGCCCACGTTTTTAAGGCGCGATAGGGGAGTACAGGAGGAGTCCTGTTGAACTCCGAGCAGTTCAAAGTTGAGGAGCACATCTGGAGTTTAGTACATCATGCAAGAACTCTTCGGGCGCTGCGCATGTGAAGAGTTGAGGAGCAAAGAATTGAAAACGAGACGCTTGGAGGCCCTTGTGCTCTCCATCTGCTTTTTGGCACTTGGTTGTGGGTCGGATAAATCGTCCTCGCCGCATGCGGCCTCGCCTCCGAGTGGCTCAAGCGTCGGCCAAAAGATGCCTCCCTTCACAGCCCGCGACCAGTTCGGGCATAGCATATCGAGTGAGACTCTGAAAGGCACGAACGGCACAGTGCTGCTGTTCTTCCGTTCTGCGGATTGGTGACCGTTCTGCAAAGCGCAGCTCGTGCAGCTGCAAAACGCGAAACAGCGATTCGACGCGCACGGAATTAAGTTGGCTGCTATCAGCTATGACAGTCCGGCAATCCTGAAAGACTTTGCGGATCGCCACAAGATCGATTACCCATTGCTGGCCGATCCGCAGTCGAAGATTATCGCTAGCTATGGCGTCCTCAATGCAGAAGCCAAAGGCATGCAGAAGGGCATGGCTTTGCCTGGGTACTACTATGTTGACCCAAGCGGAGTCATCCGCGAGGAGTATTTTGAAGCGAAGTACACCGATCGCTTCACCGCAAATAACGTGATGGCCAAGTTGTTTCCTGAGCTTGCCGAAGAAGTCAGCCAAAAAGTAGCGGCTCCGCATCTGGGCTTGACGCTCAGCCAAACGGATCGCGCCGTCGTTCCAGGCAGCCGCTTCAGCCTGGCGGCCCAAGTCGAGCTACCGCCCGACGTTCACGTCTATGCTCCCGGAGTGAAAGGCTATAAGCCAATTCAACTCGAACTTGCGCCTTCGCCTGAGATCGAACTCACTCCACCTGTCTATCCTCCTTCAAAAGTCCTCTATTTGGACGCGATAAAGGAACAAGTCCCAGTTTTCGAAAGAAAATTCCGCATCACATCTGAGGTGAAGATGAGCGCAAATCCCGACTTCATGAAGTCGCTTGGAGCGGACGGGAAAACCATCACCATTGCCGGCCAGTTGCACTATCAGGCCTGCGATAAGACAACCTGCTATCTGCCAACCTCAATTCCGTTGACCTGGCAGCTCCAGATCCTTCCGCTAGATCGTCAGCGCTCGCCGGAGGCGATTCAGCACAAATAGTCTTATTTACTGCGTGGGGGACGAACACGGAGAAGAGTGGTGCAATGAAGATCCTGTTGATTCTGGCCGTTGGACTACTAAGCTTCGCGAATGGCGCAAACGACAACTTCAAGGGCGTAGCTACTCTGTGGGGCGCAGGACTGACCACCTATAGGCGCGCAATTGCTTGGGCTACTGGCTTTACGCTCTTCGGTTCGCTGACTGCTTTCTGGCTTGGGAGCGGCCTTGCGGCGAAGTTCAGCGGAGCAAACCTAGTAGACGGCGCAGCTGTCAGCCAACTTCCGTTTCTCACCGCCATCGCGCTTGGGGCTGGTGCTACGGTGCTTCTAGCCGCGAGACTAGGTCTGCCCATATCCACAACCCATTCAATAACAGGTGCGCTCGTCGGAGCCGGTGTGACTGCTGTGGGATTCTTCCATGTGAGGTTCGCTGCGTTAGACAGGGGAGTCATTTTACCGCTCTTATTCTCTCCGATCGTCGCATTAGTTCTAACGGTGGGCATTCAAGTATTGGTTAGCCGACTTGGATGGCGCGCAGGAGAGAGGGATTGCCTTTGCGTCAACGGACCGAGAACTCTTGCGGTTGCGGCGAGCAACTCTCCGATGGCTGTTGTTGTAGCTACCCCACCTTTCGTGCGCTGGGCACGCTCGACTGAATGCGAAACGGGAGGAGAAATCGTGCGTTTGAGTCTTGCGGACGGTGTGCACTGGTTTTCAAGCGCTGCTGTCAGCTTTGCCCGCGGCGTGAACGACACACCCAAGATTGTCGCGGTGCTGTTGGTAGCGGCTGCGGCGTCAATACAGCTCGATTATTTCTTTGTAGCGCTTGTAATCGCAATCGGAGGAGCACTGGGCGCAGTTCGCGTAGCACATACGCTGAGCAAGAGGATTACGCCAATGGCCGCTCGCGAGGCAGTCATTGCCAATCTGGTAGCCGCGGTACTCGTGTCACTTGCTTCGCCTTTGGCACTCCCGGTATCCACGACGCACGTTACGTCCTGCTGTATTTTTGGCATTGGCCTGTTCCGCAGGCATGAAGCCGATTGGGGCAAAGTACGCGACATCCTGCTGTCGTGGGTGGCCACGCTGCCATTAGGCGCGGTCCTAGCGTCGGTCGTCTATAGATTTTTCCTGATGTACTGGTCTTAGCTTATCGCGTCATGCAAATCAGAAGCCCCAAACTGCGCAGCCGGCTTTCAATCGTAATTCTCGGGAACGCCTTCATGAGAATCGCGTCGGGCGCGAGCGGAGTTCTTGTCGGTTTGTACCTCGCCGATCTCGCGAATCGCGGACTCCACGTAAATGCGGCTCTCGTCGGGACGCTTGGCGCAGTGTCGTTTGGCGCTGAGCTAATCGCTAGTGTGCCGATGGGTCTCGCTTCAGACGCCATCGCGCCACGCGGGTTAATGACAGGTGGCGCATTTCTCGGTGCGATCGCGACGCAACTCTTTGGCATGAGCACCCAGCCAAGTATTTTCTTCCTCAGCCGCACCGTCGAAGGGTTGGGAGCGGCGGCGGTAACGCCTTCCTTGCTTTCGCACCTTACCGATGTCACCCACGGGCGCCATTCGCTGCGGGCGCGGGTCATGAGTTTTTTCGAGCTCTCACTTCTCGCCGGACTGGCCCTTGGCGGTCTGACGGGAGCGCAGCTGTGGCATTTTCTCAGCGCCCGCGCGTTCAGTGCGGTGGCCGTGATTTATGTTTTAAGCGCGTGCTTGTTGATCTTTGGCGCTGTGGGAAGCTGGGGACACGGATCGGCACGAGCGATCTCAGGTTTTTACACCGCGCTCAAAGAACCATCTCTGCAACGTTTGGCTCCCGTATGGCTGTGTGTGAATACGATCGTTGGCCTATGGCTGGGCCCGACACTGCCATTCCTTCTCACCCATAAAGGAGGCGCCAATCAATTCTTGGACGGCATCTTCTCGAATCAACCGGAGCGCGTCGGATGGCTCTTGCTTGGGTACTCGTTGATCTTCGGCATTGGCGTGACAGCCTGGAGCTTCGTGTTGCCTCGCATGACGGAACAACGCGCGCTGCGCATCGCACTCGTGGCGATGGTCGGCGTGTGCCTCGGTCTGTTTCTCCTAAACCATTCCGGAGCCGAATCACCTGCCGTTCGGTGGACAATTGGCACATCGACTGCCCTCTGCATTATGGTCGAAAGCGGGTTCACTCCCGCGGCTCTCTCCCTGCTCGCAGGAGCGATAGGAGCCCAAGCCGGACGCGGAGCGGCGATGGGAATTTATTCAGTCCTATTGAGCATCGGTGCCATTGTGGGTTCGCTTTTTGCAGCAGCGTTCGGGCAGGCATTTGCTGTCGATGGATTGATCTACAGCACCTTCGCGATGGCCATTGTCGCGCTCTTTTTCGTACGGTGGATAAGACTTGGCTTGGCTGAATCCGAGGAACACTTAAATGCCGAAACAACTGTATGACCTGGTGATTATCGGGGCTGGTGCTGGCGGC
>WNGG01009233.1_pt1 | contig 18778 bp, 20 predicted proteins | sample 5400661 | NCBI WGS metagenome assembly WNGG01 (sample SAMN13153372, study PRJNA577476) | soil metagenome | isolation source: 100 cm soil or saprolite under Garry oak tree replicate 1 | place: USA:California | collected 2016-06-15
ATCGATGTCCTCGCGCGTCATCCTGCCTTCCAGAACGCCCATGAGCTGACGACTTCCGTTCCGGAACTCTTCAACCCGGGTGCCGACTGAAACAATGTATGCCCACTTGTAGGCGTTGAGGTTGTCTTGCGGTACTCCCCGCCCGATGGCGTAAATTCCGCTGAGAACCAGCATGGCGTGCGAGTGGCCTTGGTCGGCGGCGCGTGAGAACCACCGGAACGCTTCCGCATCGGACCTCGAGCGCCCGACGCCCGCCGAATAAAGCGCGGCAAGATAAAACTGAGCGTCGCTGTCTCCGGACTGCGCCGCCTCCGAATAGCGATCGGCCATTTCCTTGTCGGATGCCGTATCCGCTGCATAGGCAATGGAGCTCGCAAAGAGAGCAGCACCGCAAAAAATTGCTAGAAAAGCTCGCTTCATGAAAATTCCCCGGGATCCCGTACGCGATAACCCAGCCTGTTGTTTTGCTGATGTTACCCGCGATCATTCATTAGCCCAAGGCCTGATCGTCTCATGTGATTTCTATCACAGTCTCGGTCGAAGCGATCTGAGAGGTTGATTGGGTCGGAACCAAGGGAGCCCGCCATGGGAAATTTTCGCAAAACATTGTTCGCCAGCCGCATCCTGGTGTTTCTGGGAATGTTGGCCGCCACGCCGGTTGCGGCCGCGACATTTGACGGCGCATGGAATGTGCAGATTGCCTCCGAGAACACCGCATGCGGCGGCGGAGCAACCATCTCGATCGGAATCAACAATGGCCAGGTCGAATCGAGCAATGCGCTGATGAAAGCATCCGGCCGTGTCGCCGATGCCGGCAACATCAGTGTGACCCTGACAAGCGGAATCAAGCGCGCGGTCGGGTCGGGTCACCTCGGCGCCACGTCAGGATCGGGTACCTGGCGCGGCACGCTTTGCTCCGGCACATGGACCGCGCAGCGTATCTAGCCGGCCGGTGCGAGACAACTATACGCCGACTTTCGCGGCATATTCCGCGTCGGTCACCTGCTCCATCCAGGTCGCATAATTTCCGTCCAGCGATTCCTGCATCGCGATGTGGATCATACCGTTGGTCGGCGAGCCGCCGTGCCAGTGCTTTTCGCCCGGCGGTATCCAGACAACGTCGCCCGGCCGGATCTCGCGTATCGGCCCTCCCTGGCTCTGAACCCGGCCGACGCCCGAAATCACATACAGCGTCTGGCCCAGGGGATGCGAATGCCAGGCTGTCCGCGCGCCCGGCTCGAAGGATACGCGGGTCGATACGATCCGCGCCGGGGCTTCCGCTGCAATGATCGGGTCCTGCCAGACCGTGCCGGTAAAATACTCTTTGGGCGCGAGCCGTGTCGGCCGCGAACCTGCGAGATGGATGTTCATCGTGTTCCTCCTTTTTGAGCAAGAAATCCCTCATGGTGAGGAGGCGCTCTCCCGGCAGCGCACTTGCGCTGTCCGGTGCGCCGTATCGAACCAGAGGGCCCCATCCTTCGAGATGCGGCAAAGACGCCGCTCCTTTCGAGTGAGCGCAAACGCCCTCATCCGGGGATGAGGTCTGGTTATTTCTTCGAAGCCGCGTAGCGCGCCTTGGTCTCGGCATTCATCGGATAGAGACCCGGCAACACCGCACCAGCGTTCACCTGTTCGACGATCCAGGCTTCCATTCGCTCCTGCTCCGCACCCTCGGCCAGAATGAGGTCGAGAAATGCTTTCGGAATGACCACGGCACCGTCCTGATCGGCGACGATAATATCGTCCGGGAAGATCGCGACGCCGCCACAGCCGACCGGCTCACCCCAGCCGACGAATGTCAGTCCAGCGACCGAGGGTGGGGCCGCGAAGCCGTCGCACCACACCGGCAAACCGGTGCCGAGCACCCCTTCGAGATCGCGCACGACGCCGTCGGTCACCAGCGCAGCTACCCCGCGCTTGACCATGCGCGCGCACAGAATATCGCCGAAAATACCGGCGTCGGTGACGCCCATGGCGTCGACCACGGCGATGCAGCCCTCCGGCATGGCTTCGATCGCGGTCCGGGTCGAAATCGGCGACGACCATGATTCCGGCGTGGCCAGATCCTCCCGCGCGGGCACGAAACGCAAGGTAAAGGCCGGTCCGACCAGCCGCTTCTGTCCCGGCCGCAGCGGACGCGTCCCCCGCAACCAGACATTCCGCAGCCCCTTCTTGAGCAGGACCGTCGTGATGGTGGCGGTCGACACATGCGAAAGGGTCTTGATCGCTTCGGGGGTCAGGGACATCGAACAGGTAGCTCCGGTTGTGGATTGATCGAACGGGGGCATCTTGCGGGGCGCGGGCATCGCGTCAAGTGTCGCAACCTCACGGCTGAAGCCGCTGCATCGCATGGCGCGATCACGCCGTCTTATCACGGCGATGCAGATTAATTTATTGAATTTGCAGGCTCATTTGCGCGAAGCGAATTCCACTTCACGGCGAAACACGCTAGAGCTTGGCATCCGCCGACGAGTTTGTGAGGCTATGGCCGCGACACTATCCCCGCCCCGCCTTTTGCCGAGTGGCGACAGCGCCATCACGGTGGAATTCAGCCGCAATATCGACGACGTCGCGAACCAGCGGGTACTGGCGCTCGATCGCACGCTTACGCGTGAGACCATCGCCGGCGTGACCGAGGCCGTGCCCACCTATCGATCCCTGCTGGTGCATTACGATCCCGTGCAGATCGATTTCGACACGCTGGGCGAGAAGCTCCTCATGCTGGCGCAATTGCCGGCTCCACCAGCCGCGACCACGCGGCGCTGGCGCATTCCGGTGGTTTATGGCGGCGAGCACGGCATCGATCTGGAGGATGTCGCCAAGGCGCTCAACACGACGCCTGACGATATCGTGGCGCGGCATGTCGCCGGCAATTACCGGGTGGCCATGATCGGATTTACACCGGGCTGGTCCTATCTCAGTGGCCTCCCGGACTCGCTGCGGATGCCGCGGCGGCTAAATCCGCGCCTGCTGACACCGGCCGGCACGATTTCGATCGGCGGCGTTCAGGCGGGCGTACAGTGCCTGGCCGCTCCAAGCGGGTGGCATCTGCTGGGACGGACCGCCGTCAGGACCTACCAGCTGCACCGCGATCCGATTTTCCTGCTGGAACCCGGGGATGCCGTGACGTTTACAGCCGTCGATGCCAGGACTTTCGCGGAGCAGGATCAGGCCGCGGAACGCGGCGAGATCGTCGCCGAGTTGATACCCGCATGAGTAAACTCGTCATTTCGGCCATTGGTCCGGCGAGTTCGGTGCAGGACGGCGGCCGCCCCGGCGCCCAGCGTTATGGCCTGGCGCCGAGCGGGGCTATGGACCGATTGGCGCTCGCCGCTGCGAATAGTCTGGTCGGAAACGCGGCTTTTGCCGCGGCCATCGAAATCGGCCCGCTCCGCGCGGCATTCACGGCGCGCGAAGGTGCGGTTCGTGTCGCGCTGGCTGGCGCACCACGCAATGCGGACATCTCGGGGCGCGCCGTCACCTCTGATACATCCGTGACCCTGGCCGACGGCGAGACCCTGACGCTGGGCTTTGCCCGCGGTGGTTCATTCAGTTATCTCGCGATCGAAGGCGGAATTGCGGGCGAGCCGATGTTCGGCAGCCTGGCCGTGAATGCGCGGGCCGGGCTCGGCAGCCCATATTCGCGCACGCTGCAGGCGGGTGATGAATTGCAGACGGCAGCCGCAAATGGCACGACCGAGCACCGGATCGATCTTCCTCCCCTGTCGGACGGGCCGATTGGCGTGGTGATGGGTCCGCAGGCCGACGAGTTCGGCGATGCCAAAGAGTTGTTTCTCGACAGCGAATGGAAGATATCGGCGACCAGCGACCGCATGGGTTACCGGCTTGAAGGTCCCGAGATAAAACATCTGCACGGTCATAACATCGTCACCGACGGTACGGTGAACGGCAGCATCCAGGTGCCCGGCAATGGCCAACCCATCGTGCTGATGTCGGACCGCAACACCACCGGCGGCTATCCCAAGATCGCAACCGTCGTGACGGCCGATCTAGGACGGTTCGCGCAGATACCCGCCGGCCGTGGCTTTCGTTTCAAGGCCGTCGGTGTGACGGAGGCGCAAGCTGAGGCCCGGAAGTTCTGGCAAATGCTGCGCACCCTGCCCGACCGTATCCGAGCTATCGAGAACTTTGATCTCAACATCGAGGCCCTGCAAGATGCCAATGTCGCCGGCGCCGCGGTCAGTGCAGTCGATGCCGGAACGTGGCAAGTTCCATCGTCGGCGGATGCGCAGGCGCACGACTAACCAAGGATCCACTCACGGCAAGCGGACACGACATCATGACAATCGATCTCAACTGCGATCTCGGCGAAGGATTTGGCGCATGGGAAATGGGCAATGACGCCGCCATGATCGAGCTCGCCACCTCGGTCAACATCGCCTGCGGCTTCCATGCCGGGGATTCCGACACCATGCGCAAGACCGTGGAGCTTGCGAAGGCGCGCGGCGTCAGCATCGGCGCGCATCCGGGTTACCGCGACCTGCACGGCTTCGGCCGCCGGCCCTTTCCAGGCATGAAGGCCTCGGAGATCGAAAATCTGGTCGCCTACCAGATCGGCGCTTTGCAGGCGATCGCGACCATGGCCGGCCACAAGGTCACCCACGTCAAGGCGCATGGCGCGCTGTCGAATGTTGCGTGCGAGGACGACATGACCGCGCGGGCGATTGCGTCAGCGATCAAGGCGGTCGATCGCGATCTGATTTTCGTGGTGCTCGCCAATTCGCGCCTGGTGCAGGCCGGCGAAGCCGCCAACCTGCCGATGGTGCACGAGGTGTTCGCCGATCGCGCCTATGAAGACGATGGTTCGCTGGTGTCGCGGCGCAAACCCGGCGCGGTGTTGCATGATGCCAAGCAGATCGCGCAGCGGGTGGTGCGGATGGTGCAGGACGGCGCCGTGGTGTCGGTCACGGGTAAAGTGATCAAAATGCGCACCGATACCGTGTGCATTCACGGCGACACCCCCGGCGCGGTCGATATCGCGCGCGGCGTCCGGCAGGCGTTGAAGGATGGCGGTATCGAAGTAGCGCCGTTTAAGAAGGCAGGCTAACGCGCCTAGTTTAGAACGGGTGAACCGACAGCGTTCCGAACACCACTGCGGCAATGATGGCGAATGCGCCATAGAGGGCGGCCGTGTGCAGACCATGTCCCGCCCGCCCCGAAAGGGAACGCGCGTGCAGGTGCAGGCGGGCTTCCGCCGATAGTTCACGCATAGTCGATCTCCAACGCCGCATCGCACCTAATGGAATACCGATTGCGGCGGGATGCAAGGCGACGTTGGAAATAGCGATATGAACGCTCTGACAGACTCCTGTTGCAGTCAAAAATTCTCTGCGGTGGATCTACGCGAGAATTTTATTCGTTCGGATTTGAGCTGATTGGAACTCGTCAATACACGTCCTGTTGGAACCGGCCCTTCTTTTTGAGTTCCGCGACAAAGCGGACGGCCTCGTCGGTCGAGCGCGCCCCGAACTGGGCGACGATATCGACCAGCGCGCGTTCGACATCCTTGGCCATTCGTTTGGCGTCGCCGCAGATATAGATGTTGGCGCCCTCGGCCAGCCAGGTCCACAACTCGCGGCCGACTTCGCGCATGCGGTCTTGAACATAGAATTTCTTGTCGCCATCGCGCGACCACGCCAGCGACATTCGCGTCAGCAGACCTGACGTCTTCATGGCGTTCAACTCGTCGGAATAGAAGAAATCGCAATCGCTGCGCTGATGACCGAAAAACAGCCAGTTCTTGCCGGGCGCGCCGGTCGCCTTGCGATCAAGCAGGAACGCGCGGAACGGCGCGACGCCGGTGCCCGGCCCGATCATGATGATCGGCGTTTTCGGATCCTGCGGCAGCGCGAAGCCATGGGCCTTCTGCACATAGACCTTCAATTCATCACCTGGCTTGATGCGTTCGGCCAGAAATGTCGAGGCTAGTCCAAGCCGCTTGCGCTTGCCGACCACGTAACGAACGCAGTCTACCGTCAGCGACAGCTTGCCGGGTGTGGCGTTGTGCGACGACGAGATCGAATAGAGCCGCGGTTGCAGCGGCTCCAGCGCCTCGACAAACGCTTCCGGATGCGGACGCACGCCGGAGAACTTCTGCAGCGCCGCCATCACATCAAGGGTCGCGGCGTCGCCGTCGGGGTCCTCGCCTTGCGCCAGCGCGCGCGCCTTCTCGCGCTGAGCGCCACCGGTGATGAACGAGATCAGTTCGAACAGTGTGTCCGGCGCGGGCGCCAGCGACACATCGTCGCGCAGCACGTCGCGAAGGGTCTTGCCTCGGACCTCCGTGGTGTGAGAGGCGCCGAGCAAGGCAATGATTTGATCGACATGGCCCAAATCGTTGCTGGCGAAGATGCCAAAGGAATCGCCGACGACATAGTCGAGACCGCAGCCACTCAGATCGAAATCGATATGCCAGGTTTCCTTTTCCGAGCCGGTCTTGTTGAGCAAGCGGCGCGACACGAACGTCGCCGGCACCGGATTGTCGAAGCCGCCGGCGCCTTCTCCAACTCCTCGTTCAGCGCCTTCAGCATCCGGGCGGTTTCCTTGCCGCCAGGCACGCACAGATTCAGCCGTGGTTCGGCCTTGCTGACGATCGCGTCCGAGTAGTCGTTGCAATTGTAGCCGCACTGGCCGCAATCCTGCTGGGCCATCGCCGCCATCATGCGCCGCCGCAGCGGGCGGCCTTCCGCGAGTTTCATGCGGTCGGCAATCGGCATGGTCTGGTCGTGCCACGGCGCTTCGCCATCGTCGCCATCGCCGGCGGGACTCAGCACCGCGTCGTTCTGTCCGGGTGAAAGCGGCGTCGAGCCGTCGAGCGAGAGCATTCCCGCCAGGAAGCCGTTCAGCCAGGAACGCTGCCCTTCGGAGAACGGCGCCGTCGCCGGAATGATTTCAATCCGTGGCGGAGGAGTTATCTGGTTCATGGCGTGGCTTCCGCTTCAGCGAGCTTACGAAGGGCTTCGCCGTCATGACGGCGTGAAAAGGTCAGAAACGTCTCGTCGGCCGAGGCGCGGTGTGTGAGGTAGGCCTTCAGCAGCCGCTCCACGGTCTTTGGCGCGTCCTCTGCCTTGACGTCGCGATAGACTTCCTGCCCGATATCAGCGTCCGGGCCGAAGCCACCCCCGGCATAAAGGTGATAACCCTCGACCGTGTCGTCATCGCTTCCCGCCGGCACCTTTGCGGCGAGCAAACCAATGTCGCTGATGTAATGTTGCGCGCAGGAATGATGACAGCCGGTGAGATGGATGTTGAGCGGCGTTTCGACCGCCACGCGTGTTTCGCACCAGTCGCCGATCTCGGCGGCGTGACGCTTGGTGTCGGAGGCCGCGAACTTGCAGCCGGCGTTGCCGGTGCATGCGATCAGCCCGGCGCGCACTTGTGAAGCCTGGACCGCAAGGCCGAGTTTCCCGATCGCCGCGGTCGCCAGCGCGACGTTCTCGTTGCGCACGCCGGAGATCAAAAGATTTTGCCAGACCGTGAGGCGGATATCGCCGTCGCCAAGGTCCTGCGCGATTTTGGCGAGGCCGCGCATTTGGTCGCAGGTCAGCTTGCCCACCGGCAGCACGACGCCGATCCAGTTCAACTCCGGCTGCTTCTGCGCATGGATCCCGATATGGGCCATCCGATCGAACTTGGGACGCACCGCAATCGCGCCGGCTGGCGCGCGCACCAATTTGCGGCCAAGCTTGTCTTCCACAGCGATCAGGAACTTTTCGACGCCCATGCTGTCGAGCACGTATTTGAGACGCGCCTTCAGCCGGTTGGTGCGGTCGCCTGTGTCGACGAACACGCGCACGATCGCGTCGGCCACTTTCGTGGCGTCCTCAGGCTTGACGATGATTCCGGTGTCCTTGGCGAAATCCCTGTGACCGGTGATGCCGCCAATGCCCAAGCGAAACCAGACGCCGGCATCGACCCCAAAACCGTCCTTCACCTCGACCGCGGCGAAGGCGATGTCGTTGGTGTCTTCAAGCACCGCGATCTTGCCGGCACCATCGAACGCGACATTGAACTTGCGCGGCAATCCCGTCAGCGAGCGGTCGTTGAGAATGTGGTAGTGCCATTCGCGGGCGTATTCGCGGGTGTCGATCAACTCCTGCGGATCGATCCCGGCGGTCGGCGTGCCCGTCACGTTGCGGATGTTGTCGGCGCCGGAGCCGCGCGAACACAGGCCGATGTCCTGGATGCCCTCGAGCAATCCCACGCTGTGCTTCGGCGGGATCTCCCTGATCTGGATATTGGCGCGGGTGGTAATGTGCGAATAGCCGCCGCCGAAGCGTTCGGCCAGATCGGCAACACCCGCGAACTGCCAATGCTTGAGAATGCCGTTCGGAATCCGCAGCCGGCACATGTAGGAAGTCTGGTTCGGTGCGACATAGAACAGGCCGTAGTAGCGCCAGCGAAAATTATCCGCAGGCGTCGGCGGCGCGTTGGTCAGAGCCTGTTCCTTCAAACGCGAATAAGCATCGAATGGATGCTGTTCGCGTTTGAATTTTTCCTGGTCCGCAAGTTTTTTGCCCGACGCGATAATCCTGTCCTGGGCCTTGAAGCCCGCGGCGTCCGGACCAATCGGCTCCGGATCGGCTTTGCCGGCCGGCGCCGCGGCGCTCCCGGCGAGGCGCCCCACCCGGCCCACCTGCAGGCCCGACATGAAGCCTTCCAGATAGCGCTTCTGCTCGTCGCTAAAATCGGCTGTTGTTGTTTCAAGTTTCATGATGCCGATGCCGTTATTCTGCGGGAACTTGCGCCGCGATCGGCGCTGCCGCGGACGTCAGCGGCTGCGCCGGCTTGAAGGTCGAGTACAACGCCAAACCGGTGAAGACGAAGCCGCCGACGAGATTGCCGAGCGTCACCGGAATTTGGTTCCACACCCACCAGTCGTAAACGCTGACCTTGGCGCCAAGCAGCATGCCGGTCGGAATGATGAACATGTTGACGACGGCGTGCTCAAATCCCAGCGCGAAGAATGTGAAGATCGGCAGCCAGGTTGCGGCGATCTTTCCGACCGTGGAGGTGGACGTCATCGCCATCACGACGCCAAGACAAACCAGCCAGTTGCAGAGGATGGCTTTAACGAAGACGCTGACCATCCCGGCTACACCGAGCGCCTCGTTGGCAATGGTCTTGGCCTCGGCGATGCTGACGATACGCGCCGCGACGCCCGCCGGTTCGATCTTGCCCATGTTGGTCAGGGTAATCGCGAGCAGGATCCCGTAGGCGATGCTGCCGAGAAGATTTCCGAGGAACACCCACGACCAGTTCGCCATCACGGCGTTCCAGGTCGCCTTGCCTTCGAGACGCGCGAGCGGCAGCAATGCAAAACTTCCGGTCACGAGTTCGAGACCGAGCAGCACGATCATCACGAGGCTGACGGGAAAGATCAGGGCGCCAACCAGCGGCTGGCCCGTCGTAAGGGCGCCGCTAAAGGCAAGGCTGGTGGCGGCACCCAGCAGCGCACCGGAAAGCGCGCCGCGAATGAGAAGGTCGCGTGGGGAAAGCGTCAGCTTCTTCAAGCCGGCATCGATCATCGAGGCGACGACGTCGGCAGGTTTTGCGTAATCCATATCGAAGCTCCAGCTGCCACGCGTCAGCGCGGCTGCAACGAGGAAAGGGGCGTGTGATCGCTTGGAAATTCGATCCGAAGGGCAGCGCCGTATCGGAGAATTCGAAGCGATCCGATCAGCCTCGTTGCTGCGGAAATCCATCCTGGAAAACGCCAGCGGGCATCTACGGCGGCTGGCTCGCCCTTACCTATTCAAATCATGTGCCAGTGCAGCAATTCGAATAAAATTGTTTTTGATCAATAGGTTATATTTTTTGGCGGTGCGACAATTAACGGGTGCGGATGCTCCTTATGAAGGCATCAGCCTAAGAATTATGCTCGAAGCAAAGTTGCCTAATATTTCATCTAGCGGCTTTCCGGCATCATGGAGCCCGCCGGAAAACCTCAAAGGAAGCCAGGTATCCGGTGATGTCGGCCGGATCGAATACAGGCCCGGCGAACGCCCCGACGGAGCCGAACGCAGCGGGGTCCGCTTCCTGCCCGCGCAGTCCCAGCGCCGAGTCGTAAAGGTCCGGCCTGAACACCCTCTCGGCGATGTTCAGCGCCTCCGGGCTGATGGAGGCCTGCCCCCAGCGGACCATCTGCGCATAAAGCCAGGCAGCCTGCGCAGGTTCCGGCCTGGCGGCGCCTTCCCGTCCCACCAGCAGATAACGGCTGCTTTCGCGCATCGTGCCGTCAGGCGAAATCTTGAGACGGCCGTCGAGCGTTCGCAGGATCACATCTGCGTCGACGCCGATGCGTTCCGGCCGCGCCAGCATACGTGCTGCTTCGGCGCGGTTTTCCGGCTGCTCGATGAATTCGGCGGCGCGAGATGCCGCCCGGATCAGCGCGGCCAGAACTTGCGGGTTGTTTTCGGACCAGTTCTGCCGGACGGCGAGCACCTTCTCCGCCGCACGCACCAGAATGTCCGAGACGAAATGCAGGATGTGGCCGACGCCGAGATCGACCGCGACGGAATTCCAGGGCGCGCCGACGCAGAATGCATCGACCTGACCGCTGGCAAGGCTATCCACCATGTAGGGCGGTGGCAGCACCACCATATGAACGTCCTCATCGGGATCGACGCCGCCGGCAGCCATCCAGAACCGCAATTGATAATTATGGGTCGAAAACGGAAAGGTCATGCCGAAGATCAACGGCTCGGCGCCGCTCTTGCGCCTTGCCGCCACCACCCGCGACAGCGCCAGTGCGGTGACCATTGGATCAAAGGGATCGCCTTCAATTTCCGCCATGATCGCCGCGTGCAGTGCCGGCGAAACCGTGATTGCATTGCCATTAAGGCCAAGATTGAAGGAGGCGACAATCGGCACCTTGACGTGGCCGAGCCCCAGGCTCGACGCGATCGCGACCGGCGCCAGCAGATGCGCGGCGTCGAACAGGCCGATGTTGAGCTTGTCGCGGACGTTCGACCACGACACTTCCCGCACCAGCGTGACATCGAGCCCTTCCGCCGCGGCAAAGCCCTTGTCGACAGCAACGATCAGGGCGGCGGCATCGACCAGCGGAATGAAGCCTATGCGAAGAGGTCCGGTCATTTCAGCAACTCCGACGCCGTCAGGATCGACTGCGCGATCTCGCCGATCTTCTTTTTTTCGCGCATCGCCGTCGATCGCAGCAGGACATAGGCCTCGTCTTCGGTCAGGCCCTTGAGCTTCATCAGGATACCCTTGGCACGATCAATCACCTTGCGATCCTCGAGCGCGGATTTGGCGCGGTCGAGTTCGTCCTGCAGTTTCGCGAATGCGTTGAAGCGTGAGATGCAGAGGTCGAGGATCGGCTTGATGCGCTCTTTCTTCAACCCATCGACGATATAGGCCGAGACGCCGGCATCGACCGAAGCCTGGATCGAGGCCGCGTCGCTCTGATCGACGAACATCGCGATCGGCCGACGCACGGCGCGGCTGACCTGGAACATCTGCTCCAGAACGTCGCGGCTGGGATTTTCCAGATCGATCAGGATTACGTCGGGATCCAGCGCATAGATCCGGGCCAGCAAGTTCTGCATTTCGCTGATATGGACCACGCCGGTAAAACCCGCCTCCCGCAACCCTTCCTCGAGGATCGCGGCACGGATCGGGCTTTCGTCAACAATGACAATTTTAGGAGACGACTCGCTGCCCATCGATCACTCGCATTCCGGCAAAACACTCCATAGCACGCCGCGGGCCGGCTCAAAGCCTTGTAATTATGGGCAATTGGGACTAGCTCCTGCCAATCAATCAGGCAGTTCAAATATGCAACAGGCCGCCGCGCCCAAAGTAAGCTTTGTTTCGCTGGGATGTCCCAAGGCGCTGGTGGATTCTGAGCGCATCGTCACCCGGCTGCGCGCGGAGGGTTACGAGCTGGCGCGTAAGCATGATGGCGCCGATCTCGTGATCGTCAACACCTGCGGCTTTCTCGACAGCGCCAAGCAGGAATCGCTTGGCGCCATCGGCGAAGCCATGGCCGAAAATGGCAAGGTCATCGTCACCGGCTGCATGGGCGCCGAGCCCGAGCAGATCGAGGCAGCCTATCCCGGCGTGCTGTCGATCACGGGGCCGCAGCAATATGAAAGCGTGCTCGATGCCGTGCATCGCGCGCTGCCGCCGGTTCATAATCCGCATCTCGACCTGCTGCCGCCGCAGGGCATCAAGCTGACGCCGCGGCACTATGCCTATTTGAAGATTTCCGAAGGCTGCAACAATCGCTGCAGCTTCTGCATCATTCCAAAACTGCGCGGCGACCTGGTGTCGCGGCCGGCCAACGACGTGCTGCGCGAGGCCGAAAAGCTGGTAACCGCCGGTGTCAAGGAATTGCTGGTCATTTCGCAGGACACCTCAGCCTATGGCGTGGATATCAAATATGCCGCCAGCGCGTGGAAAGATCGCGAGGTCCGCGCCAGGTTTTTTGACCTCGCAAAAGAGCTCGGCGAATTCGGCGCCTGGGTGCGGCTGCAATATGTCTACCCCTATCCCCATGTCGACGAAGCGATCGCCTTGATGACGCAGGGCAAAGTGTTGCCCTATCTCGATATTCCGTTCCAGCACGCCAGCCCGGAAATCCTCAAAGCCATGAAGCGCCCGGCGGCGCAGGACAAGACGCTGGCTCGGATCAAGCAGTGGCGCGAGGAATGCCCGGAGCTGACGCTGCGCTCCACCTTCATCGTCGGTTTTCCCGGCGAGACCGATTCCGACTTCGCCTATCTGCTCGACTGGCTTGAAGAAGCCGAGATCGACCGCGTCGGTTGCTTCAAATATGAGCCGGTCGCGGGTGCGCCGTCGAATGCGCTCGGCAACGCTGTACCTAACACGATCAAGCAGGAACGCTGGAACGCGCTGATGGCGCGGCAGCAGAAGATTTCGGCGCGCCGGCTGAAGCGCAAGGTCGGCACGCGGCAGCAGGTCATCATCGACGAAGTCGGTCCTACCGTATCGAAAGGCCGCTCCAAGGCGGACGCGCCGGGGATCGATGGCGCGGTCTATCTGTCGAGCCGCCGTCCGCTGCGAACCGGCGAAATCGTCACCGCGAAAATCGAGCGCGCGGACGAATACGATCTGCACGGCAGCGTCGCGGGGTTCTGAGATAGCCACAGCGAACAGGCCTTGAATTTCAACCGGGACTGGTCGCCAATTTCCCGCGCCCTTGACAGCGCCTGCCCTTCGGCTGTATGGCCCATCACCATGAACCTGAACCGGACCCAACTCCGCGCAGCTTTCCGTCGTCGCTCGTTTGACGATGATGGGTCGCGCCGTGTCCGACGACAACGCTGAACAGCTAGATCAGCTTAAGTTTTCGAGAAGGCCGCACCCGCAAAGTGCGGCCTTCTCGCGTTTCGGCCGGCCTTCATCCTAACCCACAGGGAGTTCGACATGACCATTGCCACCCATCCGTTTGACGCGCTGATGAACATCACGGCGCGACCGCCGACCGTATTCGTGCGGGGCGAAGGCTCATACCTGTGGGACGACAGCGGCAAGCGCTATCTCGACTTCATCCAGGGGTGGGCGGTCAATTGCCTTGGCCACTCCCCGCCCCAAATCGCCGAAGCGTTGGCGGCACAGGCAAAACTGCTGCTGACGCCGAGCCCGGCTTTTTACAACGGCCCCAGCCTCCAGCTCGCAAAGGCGTTGACCGATCACAGCTGCTTCGATCAGGTGTTCTTCACCAATTCGGGCGCGGAAGCCAACGAAGGCGCGATCAAACTCGCGCGCAAATACGGCGCCCTGCACAAGAACGGCGCTTACGAGATCGTCACCTTCGAGGGTGGCTTCCACGGCCGGACGCTGGCGACGATGTCCGCCTCCGGCAAGAAGGCCTTCGAGCCGCTGTTCGAGCCCAAGGTGCCAGGCTTTCCCAAGGCAAAGCTCAACGATCTCGCGTCGGTCAAGCGGCTGATCAACGACAAGACCATTGGCGTGATGCTGGAGCCGATCCAGGGCGAAGCCGGCGTCTGGCCCGCGACCGATCAATTCCTGCGCGAGCTACGGGCACTCACCAAAGAGCATGGCCTGCTGCTCATCTTCGACGAGATCCAGAGCGGCATGAGCCGTACCGGAAAGCTATTCCACTACGAGCATGCCGGGATCGAGCCTGACATCATGACGCTCGGAAAAGGAATCGGCGGAGGCGTGCCGCTGGCCGCGTTGCTCGCTACCGAGGCAGCCTCCTGCTTCGAACATGGCGATCAGGGCGGCACCTTCAACGGCAATCCGCTGATGTGCGCGGCCGGGCTCGCCGTTCTGCAGTGCGTCGGCACGCCGGATTTTCTGAAATCGGTCGTTGATACCGGGCTATTTCTGGCGAGCGAGCTGCAGCGGATTTCGGCACGGCATGGTCTCGGCGAAGTCCGCGGCCGGGGGCTGCTGCTGGCGCTGGACTTGAAACACCCGATCGGCGCTTCGATCGTCGCGCAAGCGCTTGCAGACGGCGTGCTGCTCAACTCGCCGCAGCCGGACGCGCTGCGTTTCATGCCGGCGCTCAACGTCACACGCGAGGAGATCACGGAATTGATCGAAAGCCTGGAGGCGATCCTCACCAAGATGGGCGCGGCAAGGCGCGTGGCGTAATTCTCCGTCTTCGTCATTCCGGGTTCGATGCTTCGCATCGCCCCGGAATGACGGTTGGAATTTACGGCCGCAAGATCGTGGCCCCTGTCGTCGCGCGTCCCTCGAGATCGATATGGGCCTTGGCTGCATCCTTTAACGCATAAGCGTGGTTGATCGGCACGTGCAGTTTGCCGTTGATGACGGCCGCGAACAACGTGTCGGCGCCCTCGAGCAGTTCGGAGCGCTTGCCGATGTAGTCGTTGAGTTTCGGCCGGGTCGCAAACAGCGAGCCGTGATTGTTGAGTTCGGCGATCGCGAACGGCGGCACCGGACCCGACGCGTTGCCGAAACTCACGAACATTCCGCGCGGCTTGAGGCATGCCAGCGAGCCCGGAAACGTGGTCTTGCCGACACCGTCATAGACGACGTCGCATAATTCGTTGCGGCTGATCTGTTTCACCCGGGCCACGAAATCCTCGTCGTTGTAGAGGATGACGTGATCGCAGCCATTGCTGAGCGCGAGGTCCGCCTTCGCCCTGGTGCCGGCGGTGCCGATGACATGGGCGCCAAGCGCCCTGGCCCACTGGCACGCCAGCATGCCAATGCCGCCTGCCGCCGCATGGATCAGGACCCGATGTCCCGGCTCGATCTTGAAGGTCTTGTGCAGGAGGTACCAGACCGTCAGCCCCTTCAGCATCAGGACCGCGCCCTGCTCGTAGGTGATGTGGTCCGGCAGCTTGACCAGTTTCTCCGCGGGGATATTTCGCTCGGAGGCATAGCCGCCGAGATTGAAATAATAGGCGACGCGGTCACCGGGATGAAAATTGGTCACCCCGAGCCCAACCGACAGGACCTCGCCGGCAGCCTCATTGCCGGCGATGAACGGCAGGCCCGGAGCCTTGTAGAGGCCGGTGCGGTAGTAGACGTCGATGAAATTCAGGCCGACGGCGTACTGGCGGATGCGAACCTCGCCGGGCCCCGGCGCGGGCACGTCCACGGCTTCGTAAACCAGGGCCTCCGGCCCCCCCACCTTGTGCACGCGCACGGCCTTGGTCATCAGCTTCTCCTCGCATTTGCTTGACAGCAACGGAAAGCTATCGAGGCTGCGTTGTCAACACGGGACCGCGAAAACGCTTCTCGACGCTTATCTGACGGCCTTCTTGCGGTTGCGCCTGGCAAGCACATTGAAGGCTTCGACGGCAGCCGAAAATGCGATGGCAAAGTAGATGTAGCCGCGCGGGATATGAAATTTGAATCCGTCAGCGACCAGCGCGACCCCGATCAACACCAGGAAGGCCAGCGCCAGCATCTTGGTGGTCGGATGCTCCGCCACGAATCTCGCGACCGGGCCGGACGACACATACATGATGACACAGGCGATGACGACCGCGGCGATCATGATTTCGAGATCCTGCGCCATGCCGATCGCGGTGATGATCGAATCAAGCGAGAACACCATATCGATGATGATGATCTGGACGATTACCCAGAAGAACGCGCTGCGATGAGGCGCGTCATCGTTCTCGGCTTCGCGCGCTTCCACTTCGCCGTGAATTTCGTGGGTCGCCTTCCCGATCAGAAACAGTCCGCCGCCGATCAGGATGATATCGCGCCACGAAAATCCCACACCCCCTAACGTCGCGACGTCCTGCGTCAGGCCGATCAGCCACACCAGCAGGCTCAGCAGCAGGATACGGAACACCAGCGCCAGCGCCAACCCGATTTGCCGCGCGCGCTTCGCCTGCACAGGCGGAATCCGCGAAACGATCACCGACAGAAAGATAACGTTGTCGATGCCGAGAACGATTTCCAGCGCCGTCAAAGTCAACAATGCGGCCCAGGCTTCCGGGCTGGTCAACAGTTCGATCATGCGCGGAACGACCTTGCGAGCCGGATCGCCGCATCGCTGCCGACGACATAGACCGCAATTGCACAGAGGCCGGTGGTGACGGACGCGGCGACGTCGAAGTCTTTCGCCAGCGTCACGATGGCAAGCACCGCCCAGACGGCCACCAACGACAGCGTGAGCCCGCGCCAGCGCGTAACACGGACCGGGTGAAGAACGCGGAAAGGAACAAATGTCAGCACGATCAAAACGGCCACGGCGAGGCTTGAAAGTGCGGGCGGCAGATGAAGCAGAAACAGATAGAACGCCGCGGCATTCCACAGCGCCGGGAATCCGCGGAAATGATTGTCCGCGGTCTTCATGCGGCGATCGGCGAAATAGAGCGCGGCGGACACGACGATGCCCGCGCCAAGGATCGGCGCCGCCACCGGCAGCAGCAGGCCGCTTGCGGTGATCGCATAGGCCGGCACAAAGACGTAGGTGACAAAGTCGACCACGAGATCGAGAACGTCGCCCGACCAGTCCGGCTGCACCCGCGCGACATCCAGCCGTCGCGCGATCGGGCCATCCAGCGCATCGATCACCAGCGCGAGCCCAAGCCACGCAAACATCGCAGCCCAGTGCTCCCGCACTGCCTCCAGCAGCGCGATCAGGGCGACGCCCGCGCCCATCGCCGTGAAAATATGCACGGAAAATGCAGTTGGTGGCCCGAAGCGGGCTTGAAAATGCCGCCGGGAACGTCAATTGTCCTGATATGGACGAGGCATCAGGTACATACGACGTTGTCGTGATCGGCGGCGGGCCTGCGGGAGTTGCAGCCGCGATTGCGTTGGCGGAAACCGGCGCGAATACCGCCCTGGTCGCCCGCCGCGCGCCCTATGGCGACAATCGCACCACCGCGCTGCTTGGCGGCTCTGTCGATTTCCTGGAACAACTGGAGGTCTGGCCGCGCTGCAAGGACAAGGCGGCGCCGTTGCAGACGATGCGCCTGGTCGACGATACCGGCCGCCTGATCCGCGCGCCCGAGGTCCGTTTTTCGTGCGACGAGATCGGCCTCGATGTGTTTGGCTACAACATCGATAACCGCGCGCTGATGACAGCGCTGGAGGAACGCGCCGCGGAGCTTTCTGCTCTGACCCGGTTCGACGATGAGGCGGAGACGATCGGCCCGGAAGACGCTGAGGTCGCCATTCATACCCGCGACGGAAAATCGCTGTCGGCGCGCCTGGTGGTCGGCGCCGACGGGCGGCAATCGCTTTGCCGCGAGGCGGCCGGTATCGAGGTCAGGCGCCGCGAGCTTAATCAGGCAGCGTTGACCTTCAATATCAGCCATTCGCGGCCGCATCGAAATATCTCCACGGAGTTTCATACGCCGCACGGTCCGTGCGTATTTGTGCCGCTGCCCGGCGACCGCAGCAGCGTGGTGTGGGTCGCGGCACCCAGGGAAGCCGAACGGCTGATCGCATTGACCGATGACGAATTGTCGGAGGCCGCCGAAAGGCAATCACATTCCATTCTCGGCCGTATCGCTGTCGAGCCGGGACGCCATCTGTTTCCGCTGGCGATCGAACAGCCACGACAGTTTGCGCAGCATCGCATCGCGCTGGTCGGCGAAGCCGCGCATGTGCTGCCGCCGATCGGCGCGCAGGGCCTGAACATGGGACTGCGCGATGCCGCCGACGTCGCCGGTATCGTGCGGGAGGCAATGCTATCGGGCGCGGATCCCGGCTCGCCGCGGGTGCTGAAAGGCTACGGTTCAGCCCGGCGCAGCGACATTGCCAGCCGGACATTCGCCATCGATGCCGCAAACCGTTCATTGCTCAGCGATTTCCTGCCCATGCAAACCCTGCGTGCGGTCGGCCTGCATCTGATCGGCTCGATAGGACCGCTTCGGCGTCTGGCCATGCGCGAGGGCCTCGCGCCTTCGTGGCGGTCGACGCGGCGGGTCAGCTAAGGTCGTTTGTTTGACGTGCTTTCTTTGCGCGAACCGGTTGGCGGGTTGTTGAGTTCCTCGAACGGCGTTTTCGACATGATTCCAAACAGCAACGCGGGCAGCGAAACATAGAGCAGAAAGAAGTTCATCGATGCCGAACCCGCTTCCGGCAGACCCTTGGACCTGCCACAGGCGAAGCCGATGAAGATCAGGCCGAAATACGGCAACGCCAGGTTGAGCATGTCGATCATGGCGATGCGTCTTTTTCATCGTTATTGGCCCCGGATCGGCGGCGCGGCGGACCGGCAACAGCAAAAGGTTAATTCGTCCGTTTGCCTCTAGCATCGGCCACAATGATGGTCTATTCGACGAGATATGATAAAAGCCCGGAC
>WNGG01004950.1_pt1 | contig 18776 bp, 8 predicted proteins | sample 5400661 | NCBI WGS metagenome assembly WNGG01 (sample SAMN13153372, study PRJNA577476) | soil metagenome | isolation source: 100 cm soil or saprolite under Garry oak tree replicate 1 | place: USA:California | collected 2016-06-15
TGGTGGAGTGGTTCCGTAAGAGACGTGCCTTGTCCTTTCGAGATGCCGATGTGTCTGAGCGGCACGTGCGCGTGGTTGTGGAATACGACGGCAGTGGCGACGGAAATCCGGACCTGATGTTAAGGGTTCACGCGCCAAGGCCACATGCTGCTTCCCGCGGTGCGCGTACTTTTGTTGATATTCCCTGGACCGGGCAGTCCGTAATAGACATCACTCTTGGAACTCCACAGGGTGAGAGGGCGCTGGAATCCTGTCATGCATGCAATTAGTGTGTCGGATCTTCCAGATTCGTCTTATCCGATTAAAAGAGAGAAATCACTAGCGGAAAAAGTTTCCCGAGTATCCTTTTTCCTTTATGTCATCTTCGTGCTCGTCGGAACCGCGCCGCCTTTTCAGGACAAGGTCACAAACGCTCAGGACGTCATAACCTCTAATCCAATCAATCAAGTCGTTGACACACTCATACCTTTGGTCTCGCTCCTGTGTCTCTGGCCGAGAAGAAAGAGTTTGTTTTCGCTCCTCAAGCAGGAAAAATGCCTTACTCTTTTTTTCATATGGTGTTTACTGAGCATTCTTTGGTCGGATTTCCCTTTTAACTCCTTCAAGTTATGGGCCCGATTGTTTGGATCAACAACAGTCGTTTTAGCCCTATTGTTGAACCTGAAATCTCCGGATGAGGCACTAAAATACTTTAAGGCTGTCTTTGCGCTTTATATACCTATTTCATTTCTCGCGATTGCAGTTGTTCCCGCCGCTACTCAATGGGAATGGCCTGCCTGGCGAGGAATAGCGGATCATAAGAACACGCTGGGTCAGATCAGTTTCATCAGCACCATCGTTTGGGCATTTGCGATTTATAAACCTTCAGGAAAGAAGAGAAAGTTTTCTTGGCTATTTTTGGCCGCTTCGGTAGTTTTGCTTGTCGGTTCAAAAAGTTCAACCGCTCTGATCGTTTTGTTTTCTCTTTTGTTGATGGGTGTATACCTCATTGTTGAAAGACGCTTGCAACGCCTTCGTGTAGGAAGGCTCGTTTCGTTAGCAATGGCTGGTTGTTTGTTGATTCTTTTCTACATCGGCAACGCTTTTGAACTAGACACCGTGACAGGGGCCGTTGGGAAAGATGCTACGTTTACCGGCAGATCCGATCTTTGGGAAGTGATTCTTGACGAGGCAAAAACTCATCCGTATGTCGGATGCGGCATTGGAGGGTTCTGGATCGTAGAAAATCCCTTGGTTCAGAGGCTCTACCAGGATGACGCGTTCCCATGGCTTCCGAACGAGGCTCATGAGGGATACCTGGATCTATTCAATGAAACCGGTATTGTAGGAATGTTTCTGCTGACATTGATGGTGATCTCTTATTTTAAAAACTTATCGAAGCTCAGAAAGCCCCACTTTTGGAAGTGGTTCTTGATTGGTGTATTACTTTTGAATTTAACCGAATCGACATTATTTAGGTCGGCCAGTTTTTCAGGATGGATTTTTGTTTTTTCCTACCTTGCGCTTCACGTGGAGCTCATGCACTCCAGAGGACTCGTTTTGGAAAGAGTCTGGGGGCGTCGGCCCGAGATGGAGGAGTGGTTGGGTACTGTTGCGGGGGCCAGGATGGCTAAAAGGAATGAAGGGAGTGCACAATGAAGACGGGGTATGTACTTGTCACACCGGCGCGAAATGAAGGCCGATACCTCACGGAGACGATTGAGTCCGTATTGGCTCAGACTGTATTGCCAAAGCGATGGGTGATCGTGAGCGATGGCTCCACAGATGATACCGAAGCCATAGCCAGTAGATATAGCCTTCAACATAGCATCATCACCCTCATACGAAGGTCTGGGGATGCTACGAGGAATTACGGATCAAAGGTGAGGGCGATCTGGGCCGGAAGCGAGGAGCTGTGCAACACAGAGTATGATTTTATCGGGATATTGGACGCAGATGTTTCCTTTGAGCGGAATTACTACGAGAATGTACTGAAGGAGTTTGACCGCAATCCCCGGTTGGGAATCGCGGGCGGCATTACGCGTGAAAGAGATGGACATGGCTTTAGTTTGCAGTTCGGCACGACGGAGAGATGCGTGCCCGGACCGATCCAATTATTTCGCCGGCAATGTTACGAGGAAATTGGGGGCCTCCGCGCTCTCAGGTATGGTGGTGAAGATACGGCAGCAATTGAGATGGCTCGGATGCAGGGATGGGAAGTGCTTGCATTCCGGGACTTGGTCGTTTGGCATCACCGGCGCGTCGGAACCGAGGGCATGGGAATTCTGCCTGCGCGGTTCCGCCATGGGCTGGAGGATTACTGTGTTGGCTATCATCCTCTTTTTGAAGCTGGAAAATGCATCCGGCGGCTGGCTGAACGTCCTTACGTGTTAGGAAGCGTTTTCAGGATGAGCGGGTACCTCTGGGGAGGTATGACGAGACAGAAGCGCGAGTTGCCAACCGAGTTCGTTAAGTATCTTAGGAATCAACAGATGCGCCGACTGCTGGGCGGGGTGGAGAGTAACTCGTGACAACTGTGGAACAACGCAAAATCCTCATAACGGGTGGTGCGGGCTTTATAGGCACGCATATCGCTGAACGGCTCTGTGACAACAACACAGTGATTCTGTTTGACAACTTTCGTCGTGACTCGTTATCCCATACCAAGCTCTCATCACACCCTAATGTGCGGGTCTTACACGGAGACATACTTGATCCTGAGTCTTTGAAAGTGGCCGTCCGAGAGGCGGACGCTGTTCTGCATCTTGCGGCTGTTGCAGGCGTTTCTAGTTATTACACTGAACCTTCGAAGACGCTGCGGGTGAATATGCTCGGCACAGCCAACCTCCTCACCGCCATTGCCGCCACGGCTGTGCGTACATTAGTCTATTTTTCGACGAGTGAGGTCCTTGGCCCAAATTCGCTGTACGTGAATGAAGAGACCATGCATTGCTTGGGACCGGTATCCGAACGGCGCTGGGTCTATGCTACCAGCAAGCTTGCCGGCGAACATCTAGTGTTGCGTCATGGTGAGGAGAATGGCCTGCACTGCACCGTGCTCCGGCCATTCAATATTTATGGTCCCCGTCAGACTGGCGAGGGCGCCATAAGTAACTTCTGTTCTGCGGTCGTGCAAGGGCAGCCGCTTACCGTATACGGCGATGGTCGAGCCATTCGTGCATGGTGCTACGTCACCGACATGGTCGAAGCTGTGCTGAAAGTCTTAACTACACCGTCGAGTGCAGGGCAAGTGTTTCATATTGGCAATCCATATAATATAGAGACAACCATGGGACTTGCTCGCCGGATTGCCCAACTCGCTCCGGGGGTCGTGATTCAGCAAGGGCGTGTCGAGCATGTAGACGTGCTGGCACGGGCACCCGATATTAAGAAAGCGCAGCAAATTTTAGGCTATGAACCACAAGTAAGCTTGGATGAAGGTTTGCGATTGACTTTGGACTGGTTCCAAAAACGAGGGAAAGCATGAACGTATCTGTCATTGGCGCAGGGAAAATGGGCCTTCCGTTGGCGTGCCATCTGGCTTCTCGGGGGGCGTCGGTTATAGCTTGTGACGTCAATCGTGGTGTTGTTGAGCAGATCAACCAGGGACGGTGTCCAATTGATGAACCGGGTGTCCCCGAATTGCTGGCTGTCGTCGTTCGGGAAGGCAGGCTCCGAGCGACTGTCGATACGACCGCAGCTGTCAAACAAAGCGATGTGGTGGTGGTCATTGTGCCAGCGTTATTGACCGATGACCGCCAGGTGGATTTATCGATTTTGGAGTCGGTGACCAGGCAAATTTCCCCTGGTATCCACAAGGGACTGCTGGTTTCCTATGAAACCACTCTACCGGTTGGGACGACGCGTCGTCGTCTCATGCCGCTTCTGGAAGAGAGTGGAAGCAAAGCCGGCCAAGATTTCTACCTCGCTTTTTCGCCCGAGCGAGTGAAGAGTCAAATTGCTCTCTCGCGTCTGAAGGACACGCCAAAAGTCGTGGGAGGGGTCAATGCAGAATCAGCCAAGCGAGCTGAAGCATTCTACTCGACCTATCTTGGCGCCCCGATTCTCAATGTTGGGATTCTAGAAGCTGCTGAACTGGTCAAGCTTGCAGGCATGATCTATCGTGATGTGAATATCGCGTTAGTGAATGAACTGGCCCGCTATGCGCAAGATACTGGGATCGATATGAAACAAGTGATTGAAGCTACAAATACAGACGGCGAAGCGTACCTATTACGCCCGGGTATCGGTGTCGGTGGGCATTGTACACCCATCTATCCCTACTTCATCATTCACGACGCTCACCAGCGAGGCACACCGATAACATTGGCCGAACGTGCACGCCAGATCAATGATGATCAGGTTGCTTATGCGATTAATCATCTCGAGGTATCCTGGCATCCCTTAGGTCAACGCCGCGTGCTGATCTTGGGGCTTGGGTTTCGTCCACAAGTGAAAGAGCACATCTGTTCTCCCGCTTTCTTAATCCAGAAAAAGCTATTGCAAAGCAAGGCCATCGTATCTTTGCACGATCCCCTGTACTCCGACAATGAGCTGCGAGCCCATGGATTTAGTCCTGGATCCTGGACTGAGGACCCTGTCCCGGAGGTGCTCATTGCGAACACAGCACATCACAAGTATAGAGATCTCGATTTTGCGGAGCTCGCCACCCAGGGAGTGCAAGCCGTCCTGGATGGCTGCAATTGCTGGGCCCCGGACTCCGTCCGCAAACATGGGATTTTCTATATGGGGATTGGGCGTGCGTAGAATAAGAAGAAGAGCCGCCTCCTTCTTGATGACTGCACGCCGGCTTGGATGATTTGCCCCCGCCCCTAGCCACCTTATATCGAGCACGTCGTCCGCTGGACACAGGCGTCTGGGACAACCGGCGGGAAAGGCGAAGTCCCCTCCTTGTCCAAGGAGGGGACTTCGGCTAGCCGGTGAGAAATCCGGGCAAGACATCGGGAGAATGAAATTGTTGGCTGACGCCGTACTCCGAGAGCATTTGGTTCGCAGAAAGGTTCTTGTTACTGGAGCTACAGGATTTATTGGTTCGCATTTAGTGGAACGACTTGTGCACCTGGGTGCGGAAGTGACGGCCGCGGGGGCAGACTTGGGTTGGCGTCCGATTGTCCGTGACCTTGTTCAGCAAGGGCGTGTTCGGTTCGTTAATCCGGGAACGTTCTGGCAATCGGCATCTCTGCCGCGTGTTACCCCGGAGTTTGAAGGAATTGAGTATGTGGTCCACCTGGACTATGAAATGCCGCATGGCCGAACCGCTCTGGAAAAGGCGCTTGATGATGGTATGCGCAACGTCTTGGGAGTGTTGCGGCTTATACAACAGTTACCGCCTTCCGTATCCAGAATCTGCTTCGCCAGTTCCGTATCGGTTTACGGGCACGGAAACATACGGCCGGTAAAGGAGACGGATTGTCCGCATCCGGCGACGATTTACGCCATTGGAAAATGGACAACAGAGAATTATCTGAGACAATACGCCACTGAGTCTGGGGTTTCCCTGGCCATCCTACGCTATGCGGCTGTTTATGGCCCGATGGAAACGGTCCCACGGGCAATCCCCAATTTCATCCGCCAGGTATTGGGAGGAAAACCCCCTGTCATTAATGGTGATGGGGAGGATGTCAGGGATTACGTACATGTCGTTGATGCGGTACAGGCCACCGTAAGCGCTCTTGCCTTTGACGTTCGGGATACCCCGATCTGCAACGTAGGATCCGGTCAGGGTTATACGACACGCGAGATTGCCGAACGCGTAATCCGAGCGGCCGGTGCAAATATGCAGCCTGTGTTCAGATCAGAGGAACGGGCATCGGCGGGCATAGTCTGTGACATTTCTCAGGCTTGTAGCAGATTGGGATACGAGCCCCGTGTGGACCTTGCAGATGGATTACGCGATGAAATTCAATGGTTTCGATGTAATCCCCAGTTCTGGAAAAACTCATAAAATAAAAGCGCGCTATGGCGTCTCGTAAGCACCGATATCGTATCGGAGCCGCTGTGGTCTGGCAACGCCATCCAGATCATCTGACACTCCGGGCAGTGTGGCTCCTCGGTCAATCAGGGGCGATGTTGCCTGAAGATGAAAGTCCTTACCCGCGAAATTCACGAACTTTGGATCGACCATCCACAGGTCATTGGGGCTCGGGCCTCCAGCCGGCGCTGAACCGCTGCTCATGTAAACCGCGTTGTGGCCGACATCGGCGGTGAAGCCATTCACACGCACATAACCGTCCCCCGAGCTGCCGCAGTCGTAGAAGGCGTTATTTTGGATCGTGGCATTGGTGAGGAGTCTCGCGCCACCATTCATGACAATGGCATACGCGCCTCCTCCGGAGCCGGGACCATTAAGGCGGACGAACGTGTTGTTTACAATGGTGATGTTGTTTATGGGTCCACCCAAATCATCATCAAAGTTCATTGGACCAAACCTGGTCGTCTCGTGCATGAAGACGTTGTTTCTGAAAATCAGATTCGTCACGGCGGCGCCCGGTTTGGCCTCGATCATCGCCCACTGGGGATTGACGAGCGGGACTCGGCCGGACAACCCATCATCGGTCCAATAAGCCACATTGTCTTCGAAGGTGATGTTAGAGGCCGGACCCCAGGTCTGGAACACGTCGATATGAGGGCATGCGCCCGCCCCCTCGAAGCACCCGTGGTTGCCGACATCTGTAAGGTGGATGTCGTGAATGTAGTTTTTGCGAATCACATTGCCGGCGCCGAAGAACCGTATGCCATCCGCGTCTGCGCCGGATCGGGCGGGCGCCCCAGGAGGGTTCTGAATCGAATGGCTGATATCATTGCCTTCAACCACGTTATTGATTCCCTCCACCATGATCCCCGCCATGCGGGCGCGCACAATGCGGTTGCCCGAAACGAGATTATTTTGGGTTGAAACGGAGTCGCCGTTGGCGCCGCCGTAGACCCAGACTCCTTCGCCGTAGATCAGATCGTGGATGTAGTTATTGCGGACCTCGTTCGAAGCGCCTTTGAGAAAGACGCCGGTGCCGTCAAACCCGTCAGGGCTGGAGTTGGTGATCTCAAATCCGTTGATCCGGATGTAACTGGCATTGATAGTAAAGCCCCACATCACCACGCTTCCTTGAGCCTGGTAGGTGATTGGAAAACCCGGGCTTCCGGATCGTCTGATCTGAACACGTTCGTTGTAGACGCCGGGGCTCACAATCACGGTCGCTCCCGCTCCAACAGTCTTGGCGGCTTTCTGGATCGTTCTCCACGGCGAAGACGCGCTCCCGTTGTTGGAGTCATTGCCGGCCGAGACACTCACATAGAATGACTGGCCTCTGCTTTCAGGGAAGCACGCAGCAGTAATGAGTACAGTGGGAAGGAATAGCGCAGACGCAGCCGAATTCAACCAACGACAATTCATCGGCGACTTACCGCATAAGGCCTCCAATCAAGAATAAGCAAACATAGGACGGAGAAAAAGGGGGAAACCCTCAGCTGGCCCTTCGGGCCACACTCTCCCAGTGCACTCTTGTCCAAATTACGAGATGCGGTTCGTTCCAGAAGTAAGACTGATACGGGTTTCATGGGATTCTCTATTTGGAAACCCGTTTCGGGGATGTCCCTCTCCGTTTGGGAGAGGGTGGCGCGAAGCGCCGGGTGAGGGCAGGAAATGCACCCTCATCCGGCCCTTCTGGCGTCCTTCTCCCAGAGGGAGAAGGACACGAGCCTCCGTTTCGGCTAATTTGGACACCAGTGCTCCCAGTGGGAGAGGGTGGGCCCGAAGGGCCGGGTGAGGGGTTAGTCCCTTTTTTTCTCCCTACGGATCTTTGGGATTTTTACACCGGCCGTGACAAAACTCGTATGCCCCGATGTCGTATTTGTCGCCCTGCGGCCGTCGGGTGCCATCCAGATCATCGGTCACGGCTGACAGCGTGACGCCGGCGTCGATCAGCGGCGAGCTTTTCTGAAGGTGAAAATCCCTAGCCGCGAAATCCACGAACTTCGGATTGACCATGAACACGTCATTGGGGTTCGGGCCTCCAGCCGGCGCCGGACCGCGGCTCACAAAAACCGCGTTGAAGCTGACATTGGCTGTGAAGCCGATTGTCCTCACATAACTGGCGGTCGGGCTGCCGCAATCGAAGAAGGCGTTATTCTGTATGGTGAAATTGGAAAGTAGTCCCGAGCCACCTTCCAGGGAAATGGCATGCTCTTGAAATCCTCCGGCGCCGGGACCATTCAGGCGGACGAACGTGTTGTTCGCGATGGTGATGTTGCTGATTGGTCCGCCCAGAGAATCATCAACGTTGATCAGACCAAACTTGGTCGTCTCGTGCGTGAAGATGTTGTTTCTGAAAATCAGATTCGTCACGGGTGCGCCGGGTTTCGCTTCGATCTCCCCCCAATCGGGATTGATGAACAGGATTTGGCCGGACAGTCCGTCATCGGTCCAACGAATCACATTGTCTTCGAGGATGATGTTTGAGGCCGGACCGAAGGTCTGAAACGCGTCGATATGAGGGCACGTGGCTCCCCCCTCGAAGCATGCATGATTACCTACATCTGTAAGGTGGATGTCATGAAGGTAGTTCTTGCGAATCACATTACCGATGCCGAAGAACCGTATGCCATCCGCGTCCGCGCCCTCCAATGGCAGGGATCCCGGTGGATTCTGCAACGTGTGGCTGATGTCGTTTCCCTCGATAATGTTATTCTGCCCTTCGACCTGGACGCCGACATGTCTTGCTCTCAAGATGATGTTGTTCTTGATGAGATTGTTATTCGTCGCCGCTGCGTTCGCATCGGACCCGCCAGAAACTATGACTCCTGCATGTCCGAGAATGTCGTGGATATAAGAGTTGGAGATTTGATTTTGAGCGCCCTGGATGAACACTCCAGTCGAATCGGGAAAATTGGATCGTGAATTGGTAATTTCAAATCCGTCGATCTTGACGTAACTGGCATTGATGGTGAAGCCCTGCATTATGACGGTTCCCTGAGCCTGGAATGTAATCCGAGAGCCGGGACTTCCGGATCTCGTGATGTGAACACGTTCGTTGTAGGTTCCGCTGCTCACAATCGCGGTAGCTCCCTCTCCAATCGTGTCGGCTGCCTTTTGAATTGTTTTCCACGGTTGAGACGAAATTCCAACATTGGAATCATTGCCGGTAGAGACATTCACATAGTAAACGGCCGCATTGACGGTAATCGTGACGTCATCGGTGGCGGGAAGTGATCCGTCCGTGGCGGTCAGGCGGAGGATATAGGTACCAGAGGTGGAGAAAGTGGCAGTCGTGCTGAGAGCGTTAACGCTACCAAACGTCACCGTCCCGGGGCCGCTCACTTTCGACCACGTGGTGGTCAGCGTACTGCCGGCAGGCAAACCGTCATCGGAAGCCGTCCCGTTCAAACTGGCGGAACTCGGCAGCGTGATGGTTTGGTCACGCCCGGCATTGACGACCGGCGCCTGATTGACCAGGTTAACCTCGCATTTGTCCTTGTCTTTACCTTTGTCTTTGCATTTTTCCTTGTCTTTGTCCTTGTCTTTGTCCTTATCCTTGTCCTTATCGGCGTTGACGGTGGGCGCCTGTTTCTTGTCGTTCCCTCTTTCCGAAGGGGCCGCGTTAAATGGAGTTGGCTGAACGGCAGAGGAAGGCAAGACTGCCCGGGATTTGAAAGTTTCTCCACGGATGATCAGGAATCCTTCCTCGTTGGATTCTACTTGAAGACTTGTGAGGGGCAGGTCGGGGCTCACCGCATCCTGAGGGTTCAGTATGGACACTGAAGTCCGCTCACTTAGAGGAGGAAAAATCGACGCACGTCTCGTGGCCGGTGTGAGGGAAAAGCTTCCGAGCGCTCTCAAATCCTCTCTTCCCACCACAGCCAGCCCGGACAGTGCCGGCTTTGCACCGAAAATACGGGCAAGCCCTACGTCAGCCTTGACACTTATAAAGCCACCAGTAGAAGGGAAGTCGCTGAAGAGCTCCGAAACCAGAGTAATCAGCTCGCCGTGCGGTTTGACGATACGCTTCGCCGGCGGGGCCACTGGACTCAATTCTGTTCCCCATGGGGTCAAGGTCAAGTCCAGATCGAACTCGTCAAGATTGGCAAGAGCGATGCCCGCCCAAAAACCTTTGCCCAAAGGGGGCACCGGAAACACCAGTTCCGATGTTTCTTCTACTTCCTGCATCGGGACAGCAGACCATTGATGGGGCTGGCTGAATTCTTGAAGGCCGACGAGGCCCACATCCGACTTTATTTCCACATGGCCCGCAGCCAGGTTCGATTGAAACAGCTCGTTCAAGAACCAGGCGCGATGCCCATACGCCGGAATTTGAAACTCACGGACCTCGGCAAGCCTGCCTTCGGAATAGAGACTCGCTTTGACATGAGCGGCCTGAGCATCCGGATTCGCAAGCCCGATCCCTGTGACAATATCGGGACCCTGAAAAACCGCAGAAAAGACCATGCTCTTTGAAACTTGATCCGAAACCGCCAGACCATCGAGCTTGTCCCCCTCAATGCTGTCGAGAGACATGAGCATCCAGGCCGAGAGCTGAGGATTCACGCTCTCGGCTTTCACCCAGCCGGTGTTCTGGTTTGGGACCTGGAACAGCTCGTCAGCCTTGAGCCGAGTTTGAGATTGAGCGTTGAGTGTGATGGTTACCGGGTTGGATCCTCCGGCGATGAGATTTCCATTATCGCCGTAGGCAGTGAATTGGACCTCCGTGTCCTGGGCGCTGGAGTTTGAAATGATGAGGGTCGTCTCGGCGTCGTCTCCGAAAACAACATGCGGAAAGTAAAATTCGGTTGAAGCTACAGGGCTGGGAGACGGGCTCGACGGGACAACTGTAAAGACAAGAACAACCAACAGTGTCGAAAACACTTTCAATCTTGCCATGGAATCCTTCCTTCTAAGCCGAAGCTCAGGGGGGAACTTCGTCTGAGGCACGTTTGATTTGTCTAATCGAGCGTCATTAGAGCAAAGCACCCAGGCTCAAAGCAAGAAGTTTCTATCAGTTTCAGTCCGGGTGAGACGATGTTGGGTAGTGAAGGATCCCTATGGCTGGGGTGGGGTCGTATCGGAAGCGCCCCGGCTGCCGTACTCAAATGCGCCCAGGTCCGGCGCACGCCCGATAAAGGGAAGACCCACATTCGTGCCCATGTCGATAACCGGGGAACCCGATTGCAGATGGAAGTCGTGGCCGCCGGCATTCACATACACCGGACTGACTTGCATCTCATGCGAGCCGGTTGAGGGTACGCCGCCTCCTTGGACATCGTCATTGTAGTCCCATTCGGCAAACCCTCCGCCGTCCGAAGGGCTTGACGTATCAAAAATGTTGTTCTTAACGTAGATGCGGACCCGGCTGAGATTGTCCGAGTCGGCTCCTCCGAACACGCCGATTACATTGGCATAGACGGTGTTGTTATACGCACGGCAGGTCACGGGACCACCCGCATCCTGGCACTGAAATGCGGCGGTGAAACCACTCCCGTAGACGACATTGCGGGTCCAGGTGACGTCGGTGGTTGTCGAAGCCCAGGAACCACCGCTGTTTTCAATGTAGAACGCCTCTTGATAACGCTGATTCGCGAGACTGTCATGAACAACGTTGTTGTCAACCAACGCTCCTTTTACAAGCTTCACGTCAATGCAATTGTGCGACCAGCCATAGCATTCATTGCCCTGGATCAGAGGGCTTCCCGTGTCGCCATGGATTTGGATGCAGTTGTGGCCGTAGCAGCCGCCAACTTTGTTGTTTAAAAACTTCGTACCGTTGGCTTGCGAGTCGGAGTCGGAAAACATGAGCTGGTTGTGGTAGTCGTAATCGCCGTCTCCCGTGTCGTGGATGTATGAATTTTGAACGGTGATGCCGGCTGAACCGTTGCGCACAGAGAAGAAGGCAATGCCGTAGGCGCTGGTGAATCGGCATTCAAACCCATCAATCGTGAGGTAAGACATTTTGGACCTGCTGCCACCAATACACCACTGCCGGCCACCGTTGACGGAGTTGGTGGACTTGGACCCGCCACCATCCGAGTTGCCGGACTTGGACCCGCCGCCATCAATGATGGGAAGACCGCCGCTGCCATAATTGCCGAAAGTGATGCGAGCACCTGAGCTCCCGTTGACATTATTCAGGTCCAATTCTTCATACCAGATGCCGGCTCTCTGGAAGAGAACGCTATCGCCTCCTCGCAGATTCCCGAGGAAGCTTTGTACTTTCGAAATTGTTTTCCAGGGACTATCCGGTGATGTGCCTGAATTGGAGTCATTGCCAAAGTTGGAGACGTAGTAAGTATTGCCCGAGGCGGCGACAATCGTGACATCGTCACTGGCGGTTAGTTGGCCGTCTGAAGCCGTCAGTCTCAAGACATAGGTCCCTGAGGTAGAGAAGGTAGCGGTGGTGCTCCTGGCGTTGATGTTGCCGAAGGTGACAGTACCGGGGCCGCTGACTTTGGACCAACTCGTCGTCTGTACGCTGCCCACGGGTAAGCCGTCGTCAGTAACCACGCTGTTCAGGTTGGCCGAGGCGGGAAGAGCAAGCTTTTGATTGGAACCCGCATCCACAATCGGTGCCTGGTTGATGGAGTTGGATCCGGTCAACACGACTTTGAACTCGACTATGTTGGAACCGCCCCCACCCGGCTGTGGATTGATCACTCGGATGCGATGGAGGCCCGGCGTCAATTGAGGATTCACGAGCGTCATCACCAGTAGTGTCGGATCGATGAAATTGCATGGAATGGCGAGGGCATCGTAGTTCACGACGGAGCCCGGTAGAAAGCCGGTCCCGTTGATCCGAACATCCAAGGATAGAATTTTCGTCGAGGTGATCGATGGCGAGATGGAAACATTCGACGGCACCGGGTTGACGGGCACTGTGAAAGTGATTCCGGTTGACGTCTGTGTGCCGACGCGAACAACGACGGGGCCAGTGATCGCCTCGCGGGGCACTACGGCCTGCAAGGATGCCGCTGTAGCAGCCGTCACCGTTGCACGGACGGAGGTGTTGTTCGCTCCGGCAAGAGTCACGATGATGTCCGCGGCGTTGGCGCTGAACCCGCTGCCGGCAATAGTAACCACGGTTCCGGGCAATCCCTGAGATGGACTCAGGCCAGAGACGGTTAAGAGCTGAGTGTCGGACAATGCCGCGACGAACGTGGCGAGGTACGTCACTGGAGCCGATGCTGTTCTGCCCGAACCGTCGACGACGGCGACAAATTCGGTTGGTTGATACTGTAGGGTCTGGGGATCCAGAATCAACAACGGGATCTGTGTGCCGGGTTCCAATTGCGTATTCAGCGGGAAAGTCAGTCGCACCGGAATTTGAAATTTTGTTCCGGTGGGTGTGCCTTCGACGCTAACGATGGGTAGCTGACCCGGGGCAGGCCGCGGAAAATCGGCGGCACTGAGGGATACGACGCTAATTCGGAAATCGGAATCGATCGCATGGGGCGGGACCAGAAGCGAAGTCGCACTATCCTCCGAAATCACGTTGGCCCCTTGAGAAGCCTTGAGTGTCCGTCCGCTAGCTTGAGGTTTCAGGCCCTCGCCTTGAGCGGGCACGCTGGCCAGAAACGTGAACGAGTCCCGCGACCCGAAAAGCTCGAAGGCAAAGATTGGACGCGTCGCCGTAAGGTGAATATAACCGCCCAGTTGATTCACCTGACGCTGAAGCAATTCGCTGAGCAAGCGGGCTTCTCGTTCTCCGGGCTTCAAATTCACGATCGTCGACCCCGTCCGGCTCCCACTGGAGTCGAAGGTATCCAGCGTGACGATCGAGGGTTCACTGTTCGGATTCAGAAGGGCCAAGCCGGTGTAATAGCCACTTCCTTCGGCCACGTGCGAGAAGAGCAAATCCGAATAGCCTTCGCCTTGAGCTTCGACGGCCGACAACACGATTCCGTCGGTGCCTCCATAATCCAGAAAGCCGATCACGCCAGGCGTATCCGTCTGAGTCTCAAAACGGATATAACCGTCAATGATCGCATCTCCCGACAAGTTGAACATCTGCTCGACACGTTCCTCCAGGCGTCCGTTAGGCGGAAGCGTCCGCTCGACGGTCACCGACGACGGAGTCCGTGCACTGCCGCCTACGCGAAGCCCCTCCGCGGTAATCCGTAAGACCTGGGAGTCATTGCTGGAGTTGACCAGCCTCAATGTTGTTGAATATCCACCCTGACTGGCCAAGTGAGCCAGAAATCCGGTTCTCAGCCGAGCCGACTCTGGAAACGCGCGGATCAAGGCGATGTCGGAACGATTCCGATAGGTTTCAAAGCCAATCAGACTCTCGAGAGTTGTGGATTGAGGGCCGACGCCCGCTTCCACGACGGCGTACCCTTCAAAGCCCATGACCGAAGGCGCCAGTTCATCGACTGAGCCCGTAAAGCCGGACAACGCCGGCAAGGCAACGGTCCAGGTGGCGGCCAATCGTCCGCTGTCCTCATACAGCGAGATGGTTCCCTGAATCGCTTCAGACGCCGTGTTGACCAGACTTAATTGGGTCGGCGCAGATCCGTGCGCTGATACTTTTGGAAAAATTAGCTTGCTAGCCGGGGCCGCCGCCAGTTCAGCTCCGTCGATGAAGCTCAACGCGGAATCAAAAGCCACAAAGGAACCTCTAACGGCGGGTGTTGAGGCGGATAGTTCCACCCAACCGGCTTGTCCCGAAATTCCGTTGCCAAACACTTCGGCGGCCCGCAAGGCTTTTTGGCCCGACGCCGGCAAAGTCAGCGTCACGGGATTCGCGACGTCGTTACTCTGAATGACGGCGCCGCTGTAACTTCGAGCCGTCAGCGTCACCTTCGCTTCCGTCAACGTTGGATTGACCAAAGCGAGTCCGAGCTCTGCGCCAGGAATCGCTTGTAACGCCGACACGTATAGCTTCTGGGTCTGTCCGTGCGCAACTCGGGCCTCCGGCTAACTTCGACACGCGGTCACACCAACGCCGTCTCGGTAAATTACAGAAGGACTCGGGTTGTCAGACTCTAAACTTAGAAGACGACTGCCACGGCATCTTGCCAAATTTGACAGACCGACAACTCCGCAAAAATCCATTCAGAAACTGAATTTCGCGACAGAAAATAGCTAGTATCTTAGCTTAGTTGTCAACCAGGGGAGGGCGTCGACCAGCGTTGGTCACTAAAAAGGAGAACTGCGAAGCGGTTGAGGATGGGTACAAACGCGGGCTAAAGCCCGCGACTACATATTGCAACAACGTTTCGGTTAACCATGTAGTCGCGGGCTTTAGCCCGCGTTCTTTTTAGGTTCAACGTAAAATGAGAGTGGCTGGCGGTGAGTTACTGAATGACCTTGGGAAGCAAATGCGTATCGGCGAGTGCACAAAAGCGGACTGGGAGGGGTTTTTCAAAAGTTTCCCCTCCCAGTCCCAGGAATGACTAATGCTCGAATGCCCCCATATCCGGCGCACTTCCGGTATAGCTAAGACTCACATTCGTGCCCTTATCGATAACCGGGGAACCCGATTGCAGATGGAAATCATGGCCGCCGGCATTCATATACATCGGACCGACTCGCATGTCATGACTGCCGATTGTGCTTGATTGGACGTTATCGTTGTAGTCCCACTGCTTATAGCCACTACCCGCCTGGGGGGAAGACGTATCGAAAATGTTGTTCTCCACGTAGATGCTGACCTGGCTCGTATTGCCCGAATCGGCTCCTCCATAGATACCCATCACGTTCGCGTAGACGGTATTGTTGTACATGTGGCACATGACAGGACCACCCGCATCCTGGCATTGAAATGCTGCGGTGAAGCCGCTCCCGTAGGCGACATTGTGGGTCCAGGTGACATCGGCGGTTGTGGACGTCCAGGAACCACCGCTGTAGGAACCACCGGCATTTTCAATGTAGTACGCCTCTGTGTACTGCTGAATCCCAAGGCCGTCATGGACAACGTTGTTGTCAACGACAGCACCTTTGGACCTCTTGATGTCAATACAATTGTGCGACCAGCCATAGCACTCGTTGCCCTGGATCAAGGGTTTATTCATATCACCATCGATTTGGACACAGTTATGGCCGAAGCAATTGCCAACTTTGTTGTTCAAAAACTTCGTACCGCCGGAACTGGAAATCGCCTGCCAGTCGAAATACTGAAGCTGGTTGTGGTAACCCGAATCCCCGTTACCACAATCGTGGATGTACGAATTCTGGACGGTAATACCAAATGAACCGGCGGATACGTTGAAGAAGGCAATACCGTAGGCGCTGGCGTATCGGCATTCAAAGCCATCAATCGTGACGTAGGATATTTTGGAGTAGCTGCCGCCGATACAATATTGCCGGCCACCGTTGACCGAGTTTCCAGACTTGCTTCCGCCGCCATCAATGATCGGAAGATTGCCACTGCCATAATTGCCGAAGGTGATAGGAGCACTGGCGGTCCCGTTGACGTTATTGACGTCCAATTCTTCGAACCAGATGCCGCCTCTCAGGAAGAGGACGCGATCGCCGGCGCGCAGATTTCCGAGGAAGCTCTGTACTTTTGAAACGGTTTTCCAGGGGCTGCTCGTTGACGTGCCTGAATTGGAGTCGCTGCCGGAGTTGGAGACGTAGTAGGTATTGCCCGATGAGCTGCCTGCGGAGTTCGCGACAATCGTCACATCGGCGGAGTTGGAGAGCGCACCGTCGCTAGCGGTCAGCCGCAGTACGTAGGAGCCGGAAGTGGAGAAGCTGGCAAAGGTACTCCAAGAGGTGGCATTGCCGAAAGTAACCGTACCGGTGCCGCTGACTTTAGACCACGTTTGGGTGAGCGTGCTGCCGGCGGGCAAGCCGTCGTCGGTAACCGTGCCGTTCAGAGTGGCCGTAGCCGGCAGCGTGATGGTTTGATTGGAACCGGCGCTGACCGTCGGCGGCTGATTGGTGGCGAGCGGTGCCGATACCGTGAAGTTGACGCTCGGCCCGTCATTCCAAGCCAGGGAAGCATCCTGGTAGGTCGTAAAGGCGTACCATGTGCCCGTGGCATCGGAACTCGTAAACGCGCGCGAGGCCGACACCTGGAGCGTTGCTCCGGGCTGGATCGTTGTTACTCCCAACTGTGGTGAGAGATCATCATAAGGACCTCCTCCATTGGTTCCTCCCGGTGGCCGCCCGCCAATCGCCATGCTGTTGAGCGTAACCGCCGAACCGCCTGTGTTCTTGTAAGACACCGTCGCATTAAGCGTCTGGCCGGCGGTCACAACTGTTTTGTCCAGCTTCAACGGAGTCACAATGCTAAGGATGCCCACCGTAGGCGCTGCGTTGACCGTGATGCCGATGTCGTCGGTGCTGGAGAGTGCGCTATCGGTGGCTGTCAACCGCAGCACATAGGATCCGGACGTGGAGAAGCTGGCAGTCGTGCTGAGAGCACCGGCGTTAGCGAAGGTGACTGTGCCGGGGCCGCTGACTGTCGACCAGGTTGTCGTCAGCGTGCCGGTGGGCAAGCCGTCATCGGTGGCCGTACCAATCAAGCTCGCCGAAGCCGGCAGAGTGACGGTCTGATCGAGACCGGCATTGACCGCCGGCGGCTGATTCGTTGCGGACGGCGCCGATACCGTGAAGTTGACGCTCGGCCCGTCATGCCAAACCAGAGAAGCATCCTGGTAGGTCACAAAGGCGTACCATGTGCCTGTGGGATCGGTACTCGTAAACGCGCGCGAGGCCGATACCTGGAACGTTGCTCCGGGCTGGACCGTTGTTACTCCCAACTCTGGTGAGAGATCATCATAAGGACCTCCGGCATTGGTCCCTCCCGGTGGCCGCCCGCCCATCGCTATGCTGTTGACCGTAACCGCCGAACCGCCTGCGTTTTTGTATGTCGCCGTCGCATTAAGCGTCTGGCCGGCGCTCACTATTGTTTTGTCTAGCGTAAGCGGGGTCACAATGCTCAGAACACCAGAAGTGGGCGTATTTGTCACCGTAAAGTCGACGGTGTTAGAAGTGCCTCCGCCGGGGGCCGGGTTGACGACATTGATGTGATGGATGGCTACGGTGGACAGCGAGCCCAGAGTCACTTTGAGCAACGTCTGATCGACAAAAGTGGCCGGTATCGAATTTCCGTCATAATTGACAACGGAGTTGGTTACAAAGGCCGTTCCGGCGATTTGCACATCGACCGATGGGGTTCCTACCACTGCGGTCGAAGGCGAGATGGAAATGGTTCCCGGAGCGGGGTTGGGAGACCCGAGGACCGTGATTGCATAACCAGTAGAAGTACCATTTTTAAAGGCACGCACGATAACCGGCCCAGTAACGGCGCCCACCGGCACCACCGCCTGTATCGAGGTCGGCGAAGCCGTCAGCACAGTGCCTTGGATCGAAGTGCTGTTGGCGCCTGCAAACGTGACCGTGGTTTGTTGTTTGTTGGTTGTGAAGCCAGTGCCGCTGATCGTTATGGTATCTCCGATCGACACAGTGGATGGATCGATGTTCGAAATCGTCACCCCGGTTGTCGCTAATGAGCCGACATACTGGGTAAAGTGGGTCACCTCCGCCGACGCCGTCCGGCCGGATTTGTCGACGGTCGCAACGAATTCGGTTGGCTGATACTTGCGGGTCAGGGGGTCGAAGATGAGCAATGGTATTTTGGTGCCTGGATCGAGGTCGGCGTTTACGGGAAAAGTCAGCCGTACCGGAATCTCAAATTGAGTCCCAGCCGGAGTGGCTTCCACGGCAGCAATCGGCTGCTGATCCGGGGTGGGCAATGGGAGGTCGGCGACACTGATCGGCGCTACTTTGATGGGCGCGTTGGATTTTAGTGCCTGGGGTGGAATCAGAAGCGAGGTCGAACCGTCGC
>WNGG01020319.1_pt1 | contig 18761 bp, 14 predicted proteins | sample 5400661 | NCBI WGS metagenome assembly WNGG01 (sample SAMN13153372, study PRJNA577476) | soil metagenome | isolation source: 100 cm soil or saprolite under Garry oak tree replicate 1 | place: USA:California | collected 2016-06-15
GCGGCGTCCAGCGACTCCGCGCTCGCGTTGCTCAAGTCGGTGCTCGCCAGCAATGCGCCCGAGGACATCAACAGCAAAGTGCTCGAAACGCTCGCGGAGATGGAAGAGGGCGCGGGAATTCCGCTGCTGCTCGAGACTGCGCGCTCGAACCCGAATCACGAGGTCCGGGCCGACGCCCTCCGCCGACTGGCGGAGAGCGACGACCCTCGTGCTCAAAAGATTTTCGACCAGACCCTGCGGCGGCCTTAGCGCTGGTGCGCCTCGCCGGACCCGCTCGCGGCCGCCTCACTGCCCAGCCGGTGCTGCTGATACCAGCTCATCATGTAGAGCTGGGTCCGGAGGAAATTCGACGGCTTGGAGCTGGTGCCGTGATACTCGCCGTTGAAGCGCAGCATCACGACGGGCACCTTCAGCATCTTCAGCGCCGAGTAGTACTCTTCGGTCTGCGGGATAGGCGTCCGCAGATCGAGCTCGCCGGTCATCAAGAGCGTCGGCGTCTTCACGTTGCCGACATACGCGAGTGACGACTGCTTGATCCACTGCTCCGGCTTTTCCCAGAACGGCGCGTCGAAGAACCCATAGGTGAACAGCGGGACGTCGGTCTGCCCCGCCATGCTCATCCAGTCGATGACCGGACACCGCACGGCGGCCGCTGCGAACCGCGTCGTGTGGCCGATTACCCAGCTCGACAGCACACCGCCGCCCGAGCAGCCGCCGACGTACATGCGCTGCGTATCGATGTACCCGCGTCCCACGACGGTATCGACGCCGGCCATCAAGTCGTCATAGTCGACGCTCGGATAGGCACGCTCGATCGCGTTGCCGAACGCGCTGCCGTAGCCCGTGCTGCCCCGCGGATTCGTAATGAGGACCACGTAGCCGTTGGCGGCGAAGTTCTGCAGCTGATAGCTGAACGCGCCGTTGTACATCCCGTGCGGCCCGCCGTGGATCTCCATGATGAGCGGATACTTCTTGGTGCGATCGAATCCGGGCGGCTTGATGATCCATCCCTCAACCTTCGCGCCGCCGGTTGACGTGTACCACACGTCTTCCTCCGACCCGAGCTTGATCCCCTGCAACACATCGGCATTCACGCTCGTGAGGCGAGTGATCGGCTGCGCGCGGCGAAGATTGAATCGGACGACGTCGGCGGGCTCATCGGTATCGGAACGGACGCCCACCGCGTTGAAGTCGCGCGACACCGACGTGAGCGACAACATCTGATTGCCCTCGGTCACGCGGCGATTACCACCCCGCAGTCCCGCGAAGTAGACGTTGCTGGTCCCTTGCTCGGCCAGCGCGAAGAAGACGCCGCTGCCGTCGGAACTCCAGCGGACCGCGCCAGGATCACGGTCATAGGTCGTCAGCGCGCGTAGGCCACTGCCGTCGATCCCCACCGTCCAGACTTCGTCCGCACGATAAGAGAACGTGCCATACTCGTGACCCGTGAACGCCACGGTGCGCCCATCGGGCGACACCACGGGCCCCGTCCAGCCGCCTTTCTTCGACACGAGCTGGCGCACCACACCGCTCTGCACGTCGACCGTATACAGGTACGACTCGCGATAGCGATAGTCGGCATCGGCTTCGCGCAGCCCGTCGAACACGATCGTGCGCCCATCGGGCGTCCAGTCGTAACTCGGCGTGCCGAGCCCACCCAACTCGCTGGTCCCGAAGTCGCCCTTCGTGAGCTGCCGCGGCGTCCCACCCTCGGCCGGCGCAAGGAAGATCTGAACCGTGCCCTGCTCGACGAAGCCGGTGCGATCGCGTCGATAGTGGAGCCGGTCCACGATGCGCGGCGCGGGCGTCCACTTCGCGCCTTCGGGCGCCGCCGGCATGCTGATCTTCCACGGCGTCTCGCTCTTCACCAGCATCGTGAAGGCGAGGGAGCGGCCGTCGGGAGACCAGCTCAGGTTCGCGGGCGTTTCGCTGACGTGCGTGATCTGCGACGTGGCACCTTCTGCGTCCATCCAGCGCACGAACACCTGCGTGCCCTTCGGCTCGCCGTCGGCGAAGTAGGCGATCCGCGTGCCGTCGGGCGACCAGCGCGCGCTCGAGCCCTTCACCAGGAAGCGGTTGCGCGAGCCGTCGGCGTTCATGATCCACAGCCCGGCATCCCAGCGGTCTTCGATCTTGTTCACCCAGCGGCGCGTGTACAGGATCTGGGAGCCGTCGGGCGAAACCTGCGGATCGGCGACCTGTTCCCAGTCGAGATAGTGGTTGACGGTGAGGAGCGTGTCGGATGCGGTTTCTTGACTCGCGGCAACGGACGGAACAACGAGGAGCGCGGCCACAATCACGGAACGCATAGGGCCTCCGCGGACGCGGATGAAGGTTATCTCTAAGAAAGCCTCGGAACACCGATCAGGTAACTCCCCCGCAGCGGCGACCAGCCGCCTCGAAAGTCCCCGATCTCCCAGTCGTAGCTGTCCAGTCCCCGCACAAGCTCCTCGAGCTGGGACCACCGCCAGGGGCGCACGAACGGCGCGGATACGATCGTCCCCAACCACGTGAGGGCGACCACAGCGATCTCGAGCGGCGCCCGCCGGGCGATCTCGAACACCCCGATTCCCTGCCCTCGCCGTACGGCGTCAGCGAGGATAGCCCGAGCCTCTTCCGGCCGGAAATGATGAAACGCCGTGAAAATGGTGCGGAATCCGATAAGCCCCGCGGGCACGGCCCGCGCATCTACACGAAGTACGCTCTCATTGCGCGGATACAGGTCGGTGAGAAGCACCGGCACACCTACACGGGAGGCGATCCGCCGCCACGGCCCTCCGGCGCCGGAGCAAAGATCCACAATCCGCCCCGCCTTGGTCCGCTCGAGGGCGCGCCGCAGCAACGGAGCCACCGGATCATAGGCGCCGGCGAGATTCTCGGTAAACGCCAGGAAATCGGTCAGCGCGTCGCGCAACGACGGCGGGCAGGACGGCAAGTCGTGGATCTCGACGAGGTGCACTCGCATCTCAGCAAAGTTAGATTTCGCGCCCGATAATGGACAATTTCGAGCTCCCCCGGCTGTTCGTCGTTTTCGTCCCCGCAGAAACGCCGGCCACTCCGTGAGCCTGCGGACCACGCCGTTTCATCCCCGCACGGGTCCATTGTCGGAAGGTCAGGCTTGGCGGCGCTGGGCCGGCTACGTCGTCGCCAGCTCCTACGAGCTGTCGCACGACCGCGAGTATCACGCGATCCGGAACTCGGCGGCCCTGTTCGACGTCTCGCCGCTCTACAAGTACCTCGTCACCGGCCGCGACGCGGCGCGACTGCTCGATCACGTCGTCACGCGCAACATCGGCAAAGCGAAAGTCGGACAGGTGCTGTACACGCCGTGGTGCGACAACGAAGGCAAACAGATCGACGACGGCACGATCTCGGTCCTCGGTGAGCAGACGTTTCGCATGACGTCGGCCGACCCGACGCTGCGCTGGTTGCATCTGAATTCCTCCGGTCTCGAGGTCACCATCCAGGATGTCTCCGAGACCACCGCGGCCGTGTCCCTTCAAGGACCCAGCTCGCGGGAAATCCTCCAGCTCGCCGCCGAGCGCGACCTGTCGGCACTGAAATACTTCCGACTCACCAGCGCCAAAATCCGCGGCATCCCCGTCACGATCTCGCGGACGGGCTACACCGGCGACCTCGGCTTTGAAGTGTGGGTGGACGCGCCGCAGGCGGTGCCCTTGTGGGACGCGCTGATCGAAACAGGAGTGCCGTACGGCATCACGCCGGCGGGCATGTTGGCGCTCGATGTCGCACGGATCGAGGCGGGACTGTTGTTGATCGAAGTCGACTACTTCTCCTCTCGGCACGCCCTGATCGAGGCGCAGAAATCGTCGCCACTCGAGCTCGGGCTCGGTTGGACCGTCGCGACCGACAAAGAGCGCTATAACGGGCAGGCCGCACTCGACGCCGAGCGGAAGCGCGGCCCCGCGTGGCAGTTCACCGGCCTCACCGTCGACTGGGATTCGCTGGAGCAGCTGTACGCCGAAGTGGGCCTGCCGCCGCGGCTGCCGAGCCAGGCGTGGCGCACGAGCGTCCCGATCTACGATCGCAGCGGCAACAAGCAGCTCGGCTACGCGACGAGCGGCGGCTGGTCGCCGCTGCTCAAGCGTTACATGGCGTTGGCGCATCTCGGATCCGAGCATGCTCTCGGAACGGACGTCCGCATGGAGGTCACCGTGGAGCATCGCCGCAAGCAGGCGCAGGCGCACGTCACCTCGCTGCCGTTTTTCAACCCCGAGCGCAAGCGCGCATGAAACGCTACGACGCGATCGTCATCGGCGGCGGCCACAACGGTCTCGTCACGGCCGCGTATCTCGCGCGCGCCAAGAAGTCGGTGTTGGTGCTCGAGCGTCGGCCGCGCGTCGGCGGTGCCGCCGTCACCGAAGAGATCTTCCCGGGCTTCAAGTTCACGATGTTCTCCTACGTCGTGTCGCTGCTCCGGCCCGAAATCATTCGCGATCTCGATCTGCCGCGGCACGGGCTGCACATCCTGCCGCTCGAGAGCACCGTCACGCCGATGGAGAACGGCGATTATCTCGCGGCCTGGGGCGATCACGACGAAACGCGCCGCGAGCTGTACCGGCACTCGCCGCGCGACGCCGAGGCGTATGACGAGTACGGCCGCCTGATGCACTTCATGGCGCAGGCGGTCAAGCCGATCCTGAGCATGGTCCCTCCCGACCCCACGTCGTTTGCTCCTGGCGACTTGGCCGGTCTCTTGAAACTTGGCAAACACTTCCGCGGCCTCGGCGGCGAGCGCCTGCACGCGCTCGTCAAGCTGATGACCATGAGCTCAGCGGACTTCCTGGATGAGTGGTTCGAAACGGACGTGCTCAAGGCGACGAAGTCCGCCAGCGGGATCATCGGCACGTTCCTGGGTCCACGGTCTCCAGGGACCGCGTACGTGCTGCTTCATCATTACATGGGCGAGCTGGACGGGGTGTTTCGGGCCTGGGGATTCGCGAAAGGGGGCACGGGCGCGGTGAGCGAATCCATCGCGTCCGCCGGCCGCTCGTTCGGGGCTGAGATCAGGTGCGATGCCGGCGTTTCGAAAGTCCTCGTGCGTAACGGCCGGGTCACTGGCGTCGTGCTGGAAAACGGCGACGAGTTGCCTGCGGGAATTGTCGTGTCGAGCCTCGATCCGCGCCGGACCTTCCTCCAGCTGCTCGAGTCCGATGAGCTGCCCGCGGAGTTCGTGGCGGATATCAAGCGCTTCAAGTTCCGGGGCTCGTCGGGCAAGGTGAACCTGGCGCTCGACTCGCTGCCCAGCTTCAGCTGCATGCCGGGCATCGGCCGGCAGCACCGCGGCGCGTTTTCGATCAGTCCCAGCCTCGACTACGTCGAGCGCGCGTACGACGACGCGAAATACGGCGAATTCTCGCGGCGGCCGTACATGGACATCGTGTTTCCCTCGATGATCGATCCGGGCATGGCCCCGCCCGGGAAGCACGTCATGTCGATCTTCGTGCAGTACGCGCCGTACAACCTGAACGGCGGTTGGACCGACGCGAAGCGTGAGGCATTCGGCGATGCCGTCGTGAACACGGTCGAGGGCTTTGCGCCGGGGTTCAAGTCGAAGATTCTGCACCGGCAGGTGATCACGCCGCTCGACATCGAGAAGATCACCGGGCTGTCCGAGGGCAACATCTTCGCCGGTGAGCTCGCGCTCCATCAGTTGTTCTTCCTGCGTCCCGCGCCGGGGTGGGCAAAATTCGCGACGCCGGTCCGCGGCTTCTATCAGTGCGGCTCCGGGACGCATCCCGGCGGCGGGATCATGGGCGCGTCGGGACGGCTCGCCGCGATGCGCATCCTGAAGGACGGCACGTGAGTCACGACGCGATCGTGATCGGCGCGGGGGCCAATGGCCTCGTTGCGGCGCATTATCTCGCTCGAGCCGGCAAACGGGTCGTCGTCGTGGAACAGCGTCAGACGCCCGATCATTCCGCCGATATCGGCTGGGTACCGCCCCGCGTAATTCGCGATCTGAGCTTGAGTAATCTACGGCTCGAGCAACCCGATCCGTGGCTCACCGTGCCGCTCGACGGCGGCAAAACGCTCGAGCTGTCACGCGACATCGGGCGCTCGGTCGAGGCAATCCGCCGGATCAGCGCCGCCGACGCCGCGACATGGCCGCGGTTCAGCCAGCGCATGCGAACGCTCGCGGGGGTCCTGGAGAAGTTGTACCTCGCGCCGCCGCCCGACATCGAGACGCGCGATCCGCGCGAGCTCGCGCGCATCGGCGCCCTGGGACTCTACGTTCGCCGGCTCGGGAAGCAGGCGGTCATCGATCTCGCCCGCATACTGCCGATGGCGATCGCCGAGCTGCTCGACGACTGGTTCGAGAGCGAGGCGTTGAAGGGCGCGCTGGGCGCGCTCGGCGTCTGGCACTTGAAGCAGGGACCGCGCTCGGGGGGCACGGCATTCAACTTCCTGCATCATCACGTCGGGAGTCCCGCGGGCGTGTTCCGCCCGGGGCGGTCGAACGTGACGCAGATCTTGGTGGAGATGAAGCGTGTGGAGGTGCGTCGAGGCAGCCGCGCAACTGTCATCGCGAAGAACGGCCGGGCAACGGGCGTCGTCCTGGAGAAGGGTGGAGAGACGATTCTCGCGCCGCTGGTAATATCAAGCGCCGATCCGCGGGCCACGCTCGACCCTGTCGCCATCGAGCTCGATCCGGAATTCGCACGCGCGGTCGACAACATCAAGGCGCGCGGCGTGGTCGCGCGCGGAACCCTTACGCTCGATCGCCCGCCGAGCTATGCGAACCTCTGCATCGCGCCCTCGCTGGAATACCTGGAGCGCGCGTACGACGACGCGAAGTACGGCCGGGACTCGGCGGCCCCGTACGTGGAGGTGCAGCACACCGATGGAAATCGCCTCGAGCTGCACGTCCAGTACGTCCCCTACACCGACGGCACGGCAAACGTCCAGCGGCATCAGGTCCTACAGCAAAAGGTCGCACAACTCCTGGGCGTCCAGCCGAGCCAGGTGAAGCTCCAGTCGCCCGACGAGGAGCAGATGCAGCGCGGCGCCACGGAGGGGCACCTCTACCACGGAGAGCTCACTCTCGACCAAATTTTGTTCATGCGTCCCGTGCCCGGTTGGAGCCGCTATCGCACGCCCATCGAGGGGCTGTATCTGTGCGGCTCGGGTACGCATCCAGGCGGCGGGATTCCGGGGGCCGCCGGGCGCAACGCGGCTCGCGAGATCCTATGAGCTTCCTCAAAACCGTCGAGAGCTATCGCCAGGGGGCCCGCACGCTGCCGGGCCGCTACTACACGGCACCGGAGGTGTTCGTCGGCGAGCAGGAAAAGATCTTCGGGCGCAACTGGATTTGCGTCGGCCGCGATGCGACGCTCGCGGCACCCGGCGATTATTTCGTTGCCCAAGTCGCCGGCGAGAGCATCATCGTGTTACGCGATCAGTCCGGTGAGCGGCGCGCCTACTACAACGTCTGCCGCCATCGCGGCACCAGACTGTGCGAAGCACCCAAGGGCCGGCTGTCCGAAACGATTCAGTGCCCGTATCACGCGTGGACGTACGCGCTCGACGGCCGTCTGATCGGCGCGCCGCACATGCACGAGGTGGAAGGATTCGACAAGAAGGCCTATCCACTGCACACCGCGGCGCTCGGCGAATGGGAAGGATTTCTGTTTGTAAATCTCGATCCCCAGGCGACGCCCGCGACGAAATGGTTCGCGCCGCTCGCGGGACGGTTCTCACGATACAACCTGCCCCTGCTGCGAACCGTCCGGCGGATCGAGTACGAGGTGAAGGCGAACTGGAAGCTGATCCTGCAGAACTACAACGAGTGCCTGCACTGCCCGACGATTCACCCGGAGCTGTCGACCAAGCTGCCCTACACCAGCGGCGCGAACGACCTGATCGAGGGGCCGTTCCTCGGCGGCTACATGGAAATCAAGGCACCGAACGAAAGCGCGACGATGACGGGGCGGGCATGCGCCTTACCGCTCGGCACCTTACCGGCAGCCGATCAACGCCGCGCGTTCTATTACGCGCTGTTTCCGACGATGATGTTGAGCCTGCATCCGGACTACGCAGTCTTCTATACGGTCTGGCCGGTCGCCGCGATGCAATCGCGCGTCGTCTGTGAATGGATGGTGCATCCCGACGCTCCGGGCGCCGCCGGCTACAACATCCAGGACGCCGAGGAATTCTGGGATCGCACGAACCGGCAGGATTGGCACATCTGCGAGCAGAGCCAGCTCGGCATCAGCTCCCGCGTATACGCGCCGGGACCTTACTCGCCGCGCGAGAGCATCCCCGCCGCATGGGATCGGCAGTACCTCCACGAAATGGGAAAGGAGGGCTAGAAACCCCACGCCCAGGTTATCCGCGGGCGAGCATTTACGGCGGCGTGGGACCGAATGTACCTGCGGGCGCTAGGGAGGTGAGTGGGCGTGCAGGACATGGAGGAAGTGGTGCCGTAATCAAGTCGCTGCGGAAGATCACGACCTGCATCGGCCCGATGAACGCAAAGCCATCGGTGCCCCATCTGGTGACACTGTAGTAGGACGGCGGGAACTGCGACATGGGCTGACTTCCCACGACGGTCCACGTCCTGCCGTCGACGACGTACATGATGACGTGCCGGAAGTAATAGATCCGCGAGCCGTCGAACTCCGGCACCACCAGCCCCTGCACACCGGTGTTGGCTGCGAGCCATCCGCTCGCCGCATCAATCACGTTGCCCTCAGTCGAGTACACGTATCCGCTGCCCGCCCGAATGTCTGAGTAGAACTGCTCGACGAGCCCCTGCCGGTCGTCACGGAGGACGAGCCCCGAATCGGTGACGTCCATCCGAAAAATGTCCCAGCCCGTGTCTTCGTTGTTGTAGCCGAACAGGATCGTGGGCGTGCCGAACTCGATCAGGTTGCCGCCCACCCGGCGTGGCGTGGCGAGCGGCCGCTGCACGCCGTCGTCGTACAGCGCCACGCCTTCGTGCGCCGGACTGACCTCGAGGTTCACCCGCGAGACGGCGACGGTGTGCGGGTGGCCCGGCAGCACCTCGATGTCCTGCGCGTACATCGTGCCGAAGACGCCCTCGCCGAGCGTGAAAACCAGATCCCGCGTGAAGGAGGCGAGATCGACGCGCGCGACGGAGGCTTCGCCATCCAGCGTCACATAGAGGAATGAAGCATCATCCGAGATCGCCACCTGGTGCGGCTCGAATCCCACGTTGACGTGATCGAGAATATCTCCCGTCACGGGATCGATGGCGACGATCGCATTCGGATAGCGCGCGTCCGTCGATGACACCGATGCGTAGAGACGCTGCCGCACCGGGTCCCATGCCAGGTCTCGAGCCAGCAGGCCGATGAGGTGCGTCCTCGCCGGGCGGGCCCAGAACGTCGTTTAAATGCGATCCGATGTGAATCGTAGTACGTGGCCCCGTGTGGTACGCCGTTCAAGCGCACCGTGGCGCCGGGCATGAAGTTGTCGCCGACGATTTCGACGGCGGTCGAAGGAGCATCACTGGACAGTCCGTCAGGCGTGAGACCCGATACGCGTGGCTGCGGATTATTGACGAGGTACGCGGTTTCCGCGGTCCCGCCCGCCGGTGCGGGGTTGGAGACCGACAAGCTCACCGACGTTCCCCATGCAACATCACCGGCCGTAACGTCGAGTTCCAGCGCATACGGCGAGACAACCCGTGTCGGCCGGTCCACCGTGTTCCAACGCACTACAGAATTTGGCCGGAATTCGCGACCCCACACGGTGATCGTGCGCGTCGAATCGCCGACGATCAGTGAGGCAGGCCTCACGGAATCGAGCACCGGGACGGGGTTCGAAATCAGCAGCTCGAGTGCGTTCGAGACGGCGTTGTCGGGATTCAGCACGGTCACGCTGATCGTTCGAGATGACGCCAGATCCGCGGCAGGGAGCTGCGCGCGCAATTCACTCACATTCACAAACGTCGTCGCATACTCCAGACTGTCGAAGCGAATTCGGGAATCGGCTACGAACCCACGGCCGGTCGCAACGACGGTATACCCGCCCCCGCCACTGGGAATCGTGGAGGGGGTGAGCTTGTCGAGTCGCGGGCCCGACTCGCCCGGCCCCGTCGCATCACCGCAGGCAATGAGGCCACACACGAGGACGACGCGCGCGATGCGTCTCACGGCAGGGCCAGACCGGTCCGGAAGATCACGAGCCCGCCGACCCCCCGATATGCGAATCCATCGTTCCCCCACCGCGCCAACGGACGAGGCAACCAGTAGTAGTACGGCTGGCTGACCGGCGGAACGCCCGAGATCCGCTGCGTTCCGAGCACCTGCAGCGTGGACGCATCGACCGCCGTGAGTGTGGTGTCGGCCATGAAGAACACGCGATGGGTCGCCTCGTCGACGCCGATGAACCCGTAGACCGCGAGCGGCCCGCGCGCTTGCAGCCGCGGCAGATCGATTACGCCGCCGCCGGTCGTGAACATGGAGCCATCGAGATAGGCGAAGTCTCCGCCCCACACGCCCGGCAGATCGGACGCCGAACTGTCATCGACGGCGCCGCTGTCGGTCACGACCATACGCATCACCCCAATGCGAGCCTCGCTTCCCCCCGTGCCGCCGCCATACAACGTGTCGGGCCCGGTGAACTCGATGGTCGCGCCGCTCCACGTGCTGAGCTTTCGCGGGACACCGTCGTCGTACATCATGACCTCGGCGCCCGGCCCCCAGCCGTTGAATCCGTGCATCTGGAACGTGATGGCGACGGTGCCGGGATGACCCGGCCTGACCTCGATGTCGTTGGCGTACACAATGCTGTTGGTGCCTCTGTACAGGCCCACCGGAAATTGCAAACCGGCCGTGAATGTGGCGAGATCGACTCTCCGAATGGCCGCGGCGCCGTCCAGCGCAACATAGAGCACACTCGCATCATCGGAAATCGCGAGCTGTGTGGGATTGCTGCCGACGAACACGCTCCGCACCACCTCGCCCGTCATCGGATCGAGCGCGATGAGACGATTTGGGTAGATCGAGTCGGTTGCCAGAATGGATACGTATAACTGCTGGTGCACCGGGTCCCACAAGAAGTCCCCGACGTCGAACGGCAGGACGTGGCGGCCCGCCGGATGGATTGAGAATCCCTGCGGAGGCGACACAGCCTCGGCGGGATCGGGATTCCGGACCAGGACCGTTACCGACCCTGCAGCGGCGACGTCGGTGCTCGGAATGGCGGCCGTCACCCGCGTCGGACTCACGAACGTGGTGGGCCGTGGCTGGTCGTTCCACCGGACGACGGCGCCGGGAACGAATGCCGTCCCGTCCACCGTCAGCGTGAAGTTTGCGTGCCCGGCCGATGAGAAGTGCGGCGTCGTAGCCACAATCGTCGGACGTGGATTCTGGACCGTGAACTGTCGCGGCGGTGAGCTGTCGAACGGCGCCGACTGCTGGCGCACTCGCACGACATGTTGCCCGGCCACGGCGAGATCCTCCTGGTCGAGCACGATGGCCAACCGACCGACGTCGAGCACCGCGGTGGGCCGGTCGACGCCATCCCAACTGACCGCGGCCCCCGGGCGGAACCCTAGCCCGACGACGGACAGGATGACGCTCGGTTGACCGACCGACACGCCCGCGGGAACGAGCTGCTGGATGAACGGCGTGCTCGCGACGATCCGCAGCGGCAACTGCGCCGAGCTCCCCGCTCCGGGTGTCGCGACGCTGACGTACCGCACGCCCGGAACGGCGAGCTCCGTGTCGCGAACGGTCGAGGTGAGCATGGTCAAGCTGACGAATCCAGTTGATCGTCGTACGCCGTCGAGCTCGACCTGGCTGGCCGACGTGAAGCCGGTACCCGTCACCGTGATCGTGGTGGTTGGCCACCCAAACGGCAGTGAGTCGGGTGAGACCGCGGTGAGGACCGGCGTCGGGATCACTGGCGGCCCGGTGCCGGCGTCACACGCCAGCGCCGCAGCGGTGAGAGCGACGTAAATCGCCAGGCGTTTCGTGGATCCCGCCATGCCGGGATTGTGCCGCATAAGGCTCGCCCCTGCAAGATGTATTATGACTTTTGGCGCGCCGGTCCCCTCGAGTTGTCGACACGTGCCAGTGTAGGTTTACTTCTCTCCACTCAGATGGCATCCCTTCGCACGCTCGAGACTGCGCTACAGCGGCTGCGGTCAGCATTCTCCGATCTTCCCGGCATCGATCAGGCGTTTCCGCTTTCGGTCTCGGAGTCCGACGGTCAGCGCCTCACGCATGTGCTCCTGGAAGTCGCCGACCGTCTCCGCGACAACTACCCCTACTTCCACCCGCTGTACGCCGGCCAGATGCTGAAGCCCCCGCATCCCGTGGCGCGGCTCGCCTACGAGCTGGCGCTGCACATCAATCCGAACAACCATGCCCTGGACGGCGGCCGCGCAAGCTCGGCGATGGAAAAAGAGGCCGTCGCGGCGCTCGCGCGCATGATCGGCTGGGATACACACCTCGGTCATCTGTGTGGCGGCGGCACGATGGCGAACCTCGAAGCGCTGTGGATCGCCGGGCAGTTGCATCCGGGCAAGACGATCCTCGCCTCGACGCAGGCACATTACACGCACCAGCGAATCGCCGGCGTGCTTGGACTGCCGTTCGAGACGATTCCCTGCGATCGCGCGGGCCGGATGGAGGTCCCGGCGCTCGCGCGCCGGCTGGCGGCCGGCGGAGTCGGGACGGTCGTCGCCACGATCGGCACGACGGCGACCGGCGCCGTCGATCCGCTGGATGCGATCGTCGAGCTGCGCGGCCGCTACGACTTTCGCGTTCACGCCGATGCGGCGTACGGCGGCTACTTCCTGCTCGTCAACGATCTCGCGGCCGAGACGCGCCGGGCGTTCGACACGATCGGCGAGGCCGCGTCAGTCGTGATCGATCCACACAAGCACGGTCTACAGCCGTATGGGTGTGGCTGCGTGCTGTTCCGCGATCCGTCGGTGGGGCGGCTGTACTATCACGACTCGCCGTATACCTACTACACGTCGACCGACATGCACCTCGGCGAGATTTCGCTCGAGTGCTCGCGACCTGGCGCAGCTGCCGTCGCGCTCTGGGCGACGCAGAAGCTGTTTCCGCTTGTCCCGGATGGAGAGTTCGCCAAGGGCCTGGCGAGTGGGAGAGCGGCGGCGCTCGCGCTGTATGAGCGCATCAAGAAGGACGGCCGCTTCGTCACCGGCTCACCGCCGGAGCTCGACATCCTCGTCTGGGCGCCGCGCGCCACACGGATCAGCGACGCATCCGCGATCACGCAGCGCATCTTCGACGAGGCAGCTCGGCGTCAACTCCATCTCGCGCTCGTGACACTGCCCGTCCACCTGATCGACGTGCAGGACATGCACCGCGACCAGGACACGATCATCTGCCTGCGCTCCGTCTTGATGAAACCGGAGCACCGTGAGTGGGTCGATCGGATCTGGTCGATTCTCGACGCCGCCGCCGGTGCGGTCGGCGCGGCGCGGCGCTAGTCCACGAATCCGCTCGACAACCGGACGATCAGGTTCCGTCCCGGGTCGAACGCGAACTCCTTGTAGCGGCTCAGGAAGCTGCGGTAGCGCTGGTTGAGCGCGTTGCGCAGCGCGATGTCGAGCCGCATCGCGCGGCCGAACAGCCGGACGTCCGCCCCGCCGCCGAGGTGGAGCAGCGCGTAGCCGGGTGTCGAAATGTCGAGCGGGTTGAGCCGCCTGGGGCGGTCGTACGCATCCACATCCACGCTGAATCGATCCCGCCAGTCGATCCCGAACGCCACCCGCAGCGGCGGCAGCAAGGGCAATGGCTCGTGTGACGCGAGGTTCGTGCCCCGCACCGCTTCGACGCGGCTGCGGGCGACGAGGCCCCGCCCGATTTCCGCTTCGAGCAACGCTTCCCCACCCAACAATTCCCCCTCCGCCTGGCCGTACTGATAGACGCGCAGCGAGTCGATGAAGACAGCGGTCGGCGTGATGTAGATGTAGTGGGACATGCGGTTGTGGTAGGCGGCCAACTGCAGCCGCGCATGCCGTCCGCTCCACCGGACGCCAAGGTCCGCGCCGCGGCTCTCTTCCGGCTTCAACGTCGAATCGCCGAGCTCGTAGCGCGCCTCACCGATATGCGGGCCGTTCGCGAACAGCTCGAACAGCGTGGGGGCGCGCCACGCGCGGCCCACGTTCAGGCTCAACGAGAGTCCCCCTCCCGGTACCGGCGTAAACACGACGCCGGCGTTTCCAGACCACGCCTGCGCGTTCCGATCCTGGGCAACGACGCCGAGCGAGTCATTGCGCTCGGCGCTGAGGCGGCGCGAATCCGCCCGCAGTCCGGCCAGCAGCGTCCACCGTCCCGATCCAGGACTCCACTGTTCGAACGCGAACGCGGCGCCGGACAGGACGCTCGCGTTGGGCACGATCGGCTCGCGTCCGCTCGCGTCGTTGCTCTGCCCCACGGTCGTGATCCCGAATGTGGTGCCGCCATGATGCAGGAGCAGATCGAGCGAGCCAGTCTGCAGCAGCAGATTGAACTGCTCAGACTCCGTGCCGGTCGAGTCGTCCGCGATTTCGATCAACGAGTGGCGTTGCAGCTGCGCCTTAGCCTCCAGCCGCCACTCTCCCCACGGCCGCTGACCCGTGATCTGGAGGCGCTCGTCTCCGGCTTTGCGCTCAGGACCACCGGTCTCCCCGGGCGGTGCGTTCGCCTCGAGCAGCTTGAACTCGCCGCCGTCGTGAACCACCCGGACCGCCAGCGCGCTGCCCGACGGCCAGCGCCATCCGGCCGTCGCTTCTCCATTGAACGCGCCGAAGCCGGTATTGTCCAACTCGCCCGCGGGCGTGTGCAGGTTGCTGGCATGTCGGCCGATCGCGGCGATGCGCCAGCCTAGGTTCTTGCGCGCGCCTTCGACCTGTACACCCGGGGCGATCTCGATGTTGTTGCTCGCCGCCGAGAGGGTGAATCCGCTGCGGATGAACCCGGGCCCGCCGGCGGCATCGGGCAGTGCCTCGGGGATGACGTTGATCACCCCGCCGAGGGCATCGGAGCCGTACAGCACGCTCGCCGGCCCGCGAATCAGCTCGACGCGACGCACGAACGCCGTCTCGACCGAGGGACCATCCTCATCGCTCCACGAGTAGTCCTCAAGTCGGCTGCCGTTCTCGAGCACCAGGACGCGCGGGCCGGAGAATCCCCGAATCACCGGTTTGCCGACTTGGGAGCCGGTGGTGATCGCGCTGACGCCCGGCAACGCCTCGACGACATGCGCGAGCGAGACGCTTTGCGCCCGACGCAACTCATCGCCCGCGAGCGCGTCCGCGGGGAGCGGCGAGAACTCGGAGGCGAGCGGCTGCCGGGTGGCAGTGACGGTCACGGGCTCGAGCCGGAACGCACTGGGCGTGAGCACGATCTCCAGGGCACGCCCGGGCTGCCCGCCGCCCACCGCGATCTCGCGCACCGCCGGCGCAAATCCGCTGCGCCGCACCGCGAGCGTGTAGCGGCCAGGCGCCAGCGTGATCCGGAATGTGCCGTCGGCGCCGGTCGTGACGCTTCTACCGAGATCTGTGACCTCCACGATCGCCTGGGGGACGGGTTGACCGGCCGTCTCGACGACTCGGCCGGTTACCGTGTCTGCTGGCAGGATCAGGACTGACACTAGGAGCGAGAGCATGGTCTAAAAACTACTCGTACTAGGCGCCCGTGATAGCCTCGATCGGATCGAGCCTTGCGGCACGGCGCGCGGGGTACCAGCCGAACAACAAGCCCACAATCAGTGCAAAAATCACCGCGAGGATCACACCGGGCACGCTTACCGGAATCACGAACGGCTTGCCGAACTGCCTGCCGATCAGCTCCGTGACCACCGTCAGGCCGGCACCGCCCGCGATGCCCAGGACCGCCCCCAGAAATGCGAGCGTCAACGATTCCGCCAGAAACAGCCTCACGATCGCCCCGTCATCGGCGCCGAGCGCCTTGCGGATCCCGATCTCATGCACGCGCTCGCGCACCGAGATGAGCAGCACGCTGAACAGCCCGATGCCACCCACGATCAGCGTCACCCCGGCGATCGTGAACATCACCGCGTTCCAACCGCCGAGGATGTTGTCCGCCATCGCGAGATTCGACAGCACCTCGGCGGCCTGGTTATCGATGGTGAAGTCCTCAGTGCCCCCGTGGCGCTGCCGGACGAGTGCCGTGCCACGTCGCAGCACGTCGCCAAAGTCAGCCGCGCCGCTCGCGGTGACGAGGGCCTGATCCAGCCGCCCTTCGCCCTTGGCCCGCACGCCGTCGATGGTGATCGTCTTCCCGACCGGGTCGGCATTCCCGAACAGATTATGGGACATCTCTTCCCCGATCACCGCCACGCGCGCGCGATTCTCAACGTCTAGCGGCCGGATGCTGCGCCCCGCGACGATGCGCCAGTTGCGGAGCTCGAGATAGCCGGCATCGACGCCGTCGATGCGCACGCGCCGGCGGTCGGCGGGCGCGTTCACGACCTGCTCGTCCCCCCAGTTGCGACCTTGCACATTCGCCACACCGGGAAGGGCGCGCAGCGCGTCGAGGTCGGTGATGCGCATCCCCGTATGGCGCAAGGCGGCCGCCCCCTTGGCGTCCGACCGCGGCCCCTGATCGTTGATGAAGAAGCTGCGCGACATCCCCATGGAAATGAGGTCGTCGTACACCAGTGTCTTCATGGCAGCGGCGAGGGACGTCATCGACACGACGGATGCCGCGCCGAACACGATGCCCGACAGCGTCAGGAGCGAGCGCAGCTTGTGCCCGCGGATCTCGCGCAAGGCGTCACCGATCAGCTCGATCCAGTCACGCATAGCGCAGCGCCTCGACGGGCGCGAGCCGCGAGGCGCGCACGGCCGGGAACACACCGGCGATCAGCCCCACGCTCACCGCGGTCGTCAGCGACACGGTCGCGATGAACGGGCTCACCACCGCCGGCATCTGCATGACGTGGGCGACGAGCCCCGTGAGCGCCGTACCCAGGCCGAGTCCCAGCAGACCGCCGATCAGGGTGACGACCAGAACCTCGGCGAGCACGTGGGCGAAGATGCCGCCCGCGGTGGCGCCGAGCGCCATGCGGGTGCCGAATTCGCGCACGCGCTCGACGACCGAGGCAAGCAGGATGTTCGCGATCACGATGCCGCCGGTCACGAGCGAGACGACTCCGACGACCAGGAAGATGAAGTTGAAGAGCAGCAGAAACTGGCCGGCTTGCTGCCCGGCGCCCTGGCCGGACGCTCGGATGTCGAAATCCTCGACTCCGTGCCGCGCGAACAGCAGGCTGCGCACTTGCGCCTGGGCGCCCGCGCCGCCGACGGCGGGGCGTGCCTTGAGCGTCAGGAAGTCGAGGTGGTCGCTGGCGCTGTACTGCGTGATCGCGGTCGAGATCGGGATGTAGGCGCGCTCGTTGCGATACTCGAGCGCGTTGTTTTCCCAGGCGGCGAAGTAGAACTCCTCGCGCTCGAGGACGCCGACGACGCGATAGCTCTTCTCCCCGATGCTCACGATCTGGCCAAGGGCCGCCGTGGCGCGGCCGAACAACGAATCGGCGTACTTCCACCCCAACACCGCGACCCGCGCCTGGCGCTGCACGTCGAGATCACTGAGGTAGCGCCCGACGAGGGGCTTGATGTCGTTGATGACCATGTACGCCGGAACCGTCCCGATGACCTGGCCGGTGAAGCTGGTGTTGCCAACGCGATAGGAGAGCTGCTGCGCCCATCCCGGACTCACCGCCGCCAGGGAGGTCGCGCGGTCGCGCAAGTACTGCGCGTCGCGGAAGGTCAGGCGCTTGGACGCCAGCTCGCGAGCCCCGGGATGCGCGGAGGACTCACGGTCCGATACGATGATCGTGCCGCGCCCGCCGACCTCGTTGAGGAACTGCTCGGTCAGCGCCGTCTGGCCGCCGAACAGCGCCAGCACCGTGACGATACTCGCCGTGCCCAGGATCAGCCCGAGCAGCGACAGCAACGTCTGGCCCCAGTGGCGGCGCGCTTCGTCGAGCCCGGTGAGCAGCGACTCGACAAGATTCACACCACGCGCCCGTCGCTCATTTGGATCACGCGCGCGGCGCGCGCCGCGACGCCGGGATCGTGCGTCACAAGCACGATCGTGTGCCCCGCGGCGTGGAGCTCGGCAAAGGTCGACAATACTTCGCCGCCGGCGTGAGAATCGAGGTTTCCGGTCGGCTCATCGGCCATGAGGATCGCGGGCTCGCCGATGAGCGCGCGGGCGATCGCGACGCGTTGGCGCTCGCCACCCGACAGCTCGTCAGGACGGTGGCCGACGCGGGGCGACAGCCCGAGCCGCTCGAGCAGCTTGAGCGCGCGGGCACGACGCTCCGCGCGCGTCACTCCGCCACGGTACTTGAGCGGCAGCGCGACATTCTCCTCGACCGTGAGCCGCGGCATCAGGTTGAACGTTTGAAAGACGAAGCCGACTTTGCGATTGCGGACCTGGGCCAGCCGTTTGCCCGACAGTGCCCCGACGTCCTCACCGTCGAGTCGATAGCTCCCCGAAGTTGGAGAGTCGAGGCAGCCGAGGATGTGCATCAACGTACTCTTGCCGGAGCCGGATGGTCCGGTGATGGCGATGTACTCGCCCGCGGCGACGTCGGCATCTACGCCTCGCAGCGCCTGCACGTCCACCTGCCCCAACCGATAGGTCTTGGCGAGGTCGCGGGCCTCGATCAGCGAGTTCATCAGCGCCGCCGCGCGGGGTTCCGGGCCCGCTCGAGCGCGGCCGCGGGATCCTCCAAGGCAATCGAGTCGCCCGCGGCGAGACCGTTCACGATTT